>Ga0116142_10000345_pt1 | contig 62441 bp, 45 predicted proteins | sample AD_UKC033_MetaG_FD_89785 | JGI IMG/M metagenome (GOLD analysis project Ga0116142, IMG submission 89785) | Active sludge microbial communities of municipal wastewater-treating anaerobic digesters from USA - AD_UKC033_MetaG | ecosystem: Engineered > Bioreactor > Anaerobic > Digestate | place: USA... | reverse complement strand
AGAATCATCAGGAACCAAAAGCTGTGAAGCGCCGCATTACCAATATCACGTGAGCGGGGTCTTGCGCATCCTGATGGACGACGGAACGACCTTTGATTGCAAGGCCGGTGATGTGTCCTCCCTGCCCAGCGGACACGATGCCTGGGTAGTGGGTAATGAACCCGTAGTGGTGATTGATTTCCAGGGTATGGTGGATTATGCCAAAATGAAATCCGAATGAGGCGCCCGTTTCCGAACGGATGAATGGAGAAGCTGTCTGTCCGGATAACTTCTCTTTCCTTTTGAACCTTAAAACGCTCCCCAAAGGATGCGTATGCTCCAGATGACGACTATGGTTCCAAGGAGAATAAATGCGGTCTTCCGGGGAATCTTGCCAATCAACAGGGCGGCCAGGGGAGCAGCAAGCAGACCGCCGATGATCAAACCAAGGATGGTCTTCCAATGGCTGAGACCAAGCAGGGAAAAGAAAGTCAATGCGCTGGCCATGGTTACAAAAAACTCCGTGAGGCTTACCGAGCCGATGACGTACTTGACGGTCCGGCCACGACTCACCAGGGTGCTGGTAACCAGGGGACCCCAGCCCCCGCCCCCAAAAGAGTCGAGGAAACCTCCAAAACCTGCAAGGGTCCGGTAAAACTTGAATTTCCTTTTTGGGCGAGGAGGCTGAAAGGCGTTGATAAAAAATTTGATCCCCAAAAACAGGGTGTAGGTGGCCAGCAATGGCCTTAACCATCCGAAGCCTGAATTCCCAAAAAACACTAGGAGGAGTGCGCCCAGGATGGCCCCGATGACCCCCGGGACGACCAGCGCCTTAAACAATTTCATGTTTACATTCCCAAACCTGTAATGGCTGTAACCCGATGCCCCGCTGGCAAATATTTCCGCGGTGTGGATGCTCCCGCTGATGGCAGCCGGGCTGATGCCCGAAGACAACAATACGATGGCGCTGGTGACCCCATATCCCATTCCCAGAGAACCGTCCACCAACTGTGCGAGGAAACCGGCCAGCACCATGATATAAAAGCTCCGGTCCAGGCTGACCACCCAGTCCGCGCCTCTTCCGGAGAGTTCGCGCAGGTTGATTTCTGAAAATAAAAAATAGCCGATCAACATGGATGCAAAAACCAGGAGGGAGATGCTCGCCATTTTTTTCCACCTCCGGGCCGCCTTGTCATTCTTATTCTCAACCCAGATCCGGGTGATCTCATTCAGGGTTTGGGTTTTGTATTCAAAATCGCCTTTTAAGGATTTGCGGATGGTATTCAGATTCAGGATGATTTCATCCAGGCTGTCCGGTAAGGCCGATTTGAGCATTTCTTTTATCCGTTTGGCTGCCGTAGGCGACATGCCGTTGGTGGATATGGCCAGTTTGAGCTGGCCCTTCTGGACAATGCTCGAAAGATAAAAATCACAGAGTTCGGGCGTGTCGGCCGTATTGACCAGTACTTTTTTTTGCCGGGCTAAATCCCGGATGTGGCGATGCAGGTCAGGTTGATCGGTAGTCAGAAAGGCCAGATCCCTGCCGTCCAGGTCGGAGTCCTCAAAGGGCCGGTTGATCAATGTACAATTGGTTTTTTGTGCCGTGAGCGTTTTGACGGCATCCAGGATCCTCGGGGCCACCAGGGTGATCCGGGCGCTGGGTGAATTACTCAGGATGGAATGCAGCTTTTCCAAGGCGACATTGCCGCCGCCCACCACCAATATATTCAGGTCGTCCAGTTTCAGGAAAACCGGGTACAATACATTCCGTTCAATCTGCTTCGTTACCGCCATGGCTTCCGCAGGACATTGCGATCAACCCTAGAAGGACGATCCGGTAAATAGAATGATTTTGCTTGATTCATCCGGCAGGCCAATTAAAAATCATAATTTTCAATCCAGGATTTTGCAAAGGGTGCGGCGTAGGATATAATGATATCAGCTCCGCTTCGTTGCAGGGCCGCCCAGACTTCCAGGTGAGCCTTAGCCCGGTCGACCACACCCTGTGCTGCCATCAGTTCGACCGAGGCATATTCCCCGCTCACATGATATGCGGCAATGGGGAGGTTTGTCTTTTGCTTCACAGACCAAATGACGTCCGTATAGAGCGCAGCCGGTTTCACCATCAGGATATCGGCCCCTTCGGCTTCATCCCGTAAGGCACATTGAACGGCGTCCCGGCTACTTAACGGGGATAACTGATAGGATTTCCGGTCTTTAATGCCAAGGCTTTGATCCGGTGCGGAATGACAGGCGTCCCGGAACGGACCATACCATTGCGAACTGAATTTGGCCGAATAGCTCATGATGGTTACCTGCTCCAAAGCGAAGGCATTCAACTGCTGCCGGATATGGCCCACCCGGCCATCCATCATATCGCTGGGGGCCACACAGTCTGCTCCGGCTTTCGCCAAAAGGTAGGCATATTCGCCCAGGACCTTTACGGATTCATGATTCAGGACCTGGTCCCCTTTTTCATTGAGTATCCCGCAATGGCCATGATCGGTATAACTGCAAAGGCAAATATCCGTTGCCAGCCAGATCCCGTCCCCAAACGATTGTTTTAATTCAGCCACCAGGTCCGCGGCAAAGGAAAAATCAAAATGGTCTTTTCGTTTTTTTGCGGGAATCGGGAACAGGAGGAATTTATTTATTCCGGAAGCCAGGGTGGAGGAGATGGCTTCGAACACGGTCTCCCGGGTTTCGGAACAGATTCCGTTCATATGTTCAATCTCCCGCCGGGCGGTGAGGGATTCATCCACAAAGAGGGGGTAAATAAAATTCCGGTGGCTGATCCTGAATGGATTTACCAATTCCCGGATCCGTTTACCCAATCTCAGGCGGCGATGATGGATTGAATATAATTTTTCTTCCATTGATTAAATGAATCTAAGCTTGGAAACAGAATGGGATGAATACCGGATTTTTTCAACCCTTCTGCCGTGCGGCCGGGTAAGCAGGCGTGGATAAGATCCTTTCCTGCCAGGTCTTTGACCTCGTCAAAATGGGCGAAACAATTCCAGAAGATCAACCGGGCCTCTTTGAGTTTGTATTTATCGATCAGACTCGATTCGTACCGGGCTTCATAGGTGCCCAGGGCATTCCATCCGCGGGCTTTCCATCGATTTGTGGATTCGGCATTGGTAAGAATGAGGATTTCTTCCCGGCGGATCCCAACTGCGGGAGAGTCAAAAAGGCCGGTGAGCGATTCCAGTCCAAAAGAATCGGCACAGCCTTCCACCCAAAATCCTTTTTGGGCGAGCACATACCAGGTGCCGGTCCCTGCCGCCCAAATCCTTCCTTGCTCTAAGGCTTGTTGATTGGTAAAGCCGTCCAGGGCATGCCGGTGCGCGATAAAATATACAAGGCTTGAAGGCGATCCATCCTGAACAGGGACGGGCTTGCGAAAGGCCTTGAATCCCAGTTCATCTGAAGTGATGATCGACGCAGGATCCAATGGAAATACAGGGGACGCAATACCATACCAGTCTCTAAAGGTCCTTCCTTTCTCATCCAGGCCTGCTGCATAGATCCATTTTTCAGAAGCGGCCCGCAGGGTGGTGACCCCAAACCGCTGGAGGCAACCGCTGCCGTATTGCCTTGCAGCGTATTTTTCATCGGAACAATCCGCATGCAGGACCGGATCCATGATGCGTTGAAAGACCTGTCGTGCAAGGACGTTGTCCGGGCATGCCTCCGTCACAATAGCCCCCTGGCAGGGAGCGGGCACACATTCAATAAGCGGCAGGATCATCCATTTTTTGTCCTGGAGCAGAACCTGCATTTCCTTACGGGTTCCTTCATCCCTCAGCATCCGGTTGATGCCTGCCAGGGCCAGTATGATGCCGTCGTAGCTGTCCGTGCCGAGTTTCCGGAGCCGGCTGTCCACATTGCCCCGGATGGGGAGGCACTCAATCTTTATTTCAGGGCCGGTCCGTGGCAGGGCTTTTGATAAAAATTGCTCTGCCATCAATTGGCGCCTGAATGAACAGGTGCCGATCCGGACAGGCAGTCCCTGGCGCAACCTTTCTCCGACATCCCCGTTGAAAATGGCTATATCCCGGGTCTCCTCGCGGTCAATGACTGCAAAACGGTTTGATCCGAAAAAGTGATCGCCGCTCAGGTCCTTCAGGGAGTGCACCGCGATATCAGCCCTTCCTGCCTGTAAATCGTCCGCGAATACCCGGGTGAAAAAATCAACGCCTTCCTGGGTATCGAGGGGAATGTCGCTCAACTGATCACCCAGACTGTCTTTATATTTTGTTTCAACCCTGAGCCTGGGGAAAGCGTCTTGAATTTTATTCTTAGCGATATCGATTTGCAATCGGGACAATTTGGATCCTCTTCCCGTCAGCACGATCGTCCGGTCCAGGACCTGGTCCAGGGCTTCGGTCAACCGGAGAATATGCTCTTCCGTATGCCTGGGTGTGATGGTCAGGCGCAGACAGGCTGCTCCTTTGGGCACCGTTGGAAAATTGATCGGCTGAAGATAGTGGCCAAAAGAATGCAAAAGGGTTTCACTGCGCTGTTTGCAGAGATCTTCCGGGCCGATTCGGATATGGGTGATATGGCTCTGGTTTCCGGAATAAGGGATGGCATGATGGTCAAGATGTGATCTCAGGAGGTGCACATTTTCAAAAAAGGCCAGCCTGATCTCCGGGTGTTCCCGGATATACCGGATGCTGGCAGCGGCTGCCGCGCACAGGGCCGGGGGCAGGGAGGTTGTAAAAATAAATCCCGGTCCAAAGCTCCGGATCAAATCCACCCATAGGGCGGAAGCGGCAATATATCCGCCAAAAACTCCGACCGCCTTGGAAAGGGTCCCGTTGATAAAATCAATTTCCGCCCGGGCGCCCAGTTCTTCCGAAAGCCCTGAACCTTCGGGCCCATAGAGGCCTGCCGCATGCACTTCATCGATGTAGGTGAGGGACTGATATTTTTTTGCCAGGGCGACGATTTCGGCGACCGGGGCGATCGTGCCCGACATGCTGTAGACCGATTCGAACACCAGCAAGCGCGGTGCCGCCGGCGGCAGGGCCCGGAGGATTTCCTCCAGGTGGTTTAAATCATTGTGCCTGAAAATGTATTTTTTATTTGGCACTGCACGCATTCCTTCAATCAGGGAGGCATGGTTTTCTTCGTCCGAAATAAAAACAAGGTCCGGCAAGAGCCTGCCCAGGGTGGTCATGGTGGTTTGATTGGCCTGATAGGCACCATTAAACAGCAGTGCGGCTTCTTTCCCATTCCAGGAAGCCAGTTCCTGCTCAAGTTCCTGGTGGAGGCGGGTGGTTCCGGCAATATTGCGCGTGCCTCCGCTGCCGGCACCTGCCAGCGCGATGTTTTTATGCATGACCTTCAGCACAGCTTCCTGTGTGCTCATGGCCAGGTAATCATTGCCGCACCAATTAATGGCTGATTTGGTCTGTCCTGAAGAGTCCGTAAAGTCGAATTGTGGATAGGTTTCCGCACGCTTTTCAATGCCCAAAAAATACCGGTAAGCGCCCTCCAATTTCAGGCCCTGCAATGTGTTTTCGGCCCAGCCCTGGTAATCAAAGGGGGCTAAAGGATCGGAAAGATGGGAAGGGTTCACAGGCATGGCTCTTATCTGGTGGTGACCAGTTCCGGGTTTTGGTGAATGAAGTCCCCAAAAGATTGGTATTTCTTTTTGGCCGCTGCATATTTTTTAAAGAGTGGATCCAGGATGCTTATAATCTCCTCCTCATTCACCTGCTCGTATTTTTTTTCATTCAGTCTTTCACCAAGGCGGTCGCCGCCAAGATGCAGGTTGTAACGACCGTAGGAGGTGCCGATCAAACCGATTTCCGCCAGGTAGGGGCGCCCGCAACCGTTTGGACAACCGGTCATGCGGATGGATATCGGATCATTTTCGAGTTTATATTTTTTCAGGAGGGGCTCCAGTTTGCTGATGAGGGTGGGGAGGTACCGTTGGCCTTCAGCCAGTGCCAGGGGGCAGGTATTCAGAGCTACACAGGCTATGGCATTCTGACGCATGGGGATGGCTTCATCCGTATGTTTGATGAGGTCGTATTTTTCCAGGATTTGTTCGATCGCTTTCTTGTCGGAGGGGTGGATATCGCTGAGGATGACTTTCTGATTGGCGGTAAACCTGAAATTGGTTTTTCCAGTCTGAGCCGCCTCATATAAAGCGGTTTTTATGGCCCGGTTTTCATCCGCAATCCTTCCGTTCTCGACGAAGAGGGTATAATACCAGTTGCCTTCATGATTCTGATGCCAGCCGAAGTAGTCCGTACGTTCAGAGAAGGAAAAGGGCTTCGCGGGCTCGAATTCAAATCCGCATCTTTTTTCCACTTCCGACTTGAACGCGTCCAGACCCATGCGGTCGATGGTATATTTCAGCCGGGCTTGCTTGCGGTCGCTGCGGTTGCCAAAATCCCGTTGTACCGTGATGATCTCATAGACGGCCTTCAGGATCTTTTCTTCGGAGGCCACAAAGCCTATGACCGTGGCCAGCCTGGGATAGGTGTCCGCATTGCCATGGGTCGTCCCCAGTCCCCCGCCGATGGCCACGTTGAATCCCAGGAGTTTGTCCCCATCGAGGATGGCGATCAGGCCGATATCGTTGGCAAACACATCGACGTCGTTGTTGGGCGGGATGCAGATTGCGATTTTAAATTTCCGGGGCAGATACCGGTCCTGGTACAGGGGGTCGATCTCCTCTTCTTTATTCGTAAGCGCTTCACGGTCGAGCCAGATCTCATAATAGGCATTGGTCCTGGGAAGGGCGAGGGTGCTGATTTTATCGGCATAGGCAAAAACTTCTTCGTGCGCCCGGCTTTGTTTGGGGTGGGCGCTGCAGATCACATTGCGGTTGACGTCCCCGCAAGCCGCGATGCTGTCCAGCCTTTGGGTGGCAAAAGCCTTCAAGGTAGGTTTGAGGTGAGATTTTAAAATGCCGTGAAGCTGTATGGTTTGACGGGTGGTGATTTTGATCACGCAGGTGCTGTGTTCTCCTGCAATGTGATGCAGGGCCACCCATTGGGAGGGGTTTAAAAAACCGCCTGGAAGCCGGAGGCGGATCATATAGGAATACAACCATTCCAGTTTTTTCTGGGCCCGGCTTTCGCGGAGGTCCCGGTCATCCTGCTGGTACATGCCGTGATGTTTGATCAGGGACTGGTCTTCTTCCCGAAGGGCGCCGGTGAGCTGGTCCTGAAGGCTCTCCGCCAGGCTGCCGCGCAGGCCGTCGCTTTTCATTTTTATTTTTTCTACCTGGCTCAGGTTGGGTTCACCGGTTTTTGGATTGCTCATGATTGTCGGTTTATGGGTTTATCAATAAACATCGGCCTTGTATTGTCCGGATTCTTTGATCTCATTCCACCAGGCCTCCGATTCGGGAGCGCTTTTCCCGCTGTGGGTGTAAATAATGTCGATCCAGGCTTTCTCGACATCCTCGCTCATCGGGCTTCGCGTCCCGCTGACAAATACATGGGCCCCGCCCCTGAGCCATTCGTAAAGTTCTTCTCCTTTTTCGCGCATGCGGTGCTGGACATACTGTTTTTCTTTCTGGTCCCGGGACCAGGCCAGATCAACCTGGTGAAGGATGCCGGTGCTGGCATACTGCTGAATCTCGGTCTGGTAATAAAAATCGGAGACAAAATGTTGTTCGCCAAAAATGAGCCAGTTCCTTCCTGAAGCGCCTGAGGCGTCGCGGTCCTCAATAAAAGCCCGCATGGGGGCAATGCCTGTACCGGGGCCGATCAGGATGACGTCTGTATCCGGGGAAGGGAGGCGGAAGGATTTGTTTTTATGGATATAGAATTCAACCGGGGTTCCTTCGTACAGTTCGTTCAGTTGTTCACTGCAAAGTCCAAACCGGTTTTCACCTTGGGCCTCGAAGGAATTTTTGCCGACCAGGATGTGTATTTCGAATTCACGGGCCTGGGGGGATGAACAGATGGAATACAGCCTGGGCAATTGTTCGGTGAGGTGAGCGGTGAATTCTATAAACTGCCTGCTGTTCCGAACCGGATATATTTTCAATAAATCCAGCAGGTCCATCCTCACTTTGGGGATTTCATGACCGGTCAGGTCCGCGTATTTCTGCACCTGGGATTCTTTCAGATGACAGATGTTGAAGGTTTGGGTAAGCAGGTTGGAAAGGGTATAAGCAGATCCTTTATAGGGGACGCTCAGGTTGGAATCCACCTGCAACAGGGATAAAATTTCATCCACAGTGGACTTCCTGTTTTTGGGAATCACCCCGAGCGCATCGCCGGGTTCATAGAGTACCGGTTCAAGGGTACGGATCTCCAGGTGGTGCGTTTCCTTGGAGGAAGTATGTCCGTTGAGGTTGATATTGGTTTTGATGACCCCGGAGTACCATTTTTTCGTGTGGGGCGCTTTTTTCGGTGGGACAGGGGGGGCCGGGGCAGCCGAGGGGAAGGAATTCAGGTAAAGCTGAAACCAATTGTTTGCTTCCTCCTGGTAATCGATATCGCATTTTTGGAGCGGAAAGACCGAGGTGGCCCCCAATGCCAAAAGCCGGTTGTGTACCTCTTCGCCGGCTTTGCAAAAAAGCGGATAGGACGAATCGCCCAGGGCCAGTAAGGCAAACTCAAGATTGGGGTATTGGGTGCCGGTTTCCATGAGGTGGTCATAGAATTTTTTTGCCGCAGGAGGGGGATCTCCGTCGCCATGGGTGCTCATGATGATGCAGAGTTGTTTTTCCTGGGCCAGGTCTTCAGGCTTATAAGCGTCCATGCCGCTGACTTTGACTTTGCCGCCTTGTTTCTTGGCAAGGGCGGTGAATTCAAGGGCTAGTTTTTTCGAATTGCCGGTATCGGTCCCATAAAGGATTGTAAACTTTTTGGATGGCTGGGCCGGCTCCGCAACGGAAGGGCCTGCGGAGGAGATGAGTCCTGCAATATAGCCGTTGATCCAGATCAGTTCTTCCTTGGTCGTCTTTTCGATAAAATCGTTTAAGGTTCGTAGCCTTCCTTCAGATAACATGCAAAAAATTATTTAAGGTTGGGGGATTGGATTCGGGCTTGGTGATTTCCTTTCCGGTGGAGGAAGGGGTGGAGCCAGGCTGAATATGGTTCAGGATTCTGCCGATCAGGACCAGGGTCGGCGAAGCGAAGGACTGGTTTGCCGTTTCAGTCAGAAACCGCCCCAGGGGATAGACCGCGCTGTTTTGATTTTCAAGGGTCGCTCTTTCAATCAGGGCGAGTGGCATTTCCGGATCGGCGCCGGCCTCCAACAATCCGTTGATCAGGGATGGCAGGTTTTCAATGGACATATAAAAGGCCAGGGTTTCCGGAGATTTGGCCCAGGCATTAAATTCACCGGGGCCCGGCTCTTGTCCGGCTGACAGGCTTAGGATCCGGAGGCCGGGAGACAGGTTTCTGGCGGTCAGGGGTATGCCCAGACTGGCCGCGGCCCCTGAAGCCGCGGTAATGCCCGGGATGATCTCATAGGAAATCGAGTGGTTTTGTAGAGTTTGTATCTCATCAAAAGCATTGCTGTACACCGATACATCCCCTCCTTTGAGCCGCAATACTTTTTTGCCGGCTAGAGCATATTCTGTCAGGAGCCTGTTGATCTCATGCTGGGGAAAGGAATTTCCCGAATATCCCTGCTTTCCCACATACAGGATACTGGCCTGGCCGGAAGCATATTTTTTTAATATTTCGGGGTTTACCAGCCGGTCCACCAGGATGACCTCCGCGGTTTTAAGGGCTTCGGCCAGCTTGACGGTAATGAGGTCCGGATCCCCTGGGCCTGCCCCGGCAAGAATTATTTTTGGAATGGGTTTGTCCATGGTTTTAATGGGTTGAATCCACGGCCTGGGGATGTAAAAAGAGGACGGCTGCCACGGTGCGGTTGCTGGTCTCATCGATCAGGATTGCGCTGCCGGTGGCTTTGGATTGTTCGTAGGTATCATAAGCCAGTGGTCCCGCCGTCTGAAGGCGGATGTGGGCCACCTGGTTGAGTTCCAGTTTTTCAATCCCGGTTTCGTGATCCAGGGTATTGACATTAATCCGGTATGCAATTTCCCGGACCGCGGTCTTGATCAGTCTGCTGTGCTGTTGAAGCAGGTATTTATTGCCGGTGACCAGGGGTTTTTCATCCATCCAGCAGATGACCGCCTCGTGGCTTTTAGTGACCAATGGTTCTTCGCCCGCTCTTACGATGAGATCGCCCCGGCCGATATCCAGATCATCTTCAAGATGGATCACCGCAGGGTGACCGGGTTCTGCCTGTTCCACCTCTTTGCCATGATGTTCGAGTTTGGCGATTCTGCTGGCCAGGCCCTGGGGCAGGACCCTGACCGCATCCCCTTTTTTAAAGGCCTCACCGGATACCTGGCCGGCATAGCCCCGGTAATCGTGTAAATCATCGGTCTGCGGACGGAGGACGAATTGAACCTGAAACCGGGATTGTTCCAGGGTATCCCCGCGCCGGATTTCTATTTCTTCGAGCAGGGGCAGCAGGGCGGGGCCCTCGTACCAGGGCATGTTTGAGGAATGATTCACCACGTTGTCTCCGCCCAGGGCAGATATGGGAATAAAGTGTACGTCAGGAAGCCCAAGGCGTGAAGCCACCTCCTGGTAATCCCGGATGATTTCGAGGTAACGGTTTTCCGAATAGTCCACCAGGTCCATTTTATTGATCGTGACCACGATATGCGGGATCTTCAGGAGGGAGGCAATGATGGAATGCCGGCGGGTTTGTTCTATGACCCCCTGCCTCGCATCGATGAGGAGGATCATGAGTTCGGAATTGGATGCACCGGTGACCATGTTCCGCGTATACTGGATATGGCCCGGGGCATCGGCTATGATAAATTTTCTCCGCGGACTGGAAAAGTAACGGTAGGCCACATCAATGGTGATCCCCTGTTCCCTTTCCGCACGGAGCCCGTCGGTGAGCAAGGCCAGATCGATCTGGGTGGTTTTCCTTGTTTTGGAGATCTTTTCAAGTTGTTCGATCTGGTCTATCCAGATGTTTTTGCTGTCATAGAGCAGGCGGCCGATGAGGGTGCTTTTACCGTCATCCACACTGCCCGCCGTGATCAATCTGAGTAATTCCATACTTGCTGTGGATTGGTCGGGTTTCTAAAAATAACCGTTGATTTTACGGTCTTCCATGGCGGCTTCGGTCTGTTTGTCGTCGATGCGGGTTTCACCCCGTTCCGAAATCCGGCTGGAAAGGATCTCTTCGATCACTTCATTGAGCGTCTTAGCCTGGGACTCGACGGCCGCGGTACAGGTCATGTCTCCCACGGTGCGGTACCTTACTTTTTTGATCAGACGGGTATCCGATTCTTCCAGGGTAATGAAAGGGGAGACGGCGATGAGCTGACCCTCGTGGGAAATCACTTCGCGTTCGTGGCTGAAATAGATGGTCGGCAGGGGTATGTTTTCCTGCCGGATATAATTCCAGACATCAATTTCGGTCCAGTTGCTGATCGGGAAGACCCGGACATTTTCTCCCTTATGGATCCGTCCGTTGAAGATATTCCACAATTCAGGCCTTTGAAGTTTGGGATTCCATTGGCCAAATTCATCGCGGACCGAGAAGATCCTTTCTTTGGCCCGGGCCTTTTCTTCATCCCTGCGGGCGCCTCCAAGACAGGCGTCAAATTTAAATTCTTCGATCGTATCGAGAAGGGTGTGGGTCTGCAACCAGTTGCGGCTGGCAAACTTGCCCCTGGGTTCGGTGAGGTTTTTTTCGCGGATGGTATCTTCCACTTTGCGGACGATCAGGCGCGACCGGGTGCGGGCAGCCAGGGCATCCCGGTAGTCGAGGGCTTCCTGAAAATTGTGCCCGGTATCAATATGTACCAGGGGAAAGGGTATGGGCGCAGGGCTAAAGGCCTTGATCGCCAGGTAGACCATGGTGATGGAATCTTTGCCCCCGCTGAACAGGAGGGCCGGCCTTTCAAACTGGGCAGCCGTTTCCCGCATGATGTAAATGCTTTCAGCTTCCAGTTCTTTGAGATGATCGATACGGTAGTCGCTCATGTTATGGATGGTTTGGACGGATCGGCATGGACATGCAAACCGCATTCTTTATTTTTATTTGTTTCCCACCACCAGCGTCCCGCACGGAAATCCTCCCCGGGCCGGATCGCGCGGGTGCAGGGTGCACAACCGATGGATACGAATCCTTTGTCGTGAAGCGGGTTGTAGGGAATTTGGTTTTCCGCGATGCAGGCTTTTACCTGTTCATGGGTCCAGTGGAGCAGGGGATGGTATTTGATGATCCGGTTGGCTTCATCCCATTCCACCGGGGTCATATCGTTCCGGTCCGGGGAATGGGCTGCCCGGATCCCGGTGATCCAGAGCGCCTGGCCCTGCAGCGCCTTTTTAAGGGGTTCCACCTTCCGGATATGACAGCAGGTTTTCCGGTTTTCCACCGATTCGTAAAATGAATTGGGTCCGCGGCTTTCGATAAAGGCCTGCAGTGCCGTTGCATCGGGGTGAAAGGAGCGGATGGGCAGTTTATACCTCTCGAGGGTCCTGGACCAGGTGGAATAGGTTTCCGGGAACAGGCGCCCGGTGTCCAGGGTAAAGGTGCTGGCCGGGTGGTCTATTTCATTGAGATAATGAAAAATGATCTGATCCTCTTCGCTGAAGCTGGTCGAAAAGACCGCCCGTCCGCTGAAGGTCCGGCAAGCCAGTTGAAGGGCTAGCCGGAGGTCTTCCTGGCCGGAGAGCAGGCCGGTGAGCGATTCGATCTGTTTAGGGTTAGCTTCCATGTTTATTTCTAAATGTACTCTTTAAGCCGGCTCTGGCTATATTTTTTTTACCGTCCTTATTGATTTTTGGAATGAATGAGGGAAATGAAGAAGGCGGTTGCAATCAACGGCAACAACAGCAACAACAACACCCGTGAGCGTGCTTGAATAAATCGTCGTGCCGTATCCTTCTCATTATTTGATTTAACGCGAAACAAAGATAATACCAAAAATAAACCGGCCCGAAGAAATTCACCAGCCCTTGTCTTTTCTAAAAAGTTAAGAAGGTATTAATATTCTCTACCAAATCGCTAGACTTTGCCGGGTTATTGACTTCCTGGCCCTCCGGGAACCCAGGGCCGACTTCCAAAATATTCCTTTTTAAATTGACCCGGGTACCGGGTATATCCATAGCTTTACCAAAGAAAATAAAACCAGCCTTCCATGAATCCATCCATCCGGTTATTGCTCCTCGCCGGCGCCCCCTTCTTCCTTTTATATTGTAAGCAGGGCCCTTCCCCGGAGACCAGCCAGGAGTCCCTGGGAACGGTATTGCGGTCCTACACCCAGGGGATCATTTCATCGAAGTCCCCTTTGCGTTATGTGTTTACCCAGGATATGGTGGAGCAAGAAGAGGTCGGCAGCCCGGTTGCGGAAGGCATGGTCAAAATCATCCCTGCCGCACCGGGAAAGGCCTATTGGGAATCCAGGAATACCCTGATCTATAAACCGGCCGGTCCGCTCAAACCAGGTACCCGGTATGAAATAAAAATTGACCTGAAATCCATTCTGCCCCGGGGCATGCAGGGACCGGAGATGCTGAGTTACAGCGTCAGGACCCGTGAACACAGTTTTGCCGTGGCAAAGCCAATGCTTCAACCTGCTTCCGGGGAACTTAATTTCTATACACTTACCGGCACCCTGAGCACTTCCGATTTTATGGAACCCGGCCTGGTTGAAAAATTACTCATGGCCAGCCAGGACCGGCAAGCCCTGCGTGCAAGCTGGCAGCACGATACCTTTTCCAATGTCAGCACTTTTACATTTCATGACATCAAAAGGATCAAGGATTCCAGGCTTGAGTTGAACTGGAGCGGGGCCCCGGCGGATATCTCCAAAAAAGGGAAATACGAGATCCGGATCCCGGCACCGGGAGAATTTATGATCCTTGATGTTTTTTTTGAAAAAAGCCCTGAATCCCGGATCGTCATTTCTTTTTCTGATCCCCTCCTCGCTAACCAGAACCTGACCGGACTGATCTATCTGAAAAACCAGGCCGGCCCTCTGCGAACCATGACCGAAGGCCATAAGATTTATGCATACCTACCTCGGGGTTTGAAAGGGGAGCAAACCGTCCTGATTTCCCCGGGTATCCAGGATTCAGGCCGCAAAAAATTGCAGGAAAGTTCGGAATGGGAGATCCAGATCCCGGCCACAGATCCTGCGGTCCGGTTTACGGGTCGCGGTACCATCATTCCTCAACACGATGAGGTCATCCTGCCATTTGAAGCGGTCGGTCTGAAAGCCATCGATCTGGAAGTATTTAAAATCTTTGATCAGAATATCCTTCAATTTCTCCAGGTTAATCAACTGGAAGACGAACAAGAATTATACCGGGTGGGGAAACTGATCCGCCAGTCCAGGATCGATCTGGCAACTGTAAATCCCCGTGCCGACCCTGAAAACTGGTCCCATTATGCTCTTGATCTGCAACCCCTGCTGGAAGCGGACCCCAACGCCATCTACCAGGTCCGGATTGGATTCCAGCCTTCTTATACTCACCTCAATTGCATGGCGGGCTTCGAGGATAAGCCCGGCCCGGACCCCGGAGATGAACTGATCAGCTTTTATGAAGATAATTTTTACGGGCCCGAAGGATACTATGAAGGATACGAATGGGAAGACCGCAACGATCCCTGCAAAGCGGCCTACTACAATAACGAACATTTCATCTCCAAAAATGTCCTGATTTCCAACCTGGGCATCATTGGTAAAAAATCGGATAAACACCTCTTCGCAGCCGTTACGGACCTGCGCACCGCGGAAGCCCTGGCAGGCTGCAGCATTGAAGTATATAACTTTACTTTGGAAAAAATCGCCCAGTGGACCACGGATCAGAACGGCCTGGTGAACCAGTTGCTGACCGAACCACCCTATGCCCTGGTAGCCACCTTTCAGGGCCAGAAAGGCTACCTTAGAATGGCTGACGGGCACAATCTTTCCATGAGCGCTTTTGAAGTGGACGGAGAGGATGTAAAAAAGGGCCTCAAAGGATTGGTGTTTTGCGAAAGGGGGGTGTGGAGGCCAGGGGACAGCATCCACTTCAGTTTTTTACTCAATCAGAAAGAGCACCTCCTCCCGGAAGGCCATCCGGTATCCCTTCAGGTATTTGATGCGCAGAACCGTAAAGTCATCCAGAAAATTTCCAGCGACCACATCCAGGGTTTTTATTCTTTTCCTTTTAAAACCGAACAGGATGCCATCACGGGCAATTGGCGCGCGGTGGTTAAAGCCGGCGGAGTGGAATTCAACAAAATCCTTAAAATTGAAAGTATAAAACCCAACCGGCTGAAGATCAATTGGGATGTGGGAGAAGAAATCACACCCAGTCAACAGACCGCCGTTTTGAAGGCCCAGTGGCTCACCGGCCTCAAGGCAAGCGGATTAAAAGCAATGGTCACCACTCAATGGAGGCCCTCCTCCGGCTCCTGGCCTGCATACAAAGAATTCGTGTTCCAGGACCCGGCCAGGATCAGCAATGAAAACCCGGTGATCACCCTTTTCGACGGTCCCCTGGATGAGGAGGGCGGTACATCCATCCCGCTTGGAATTTCCAAAGATTTTAAACCGGCGGGCAGGATGAATCTCCAGTTTAAAATTGAAGTTTCTGAACCGGGAGGCGATTTCAGCACCTTCACGCATTCCGCCCTTTATCATCCATACCTTCAATATGCCGGGATCAGGCTGCCGCAGGATCCCTGGGGTTACCGGACCCTGGATAAAGGCAAATCCTCCACCATTCAGTTTGTTTCCGTTGATCCGGCCGGCAAAGCCCAGGCGGGAAGGAAACTGACTGTGGGGCTCTATCAGATGGACTGGCGCTGGTGGTGGGAAGAGTATGGGGGATCGTATGCCGCCTACAACAGCAGCGACCATTTGAAAGCCATACAAAAAACAAACCTCACGACCAACGCCAACGGATTGGCCGAATGGAAGGTGACCGTCAATCAATGGGGAAGGTATCTCATCCGGGTTTGTGATCCGGTCTCCGGCCATTGCAGTGGAGATTTCGCTTACGCCGGCTGGCCGGAAGATGAATCCAGGAGTTTTGATATGGCCACCCTGCTCCGGTTGCAGGCCTCAAAAGAAAAATACCTGGCGGATGAAGAGGTAGAGATCAACATCCCCGCCCCTCTGGGCTCCCGGATGCTGATCACCATTGAAAACGGCAGCCAGGTTTTGGAATCCCATTGGGCCAATGCGGATAAAAGCCCGTTTATCTTCCGGTTTAAACCAAAACCGGAGATGTCCCCGGCCGTTTACGTACAGGTATCCCTTTTGCAGCAACATGGGGATTCCGGAAATGACCTGCCTATGCGGATGTATGGGGTGATCCCGGTCTATTTTGACCATCCTTCAACGCTCCTGAAGCCGGTCATCAACTCTTCCGCCTCTTTGCGTCCGGACCGGAACGAAAGCATTGAAGTTTCAGAGACGGAAGGACGGCCCATGGCCTATACCCTTGATATCGTGGATGAAGGGCTCCTGGACCTCACCAACCACAAAACCCCGGATCCCCACGGTCATTTTTTTGCGAAAGAAGCGCTGGGGGTGCGCACCTGGGATATCTACGATCAGGTGCTCGGCGCCTTTGGGGGAAGGATTGAGAGCATTCTAAGCATTGGCGGGGATGAAGGCGGCGCGAAACTGAATGACTCCAAGGTCGTCAGCAGGTTCAAATCTCCCGTGATCCATTTGGGGCCGTTTCAACTTAAAAAAGGGGAGAAGAAAAAACACAACATTAATATAGATAACTACATCGGCTCAGTAAGGGTCATGGTGGTGGCCGCGGCAGAAGGGGCATACGGCAAGGCAGAGAAAACCTTGCCGGTGATCAGTCCGCTTATGATTCTCCCCACCTTACCCAGGATTTTAAGTACGGGAGAACAGGTGACCCTGCCCGTCAACCTGTTTACCTCGAAAGACATTACCCAGCCCATCACCCTTACGGCTCAAGACAAAAACAAACGGCTCAAATGGGACGATCCCTCGAAGACCCTGCCTGCCGGAGGGGAAGGGGAGCGCCTGGAATACTTTTCATTCAACACGGATGGCCGAACCGGTGAGACCACGATCCGGATCGAGGCAAAATCCGGAAAAGAATCCGCCAAACAGGACATCGAAATTGAAATCCGTAATCCCAATCCCATGGTTTCAACGGTGATGAATGAAGTGATTGAACCCGGACAATCGAAGACTCTTGCCTTCCAGGCGCAGGATGCGGTCACTACTCAAAAGGCGAGCCTTGAAATAGCCACCCTCCAACCGGTATCCCTGGGCAAACATCTGGACTACCTGGTCCGCTACCCTTACGGTTGCGCGGAACAAATCATTTCTGCCGCCTTCCCCCAATTATACCTGGATCAATATGTCACCCTGAATGAAAATCAAAGCCGGGAACTGAAAATAAATATTGAAAGCGCGATCACTTCCCTTTCAAGATTCAGTCTCCAGGATGGTTCATTCAGCCTGTGGCCCGGGCAGGCTTATGCCAGTGATCCCTGGGTAACCAGTTATGCCGGTCATTTCCTCACTGAAGCGGAGAAAAAAGGCTATGCGGTTCCCCAATATTTGATGAGCAACTGGAAAGCACACCAGAAAAAACTGGCCGGGCTATGGGATCCTGCCCAGAAAGCCTTTTATAAGGCCAATCATGGCCTGGACCAGGCGTACCGTTTGTATACCCTGGCCCTTTCCGGCACCCCGGATCTCGGAGCGATGAACCGGCTCAAGGAATACAAAGAACTGGGCAATAACGCCCGGTGGAGGCTGGCCGCAGCTTATGCGGTGGCCGGGCAAACCGAAGCGGCCAGGACCCTTGTGCAGATTCCCTTCGTAGCAGAAGAGTATTCGGAATCCGGATTTACCTACGGCAGTGCCCTCCGCGACCTGGCCATGGCCCTCGAGACCTGGCTGGAAATCGGAGACCGTACCAAAGCCGCCTCCATGGCCCTGGACCTGAACAAACAACTCAACCTGGAAAAACCCTGGAATACCCAATCCCTGGCCTATGCCCTTCAGGCCCTGGGTAAATTTCATACGGGGGCTGCTTCGGACGGAACCACCTGGAGTTTCAAATACAGCTATGATGGAGGAGCCAAGTCGAATATACACTCAAGGAATGCTTCCATCCTGATCGACCCAATCCGCGATGGCAAAATGCCAGGTTCCGTAACGATCGAAAATACCTCTACGCAGCCGATCTATCTGCAGTCGGTCCAGGTGGGTCAGCCGGAGCAGGCCCCCGAACGCCCGATCTCCAATAACCTGACGATGAATGTACGTTACCGGTCGCCCGAGAGGCAAGCCATCGATCCCGGCCAACTGAAGAAGGGGGATCTCATCCTGGTGGAACTTACCGTGACCCATACCGGTTCCAGGCCAAGACCATTTGCCCATCTGGCTCTGAATCATATCCTGCCCTCCGGCTGGGAGATCATCAATCAAAGACTTAGCGGAATGACGGCCGGTGGACAGGAATTCGATTACCAGGACATCCGGGATGACCGCGTGTTTACTTTTTTCCAACTTGAGCCCGGCAAGTCCAAGACCTTTACCCTGGAGGCCAGGGCCACCTATGAAGGCCGTTTCCATCTTCCGGCCATCGTCTGCGAGGAAATGTACGACGCTTCGGTGTATGCACAGGTCCCTGGGAGGACCGTGGAAGTTCTTCCAAAGTAAAGAGAGGATTTGGGGACGGCTTTTCGGTTCCGGGTTTGTAACGCCTGAAGGAACTGAAGTAAACGCAAAGAGCGAGTTATTCCAGAATTATCCCAATCCTTTTGACCAGCGTACGTTGATCGGTTTCCGGCTGGCCAAAGAGGGCAGGGGTACCCTGAGCATCCATGACGTGACCGGCAGGACCCTCCGCTCCATAGAAAAGGATTGGACCAAAGGATATCATGAGGTCCGGTTTGACCGTAAGGAGATCGGGGCGACGGGAGTCCTGTACTATCGTTTTGAATCAGGCTTCTTTACGGATAGTAAGAAAATGGTAGTCCTGGAGTAGATCCCAGTAGCGGCGAATTCAGTCGCCATATTTGAGTACTTTCCGGTAGCGGCGACCTCAGTCGCTACCACAGAGTTATTCTCCGTATCTGCGTCTTCAGTCGCCATGTTGAGCATTCTACATAGTGGCGAATTCAGTGGCCCCTGTGGAGCAGAAATACCCCGGAACGTCGCATTCAGTCACCCATACAGAGTGGTATTTCATAAATATGGACTTAGCGCACAGTCGTTCTTCATAATAGCGGAGAATTACGCGATACATAGTCAAAGTCGTTGAGAATTAGCTGATATAATATTTTTAACTTAATTTTTTTATTTCAAGGGGGCTTGTTATCTTCAACTTACCAAACCTTTACACATGATCATTCGCCTGACCAACTTTGTCAGGAGGCCTTTTATTTCTGTCCGCCTTCTGAGTTTGATTTTGACCGGTTATTTCACTTTTAAAGTCCTTTCAAAACCGGACTTGATTTCCAATCCTCCACTTCAACTTTCTCCATATTCCTTTGAAGAAGCCCCGACCCTCCTGAATGCAGGGATGGGAGGAGATACCATCACGGATGTCAGAGTGGAAGGAGATGACATTGAACAAGGAGCTTGTAACCTAGCGGCCCCATGGCTGATGGCTGGCAACACGACGGCCAGTGATGATGCTTATGCTACAAATTCTCGTGTATTGGCGATAGGGTCGGCCGTTTCCAACTGCCTGGATCTTCAATTCCTTGGATTTTCCATTCCTTCCGGAGCTGAAATATTAGGGATCACTGTCACGGTAGAAAGAAGTGCAAACGTCAGGACGGCTACCAACAATGTCACGGACAATAAAATTACCCTGATCCGGGGTGCAAGCAACACCGAAGCTCAAAATAAGGCCTTATCCATTACCTGGTCAACCACCGATTCCACCATTACCTATGGAAGCAGCTCTGATTCTTGGGCATACCCGTCCTGGACCCCGGCGGATATTAATTCGCCCTTATTTGGTGTCCGCATTCAAAATAACCGGAACAGGGCTTCTGGCACTATCACAGCAAGGGTTGACTATGTATCGATTGCAGTGACCTATGTCACTCCGAAAAAAAGTAGTGTTGCCTCCACGGTGGGGTTCGGATGCCCTTCGAGCGATGGTTCAGCCAGCTGGACGGGAGCCACCGCTGCTAATCTGGCATCCGATGATGGTTTGATCGTTTTAGTCCCCAGTATTTATACAGGATATGCCACGGTTACTAATAATATTGGAGATGCAGTCGATACCTCAGCCTGCCTGGACCTCACGGATTTTGGTTTTTGCATTTGTCCCAACGCCATTATTGACAGTATTACCGTTGAGGTTGACCGGGCAAGGGGATTTGATATTTTACAGCAGGTTGTTGGTCAAGATACGGTCACCGATGTTAAAATTGCTTTATTACAACCTGGCGGAGCGGAGTCAGCCAATAAGGCAAATACCGCCACCAACTGGCCCGGCTCGACGGCAAGCGTAGTTAACTTGATAACCTATTTTACGGGTGATCAACGGGTTTCTTATGGAGGGGACAACTGGGGAGTCAACTGGACCCCGGCCATGATCAATGACCCTGGTTTCGGGGTCCGCATACAGGTAAGGCTGGCGGATAATGCACCCATTCTCCCGCCCTTGGCTTCAGCTCGTATTGATGAGGTCCTGGTAAAAATTCATTGCTCCTTCCCGAGGAAAATATATGTTGATCAGACGGCTACCGGGGCAAATACCGGCTTATCCTGGGAGGATGCTTTTACCGACCTGCAAGTTGCGCTCAATGCCTGCTTTGTGGACACCATCTGTGTGGCTGCCGGCACTTATTATCCTGCTGTCACAGGAAGGGATACCTCTTTCAACATTCCGGATTCAGCGGTAGTCATGGGGGGATTCCCTGCCGGCGGGAATGGGGAACGTGATCCCTGGTGCTATAAAACCATTTTAAGCGGAGAGATCCAGCAGGATGATGATTCGACGAACAACAGTTATCATGTCGTCACGACGCATAATGTGAGCGATGCAACGGTAGTGGACGGATTTTGCATTCAGGATGGATATGCATCAGCACCGCCGAATGAATACAACCGGTATGGGGGAGGCTGGTTTAATTTTGCCACGGCTCCGGATTCGTCCAATCCAACCATTCTGAATTGTACGATCACAGGAAATGCTGCTTTGAGGGGAGGGGGAATGGCTAATTTCGGTGATATGGGACCAACTTTACCCACTTTAATCAACTGTATAATCAGTGATAATGAAGCCTCCCGCGGAGGGGGTATGTTTAATTATGGGCTAAATTATGAAAGCAGTCCTACCCTGATCAACTGTATTCTGAGCGGTAACCTGGCGACCGATTTCGGAGGTGCAATGTATAATGACGCGGAAGGAAATGGTGATGATAATACAGCGACATCCCACCCTATGGTCATCAACAGCACTTTCAACGGCAACCAGGCAAGACAAGGGGGAGCCACATTCAATAATGGAGCCAGCGGTGGGGATCTCAATCTTTTCATCCGGAATTCTGCTTTCTGGAATAATATTGCCACCCAGCCCAATCGGGGTCCGGTATTTTGGATTCAGGACGGAACCTTGGATATCGATTACAGCCTGATTCAGGGTGGAGGCGGCCCTCCGGGGGACCTTACCCATTCCTCTATCACGCGTGATAATGGGGGTAATACCTTTACCATTATGACTGGACCGAATCTTAAATTTGGAAGCGAAGGCTTTGATCCTTTGTTCTTTAATGCACCTCTCGGAAATACAGCACCAACCCCGGTAGGAAATTTCCGTTTTCCATATAATTCTCCATTAGTGAATATGGGGAATAATGCTGATAACCCGTATCCTACTGACATTGCCTGGCTGCCCCGGATCGCCCAGGGAACCATCGATATCGGCCCCTATGAAGCTTATTTAAATTGCCTCAATGATACCATATATGTCAATGCGGATGGGACGGTACCGGTGCTGCCGCTGGATTCCGTACTCCTGGGTGAACTGCCGGATGGCACAACGTTTTTAGTCAATGGAATTGAGACCACAGGCGACATCGTTTTGGACTGCGAACAGCTCGGTAAAAACAATCTCCTGCTGGAAATTGTGCGCAATTGTCTGGTGGACAGTTGTACCAAAATGGTATGGGTGCTCGATACCTTTACCAAGGACCTGGTCTGCAATGACCTGGTGAATGTTTCGCTGGGTACCAGTTGCATGAAAGTGATCGACCCGGATGACGTCCTGGAAGATGTGCTGGGTTGCCGCAATTATTGGGATATCCAGTTGATTTATCCTTTTGGTACGGCAAGATATCCGGAGGCCGATAAAGTAGACCTGAGCCATATCGGTTATACCCTGGTCTACAATGCATATGAAGTATCTACCGGCAACAAATGCTGGGGCTATATCCATGTGGAGGACAAGCAGCCGCCCCAGCTGAATTGTTCGGTGGATACGATTACCTGTTACGAACTGCCTGACCTCCCCTTGTTGGCGGAGGGAGAAGACAGCTGCTCCGGGGTGGAAGTAAAAATCGTTTCGGACCATTGGACAGAATATGGTTGCGACGAAGACCCGGTCTTGTCGGGTTATGTGGTGCGGACGATCCAGGGTTCGGACAAATGGGGCAATTTCGCACGTTGCACGGATACGATCTTTATCCGCAAGACGAGCCTGGACAGCCTGGTCTGCCCGGAACTGATCGAACTGCCCTGCGAGATCACCCATCAATTGTATGGATCCAAATCCGAACTCAAGACCCCCTTCACGGTCGACAAGTCCAAAGTATCTCCGGAATACCTGCTTTCATTGCAGAAAGCCAACTGGGAATTAAAAGCAGGGGGTAGAGGAGCTATCCTTGATCCTGCGATCATAGTGGTGCCCCAGATCGAAGGGAAGAATATATATCCGGCAGCGGGAGGCAGCTGCAAGATCACGGCGATATACAAGGATACCGATCTGGATGTCTGCGGAGCGGGCTTCAAGGTGTACCGCAATTGGATCGTGACGGACTGGTGCACGCTGGAAGAGGAAGAATGCGAACAATACATCAAGGTCATCGATACGACCGGCCCCAGGATGCTAAAGAGCCTGGCGACGATCTATAAAAATACCAATGCCCACGAATGTGTGGCAGGTGTAGTGGTTCCGGCCCTGGTAGCAGGTACCGATTATAAAGACTGCAGCGGGGTGAAACAATCCTATAGAATCACTTACGAGGATAAGAGCCACCCGGGTAAAGTCATTGTATTGGCGGGTGACCTCCCGTCCAAGACCCTGTACTTACCGCAGGGGGAACATATGGTTCAGATCTTCCTGGTGGATGACTGTTATAACCGGACGGAAACCAGTAGGTTGATCGTGATTAAAGACATCACGCCTCCGACCCCGGTATGCGACGAGGTGACCCAGGTAACCGTGGACCCGGAAGGCTGCTGGGCGAAGGTGAAAGCCAAAGACCTGGACAACGGAAGCCGGGACAATTGTTGTGAAGTCCTGCATTTTGCAGTGGCCCACATGGACAGCGTGACCTATTGGAGAAATTACTGGAGGGATTCCCTGGAAGCCCGCTGCGGCAGCTACAAATATGAGAAAGACAAGGAATTTTATGAATTCCAGATCGAAAGATGGATCAACGCCTACGTGTTTAAGGATGAGATCAAATTTGATGATTGCGGTCCCAACCAGGTGGTATTGAGGGTGTATGAAGCCTGCGGAGTACCAATATACGATCCGCATGTATGGCCCTGCACGGAACATCAGTGGTTCTGGTACAATACCGACCAGCGCTACCGGATCGAGCACAACTGGAATTTTTTCCACAAGGACGGCAAAAAGGACTGCAACTACCGGTATAAAATTGAATGTCAGAAGGAGCATCAGCAAAGAGGGCGGGAGATCTGTGAATTTGGAAATAACACATACCCCAAAGAGGGCGGTTTATGTTACGCTCAATACGAAGGAGCGGTGGAGAACCTGAATGCATTCTGCGAAAGTGACTTTTATTTTGAAGAAACGGTGATGCTGACCGGCGGGACGGCGAATCCCCCCGGAAGTTATTGTTCCCACAGATTATACAGCGACTGCATGGTGCAGGTGCTGGTGGACGACAAACAGGCTCCTGAAGTACACCATCTGGAGGACATTACGGTCTATTGCGACGATGCTCCCTACTACGCGGGTTATCCCAAAGACTGCTCCACGGGCAAGAAAAACGGGATCTGGCCGGGCTATCTGAAGGACAGTGAGGGCACGATCCACGGCTATTATGGAGGCTTGGGATACTATGATGAGGAGGAGCATGGATCGGACTGCGGGCATTATGACCACCAGAACAACTGGGCTCCGAAATATTGTCGGGAATGGCTGTACCTGGATTCATTTGACACTTCAGGTCAAATAGATCCTAAATCTTATTTTGACACTTACGTGCTTTTTGATAAGAACCGACCTCAGCGGGAATTGAAGAAAAACGAGTTTTCGATTACGGAAAATTGCACGCTGAATGACGCCACGCTGACCTGGACGGACGAAGGGGACATCAATTCCTGCGGGGAAGGATGGATCCAGCGGACCTGGACCATCCGGGATAAGTGTGATAATGTAGTGGTAGCCAAACAAAAAGTATTGGTAAAACACCGCAGTGATTTTGAAGTGGTCTTCCCGGAAGACAAGGTGGTGGAATGTGATTTCCTGAATTCCACGGAACCGGAGGATACGGGTGAGCCTGAGGTGACGGATGATGAATGTGAACAGGTCGGTATACGGTATAAGGATGAAATCTTTACCATAGAAGGGGACGCTTGTTATAAGATTGTACGGACCTGGACCCTGATCGACTGGTGCATTTATGATCCGGGAAGGCAAGAAAGGTATCCTGAGGTGATCGTAGACGATAGACTTCGGGCCGATACGGGTAACCGGGAATGCGTGTACCGGAACCTGAAAGACAATAACGACGGGTATATGCAATACATCCAGATCATCAAGGTGGTGGACAAGGTGGCCCCGATCGTGAATACGCGGGATACAATCGTATGCGTTTATAATGAAGATTGTTCAGCTGATGTGATCATTCCCTTAAGTGCATCGGACAATTGCGCTGACCCCTCCAACATCCGTTTCCGAGTTCAAATCGATATCGATGCAAGCGAGGATGCCTATAATGGGCGGCTGTATGATGCAAACAGTATTGATCAGGGGGGCACCCGGTATGAAACCGAATTTATATTCCTGTCGGGCACGCCGGGCAAACACCTGGTGCATATTATCGGTATAGACAATTGCGGCAATGCCGATACTTCGACCTTCCGTTTTGAACTGAGGGATTGCAAGCGGCCGACGCCATACTGTTATCGGGGTCTAGCCACGGTGATCATGCCCAGTACGGGTACGGTGACGGTGTGGGCGAAGGACCTGGATGCGGGTAGCGGGGACAATTGTACGGAGTATGACAATCTGGTATTCAGTTTTTCATCGGATATTACACAAACCAGCCGGGTATTCACCTGTGCTGATCTGCCGGACGGCAGATCGCGGACGGTCCCGGTGGAGATCTGGGTGACGGACGAAGCCGGAAACCAGGATCATTGCAGTACTTATATCCTGTTGCAGGACAATACCGGCAACGTCTGCCCGGATGTAGCGGGCCTAAATGTTCAGATCGCCGGAAGTGTTCAAACGGAAGGGAAGGAGCCGGTGGAATTTGTCACGATGAATATCAATGGGGGAGGCCTGCAATTGAATTATGAAACCGGGGTGCAAGGGACCTACCACTTTGAAGCTTTACCGTCCAAATCGGATTATACGATACGGGCAAAGAGGAAAGATCGGCCGATGAACGGGGTGAGCACCCTGGACCTGATTCTGATCCAGAAACACATCCTGGGCACGGAACCCCTGGATTCACCCTACAAGATCATCGCCGCGGATGCGGACGATGACAAGCAGGTGACGGCCATCGACCTGGTGGAACTGAGAAAACTGATATTATCTACCTACGAAGAGTTGCCGAATGCCGATAGCTGGAAGTTTGTGCCGAAGACCCAGCAGTTCAGCGATCCAAAGAATCCCTGGGACTTCAAGACCTGGATGGAAATGAAGGAGGTGGAGAAAGATTATATGCAGGAAGACTGGATCGGGATCAAGACGGGTGATGTTAATGCAAGCGCGGCCCCCCATAGCCTTATGGGTACTGAAGTGAGGGGAAATAACCCAGGTTTGATCTTTGATGTGGTAGACCAGCAATTTATTGCCGGTGAACTGGTAATTGTAGAATTCCGCTCCCCTAATTTCCGAGGGATCAGTGGATTCCAGGGTACGGTGGAGGTGGAAGGTGGTCGGTGGGTGGTGGATGGCAGCCGCACCCCAAAGACTGGTGCATTGCCCATGAGCGATCAAAACTTTGGAAACCGAAAAGCTGCCGAAGGCTTGATCACAATGAGCTGGAATTCAAATACGGGTGTGGATATCCCGGACCAGGAGGTATTATTCACCCTGACCTTCAAAGCCGGACAGAACGGGCGGCTGAGCGAAGCGCTGCGGATGGGATCACAAGTCACTATCGCAGAGTCTTACGAAGGCAAGGGTGAAGTGAGTAACCTCGGCATCCGGTTTGTAACGCCTGAAGGGAATGAAGTAAATGCAAGGAGCGAATTATACCAGAATTATCCCAATCCTTTTGACCAGCGAACGGTGATCGGCCTGCGGCTGGCGAAAGAGGGGAAGGGTACGCTGAGTATTTACGATGTGACCGGAAGGATCATCCGTTCTATAGAAAGAGACTGGACCAAAGGATATCACGAGGTCTGGTTTGACCGTAAGGAGATCGGGGCGACGGGAGTCCTGTACTACCGTTTTGAATCGGGATTCTTTACGGACAGCAAGAAAATGGTGATTGTTGAGTAATTGTAGCGGCCAGTTTTAACTGGCCTGTCTGTACAGGCCCCCGTTGCGGCCAGTTTCAACTGGCCGGTGTGTACAAGATAAGTACTCCGTATCAGCCAGTTTTAACTGTCTTATTTAAGACGTAATCCGGTCAAACACCTCCTTCATGCCTTCCTGAGCCTTTTTTGAGATCAGGCTGATGTTATTCAATAAGCCGATTTCGTAGGAAGGATGGGGGCGCGGGTCAATATAATAGGTACGGCATGAAGTGGGAAGGTAGCCGATCAGGCCCGCGGCCGGATAAACCTGTAGCGAAGTCCCTACAATGATGCAGATATCCGCGGATTCGAATTCCGGTACAGCGAGCGCCAGCAGGGGTACGGACTCCCCAAACCAGACGATGTGGGGCCTCAATTGAAATCCTTTTTCGCAAAGGTCTCCCAGCAGGATGTCCCCCGGGCAATCGTAGACCAGATGGGAATATCGTTCGCTCCTCATTTTCTTTAATTCTCCGTGGAGGTGGATGACCTGGGAACTGCCGGCCCTTTCATGAAGATCGTCCACGTTTTGCGTGACGATGCTTACTTTAAAATGTTTTTCCAATTCTGCCAGCAGGCGGTGGGCCAGGTTGGGCAAGGCTTTTGAAAGTTGTTGCCTTCTTTCATTATAAAATTGAAGGACCAGGGAGGGGTTTCGCTCCCAGGCATCCGGTGTAGCGACTTCTTCCACGCGATGACCTTCCCATAAACCATCGGCATCGCGGAAGGTCTTGAGGCCACTTTCAGCAGACACGCCTGCCCCGGTCAGTACCACCAGTTTTTTCATGCTGCCCGCAAGTCCTTGAAAGCTTCTCCCAACCGTTTGATGATGTCTGAGGCCACCAGGGATTCTCCTCCCTGTTTTTTCAGGGCCAGGTCCCCGGCTGCACCATGAATATAAGTGCCAAGGATCGCCGCCTGGGTGGAATCATAACCCTGTGCCACCAGGCCCGTCAGCAGGCCGGTGAGCACATCGCCGCTTCCGGCGGTAGCCATCCCCGGATTACCTGAAGGGTTGAAAAAAATGGTCCCTTCCGGATTGGCAACAGAACTGAAGGCTCCTTTCAGAATGATGGTCACCTGGTATTGTTTTGCTTTTTCGGACAATAAGGATAAACGCTCAAAACAGTTTATGCTTTTTCCAAAGAGCCGCTCAAATTCTTTGAGATGCGGGGTAAGGATGGATCCCGGATTCAGTTTTCCGAGCAAGTCCTTTGATTTGCTGATCAGGTTGAGTGCGTCGGCATCGATGACCATGCGGCCGTCGTATTCATCGAACAACTGGCTGAGGACCCGCGCTGTGGAATCCTTCTGATCAAGTCCGCAGCCCAGGCCGATCGCCGCATATTTATCCAGGTCTTTAGGCAGGGTTGACCAATAATAATTGTGTTCATCCACCGAAGCCATGGCTTCAGGTACGGCCATCTGGATGATGGCATAGAGGGCCCCCGGAATATGATTGGTGACCAATCCCACGCCGCTCCGGAGGCAGGCTTTGGCCGCGAGGATCGCCGCTCCCCCTTTTCCATGTGAACCGTTGATCAGGAGGGCATGTCCAAACAATCCTTTATGGGAAAACTTTTTCCGGGTGGTCAGGAAACCTTTCAACATTTTTTTCTCAACGAGGTAATGTTTTACCGTGGTCTTCAGATAATAGCTGTGACTGAGCCCGATATCCACGATCTCCCAGCTGCCGGTGTATTCCTCATACTCTGGTAGCAACATAGCCATTTTGGGAGTCTGGAAAGTAATGGTATGGCTTGCGCGGATCGCCAGCTCCGTATGTTGATCCGTAAACATGCCTGAAGGAAGGTCGACGGAAACGACGGTCTTATGGAGGCTGTTCAGCCAGTAAATCAGGTCCTCAAAATTTCCATCCAGTGGCCGGTTCAGCCCCGTGCCAAGAAGCGCATCGATGATGAGGTCGTCTTCTCCAAGGATAGGGGGTTCCTTCATATCCACAGAATAGACCGGAACCTGGCCAAAGCCAGGCAGCCGCTTGAGCATTATTTCGTAATCCGGACTTTTGGGCAGGCCCCAGTCGGCCAGCCAGACCTTGACTTCATAACCCTGGGTATTGAGCATGCGTGCGATAGCCAAACCATCCCCCCCGTTATTGCCCGGACCGCAGAAGACCGCGATAGGCCTTGACCGGTCGTAATGTTCCATAAACTTCTTTGTGAAGGCGGAGGAGGCTCTTTCCATAAGTTCGATGGAAGGGATGCCTTCCTCCTCGAGCGTCGTTTTGTCCCATTCCCTGATCTGGGCGCCTGAAAATAATTTCATGTGATGCCGGTTTGATCCAAAATAATAAAGTTACCGGACTAATCCTGCCCGCAACAGGATTATTATCACCCGGCCTGCATAATCCGGTAGGCCATGGGGTAAAGATTATTGATGCGGCCCGGGAGACTTTTTATCCAACCCAGGCTAATTCCTTCGTAACGGATGAGATGGTAACCGGGGTCCAGGCCCTGCCTGGGTAAAGGATCCTTTCTCAGGTACTGGAGCGCTTCCGCTTTTTCCACATTTAAGGAGATTACCGTCCCGGGGCAATCCAGGCTCTGAGCCCAGCCGTGGGCAGGCACAAAATCCTTGTTCTTCAATTGGCCCAGGGCCGTACCCGCCTGGACCAAACGAAGCCGGCCAATGAATTGATCCAGGGCATCCGCCATCGCGGAGGGAAAAACAAAATATTGGTCCCGGTGAAGAAAACATTTCAATCCGGAACCGGATGGAATAAACCTTTGTGATTCCCGCGGAGGATTTACCCATTCCACTCCGGTTGGAGCAGTTGTGGGAACCGGTCCCTGGCTGCCGGTCCCTTTTCTCAGTGCACCGACAAAAAATCCTTCGCCGTTCATTAAATGCGGGTAGGCCTGGTAACCGGTGACCCCGTTTTCTTCCAGGCGGACTAATGGGAAATCATCCCATTCCTTCAGAGGGATGGATTCAAATCCCAGGCCTCCAAGCATGTGGAGTTGTTCCATGTTTTCAGCCGGATTAAACGTGCAGGTGGAATAGAGGAGTATTCCGCCCGGTTTAAGTGCGGGAAGAATATCCCTTAGGATCCTTTTCTGCCTAAGGCTGCATTGGAGGGCCAGGTCCGGTGTCCATTCCTTTCGGCTGGAATGGTCTTTTCTGAACAAACCTTCTCCTGAACAGGGCGCATCCACGAGAATGAGATCGAACATGCCGGGAAAAGCCTGAAATTGAATGGGATCGGATTGGCTGATCAGGGCATTGGCATATCCCCACTTGATGAGGTTGTGCTGAAGGCCGCTGATCCTGCCGGCAATAGTTTCGTTCGCCAGGAGCAAGCCGCGCCCGTTCAAGGCGCTGAGGATCGCCGTGCTTTTACCACCGGGCGATGCGCAAAGGTCGAGGACCAGAGGCTGATCGTAGCTCTCCAGGAGTCTTTTTACCAATGGGCCGACCAACATGGAACTGGGCTCCTGGACATAATAGGCTCCTCCATGAAACGAGGGATCCAAAGTGAATTTGATCCTCTCCCGGAGATAATACCCGTGATCTTCCCAGGGAATATTTAGATCCAGGGGAAACTCATAATGGCCGGCCAACTTCAGAGGATGGAGCCGGACCGCCGGGGGTGAGATTTTTTCAACGGCATCCAGGAAAGAAGAATATGAGGTACCCAGCTGATCTTGCATCCTTTTGAGAAATGCATCGGGCAGGGGATAAGGGGTGCTGGGCTTCATCCAAATTTACTTCCGGTGGAGCGCATACAGAGATCCTCCTTTACTGAATTTACGATCCACCTTTGCGGTGGTAGCCGGATCGGCTTCGAGGACCGGGGCATGGTGGGGTTTGATCCGGGCGTCAATAATGAGCGGTCCCCGGCAACCCCAATGCTTAAACGAAGTGAATGAGCCGATTCCGTACATGTCGTGGGAGGGATTGGACCGGGTAAAGGTCACCCACGTGAAATTATCCCAATTGGACGCAGTAAAAGCGGAGTCATCACAAAGTACGATCAGGGCGATTCCCCTCCAATTGTCGGGTTCCTGGCTGGCGGTCCATTGATCCAGGGCCTGGCTTTCCTTTGAATGGTCCGTGAAGCGGGTACCTTCAACACAGACAATACCGGCCTGGATCAAGACCGGACGCATAAACCCGGGTGGGAAAACCAGGTGCTCCGGCAAGCGTTCCGACAGGTCCCGGATCACCGGGCCGCAACAGGCGACCATGACCTTAGATCCCGCATTCCAGCCTTCTCCTGAATAATCGAGGGTGTCGATCGTGGTGTTGGTGATAAAATGAAGGTCGCGATCAAAGCGAATCCGGCGAAGAATATAATCAAAAAAACCGGGCAGGTCATAGAGGTCAAGCTTTTCCCGTTCCACCGGCGCCGCGATGAACAGATATTTAGCCAGTGAGGTTTGCCCCGAGCCGAGGATGCGTGACCCGATGGTCAGGATTTCTTCCGGCCTGGGTTCACGGAAGGGCATGTAGCGCTCTTTTCCGGTGGCCAGCAGGAGGGGATGGACCCCGGCTACATCCACTGCGTGAAGCCCGGTGAGGCCCGGAAACTCTCGGGGAATCAGTTCTTTAACAATTTCATGGATGAGGAATCCAAAAAAGGAATCTTCCTGGGGAGGGCGTCCAACGACCGTAAAATGCCAGAGGGCATCCTTACGGTGGTAAACTTTGTCCACCTTCATCACCGGAAAATCATGGGTCAGGGAATAATATCCCAGGTGGTCCCCAAACGGGCCTTCCGGTTTTTTCAGGCTTTTGTCGATGGTGCCCGTAATGACAAAGTCCGCCTGGTCTGAAAGCACATAACCGTCTTTCAGGAACCAGGAAAACCGTTTACGGTTGAGCAAGCCGGCGAAAGTGAGTTCTGACATGTCCTCGGGCAAAGGAAAGATAGCGGAGAGGCTGTGGGAAGGCGGGCCGCCTATAAACACGCTTACCCGGAATGGTTCGTCGCTCTCCAGGTACATTTTATGATGGATCCCTATGCCCCGGTGCAGCTGATAATGCAAACCGATTTCCTGGTCGGGGAGATAGGCGTTTCCACCAAGCTGGATCCGGTACATCCCGAGGTTGGACTGGAGCAGGTCGCGGGAGCCCGGCGGCAGGCTCAGTACCTGGGGAAGCAGGACAAAAGGCCCTCCGTCCATGGGCCAGCATCGGATCTGAGGCAAGTCTGAGATGCTACAGGTATTCACCATACTCCGGCTGAACCTGATTTTCCTGGGCAAGGCAAAGCGGGCTTTCAAAACGGCCGGCAGGTAGGAAAATGGTTTTTTTAGGATCAGTCCCGGGTCGTTTTTAAGCCTGCCCAACGCCTTGAGGTCTTCCAGGCTGTTTCTAAATAAATAGAGGACCCGGTCCCTGGTGCCATAAAGATTTGAAACGGCGGGAAACCGGCAACCTTTTATTTTTTCGAATAAAAGGGCGGGGCCCCCGGAATCAAATACACGGCGATGGATCTCCGCCATTTCCAGGTCGGGGTCCACTTCCTCTTTCACCCTGAACAATTGCCCTTGTCGTTCAAGGTCTTCCACACAGGCTTTTAAACTGGAGTACACCAAACAAAGGTATCATGCGGGATGTGGAGAAAAAAGGGAGGCCGATATTTTATCCACGCATGGCATCAAATCAAGGACCGGAGGGTTACCGTGGTTTTGTATTCGGTGGCATTTCTGAAATACTGGATCCTGACTTTTTTGCCGGGTTTCCGAGCCAGGGAATGGATGATCTGTTCCAGGGAAAGTATGTTGGTGGAAAGGAATCCGATACGTTTGATGATGTCCCCTTTTTTGAGGCCTGCTTCGTCGGCCGGGCTTCCGGGGATCACCGAATTCACGATGTATTGTTTCAGTTCATGCCCGGTAGCCAGGATTTCCATTCCGCTGCGGTCGACCAGAAATTCTTTGCTGAGGTCTTTGATCGGGCTCAGGTACATGAGGTTTTTGTTGTAATCGATATAAATGTCAAATCGGCTGAGCAGCTGATTCCCCAGCAATCCGTCGCGAGTAAACCGGGTTTCCTCGGCTCCCGCGGGGATCAGGGTCGAATCCAGTTGCTGAAAACTGGTTACGATGTTGGGGAATTTAAACTTTTCTAATTGGAGTTCCGTGATCTTGCCGATATGACCCTCAAGGTAACCACCCAGGCCCTTGCCCAGGCGTCCGGGTATGGCTTTCTCAGGGGGGGCAAAATCGGGATTGGCATTGGTGTATAGCAACAGGGGGAGGCCGGCGCCGGAGTCCACCAGCAATTTAACAGGTATCTTTTTGTTTTGTATTTCGACCTGGCCGGTTACATAGAGTTTTCCGTTGATGATCTCCACGGGAACCTTGGTGTATTTCCGTGAATTATAGCGGAAAACGCTGGGTTGAATAAAGGACAGGATCCGCTTACGGTAATCGATGTGCTGTATATACCCCTTAAAAAAGGAAGAGCTCATGATGCCGTCCACATACAATCCCGTCACCTCATCCAGATGGAAAAAATCCTGTTCCAGGACCAGGATGTCCTGGGAATAGGAAACCGTCGGACTCAGACCGAAGGAAACCCCCCGGGCAATCAGGGCATACATTTCTTCCGACTGATCCGCCCCGATCAGCCGGATCCTGCGGTCGTATTTGAGTCCGAGGATATCCGCATACTCCCGTTTAAAAAGCAGGGCATGCTCAGCTCCTGTATCGAAAATAAAATTGAGGGGGAAGGAGCGGTTGAACAAAGACTTGACCAGGATAAAATTATTCTCAAACTGGAAGGGGATGTCGATTTGTTTTGGCCTCCCGATGACCTGGAAGCGGTTTAAAACAGATTGAGCCTCAATGCTGGAGTTTAAAAACACCAAAAAAACAATTGCCAGCATTCCTGGCAATTTCACGCGCAGTAGCATATACGTTCAAATTTATGGTATTATCTGAACGTCCGGCCGGGATTTCTTGTGATCGGGATCCTGGACAAGTAACCCTGCCAGGGCTTGTCCGTTGAAACAAAAAAGCCAGTCCGGGGGGAGACTGGCTTTCATTGAATAAATCCAACATTTATTTGCGGGTGACGAAAACCTCCACGCGGCGGTTCATCGCTTTCCCTTCTTCCGTATTGTTGTCCCCGATTGGGCTGGCTTGTCCCATCCCGAGGGTTTCAATGCGCCTGCCGGCAATGCCTTTGCCAACCAGATAGGCCTTGACGGATTTGGCCCGGGCGTCGGACAATTTTTTATTCATAGCCGCATCCCCCACATTATCGGTATGCCCGACCACCCGGATGTTTACCCCGGAATAAGCCGTCATTACACTGGCCAGTTCATCCAATTGGGTACCGGACTCCATGGTGAGGGAATCGGAACCGGTTTTAAAATGGACCCCGTCGAAAGTAAAGGCCATTTTGGGATCGACCTTTGCAAGGCTGTCCGCAAAGAAGGATACGAATTTGTCCGTGAAACTACCTTTTTTGGTATTCAGGGATATGCCTCCGGGCAGCGTATAAACAGATCTGGAAGCGGCAATGCTGTCCGCAATCCGTTTTTGTTCGGCTGCGGCGGCCTCGGCGGCGAGTTTGGCGCTGTCAACCATTTCGGTGGGCGTGGTCTCCATTTGACGGTCGCAGCCTTTGCGTCCGAAGAAATAAATGACCGCGAGCAACAGCAGGATGGGCAAGGCCCATTTGAGCAAGTTACTGCTTCCGGTTGTTGAGGATGGGCCTGCGGGCATTTTTGGAGCTCCGCCACCGGCATTGGTTGCCAGGCCCAGCAGACCGGTCAGGGCTCCGGGGATCCCCTTGGAAATGAATTCACGCTGGCCGCCCAGCAGGTTTTTCAAACCCATGGCATCCAGGGCTTTTTCTTTTACAAATTTGCCCACAAACCCCATGAGGAGCGGAGCTGCCATTTTGAGCAGGGAGGATGAAGTCCCTGTTTTTACCCCGGAAACATTCGATATGACGTCCACGATCGAACCGAGTTTATCGCCCACTAAAAACTTGAGGATCCCTCCCCCGGAACCCAGGAGGGAATCGGTGGCCTGGCCTCCTGAAAACAAACCTCCCAGTGAATTCAGTACGCTGCCGTCTATATTGTTAGTTTTAATAAAATCAAGGATCCCCCTTGAACCGGATTCCGTGGATGCTTTGCCTACAAGGCTGCCAAGAAGAGTTGGGAAAATCGAACCCACCGCTTTCCCGGTGTTGACTTCGGTTTCGCCCAGGAATTTGCTGGCCTGGCCGACCAATTCTCCCCCCACCTGGCTTTGCAACAACTCCAATAGATTAATAGCCATAGATCATTTGTTTAAATAGGTTTAAGTAAATATTATTAATATGGGTAAAAATCTTGCCGGAATCGGGTACAAGGGGTTCTTGTAAAACGTCTTACAAAGATAGCACCGCGAATGTCCTTGAAGGATTTAATTTTGTGAACAAATTGTAAATTTTAATACATGTTTAAGTGGGGTATAATTGGACTGGGCAGGATCGCCAACAAATTCGCCAAAGAATTGAAAGAAACCGGGGTGGGGGAACTGGCCGCGGTGGGCTCCAGAGATATCACTAAGGCGGAGGCTTTCGCCAAAGAATACGGGGCGGCGAGAGCCTTTGGCAGTTATGAGGAACTGGTTGGTCACGGAGGCCTGGATGCCGTATACGTTGCGACCCCGCATCATTTGCACGCTTATTGCACTTCAAAATGCCTGGAGGCCGGTCTGCCCGTATTATGCGAAAAACCCTTTACCATCAACAAACATGAATTGACCGGGCTGATCCATCAGGCAAGGGTCCATCAGGTTTTTCTGATGGAGGCGATGTGGACCCGCTTTCTTCCCCATATCCTTTACCTGAAGTCATTGCACGATTCCGGCAGGTTGGGGAGGCTCCTCCACCTCAGGGCCGATTTTGCCTTTAAAGGGAAGGAAAGAGCCTCGGCGCAAGGGGTCAGCCGTCTGGTGGTAAATGAACTTGGAGGCGGATCCCTGCTTGATATCGGAGTGTATCCGGTCTTTCTGGCGCAGCTTTTATTAGGGGTGCCTGCGGTGATCCAGGCGGAAGCTACCATATTGAATGAGATCGATGAGACCTGCCAGGTCATCCTCAAGGACGCGGAAGGCATCACCGCCTACCTGGAATCCAGCATTCTCTGGGAGTCGGACACTTCGGCTCAGCTATTTTATGAAAAAGGATCGGTGCTTTTGCCCAGGCGATGGCATGAAAGAGGAGAAATGATCATCAAACCCGAAAACGGCGAAGCGGAAATTAAAAACTGGGACTACCCAAACCGTGGTTTCTACTATCAGATAAAAGAAGTCCAGGATTGTGTGCAAGCCGGAAAATTGGAAAGCGACCTCATGCCGCTGCATTTTTCGCTGCAAATCATGGATACCCTGGACCGTATCCGGACACTCATCGGTTTGAAATACCCCGCAGACCTGATGAAATGAAAATCCTGCTCGCCCTGAACAGTTTCAAAGGTTCCTGCTCTTCCCTTGAAGCAAATAACGCCCTCCGGAAAGGCCTTGCCGGTACTCTGAACCCCGATTCCCTGACCACCTTCCCCCTGTGTGACGGAGGGGACGGCTCGGTCCTGGCACTGGCCCACCATCTGCATCTGAAGCCGGTTTGGATCACCGCATCGGATGCCCTGGGCCATGAACTTAAAGCACCCTATTTGTTTGAACAGGAATCCTCTACAGCCTACATCGAAATGGCGGCCGCTTCAGGCCTGGCCGTGCTCAACGGACGGGAAAAAAACATCTGGATCTCCAACACGATGGGAACCGGCGAACTGGTTCAGCATGCCTTAAAACGAAAAGCCAGGAGGGTCATACTCATGGTTGGGGGGAGCGCAACCAATGACGCAGGCCTGGGGATCATGCACCGCCTCGGCATCCGGTTCCTGGATAAAAAGGGGAGGGTGTTGGACCCGGTACCTGCCAACCTCATCCAGATCCATGCCGTGGATACCCGGATGGAGATGGAAGGCAGCCGCACCATTGAGATCTGGACCGATGTGACCAATCCTTTTTATGGCCCGGAAGGGGCGGTTGAGGTTTACGGGCCGCAAAAAGGTGCCGGACCTCCCATTCGGAAAAAGCTGGAAAAGGGGATGATTCATTTTGCCCGGGTAATACACAATCAGTTCGGTACTGACCTTCAAAAGGTAAAAGGGAGTGGGGCGGCAGGCGGGATCGGGGGCGGCATGCACGGGATCATGGGCTGCACCATACACCATGGAACTTCACGGATATTTGAACTGCTCCGGTTCCGGGAAAAAGTGCAGGCGCATGACCTGGTGATTACCGGGGAAGGAGCGCTGGATTTCCAGTCCCGGTTCGGTAAACTGGTGCATGGGGTACTGAAAACCGCGGGAAAATGCGGAAAACCGGTGATCGGGCTTTGCGGAAGTCTTCAAATGAACACGGCGCAAAATCGCAAAATGGGTTTTAGTGCCGCATTTTCAATTGTAAGGGGTCCAGAAGATCTGGAAACGGCTATTAAAATGGGCAAAGAAAATCTGGAGGCTTTTGGTGCCAACCTGGCTGCCTTGATCCGGGTGGTCTATTCTTCTTCATCCAGGAGGGAGTGAACCTCCTTTTCAATGGTCCTCAGCCTGGACTGGCAATATTGGATCAGTTCCTGGGCCTTTTTTACCTGGGAGGCCAGTTTGTCGATGGAGGTGTTCTCGTTCTGAAGTTCTGCAATGATCTCGTCCAGCGCTCTTTTGGCTTCTTCAAAACTCCCTTTGTCCTTCCTGGTTTTCGACATACCCGGTAAATGTAAAACTTATTATTTAACCGTGCTCCGGATGCTGCCTCCGGAAAGCCTGGTTTCGATGAGGTCCCCGCTTTCCGCCTGGTCCGGACTTTTCAACAGCACTCCGTCCTTGAAGGTCATACTGTATCCCCGCTTCAGCAGGAGTTCAGGATCCATCAATGCTGTTCTCTGCTGCAGGTTGTGGAGTTCGGCCTGCTTTTCCCGGAGGAGTTGCAGGGTATACATTTTTAAATCCTTTTTGGCCGCTGCCATAAAGTAGTTTTCATTGCCCACCCGGCGCAGGCTGATATCCTTAATCATCTGGCTTTGCCGCCTCAGCCTGGACTGAAACGATTCGATGATATCCAGGGCGGATTTTTGAAGGATCCGGTATCCGGCATACAGCTGGGTTTCGAATTTGAAGTTGTGCTCCAGGACAAAATGAGCGACCGCAGTGGGGGTCTTGAGGCTGGTATGCGCCACCAGGTCTGCCACGGCCTGATCGGTTTCATGGCCAATGCCTGTAATCACCGGGTATTCGAGATTTGCGATAGCCACACAGAGCTGCAGGCTGTCGAAAGCGGCCAGGTCCAGCCGGGATCCGCCGCCCCGGATGATGATGACCGCGTCATAAGGCTGTCGCGCCTGCCTGATTTCCTGGAAAGCAGCCAGGATCTCCTTTTCCACATTCCTTCCCTGCATGGCCGCGGAATAGAGTTCACATTCGAAGGCAAAACCGTAGTCATTGGCCTGGAGGTGCTGGATAAAATCTTGAAAGCCCGCAGCCTTTTCCGATGAAATGACCGCCAGCCTTTGAAGTACCGGCGGCAGGGCATGGCCTTTGTTTTTATCCATCAGTCCCAGGGCTCCCAATTGTTGAAGAATTTCCCTTCTTTTCAATTCAAGCTGCCCAATCGTAAAGGTGGTGTCTATGTCTTCAACACTTAATTTCAGTCCATAACGTTCATTGAATTCGACTCTTACTTTAAGCAATGTTTGTATTCCCTTCTGTAAGAGCTGGTTAAGATTAGGACCTGTTTTTTGTTCTATAAAGCGCAGGTTTCGATACCAGATCGCCGCGCTGGCCTGGGCGATGATTTCATCCGTATCCCCCTTTTTTTCGATGAGTTCGAGATAACAATGGCCCCTGGAAAAACTTACCTGGTTGATTTCTGCCCGGATCCAGAGTGGTTCGGTAAAATTAAGGGCGATGACCTGCCTGACGTATTCATTTAATTCGAATAAAGAGATCCTGGTCAAGCCGGTGGGTATAAATTATTTTTCCAACAATGCTTCCCTGACCAGTTCTGCCGCGTCTTTCAGCAGGATGGCGGACCTCACCCGCAGGCCAGACTGGTCGATGATATCCTTGGCCAGCTCTGCGTTGGTGCCCTGGAGCCGGACGATGATCGGCACCTTGATCTCTCCAATGTTTTTGTAAGCGTCTACCACCCCTTGGGCCACCCGGTCACAGCGCACGATGCCCCCGAAGATATTGATGAGTATGGCTTTCACAGCCGGGTCTTTCAGGATAATCCGGAACGCCTGTTCCACGCGGGCGGCGTCGGCGGTGCCCCCCACATCCAGGAAATTGGCAGGTTGGCCGCCGGAGAGTTTGATGATGTCCATGGTGGCCATGGCCAGGCCGGCGCCATTGACCATGCATCCCACGTTGCCATCGAGGCTCACGTAGTTGAGGTTATAGGCTTTTGCTTCGACTTCTGCGGGATCTTCTTCATCCGTATCGCGCATGGCTTCCAGGTCGCTGTGGCGGAACAGGGCGTTGTCATCCAGGGAAACCTTGCAATCCACCGCGAGGATATTGCCGTATCCGTCTTTCAGGCAGGGATTGATTTCGAACAAAGTGGCATCGGACTCGGTAAAGGCCTTGTAGAGATTGGTCACGAAACGGACCATGTTTTTAAAACTCTCCCCGCTCAGGCCAAGCTTGAAGGCGATGTTCCGGGCCTGGAAAGCCTGGAATCCGGCCAGGGGATGCACATATTCCTTGTGGACCAGGTGGGGTGTTTTTTCAGCCACGGCTTCAATATCCATACCCCCTTCCGTGGAATAGATGATCACATTGGCTTTTTTTTCCCGGTCCGTGAGGATGGAGACGTAATATTCCTTGCAGGATTCAAAATCCGGTTTGAATGAATCTTCCGTCACCAGGATTTTACGGACCAGTTTTCCAGGGCCGTTCATCCCTCCCGGCGTCTGGGGAGTTTTGAGCATCATACCAAGGATCTGGGGTGCCGTTTGGGCGGCCTGCTCCCGGGATTTGACCAGTTTGACGCCACCGCCTTTGCCCCGGCCACCGGCATGAATCTGGGCTTTGATGACCGCTACCGGCGACTTTGAAGATTCTACCACCTGGTCATAAGCTTTTATGGCTTCTTCTGGTGTGGTGGCAAGAAATCCCTCCTGGACCGGTATGCCAAACTTTTTAAGTAATTCCTTTCCCTGATATTCGTGCAGATTCATAAGTTCAGATAATGATGCCGCGAAATTACTTATTATTGAAGGATTAATCACATTCCATGCAGGTACAAACCACAAAAATGGTCCATAGCAAATGGATGATGTTCTGGTATTTTTTACTCCATCTTCCGGGCGCCTTTTTCTTTGGACTGAAGGTGGTCTCTCTTACGGAAGAGCGGGCACAGGTGAATATCCCGTACAGGTGGTCCACCAAAAACCCTTTTAAATCCATCTATTTTGCGGCACTGGCCGCCGCGGCGGAATTGTCCACCGGCATTATCGCACTGACCTCCCTGGATCCGTCGCGGATATCCATGCTGGTGACGCGGGTGGAGGGGCAGTTTTTGAAAAAGGCAAAAGGCCCTGTTTTATTTGAATGCAACCAGGTCCAGGATATGCGGAAAACCGCAGCGATTGCCCTGGAACAGGATGCCGGGGTAAAAATTATTATGAACTCCACCGGGAGGAACCGGGAGGGGGAGGTGGTCGCAATTTTCTCGTTTGAATGGTCCTTGCGGAAAAAACAGGCTGGTTGAACCCGGTCGCTTAAAAAACGGTCAACCGCCGGCTCGCCAGCCCGCCCCTACTGCTTAATACAAAAGCATAGACCCCCGGGCGAAGACCTGAAATATCCAGCCCTTTGCTGGAAGCGCCTGCCGTGAATTTCTGATCCGGTACCTGCAAGACCAGGCGGCCATTCAGATCGAATATGGATATGGAGCCGGAAAATCCGGTGTGGTTGTCCAAATAGACGTTGAGCAGTTGTTGATTGGCGACTGGATTGGGATAAATGGATAAACTCTTGACCTCCGGGATATCCCGCACGCTGGTGAGGGCGCCCGCCTTAAAAGAAAAGCGGGGAGGGTCAGGGTAACAGGTCGAATAGTCATTAAAAGGGATAACCCTCCAATAATAGGTGCGGTTGAGTACGAGGCCGGTAATTTTTTGTTTGGTCTCTTTGGTGATAAACGTCTGGACAAAAACCTCGAAGGTCGGTACGATATCGTATTGAACCAGGTATGAAGCAGCTCCGGCCACCGCTTCCCATTCCAGCAGGACGCTGTCCGCGCTGGCCGTGGCTGATTTATCGGCCGGCTTGAGCAATTTTACCGCCTGGTTGATTGGAGTGACCTCGGAGGGCGAAGTCCCCCGGATATCGCGGCGCGAGGTGCTGTTGTAGCTGGACAGGATCGCTGCTTTTTGTTGCGGGGTGAAGAGGTATTTGCTGCAGCCGAAAAAATAATTCATCATGTTGTTGGTCTGGGGCGAGACCAGCTTCCCGTTGGGGTCCATGGCTTTTAAAGAATAAGAACAGGTATTGGCCCCGAAATTATAGTCTGCCGGGGTATCACAAAATCCATCACCCACATTTTTCGGACCACAATTGGAGCTGTCCGCATATTCATTGATGGTGATGCCGTCGGGTGCAAATTTCTGGACGGGATTGCCGTGTTTGACCGGGTCCCAGGCTTCGGAATCCCAGCCATGAAAGGTATGCGGGAGGCTCAGGTAATGGCCTACTTCGTGTGCCGCCACCCGGACATCTCCCATGTAGTCTTTCTGGATCACGATAAAGTCGTTATTGGATCCGGCCGGTCCGATATAATAACCCGCCACGCCATCGAGGATTTTATGCGTAATGAATATATTGACGGCCTTGGGATCTTTGTTGAGCTGCATTTGCAGGGTTCCCCCGGAAGACCTTGGCGTTTCGGTAATGGTGCTGTTGTTGAGCGTCTTGATCTCCTTGATGTAAAATTGCAATTCCATGTCCGCATAGGCGGTATTCAACTGGCAAAGCATGCGCAGGGCATTGAGGACGGGCATCTGGCCGGAACCGTCGTTGTAGGCGACCAGGAATATTTTGACCGGAATATAGCTGATGGCCCCACGCTGAAACTGGAAGTTTTTGAATTCTTCCCGGTTTTTAAGCATCACCTGCTTGATTTCCTCGAGATTTTCCGTACCGCATAAAAAAGGTTTGTCCTCCTGGGCTTTCACTGCACTAAAAAACAACAAACTTCCTGCGATCAGAAACCATCTCATATAGCCTACAAAATTAACAGAAAATATTCATCCCCCGGTGTACAAAGATGAGGGATATCTTTTGCCGATTGGCCGCATCCGCTTACCTTTGATCTCCATAAATAAATATTAAATAAAAGTATAATATGAGTAAAGTGACCGTTATCGGCGCCGGAAATGTGGGTGCTACCTGTGCCAATGTCCTCGCCCACCAGGATATCGTCAATGAAATCGTCATGCTGGATATCGCCGGAGACCTGGCCAAGGGGAAGGCCCTGGATACCTGGCAGCAGGCCCCGATCGATGATTACAGCACTCGGGTTATCGGGACCTCCGACTATGCCGATACCGCAGGTTCAGACATCGTGATCCTTACCGCCGGCGTGCCCCGGAAACCGGGCATGAGCAGGGATGACCTGATCACCATCAATGCCAAGATCGTAAGCGGGGTGACCAAATCCATCCTTGAACATTCCAAAGACCCCATCCTGATCGTGGTTTCAAACCCCCTCGATGTCATGACTTATGCAGCCCAGAAAACCTCAGGCCTGCCCACTGCCAAAGTGATTGGCATGGCCGGCATTCTGGACACGGCCAGGTACAGGGCTTTCCTGGCGGATGCGCTCCAGGTGTCCCCGAAAGACATCCAGGCCGTATTGCTCGGGGGGCACGGGGATACCATGGTTCCGCTTCCCAGGTATACGACCGTCAGCGGAATACCGGTCACCGAGCTGATCGACACCGAGACCCTTAATAAAATCATGGAAAGGACAAAAGTCGGGGGTGGAGAACTGGTAAAACTCATGGGCACCTCCGCATGGTATGCTCCGGGTGCCGCCGCCGCGCAAATGGCCACCGCGATCCTCAAGGATGAAAACCGGATTTTCCCCTGTTGTATTAAAATGGAGGGCCAGCACGGCCTCCGGGACGTGTATGTGGGAGTACCGGTAAAACTGGGCGCGGGCGGCGTGAAACAGGTCATCGAACTCAAATTGAACGAAGATGAAATGGCCTTGCTCAATGCTTCCGCCCAAGCCGTGAAGTCCGTGATGGACGCTTATGACGCCCTCGGGCTCTGATTTTTAACTTTTGGTTAGCAAACCCCCTTCTTTAATCAGCGTTATCTTCAGCATGCGGCTGAAAGGGACCTGCTCGATCTTGTTTGTAGCTTTATGCTCATTCATTGGGTTAAACGGCCATGCCCAGTCGGGAAACCTTTCAGGAACCGATTTACTCCGGATCCAGAATTATGAAGACACCATTGCCGTCTGGGCGAGGGGAGTCCTGAATGCCGAAATCGAGGACGAGCGGATCTATGCCTGCCACCAGATGATACCCACCCTGGCGAAGGCGCTCAAGGTCGACCATTCCTTCCAATACAAATTTCCCCGATTGGAAAATGTAGCCATCACTTATCCGAGTGACAGCAGTTTTCGCATTTTCAGCTGGCAATTGAAAGTGAACGAGGCAGATTACCGTTATTTCGGCGCTCTCCAGTGGAACAGTCCCTCCCTCAAACTCACTTCCTTTGCCGACCGCTCCCATGAACTTGCTGATCCGGAATCGGTGTCGCTGCCCGCGGACAGATGGTATGGACTGGTCTATTACAATATGGTTCCCTTCGAAATGGCCGATAAATCCAGGGCCTGGCTGCTTTTTGGTTATGACGGCCATTCGGTCTATGAGCGTAGAAAAGTCATCGATGTCCTTCATTTCAGGGAAGGCAAACCCGTCTTCGGGGCCCCGGTGTTCCGGATGGGTAAAAACGAAATCCGCCACCGCATCATCTATCAGTACAGCGCCGACGCCGCCGTCCGGGTCAATTACGATGAAAATGAAAAAATGATCATTTGCGACCATCTTATGGAACAGCCGGGAAACTTGCCAGGGCAGGGCAGGACCAGGGTCCCCGAAGGATCTTACGAAGGTTTCCGGCTGGATAAGGGGATTTGGAAATACGTCGAGGAGGTCTTTCCTTCCGGGAATGCGGAAAACCAAAGGGCTTTAAGATCAAAGAAAAATTAACAGACAGCTATCAGCGACCAGCGATCAGCAATCAGCGATCAGCGATAAGCAATCAGATTTCGGTTGTCAGTGATCAGTTATCAGACATCAGCGATCAGATCTCTGTTTGAGTATTCAAACTCCTCACCTTCCAGACTAAATCCACATATATTATTGCATTTATTACATAAAATGCTGAATTGCAATATGATAAAACGTAATATAGCCTTAATCCGGTATTAACATTGGCTTAATACAGCCCGTCTACTTTTGCTGCACAAACAAAGAGTAGACATGAAACAAACGTTTTTTACCCTGTTGATTCTCGTTTCGGGTTTTATCCGGTTGAATGCACAAAACGGGACCATCCAGGGAATTATTACCGACCAGAAATTATCCGAGCCCCTGATTGGAGCCACGGTCAAGGTGATCGGGACCGAATTGGGATCGGCGACGGATATCGAAGGATTCTTTTCGATAGACCATGTACCTGCAGGAGAGTACACCCTTCAGATATCCTACGTTTCATTCCGTACGGAAAATCTTGCGGGGGTAAAGGTGGAAGCCGGCAGGATCACACAGATTAATCTGGACCTGGTGGAGGAAACCGAAACCTTGCAGGAAGTGGTGGTCACCGGGGATAAAGTGCGGAACAGTGAAGTGGCCATCCTCTCCGAGATTAAAGCCTCCATGCAGGTAGTCAGTGGAATCTCCGAACAGCAGATCAAAAAATCCATGGACGGTAATGCAGCCCAAATTGTGCGGAGGGTGCCGGGCATCACCATTGTCGGGGACCGGTTTATCAATATCCGCGGTCTGAATTCAAGGTACAACAACGTGATGCTGCACAATGCCTTCACCCCTTCCATGGAAACGGATATCAAATCGTTTTCGTTTGATATCATCCCGGCCGGGCAGATTGAGCGCATGCTGGTGTTTAAAAGCCCATCTGCCGATCTTCCGGGTGAATTTGCCGGAGGTTTGGTCAAAATTTTTACCAAAGGAATTCCCAGCAAATCCGGCCTCAGTGTCGAATATGCGGCCGGCTTCAGGCAGGGAACCACTTTCAACGATTTTTATCAACCCCAGCTTGGAAAAAACTATTGGACCGGTTTCAATTCCGGGACTTTTGACCTTCCGAAAAATTTCCCCGCCTCGGTCAATGAGGTCATCAATAACCCCATCCAGCTGGAACTCGCCGGAAAGTCCCTCAAAAACAACTGGGTGGCCACCCCGACTGTCGCGGTGCCTGACCAAAAAATCAACCTGACCAATAACCTGAGGACGGTGTTCGGCGGGGTCCAGGTCGGAAACATCACTTCCGTTACCTACCAGGATTCCAAAACCCAATTCGGGATAAACCGCGGGGATTACAATGAACAGGCCAATGGCATTGAATCCCGGATCTTCTCCTATGATGATGCCCAGTACAACCGGAATATCCGGATCGGGGTACTTCACAACTGGGCCGCAAAATGGGACAACCATCAGATCGAATGGAAAAACCTTTTCAATCAGAACAGCACCGGAAGTTATGTTTACCGTTCAGGGAAAAACTTTGAATCCAACTACATTCCCAATAACCATTCCTTTGACCAGGTCTATAAGAACATCCTTTCCAGTCAACTGGTGGGAACCCATCAATTCCTGCAGGACGAATCCCTGAACTTGGAATGGACCTTTGGGTATAACCGGGCCACCCGGAATCAACCCGATTACCGGAGATACCGGTCCGATTTTGACGAATCATCGGGCACCTCAAGCTTATACGTTCCGTTTGGCGCGGCTCAGGCCTTTTTCCTCGGCCGGTTTTCCTCGGAGATGCTTGAAAAAACTTATTCCGGAAACCTGGCCGTTTCGAAAAAAATAAACGATCTGGAAATCAAAGCCGGGGGCGCCCTGGAGGATAAAAACCGGACTTTCGACGCCCGGAACCTGGGATATGTCCGGGGAAGCGCTTTTGACTTCAACAATGATCTGATCAATGGGGATATCACCGAACTGTTCAACAATATCAATAACCGGACCGGTGTCAAAATCGACGAGCAGACCAATCCCAGCGATTCCTACCGTTCCTCAAATAAATTATATGCCGGTTTTGTCCATGTCCTGACTCCACTTGGCAAAAAGCTTTCCTTTTCCGGTGGGCTCCGCCTTGAGCACAATACCCAAAACCTGGAGAGCGCCCTGATCGGGGGGACCCCGGTGGCACTCCATTATCCAATAACCAAATGGCTTCCCTCCGCGACCATGTCCTATTATTTCAGCCAAAAATCCATTCTGAAAGCATCGTATGGGATGAGCCTTAACCGCCCGGAATTCAGGGAACTGGCGCCTTTTGCCTATTATGATTTTGACTACAATTACGTGTACAAGGGTTCCCCGTTAAAAACCGCGGTGGTCCAGAATTTCGACACCCGTTTTGAATATTATCCGACTCCCTTTGAGGTTTTCAATGTGGCCCTGTTTTACAAGAAGTTCAAAGACCCGATCGAATCCCTGGTGGTCCCGGGTTCGGGCTCGGGGGGGGCAAAGACCTTCACCTTTGCCAATGCCGAAAGCAGCGTGAATTATGGCGTCGAGGTGGAATTAAAGAAGTCCTTATCGAACCTAACGCCATCCCGGTTCCTGGGGCGATTCAGCACCGTGTTTAACGCAACCCTGATCCATTCAGCGGTCCGCCTGGGTGATGGCATCAGCGAAGGCCAGTCCGACCAGCGTCCTCTTCAGGGCCAGTCTCCCTTTATCGTGAATGCCGCCTTGAACTACCTTGACGCCGATCAAGGACTGCAGGTAAATGTCCTCTACAACGTGATCGGCAAGAGGATTTTTGCCGTTGGATTCCAGGGTTATCCCGACCTCTACGAAATGCCCCGGAATGTGCTGGACTTGATGATTTCCAAGGAACTGGGCTCCAGGATAATATTAAAAGCCGGCGTATCGGACCTCTTGAATCAACCGGCGCGCATCCTCCAGGATGGCAACCAGGACAAAAAATGGGATCCGTCCAGGGACCAGATTATTCAACAATATGCTCCCGGCCGTCTGGTACAGGCCGGCCTGACTTATCAGATTTATTAAACCAAAAGGTATAAATGTAATTATTATGAAGATCCAAACTAAACCACTGCTTACCCTTTCATCCCTCTTGCTGCTGGGGGCCTGGATGTTGATCCAGACCTCCTGTAAAAAGGAGGATGAAGTATTTCCGGCACCCGTTGTGACCCCCGGAACCGCTGCTTCCGGATTAGCCGGAACCGTTGTAAACATAACCGTGAGCCTGCAATCTGAAAGGGGCTTAAAAACCCTTCAGGTGCTGAAAAACGGAGCAGACTTTGACTATAAAACCTATTCCGAAGGGACCAAAACCGATCAGTACAGCAAAACCTATACGATCGAAGCCCTGCCTTCGGGTACGAACATCAACTTCACCTTCGTGGTGTCGGACTACGACGACCAGGTCACAGTCGGCGGGCCCCAGGTCATTACCGTATCGGCACTTCCTGTAAAACCCATCGTGGATGTCAGCGGGATCCTGGAAGGTAACGTCAGCTGGACCAAGGACAAGGTTTACCGGCTCAAAGGTTTTGTCCGGGTAGGGGAAGATCTGACCAAAGACGGAAATCCCACTAAAACCGGCGTACTCACCATCCAGGCCGGTACCGTGATCATTGGTGAACGGGCCACCAAAGGCACGATGATCGTGCACCGCGGGAGCAGGATTATTGCTGAAGGCACTGCAGCCGAACCAATCATCTTCACTTCAGAACGGGCGATCGGCGAACGTGAACCCGGAGACTGGGGAGGACTGGTCCTTTGCGGGAAAGCCAAGAACAATTTGCCAGGGGGTACCGGTGAACTGGAAGGCCAATATGGAGCTTTCCATGGCGGCAATGACGATGAGGACAATTCCGGTGTCCTGAAATATGTCCGGATTGAATATGCCGGCATTCCCATCAATCCCAACCAGGAGGTGAATTCACTGACGATGGGATCGGTCGGCCGGGGCACCAAAATAGAATACGTGCAATGCTCCTATGGGTTGGATGACGCCTTCGAATGGTTTGGCGGCACGGTGAACGCCAAATACCTGGTTGCCTATCGGGGCCTGGATGATGATTTCGACGTCGACAACGGGTATTCCGGGAATGTACAATTTGCCATTGGCCTGAGAGGAGCCACCCAGGCCGATCAATCCGGCTCCAATGGATTTGAAGTGGACAATGATGGAAGCGGCAGCGCCGCGATGCCTTTCACCGCGCCCTATTTTTCCAACGTCAGCATTATTGGCCCCAAAGCCGAGGTGGCGACTTCCATCAGCCCTCAATTCCAGAACGGAATGCACCTGCGCAGAAATACCAAAATCAAAATATATAACACGGTCGTCACCGGGTACCCGAATGGGATATACATTGATGGTTCCACCACCCAGGCCAACGCTGCCAACGGGGAACTCCAATTGAAGAATGTGGTGGTTGCCGGACTGGATGGATGGGGTGATAACGGATTTGGAAACGGGACCAACCATAACCCCCGTGGTTATGCCATCCGTGACCTGAATACCGCCAATCCTCCTGCGGATATCAAGATCGGCGATAAAAAACCATCGGAATGGTTTGCGGGGATTGAAGGGAATAAGATCCTGTTGAAAAGGAGCCAGACCGGCCTCCAGGCGGATATTTTCACCGCCAAGCCTACTTTGGTGCTCACCACCGGCCTGAGCGACGGACTGGAGAAGGGAGGAAGCAATACGGGTCTGCCCGCCTTTTTTGAGAATGTCGATTATATAGGCGCTTTAAAATCCACCAACTGGACCAATGGCTGGTCTGAATTTAATCCCAGTGCCAAGGATTATATGAAATAGGCCTGCCTGCTGATGGCTGACTGCTGAATACTATTATCTGAACTGTTTGTTTCACACTTATATAGTGGAGGGTCTCCTGGTCGGGGAGGCCCTTTTTTGTTGAATTGTAGAATTGTTGAATTGCTGAATTGTCAGGCTGATAAACTGTTAACTGACTACTGACTACTAACTATTGACTACTGATTATACAAACTCACATCCCCCGTTTTTACGATTTCCAGCTGTATGCCGTTACTGCCCAGGGACTTAATATCTTCAAGCGGGATGGCTTGGGAAAGATTCCGGATCAGGTTGCGGTGGTTGATCCAGGTGACCTGGGAGGATGGAGCGGTGAGTTTGTCCTGGAGGCCAAGGATGAGTTTTCGAAGTTCCACCAGGTCGACGACATTGATTTCCCCGTTGAGGTCGGCATCGGCCGCGATCACTTGTTTGTAATCGCCAAAAGGTTTTACTCCGAGGATATGTTTTTGAATCAGGATCAGGTCTATGGTGGAGACGGAAGTAATGTAATCGAGCGGGTATTCCACTTCCATGCGGATGTCGTTGGTCGTTCTTGCCGTATCGATCGCCTGAAACTTAAAACTGCCCTGGATGTCCGTTCTGAACGTATAAGATTTTTTGTTCCAGCTGAGTTTCAGGGTCACCAGCCCGAGCGTTGAACTACCCAGGCTTAGCTTTCCATGAAGGTTGAGGGTATCCCTTTTGATCCCGGTAGAGGGATTGTTTCCCTCTCCCCCGGAACCCGAACCGGGAACGGTGGGCACCCTCAGGGCCCTGGCGAGGGCAGTGTCCAGCCTGACTGTCGTTGCATCTGCGTGTTGTCCCCTCGGATCAAAGGTGACGCCGCCCGTAGGATCAATGATTATAAAAGTGGGCGTGCCCAGGAAAGAGCCATAAGAATTGTCCGAATACAGGGCTGCCGCCTGAACGCTGCCTCCTTCGCTGCTCACGGAAGGAAAATTGAGGTTATATCTTGTCTTATAACCCTGGACCGCGGCATTGTTGTCCCAGGATTTGTTGCTGAGTTCAATGAATTCAACGCGTTTGCTGCCGCTGCCGTATTTTTTGTAGAGCGCTGAAATATTGGGAGCGATCTCGTTACAGGGCGGGCAATCCACAAAAAAGATCTGGACCATCACCACCTTGCCCTTGTTGAGGTAGTCCTTGTACAACTCAATGGTTTTGAGGTCCGTGGTGGTGACTTTAAAGTCCTTTGCCTTCTTCTGGCCAAAGCAGGGCAGAAAGCAGATGGCTGTAAACCAAATAATCAAACAGATTTTCATACTTGCCTGAATCACAAGTACTAAAGCTAACACAGATCGTGCCAAAAGTCAAGAGGAAGGGATCAGGTGCGGTTGCTGACGGCCACCCGGATGGTTTTAACAATATCCCCGTTGACCGAAAGCCGAAGAAAATAAGTGCCTTTTTCCAACTGGTCTGCGCTGAACCGGATATTCTGATTGCCCTGGGGGAGGGATTCGCGCAAGATTTCCCTGACTTCCGCACCAAGGATATTGAGCAGGCTTACCCGCACCTGGGCCGGCTGTGCCAATTTAAATTCCAGAGTGGCCAGGCTCGCGACCGGGTTGGGATAGACCTTTAGGGAGGTGTAAATCACCTCAAAAGACTTGTGCTGGTTTAAATCGGATTTGGACTGTGCCCGGGACAGGCCGCATATTAAAAATAAAACCAGTGTCAGACTCCACTTCATGGGAAAAATATCGATGAATCAAAAATATAACCAAAGGCTTCAGGCAGGTATGAACGATATCTTAAAGGCGGTTAATTTTGCGTTAAATCGGCTGCCGACATACTAAAAACGACGATTATGGATACGAAGATCATTGGACCATGGCTGTGCCCTTAGAAAAACAGGTCATTCTCGAGGACTGGGGCCTCGTGCCCTACCGGGAAGCTTGGGAGAGGCAGACGGCCCTGCATCAATCCATCATTCAAAAAAAAACCGGGCCCCTGAAACAGAAAGAGACCGGGCCGTTTTACCTCATCTTTTGCCAGCACCCGCCGGTGTTTACCCTGGGACGGTCTGGAAAAGAACAAAATCTTTTGATCAATGAAGAGCTCCTGGGGAATAAGGGCATTGAATTTTACCGGATCAACCGGGGAGGGGATATTACCTATCATGGCCCGGGTCAGTGGGTGGTTTACCCGATCCTCGACATGGAATGGTTTTACACCGACGTCCACCGCTATGTCCGCAGCCTCGAAAACATCGTGATGCTTACACTGGCTGAGTATGGCCTTGAGGCTTTCCGAAACCCAAAATACACCGGGGTTTGGCTTAACTCCAGGCATGGCGGCCTGCCTAAAAAAATATGTGCTATCGGGGTCCACATGAGCCGTTGGGTGACCCTGCATGGCCTGGCCTTCAATATCCTTGCCGATCTGACGCCCTTTGATTACATAGTGCCCTGCGGGATCCGCGATCCGGACAAAGGAGTGACTTCCCTCCATCTCGAAACCAACCGTCCCCCGGATCTCACGCAGGTCAAGGCCCGGCTCTGCTATCATTTCGAACAGGAATTTCAATGCGCCTTGGTATGACCGGGTGGCTCCATCCATTTTAAAACTCAGTATGAATAAGTCAAAAAAAGTCTCGGAATCAAAATCGGTCATGACCGAAATGATCATGCCCAACGATACCAATGCCCTGGGCAATGCGATGGGCGGTAATCTCATGCGGTGGATGGATATCGCGGCCGCCATCTGCGCCAACCGGCATGCAGAGACCTATTGCGTAACCTTGTCCGTGGATCATCTTTCCTTCCGGAAACCGATTCCCCTGGGCCATGTCATCACCCTTGAGGCCTGCATTACCCGGGCTTTCAACACTTCCATGGAAATTTATGTGCAGGTTTTCACCAGCGATTCCCGCCGCAGGGATGCCGAATTGTCCACGCACGCCTTTTTTACCTTTGTGGCCCTCGATGCGGATACCCATGTGCCGGTGCAGGCTCCGGAACTCATCCCCGAGACCGAACTGGAAAAACAATTGTACGAAGGAGCGATGTTGCGCCGTGAAATGCGATTGCTGCTCAGCGGAAGACTCGATGGCAAAAACGCGAGGGTACTGAAAGAAGTCATTGAAGGAAAGAAAATCTTCTTTTAACTGTTCCCTCACCCTGACTACTGACTCTTGACTACTGACTCTTGACTATTGACTACTAATTTTTAATTCATCCGGATCATGCGCTGGCCCGGCCCCCTGCCGTTCCGCTGAAATTCCTTCATTCGTTCCTCCATCAGGGCCTTGAATTGGGTTCCGCTGATTTTTTCCCCCTTCACCGGCGCTTTAAGGTCACCAAGGTCGGCCGACGGATCGATACGGGTGGCTGAATAGACCGTTTCGCCTTCATTGATATCGAGGAGAAGGATCATGCCAGGCAAGCCCCCATAAGTATCCGGGCCGAAAGGACTGAAGATATCCTGGGTAAACCAGGCGGTGACGCGGGTGCGAATCCACTGGGTATCGCGTTTTGTTTCCGTTTCCAGGGTGGCTTTCAGGCAGGGGTATCCCAGGATTTCTTTTGACTCCATTCCGAGTTTCCAGGGTGCAATCCTGAGGGTGTCTTCGACCAAATATTTTTTCTCAAAAAGGCTGCGCTGGGCAAGTTGATATTCGGCATCGTGGTTTCGGTAAATAATGGTTTCAGGCCGGCGGAACCGCATGATCATCCCTCCGTTTCCCGGGCCGCTCATCGGGGCATCCTCTTCTTCCTCCAGGGGCCGAAACAGGGATTCATTTTCTTTAAAAAGCAATTCATGAAGTGTGGTCTGGAATTCGGGCATCCTGCTCTTCAAATCTTCGTTCTCCGCTGGGATCCTCCGGTGCAGGTTTATTTTTTGTTCAAAGGTTATAAGGCCTTGGTTGCCCTGGCCAAAGGCAGGGGACACAAGCAGGAAAGCCATCCAGGTTAAAAGTGATTTCATGGGCCGGTATGTACAACTAAGTTAAGCAGTATCCTCAAAGGGGAAAAAATCAATTCAATTAAATCAGCCGTTTTAATTGGGGCCGGAAAGGAGGAAAGCGTCATAGCCGCCTTTCATGAGATACACTTTTTTGAACCCCATATTCTCCATCTTTTGTATACAAAGGACGCTGCGTCCCTCCTGCTGGCAATAGATATAGTAGGTTTTCGATTTATCCAGCCGCCCCAACTGCAGATCGATGTCGTCTTCCAGGTAATTGATCATCACTGCACCGGGGATAAAACCATCCTCAAATTCGGGAGGTGTACGAAGGTCAATAAGCATGGCCTGGCCGGCGGGTTCTTTGCGGTAGGCCTCCAGGAAGTCCTGAACATTCAATGTCCTGGAATCCTTTTTACCTGGCGGCGCAGACCCGGAAACAGACGGTTTGCATGCGGCGGACCAGGTGAAAAAAATCAGAAAAAGCAACCTCCATGCCATCAGGAAGCCTTTTGTTTGGCAAGTCGGATATGTGCAAGGTGGTGTCTGCAATGCCAGGCATAAAGGCAAGTGGCTTCATCCAGGTTGACCACCCTGTTTTTTTCAGGATGGAAATAGCCTTTGTGAAAATCCTTGGGGGTCATGCGGTCGAGCAGGTGGCACCAGCGGTCATGAAGGGCTGTCAGCAGGTTGAGGGAAATAACGGGGGGGAGATCCTTGCCATCGGGCAATTCGGCCCACAATCCTTCCAGGTATGGTTTGATGGTTGGGTGTTCCTCGGTGAGGGAAAGCTTAAACCGGATAAAACTGTTCATATGGCTGTCCGCCACATGGTGGACCACCTGGCTGATGGTCCATCCCCCTGGCCGGTAGGTCCTGAGCAGGTCAGCGGGGGAGAGCCCCTCCAATTCTTTGGCGAGCAGGCCGGGAAAATCGCGAATATCCTGTATCCAGGCTTTGAGGTGATGCGGGGATACAAAATCCGGTTTATGAAACTTGCCCACCGGAAATTTTAATGCTTCGAGGTCGGTCATCCGATATATTATTAAAACACAAATATAAATTTCTTTTCGACGGACAGCATTACATTTAGGCAGATAAGCATTTACCGATGAAACTGACCTATTACGGACATTCCTGCTTCAGCGTGAAGATCAAACAAAAAATCCTGCTCTTCGACCCTTTTATAACCGGCAACGAACTTGCCGGGCATATCGATATTTCAAAGATAACCGCGGACTATATCCTGCTCAGCCACGGGCACAGTGATCACACGGCCGATGCGGTGGCCATTGCGCAGGCCACCCTTGCCACCGTGGTCGGGGCCTTTGAGGTGGCCATGTGGATGCGCGACCAGGGAGTGACCCAATTTCACCCCATGAATACCGGGGGCAAGTGGACCTTTGATTTCGGAACCGTCAAATGCACCCACGCGGTCCACTCCTCTTCCATGCCGGATGGCTCTTATGGGGGCAGCCCGATGGGTTTTATTATAACCGCAGAGGAGGGAACCTTTTATTACAGCGGCGACACCGCCCTTTGCCTCGACATGCAATGGTTCAGGTCCTCCGGGCCTTTCCGGTTTGTCATCCTTCCCATCGGCGATAATTTTACTATGGGTGTGGAAGATGCTGTTCAGGCCGCAAAATGGTTGGGCGCTGAAAAGGTGGTCGGGGTCCATTACGATACCTTCGGTTATATCAAAATCGACAAAGGGGCCGCGGTGGCCGCTTTCCAAAAGGAAGGCATTGATCTGTTGCTGCCGGGGATAGGGGAGAGTATTGAGCTTTGAGCTGTGAACAGAGTAAAAAACCTTTCCTCACTACCGATTACTGGCAACCGATTTGACCATTGACCATTGACTATTGACTATTGACTATTGACTATTGATATCCCTGTAACCTTTTATCTTTGCCATCCGTTTTAAATGAGATTTGAAAGAAGATGTCCGATATTCCAATGAAAAAAATTAAACCGATGATCCTCCTGGCCGTGACCTTCATTTTCGGAGGGATCCTTGAAAGCCAGGCTCAGACGGAGATACCCAAGGCCGTCAATGAATTGCTCGTCAAACATACCTGTTTCACCTGTCATAAGGCCGACGTCAAACTCATCGGCCCATCCTGGATGGAGATCGCCTCCAAAGGGCTTAAAAAGGCGGAATTAGTCCAGGCGGTCTACGCTCCCGACCAGTCCCGCTGGCCCGGCTATCCACCGATGATGCCGATGCCGCAGGTGCCCAAAAAGGATGTAGAGAAGATTGCGGATTGGCTTGTAAAACTGAAGAAGTAGGTTAGTTGGCAAGTTAGTAAGTTAGTAAGTTAGCAAGTTGTAATTCCTGACTTACTAACTTGCTAACTGTCAACTAGCTAACTAAATTATTCCTTCAACAACTGCTCAACGCTGTTGGCCGAAACCGAATGGTAATTGGGCCTCGCCCGGTTGAAGATCCTTCGCGCGGTTTCAATCTGGCCTGTAGCTTTAAAAGCCTTGTAAAGAGGCATGAGATACTTTCTGCGCCCGATATGGACCAAAAAGTCCTCGATGCGCTCCAGAATTTCGGGGGAATAGCCACCCCGGATGGCCTTTTCAAACCAGATGTCCAGGATCTCTCCATTCCCGCTTTCTGAAAAACGGTAGGCCTGATCCATTTTTTTGAGCTGGGCAGGATGGACCGTATCCGGGACCTGAGCAATGAAATGGACCCATTCATGGCTGGACCAGCCGGAGGTGAGGAGGGTATCCCAATGCTGGCTGGCAGCCATCTGGCGGTAGGCCTGTTCCACTTTGTCAAAACGGTCAGATACCGGGGCCGGGCAATTTGCAGGGATGCCGGGGTGGTAAATCCATTCCTCCGCATTGATCTGGAGGCTGTCCAAAGGCAGATGGCGTTTCATATATTCCAGCAGCCTTTCCGAATTCATGGTTTGAAAGGCATGTTCACTGAAATACTTTTTTAGAAATTCGTCAAACCTGGATCTTCCGATTTTTTCTTCAAGCAGGCGAATGAAAAAATAACCCTTTTCGTAAGCGATGCTGTTCATTCCGTCATCGGGATTCCTGCCCTTCAGGTCAAGGTGCAGGTGGCTGTCTTTGCTTTGAGGCCCGATTTCCAGGACCAGCCTGTGCAATTCAGCCAAAGCGAGGGAAGCCAGCATTTCCGAATATTCCCTTCCATACAGCGCTTCCATGATCCTTCTTTCGAAATAAGTGGTGAACCCCTCGTTGATCCAGAAATCATTCCAGTCTGCATTGGTCACCAGGTTGCCGCTCCAGCTGTGGGCAAGTTCATGGGCCACCAGTGAAACCAGGGATCTGTCCCCTGCGATCACCGTAGGTGTGGCAAAGGTCAGCCGCGGATTCTCCATTCCTCCGAAGGGGAAACTGGGAGGGAGCACCAGGAGATCATATCGCTCCCAGGCATAGGGTCCGTACAGTTGTTCGGCGGCGGCGATCATGGCCTCCGTGTCCCCAAACTCCCAGGCGGCTTTCTCCAGGACGGATGGCTCGGCGTACACTCCGCTGCGGGCTCCGGTGGCTTTGAAAGCAAGGTCACCCACTGCGAGGGCCATGAGATAGGCAGGAACCGGCTGCAACATGGTGAACCGGTATATGCCGTCCGGATTTTTGACCTGTACATTTCTTGCACTCATCACGGCCATCAGTTCTTTGGGAACCCGGATGGTCGCCTGGTAAGTGAAGCGAATGCCGGGGCTGTCCTGAATGGGGATCCAGGTCCGGGTCAGGATAGCCTGGCCCTGGGAAAACAGGAAGGGATATTGGTGGCCGGAGGTCTGCTGCGGGCTGAGCCACTGCAGGGCATCGGCATCGGGCCTGGTTTGATAGAAAATGGATACCGTTTTGGAGCCTGGTTTTACCGGAATCACCAATGCCTGTCCCAGGATGGGGTCTTCGGTTCCCAATTTGAAATCCGCCTTTTCTCCGTCGACCAGGACCGTGAATATTTCCGGGCCCCGCAGGTCGAGCACAATATAATCCGCTCCATTGGTTTCAATCTGATAGGTCCCACTGCCCTTCAGGACCCGGTTTTCAAAATCGGCTTCCAGGTCCAGTATGAGTTGTTTGATCACCGCGTCTTCGGCATAACTGTGAATGTCTTTTCTGATCATGGGAGTGGATTTATCGTCCTGTACGGTTTTACAGGCCTGGGCCGCAAAAAGGAAAATCAGGAAACAGAGGGATTTATTCATATTGCTACAAAACTAAAGGGTACCTCTAAATACCCTGAATGAGTTTGAAAATTAGCTATTTTGAATTTAGACAAGGCGAATCGAAGGAGCATAGCGGGGCTCTCTGTGACTGAGATTCAACGCAGTATAAATTCAAAAGAGCAATTTAGGTTTTTTAATATAAAAAACCGATTAAACCATGAGGGGTTTTTAGAGGTACCCTAAAGGTATTGCCTGAGTGTTCCCCGGATCACTCTTCGTAATTCATATCCTTGTGATAGGTCTCCTGCAATAAAAAGAGGGCGATCAGGGCAATGAAGACGGAGGCCGAAGCCAACAGGACTCCTCCGGAAATGATCCCCATGCCGGGCCTCAAAGCCGCAAAGGCGGTGGTGAGGATGACCGCGGTACCCCGGACAAAATTGGGAATGGTGGTGGCCACCGTAGCGCGGATATTGGTCCCGAATAATTCGGCGGCCTGAATGATAAATAAAGTCCAGTAACCGTTGAAGAAGCCCAGCACCAGGATGAGTCCGTAAAACTGAAATTCAGTCTTGACCGGGAGCAACATATAAGCCAGCATGGTCAGGAAAGATCCGATCATAAAGATCCCTATGCCGATTTTCCGGCTTTGAAAATACTGGCTCACCAGCCCGCTCACCATATTTCCGAAGGCCTGGCCCCCGAAGAGGAGCATGACGGCCTTGCCCGCATTGATCCCGCTGAGCCCATGGGCGTTTCCGAATTCAGGTGAAAAAGTCATCAGCACGCCGACTACAAACCACATTGGGATACCCACCAGGATGCCCATTACATATTTAAGCAACCTTTTGCCATTGGTCAAAATCATCAGCAGGTCTCCCCGGGCCACTTTTTTTTCTTTAAGCTTGATAAACAGCCCGGACTCAAAAACCCGGATCCGGAGGACCAGCAGGACCAGCCCCATGCCGCCCCCGACAAAATAGGAGGTGCGCCATTCAAACAGGTCCGCGACCAGGAAAGCGAGGATGCCGCCCAGCACTCCCATGGTGGAAACGATCACGGCCCCGTATCTCCTCAAGCGCTGAGGCAGCAATTCCGCCACCAGGGTAATTCCGGCGCCCAGTTCCCCGGCCAGTCCGATGCCTGCGATAAACCGCAGGGCCTGGTATTGGGGCACCGTCTGTACCAGGCCGTTGACCAGATTGGCTATGGAATACATCAGGATGGATCCGAACAATACAGAAAGCCGGCCTTTTTTATCCCCCATGATGCCCCAGAGGATGCCTCCAATGAGCAAGCCGATAAGCTGCCAGTTGAGGATGCTGACCCCGATGGGAAGCAGCTGATCCTGGCTTACCCCCAGGTCGGTGAGGCTGGGTACCCGCACTACACTGAATAAAAAGAGATCGTACATGTCCACGAGATAACCCAGGGCCGCAACGAGGACCGGCATGCGCAGGAGATTCCTCCAGGTCGAATGGTTATGCTGCATGAGCCTCAGATTTTTTCGCTGAGCTCAAAAGGGGCACGGTATTTCCGGGACAACATTTGATTGGCTTCGGCATCATCGATAAATTTTTCATTCTTAGGATCAAATTTTAACGACCGGTCCAGGCGGTATGAAATATTGGCCAGGTGGGAAATGCCGGCCGAGACATGCCCGGTTTCAATAGGGCCGTTGAGTTTGGATTTATCCCGGCTTCGAACGGCCTCGATAAAGTTTAAATAATGGTCGCCCCCGGCTTTGCGGCTGGGCCCGGGTTCCCGCTTCTGCCCTAAGAAGGTTTTATAGTCATCGTACCAGTTGACGGTCATATAGCCTTTATCGCCATAAAATATATTGCCTACTTCCAGTTCATCTTCGCGGTTGGTCATCCAGGGCCTGACTTCAAACTGGATGAGTTTGCCCGCTTTGGGATACTTAAAGGTGGCGGACAGGACTTCAGGGGTTTCCTTACAATCCTTCCAAAGAAACTTGCCCCCGGTGCAGGAAACCTCATCGGGGAAACCTACATCCAGTCCCCAGGTGCACAGGTCGATTTCATGGGCTCCCTGGTTGCCGATGTCGCCGTTGCCATAATCCCAAAACCAGTGCCAGTTGTAATGCACATAGTTTTCACTGAAAGGGCGCTCCGCCGCGGGCCCCTGCCATAAGTTCCAATCCAGGCCTTCGGGGACGGGACTGTTGCCCTTGTCACCGATATCCGGCCGCCATTTAAAGACGACTCCCCTGGCCATGTAAACATTGCCGATGAGCCCGTTGCGCAAATGTTGGATGGCTTCCTGGATGGCGGCGGAACTCCTGAGTTGAATGCCGTTCTGGACGATCCGCTGATATTTCTCGGCCGCCCGGATCATGATCCTGCCCTCATTAAAATCATGGGAAGCGGGTTTCTCCACATAGACGTCTTTGCCGGCCTGGCAGGCCCAAACCGTAGCCAGGGCATGCCAGTGATTGGGCGTCGCGATACTGACCGCGTCGATGTCCTTATCGTCAAAGAGGGTCCTCATGTCCTGGGCGATCTTTGGTTTTTTGCCGTATTTTTTTTCAAAATCGGCTGCTGTGGACTGGAGGACCTTTTTGTCCACATCACAGAGCCCGGCCACCTCCACATTGGCCAGTTTCATGAAATTGCTGATATGGTCCTTGCCGCGGCTGTTGAAACCGATCACCGCCACCCGGACGCGTTCGTTGGCTCCGAAAGCACGGGCCGGTATAATGGTGGGCATAGTCAAAGCAAGGGCTCCGGGGAGGACCGACTTAAGGACCTCGCGTCGCTTGATTTTTTTCATGGCAGTTGGATTTATTTAATAAAAACCGAATTTACAATCTTAACAGGGTCAGTCCACCGTCCACCATAAATATTTGGCCGGTGGAGTAGGGGAAATGCCCGGAAGTGATGGCCGCCACCGCCTTGCCCACATCTTCGGGGGTACCCCACCTGGGCTGCAAGGTCAGTCCGCCAGCAATCAGTTTATCATACTTTTCGGTCACCCCGGCGGTCATATCGGATTTGATGATACCCGGCCGGACTTCATAAACCGGGATATTGTATTCACTCATCCGGACGGCAAACAACTGGGCCAGCATCGCGAGGCCGGCTTTTGAAAGGCAATATTCTCCCCGGTTCACGGAAGCCACGGTTGCGGAGATGGAGCCTACTATAATAATCTGTGCTTCATAAGTTGGGTCCAGGCTTTTTTGTTCCACCATCCAGTTGGCCACAGCCTGGGTCAGGAAATAGGGGCCTTTGAGATTGGTGTCCATCACGTGGTCATAGCTTTCCCGGCTTGTTTTCAGTAGGTCATTTCTTTCCCTGGGCGCTACCCCGGCATTATTGACCAGGATGTGTAAACGCCCGAGATGCTCTTTGATCCTGGCGAGGATGGACTTGCGGTCTTCCTCCGAGGCGATATCACCCTGACAGTAGATCACTTCTTTACCGTTGGCCCGGAGCTGCTCCAGGACTTCCTGTACTTCCGGTTCAGGCCTGACGCCATTGATGGCCAGGTTAAAACCCTGCCTGGAAAGCGCGACTGCGATCCCCAAACCTATACCGCGGCTACCTCCGGTGATCAGTGCTGTTTTAGACATGATTTGTGATTGTTGAATTGCTGAATTGTCGAATTGTAAAATTGTTTTGTGATTACAGTTTTATTCACTACTGACTACTGACCACTGACCACTGACCACCAATCACTACCCACCACCCACCTCCAAATCTTCCACCTCCACCCACCTTCTTTTTTCCCAGCTTTCCAGGCCCTTCTCTGCCAACTGGACCCCCTTTGCCCCTTCGAGAAGGGTCCAGGGGAAAGGTTCATCTTTTACGACGTGCTTCAGGAAGAGTTCCCATTGGATTTTAAAAGCATTGTCATAATTTTCCTGGTCCGGTACCCGGCTCCATCCCTCGAAAAAGCGGATGGGTTGTTCAATATCGGGGTTCCATACGGGTTTTGGGGTATTGCCATAGTGTTGGGTATAACATTCCCGAAGGCCTGCCACGGCGGAGCCTTTTGAGCCGTCGACCTGGATGGTCAGGAGGTCATCCCGCCGCACGCGGGTAGCCCAGGAGGAATTAAAATGCGCCACAATCCCCCCTTCCAGGAGGAAGGTGGCATAGGCGGCATCGTCCGCGGTGCAGGCATAAGCCTTGCCGTTTTCATCGATCCGCTCGGGGATATGGGTGGCGCCCAGGCAGGAGACGGATTGGACCTTGCCGAAAAGATTGTCCAGGACATACCTCCAGTGGCAGAGCATGTCGACGATGATGCCTCCGTCGTCTTCTTTGCGGTAATTCCAGGAGGGTCGCTGTGCCGGTATGGTATGGCCTTCAAACACCCAGTAGCCGAATTCTCCCTTGACCGATAATATTCTTCCAAAAAAATCATTCTGAATCAGTCTTTTCAGTTTAGTAAGGCCCGGCAGCCAGAGTTTATCCTGGACTACGCCGTTTTTTAAGCCGGCATCGGTACATAACCTGTAAAGTTCCATGGCTTCCTGCGTACTCACCGCGCAAGGCTTTTCACAGTATATGTGTTTGCCGGCACGGACCGCTTTACGCACCGCTGCCGCCCGCCGGCCCGTCGTCTGGGCATCGAAATAGATGATGTTGTGTTCATCCGACAAAGCCAGGTCCAGGTCGGTGGTAAAACGGTCCACCCCCGAACGGTTGCAGAGCTGGCCGAGTTTATTTTCGTCCCTCCCAACCAGGATGGGGTCGGGGATGATCACTTCATCCGCACCCGTTTTCACCCCCCCCTGTTTGATGATTTCGGCAATCGAACGCATCAGATGCTGATTGGTGCCCATCCTTCCGGTTACGCCGTTCATGATGATCCCTATCTTATGTTGTTTCATATTCTGTTTGCTTGTTAGGTTAACAGTTCAAATAAGCTTCTTTTATCTCTGAAAGAAAGCGGTGCTGGTCCATGGCCCAATACCGGTTTGAAAAGATCTCCACTTCGATAAAACCATTAAAACCTGCAGCTTCAATCCAGGTGCGGATCAAGGGCAGGTCGATGCAGCCTTCCCCCATCAGTCCCCGGTCGTTGAGCAGGTCCTCCGGATTTGTTTTCCAGTCGCAGATGTGGAAAGCGAACAACTTATTCATCCGCCCGCATTTTTTTATTTCCGTTTCCAGATCGGGATCCCACCAAAGGTGATACACATCCACAGCCACTCCCACCCAGGGCGAATCAATGGCTGCTGCCATTTCATTAGCCTGGGCCAGGGTATTTATGGCGGAACGGTCGGCCGCGTACATCGGGTGAAGCGGTTCGATGGCCAGTTTTACGCCAGCCTCCCGCGCATAGGGAAGGATTT
>Ga0116142_10000341_pt1 | contig 62865 bp, 44 predicted proteins | sample AD_UKC033_MetaG_FD_89785 | JGI IMG/M metagenome (GOLD analysis project Ga0116142, IMG submission 89785) | Active sludge microbial communities of municipal wastewater-treating anaerobic digesters from USA - AD_UKC033_MetaG | ecosystem: Engineered > Bioreactor > Anaerobic > Digestate | place: USA... | reverse complement strand
GGTGGCGATCGTCGAATCGCCTTTGCCCCGCCTGACCGGCACTTCCGGCTTGTCATAACTGTGCGCCGCAAGCCACCCGAGCACCTTATCGCGGCTCAGGCGGTACTGCTCTTTCCGGGTCGCCGCGTACAGGAGATTAAGGAACGCGTACGCGTCGAGATTATGCTCGGTGGAATACCAGGATGTTGCCGGGCCGCCGCGGATCCCGCCGTCGCTGTCCTGGGACTGGAGCTTGATGATACCCCGCGCGATGTCTTCGGCAAGCGGCAGAAAACGGGTATCTGACGTTTTCTGCGCATACCGCACCGCGGCGATGCCGAGCCAGATATTGGGGCCGCTGTGGACGATATATTCGACCGGGGAACCGTCATTGACATAGTAGCCGTTGACGAACAGCCCGTCGACCCGCCGGGCCCGCCGGCTGAAGAATTCAAGGATCTTCCGGGCGCGTTCAAAATCGGAAAAGTTGATATAGGTCTGGACGACGAGCGATTGATCGTATATGAACGCCATATCCTGGAGATTGCGGTCCCCTTCATATGACATGACGAGCCCCGTGCGCGGGTTTTGATGAACCGCCAGCCACCGGTACATCTTATCGAAATTCGCTTTTGCCAGGTCCGCTTTTTTCTGGTCAAGCCGCAAAAGCTCCTCGGTGACCGTGTACTCCTTCTCCTGTAAGGTGATCAACCGGTCCTGGAAACCGGCCTTGTCCCGCGTGAGCTGCGCGATCATATCATTGAGCTGTCTGACACGGTCCGCGGCCTGCGCCAATTCTTCCCGCGCGCGTTCTTCAAGCACCGTCTTTTCCTTTTCGGCCTCCTGCGCCTTAAGCTCCTGCTCCCTGCGCTCTTCTTCCAGCGCCTCGATGCGGACCTGCAATGTCTGCAATGAACGCTGGGCATCTTCTTTATCCCGGCTGATATCCTTGATCTTCTGCTTCGCGCTCGTCGACTCGCGCAAGATCTCCACCAGCTGGGCGATAAGCGCCTTATTCCCTTCCATCAGTTTCATGTTGATATAAAAATCCGCCCCGAGCGCCAGAGCGAGAATACCGATCGCGCCGACCGCAACGGGCAAAGCGGCTCTCTTCACCGCCGCATATCGGACCAGCCGCGTCCGATGCGCTGCATCGATCTGCACGTAGGACAATCCGATGCCGAATTTTTCCTCCCGGCCTGTTTTCTCCTGCATCCACGCGACAACGGCCTGCGCGGCCACGCTCGGCCGGTCGAGCGGCATCTCGATCTTAAGCCCGATCCTCACCTGCTGCGTTTTCACCAGAAGCTGCTGGTCCGCCGACAATTCATGGACATGGAGCAGGATGCCCCCTTTGCCTATATTGGATGTGTACCCCTGAAGCCAGTCGGAAAGCGGAACCGCTCCGTCGAGAGAATACAGCCTGAATTGGACGGGGAATACGGAATCCAGCCTGATATACCTCCGTCGTTCCGAGTTCCGGTCAGGCGGACGAGCCATCACTTTTTCCTTTCAAGCACCACGCGCTGTTTGACGCGCAAACCCATCTGTTCGATGAACGCCTTATATGCGGGATATTCCTCTTGTGTGATCGTGCGCCTGCGCAATACCGAGGACTGGCGGAATACGAGCTTCTGACCCTGTGTGTCGTAGCGCGCGCTGTATGAGATCCATTCGTTCTCTTCATGGACGGGTTTGGGCACATACCGGACCTCATATCCGGGGGGAAGAGATATTGTTGTTTCAACGTCTTTTTGATCAAGCACTGGGTAGAAGATCGGGTAGGTCCTTGCCGCCTTGGTGACTGCGGACATATCGATCCCCGCGAACCCGGGCAATATCCGCAGCGGGCCTGCGGGGATCATGAATTCCGGTCCGGTGAACGAATACCGCAGCACCAGCGGTGTATCCAGTTCGTTCAAATTTTCGACGACATAGCCGTCAAGCCGCGCTCCGATGGAAAATTCCTGTATTTTCCCCGCAATGGTATCTTTGACCATATCCGGAATGGTGTATAAAAGCCAGTACCGCTGCGCCTGGTCATATACGCCCGAGCTCGATACGGCGCGTTCGCCCGAAATGCCTTCATCGGCTCCGATCACAAGCGAAAGCCGCTGGCTGACCGTATTGTGGCCTGCCGGATACAGCGGCGTGCGCGCGATCTCATATCCGTTTTCCTTGATAACCAGGACCGTCCGGTCCTGATCAGCCGCAGGCAGATCCCCGAACGAGCAGGTTTCGGCGGTCGGGTCCATAAAAATGAGTTTCCCGTTCCAGGCAACGGCGGCAATGCAATGATTGAACATCATGGCCGGAAAATCCGGATCCATCGCGAACGAATCGCGCGTCGGTATCAGGACCGGCCAGGCATCGAATCCTGCCTCGCGAAGCATGGTGACGAGCAGAACAGACTGGTCTTTGCAATCGCCGTATTTATTCTGAAAAATGTCCGCTGCCTGATGCGGTTCGTACCCCGCCTGGCCGTACTCGACAGCGACATACCGGATCTTCTGCGCGCAAAAATTATGGATCGCGCGCAGGCGCGCTTCATCCGATTCGCGCCCGGTCAATTCAGCCACCTTCTGCCTGATCGCTTCGTCTGAACGTATCTTATCCTTTGCGAGCGGCCACCACCAGCCGTACAACTCCTGCCAGCTGTCGAACGACGAAATAAGTATTGCCGGATCGACCTCGTGGAAAGGCGGCATCTGCGGCTCGGGAATGATCTGGGGGATGTTTTTACAATTCCAGCGGTACGTCCGGAAACCAGCCTGTTCGGCCACGGCCGGCGCCAGGTCAGCGCCGAACGTATTATACCGTTCGTTGATCGTCCGCATTTTGACCGTGCGCCCCGCAGGCATTGTCAGGCAAAACCTGCTGTCAATGACCGGCTCCTGCGCCTGCAGCGTCAGCGGGATGACAAAATCATCTTTGTTGATAAGCTGGGACCGGGACAGGGTGACTTTATATTCTATCGTCGCGCCTTCGGCGATCTCCGGGAACGAGATGATAAAAACGCGCGCATTGCTGTACAGGGGGAAGTTGAGATACTTGGAAACATCCCGTATATGGCGGCTGCCGACATCGACCACGGTCCCGTCGGGCCGGATCGTCCGGGCATATTCGAGCGTCACCTTCTCGTCGGTAGAATCGTATTCGATCGGCGCTTCGGCGAACCGCTCTTTGCCCCGCTCATTGAGGATGCGCACGACATAATGCAGCCGGTACACCATTTTGTCATCGGACGTCACCTCGGCCTCTTCGTCGCTCAGAAGGATCAGGGCTCCGGCCTGCGGATATGCTTCGGGCGCAGGGCACTGCGACAGGATCGCCGCGACCCCGGGATCGATATCCTTGATCGTATGGGGATTGACCTCTTTTTCGATTGCTGAAATCCGCGCGCGCGCGGCAGGCAGGAACCCGGCGCCCGTGATACCCCGGTATATATCGAGCGCCCGGTCGAAAAGATTCAGTTTTTCGCAGATAAGGCCGTGATAATACCTGAATTCGTCATCCGCGCCGGCCTGCGTGCCGCATGCTTCTAATGCAGACGTGTAATCGCCGGACCGATACAACGCCATTGCCAGATATTTCGCTGCGGACGCCTCGTGCGATTGGCGCAAGTGGCTGATCGCGCGGTCAAAATCCCCATGGCGGTAATATAATGTTCCGGCGGCAAAACGCAGCGGCGACGACCCGGGCGTTTTTTCCAGGATCTTCTCGTACAGGTCCGCGGCGGCATGGAATCGCGCCTCCGCTTCGGCAGCATACCGCTGCGCCCGCGTAACAGAACCCTGGCCGGAACATCCGCACAACACCAGACAGAGACAGGCGATGAACGTTTTTTTCATTTTTCGGAAACGGCCTCCATATCGAGAATGCTGTCGACTCTGAACATCCGCTCTTCGTTCTTCAGACAACAAAATCCTATCATATAAAAATGGCGCCGGTCCTGGCGGATCTCTTTGGGCAGAACGGTCCGTTCGGTGATCGAGCCGTCCGCGTTCGATATATACCGTATCTTAAGCCGCAGTGCGTCATCCACCGCTTCCTGGATCTTCGAGATCTTCTGCGCCGTCATATCGCGCAGGACCTGCTGGTCCACGCCGAACAGGCTGATACAATGGCCCAGGTCCGTGATGCCTTTACTACGCAGGGCAGCGGTAAGCTTCCTGAACACCTGCCAGGTGATATCAACGTCGGACAATGCCCGGTGTTCCTGGCGCTGTTCGATGCCGAGCGCCGCCGCGACGAACGACAACGCGTGGCGTTCCAGGCCTGGCAAAAGCCTGCGCGCCATCGCAAGCACATCGACCAGCGGTATATTCTCAAGCGATCCGTTGCTGCGCGCGGGCATTTCGTTCTTGAGGAACCCGAGATCGAACGGAAGGTTATACGAGCACAGGCAACTGCCTTTTATGAAGTCGAAAAACTTCGGAAGCACATCTCCGATGACCGGCGCGCCGCGGACCATCTCGCCGGAGATATGATTGACCGCGTATGCCCCGGCTGATATGGGCCGCTGCGGATCGACCAGGGTCTCGAACCGGGCGCACACCCGGTCTCCCCTGACCCTCATGGCCGCTATTTCAACGATCCGGTCCCCGCAGCGCGGGTCAAGCCCGGTGGTCTCCGTATCGAATATCGTAAAATCAACATCCCCGATATCTCTATGCATGCGGCCTTTGTACGATATATGCCGGGATGACCGCAGCCGGCCGGTATGACCGTTTGACAGCCTGCAGCCGCGCCAGCCCGGAATCATCCATGGCGTTGATAAAACGGTACTGCTCCATCTCCTGGCAGAACCGCCGGAATATATACTGGCTTATTCCCTTGAACGAAAGATCGGCGGTCTCATACATAATGCAGAACGTATCCGCGTTCAATCCATACCCGATCGTGAACGCCCGGATGACGCCCGACACTGCCACGATCCGCCCGACAAGCCCGAGCGCAGACGGCCTGCGCAAAGCGACATCGAGACAGGACCGGCTGTCCTTGAGCATGCCGATGTAGATCCTGTCGGATGACGTTGCCGCGCGCTGTTCGGCCCAGCGGTCATAAAGATCGAGGCATGCCTGCCGGTGCCGGGGCAGATACGGCGCGTAATCGGCCGCATAGGTTTTCGTGAAATAATTCACGCCGGCGCGTTTCGATTTGTACGGATCTCCTGCCAGCCGCGCCAGCCGCGCGCGCTCATACACGTACTCCCCGCCCTTTGCCACTGCCTCGTAGCCGAGCGCGCGATAAAAACCGATGCGGTTTTCTTCGACGTTCTCGATGCGGGAATACGCCTTGTTCGGGTTGCATCGGTCCATGGCGGCAAAAGCGGCTGTCACTGCCGCAGGCGTAATATCCTGCCCGAGCGGCTCGCAGTTCATAAAGGATCCGAGAGCGTCCTTGAAGAACACGCACAGCGCGCCTTCACAGCGCATCCATTCCACGCGATATATGCCCTGCCAGACCGCGAACTGCGCGAACGAATACGCGCTTAAGTGCCGCTGACGTGCGCGCAATCCCCGCTCGATCGATCCTTTATCCGCATGCGTCAGGCCCTTGCATCTCATACTGATATCGGCGCGACATTGAGGACATCCGGATAGTGCTGGATAAGCCACGGATTTTCCCGCAGCAGCCGGATAAACCCCGATGAATTGCAGATGCCCGCAAGATACGCGATATGATCCCTCATCCGCTGCGTTTCATACCGGGCTTTCGCATACGGGCAGTTCATGTCAAGCGCCAGAAATACGTCAACGCCGTGCCGGTTGATCAAAAACGGATACAGCCGGCATTCAAGCGGCCGCTTATAATAAATGGTGCACGTGTTCGCCGGGATATCTAAAAACGCGCAGGTACACATGCCGTCGGGATGCGGGCCTGACAACGGCAGCAGTGCGTCCTGAATGCCCAGCGCATGCTGTTCGTCCGACGAAAGATGCACCGCCCAGGCGGATGCGCGGCCGGAGAACCGGCAGCATCCGCGGCAGGTACGGCAAAAACCGTCGGTGATGATCTGGTCGATCTCGAGCATTTATTTGACGGCGCTGCCCGGCTTCACGGGCTTGTCAGGAGACAATACGGCGATCGTATCCCCGTCCGATGCCGCGAGGAGCATTCCCTGGCTTTCGACCCCGCGCAGGACCGCAGGCGCCAGATTGCTCACGAGCACGACGAACTTGCCGATAAGTTCCTCTCTGGCATACCCCCGCTTGATCCCCGCCACGATCTGCCTCGTCCTGTCGCCGGCGTCGACCGTGATGACGTACAGCCGGTCCGCATTCGGATGGTCTGCCACGTCCTTGATCTGCGCGATCTTGAGCTCGACTTTCTTGAATTCGTCGATCGTCAACAACGGCTTTTCCGGCGCTGACGCCGGATCGGCCGGACTGACCGGGATATCTTCCATTGTGTTCCCCCCTTAAGTGAAAAAAGCACCTCGGGACTTCAGGTGCGTTTTATGCGTGCCGCAGCATTGCATCGCCACACGGCGCAGCATCAATCCTTGCGCCGGTCTTTGACATACACGCTGCCCCCGAGGCTCTTGGCATAATGCTTCAGCTCGGCGGCGATAGAGCTCAGCTGGGCGACATGGGTAAAGGTCCTGATCTCATTGGTGATCACGGCGATCGACACCCCGATCAGGGGCACCTGGGTGACCGCTCCCTGCCGGCTCCTGGCATCGATATATCCGCGGGCCCTGTCTTCTTCGTTATAGAACTGCAGTTTGCCCTTTTCGAATTCGTCGACGACAACCTTGCAGAGGTTTTCCCAGTTGTCGACCGAGCAGATAAAGATGAAATCGTCGCCGCCGATGTGGCCGAGAAAATCCGTCGGCGCGCCGGACTGTTTCAATGTCCTGATGACCGTCTGGGCGGTAAAAGAGATGATCTTGTCGCCGGCCGCGAAACCGTATACGTCGTTGAATTCCTTGAATTTGTTCAGGTCGAGGTAGCAGACCGCGAAGAGCTGGTTCGATTTGATCCGGATCTCCAGCTCTTTCATGAGCGAGATGTTCCCGGGAAGCTTGGTCAGCGGGTTCGCATCCAGATCGCGCGTCATGCGCACGAACGAGGCTTTGACGCGGGCGAGGAATTCAGCCGGGTCGAACGGTTTTTCGACATAGTCATCCGCGCCGGCGTAAATGCCCTTGATCTTGGCCATGGGATCCTTGCCTTCCATGAGCAGGATCACGCTGATATGGCGCAGGGCGAACGACATGCGGATGTATTTGCACAATTCGATGCCGCTGATCCCCGGCGAAGCAAAATCGATGATCACCAGATTGAACGCTTCGAGGTCCAGGACCGCCAGCCCCTCGGTCTGGTTCTTGCATATGGTGACCTGGTAGCCTTCGCCCATCAACAGCGCCGAAAGGAATTGCTGCGACTCGTCGTCGGACACTACCAGAAGAATACTATCGTCTGCGGCGCGCATGGATTATTGAAGTCCGTCGAGGATCTTTTTACATGCTTCCTGGACGGTCCGTATGGTGTCTGCGTTCAGGACAAGGTAGAACTTCCCAGTGATCTTCTCCCGGGGCTCGAGAAAGACCGCTTCGACGAGCAGAATGTAGCTGTCCTGGGAGAACGGCGAGACCGCCATGAACAACACCTGCTGGAGAGAGCCGCTGACGAGCGTCGGGGTCGACGGGATGACGACGGTCTTGAGGATCATCGACAGGGCGCCGACATATGAAGAAATGATGATGTTGCCGACCTCCTTGATCAGCGACAACCCCATTTCCGTGAACAACCCGCTTTTTTTATCGTCGGGCCTGGCGCGGTAACACAGGTCGATGAGCTTGAAAGCGCTCTTCTCGTCAAGGACGAATATGATCTCTCCTTTGATACCGCTTAAGATATTGCACGCGACGCTCAATACGGCCTGATCGGCGTGGATCCTGCCGGCAACGGCGGGCGCCGGCACCATTTCAAGAGAAGGAAGCTCAAGGTTCAGCTTCCTGCCCATCATCTCGGATAACGCAATGCTTCCGTGGCCGGCAGCGATACTGCTGACTTCGCGTAGAATATCCATTTCGTCTTTCATGAACAACTCCCCTTTTTATTCGCGCATAGAGCGGAGCGGCAGCCTTTTAGTAATTATTACCTTATCACAGAAAAGGGCTAAAATCAACGGTTTTAAACAACAAAAAGCCCCGCATGACCGCGAGGCTTGAGAACAACGGGGTCGACGAGATTTGAACTCGCGATCTTCGCCGTGACAGGGCGACGTGTTGAACCAGGCTACACTACGACCCCAAATTTCAGAATGTTTATTGTAAGCTAAAAACCGCCTTTGTGCAACAAATTTTAATCGCCCGGCGCAACCAGAGGATAAATAATGGGCGGTAGAGGATTTGAACCCCTGAATCTCGTGAATGTAAGTCACGCGTTCTAACCAGCTGAACTAACCGCCCCCATATTTGACCATCGCTCAATGCCTTTAATCCAGCCCTTGATACGCGATTGAAGCTTGACATCGCAAATAATAATACGAAAAGTCCCCAGGGGCAACGTATCTCTTTTTTGTTTACTTGCCCTGCTTACACAAAGCTGAACCTGATGGAATTGTTTAACCGGAATCTTGCTGAGCCGAGACCAGAACTTAACTGCCGCGCACCTATTAAGATGAGGATGAATATGGACAACGCCTCGAAATTTTGTCTCGGGAACTTTACAGATTGTTCTAAAAAACTTCATCATCAATGCAATCATCGCAGGATCTGAATTGCTGAAATTTACAATCGCTTCTGACCGTTTATATCCTTCGGCCCAATACAAACCCGCGCCCAGCACTCTTAACATTGCGGCACTACATTGAATCGGGATCTCTCTTGCCGCCCGACGCTTAATATCTTCTCGAAATCTATACCATACAGCTTTGGGGCTGTTAGGATGGTTGGCCGCTTTAGCCCGCCCCCGGTCCTGTTTTGAATCCAATCGATCAATCTGTGCAGATGTAAGAGGAATATCGCTTACCCATCCACTCACGGAACTTTTGGCACAATGGATTTTTAAAGATATTTCTCGAATAGACCAACCTTGGGCTCGCAGCGCTCTCGCGCGTGCTCTTTTTAGCGCCTTCATTATCGAACCCCCATATGTGTATATAGTAATACAGGGGGTCGGACTGGTCAAGAGAATCTCGCAAAAAGATTCCCGCTTACGCTCCGGCGAGTTTATTGATCACGCCCAGGGTAAAAGCCATGACGAAAAGCGCGACCGTCTCGGCCATGCCCAGCACAACGATATAATTACCAAAGCCCTTGTTGGTCTCGCCCATGGCGTCGCAGGCGACCGCCGCGCATTTGCCCTGCCAGTATGCGGACAGGCCCATTGCAGCGCCGGCAAACGCGCCGATCCCCCAGAGATACTGCCCCTGGAGCGCGAGCTCGGCCATCCTGTTCATGACGATCATGCCGTAGATCGTCTGCGTCAAAGGGGCGCCGACAAATGCCACCAGCATGAACGACGCGGCCTTGTTCTGGACAAAATTCTTCTTCCAGGCGCCGATCGCGGCCATGCCGGCAATGCCCGCCCCTGCCGCAGACCCGAACGCGGCCAGCGCCAGCACCATTCCCAACCCGAGATCCCTGAACTGCATCATTACATTCGACTCCATGCGATCCTCCTTGGGATGATCCGGGATGCTGGGCAGTCTCTTTCCGCTCGAACAGTCCTCGCCCCGCGTGAGATCTGCTCACGCGGGGCTGCGGATACCTGACGTAAAACAGGTGTTACGTCAGTATCCCGCTTCTGCGGGAACTCGCGGATAAGAGACTGCCCGGCATCCCTATTATTCTTTCAACGGTTCATACGCAAACCCGCTCCATGATACATTTGCATGGCTCGAGAATTCAAGCACGTTGAGCCGCACCCCGTGCACGAGCACCGACATCGGCCCGAGAACGATATTCAGCGCATGGCCGATCCCGGCTATGATAACGCCGGCGATGATCGCGCCTGAGCCCGCGCCCAGGCCCGCGGCCATGGTATTGGTGGTCTCGGCGATAGCGACCGTCGCCAGCCCCACGGCGAATAACCGCACATACGATACGACATCCGTAAAATTATTCATGAGGCTCAGCGCAACGGTCCCGAGCCCCGCAGCCACTGCCTTGAATATATTGCGCTGCGGATTGGTAAAGAAGACAACGAGCGCGACGCCGGCACCGGCCAGATCGATCCCCCACGACGGGAACGGATCGCTCAGGATCAATGTCCGCGCGAGAAAGAACGCGGTCCACAACACGCAGATCCAGCCCGCATCGGCGAGCGCCGACAGCGACGGCAGTTTGAGAACGCCCCTCCATGCATGAGCAAGGGACAAATGGAACGCGCCGAGGAAAAAACAGAATGTCTGCATTATCTTGACGTCGTTGAGCTCCGGCACCAATGGCGCAAAACCCCTGTTCTTCAGCCATTCCTGCCCGAAGAACGTCCCGGTCATTACGCCCCAGACAACGGCGCACAAACTCAATATATACAGAAGCGAAAAAACATGCGCGATCGCGGCATTGCGCCTGTTCTTATAATGCAGCCATGCCGTGAGCGCCAGGTACATAATGCCGTACCCCGCGTCGCCGATCAAAATGCCGAAAAATATGCAGAAGAAAATAAGGAATATCATGCTCACGTCGAGCTCGCGGTATCCGGGCACGATCCCCAGAAGGCCGAACACCGGTTTGATGCGGTCGACCCATGCAGGATTGCGCAGCAAAGTAGGAACTGCTTCCTCAGGGCCCGGATCCGAGACCGAAAGCGCCCATTGATGCTCGCGGGCAACGAGCTCCAGCGCATCCATGCTGTCGAACGGAGCATACCCTGACAGATACGCAAGCATGCCGTGCTGTCCCATCCCGCACACCGCCTGCTGAAACACCAGCTCTTTCTCCAGCAAAGCCTTTTGCTCCTGAAGGGGTTTCGCCTGCTGCCGCAGGCCTGCCAGTTCCGCGCGCAGCGTCATTTCAAGGACCGCGTCTTTCTCCGATTTGCTGCGCATCGCGCTCAATGAGCTTTTCGGCAACGCGACCTCTTGAAAAGGCAATTCCTCCTTATGTCTCGACACGACAACACAATTCGCTATGCCCGCAAGGACCGAAACGGTTTTGACGATCGCGGTCGAAGCGATTGCGCCGAGCTCTTTTTCCGGTATCCGGAACAACCGCACAAAAATGCCCCGGCGCGAAAGAGATTCGATCTGCGCCGGATCAAAATCGCCCCACGGATCCCACGCTTCGATCCCCGCTTTGAGGCCGCGCGAAAACTCGGCCAGCTGATCGAGCCGTTTATCGAGATCGACGATATGGCGCGCCGTTGTTTTCCAGCCGTCAAAATGCTTGCGCGGCTCTGCGGGGACCGGCGCTGTTTCTTGTCCGCGGGCCAGAACGTCGAGCGCCGCTGTCGCAAGACCGATATCCGCCTGCAGGGATGCGATATCCCCTCCCTGCGGCGGACGGACATGCGCCGCATGCACCACGCCCAGCGCCCGCAGCCTGCGGACCGTATCGACGGAGTCCTTCTGCTGGCATATGACGCCGATCTTTTTCATCGGAACGATCATACCGCCGCCTCGAGAGCTTCGAGCTCTTCTATCTTGCGCTTGGCGATCTTGCTTCTTCCCACGGCATTGGCCATCTGGTCTCCGATATAGATCTTGATGCGCCTGATCGTTTCCTGCGCGTCGGGGATCTTCACCTTCTCGAACAGATTGACCCGCTGCGCGGTAACGCGCAGTTCTTTTTTCAAAAGCGCGATCGCTTCTCCGATCACTTCGATCTCCCTGCGCAAAGAGATCAATTCCCTGAGCGCGTCGAGTCCGGCGTCAACCCACGGCGGGGTCAGGAACAGATCGTATTCCGCATACGGGAACACCGCCCGCTCGAATACCGGCAGGTCAAGGCCGGCAACGTTGCGGGTCCCCGTTGCGATCTCCGTCGGGACCAGAAGCGGCTTCAGGTCAACGCGCGCATCCTCGGCAAGGAGCCCTGCCCACGCGGCTGCCGCGAGCATTTTCGCGTTGAGCAACCGGGCTTTTTCCTGTTCAACGCCGCGCCAGTGCAGCACCTCCATCTGCAACTGCTGCTTTTTTAATTGCAGCGTGGGCAGATACCGCATGAACTGGCGCAATGCGTCGCGCTGACGCTTCAATTCGCCTTTGGTGAATTTTACCTTTATCATGGATTCAACGCTTGGGCCAGTATTGCTCGATCATCGATTGCTTGATGCCCGTTTCTTCGGGGGTGAAACATTCGGCCAGGATCTGCCAGCCGCGGTCAAGCGCTTTTTCAAGCGCGATATTGACCTTTAAAGACATCATCTCTTCTTCGAATATCCTGCCGTATTTAAGAAGTTTCTTATCCCACGCGGACATCTGAAAGCCCATTGCCTGTTTCTCGAGGGATTCGCGGTAGCTGGCAAAAAGCTGGATCATGGTGTCCATGATCGTGCGGTGGTCGGGCCGCGTGGCACCGTTCACCTGTTGTTTCAGCCTGCTCAAAGACCCGAACGGCTCGATCACGCCGTGCTTGAGATAGAACTGGCCTTCGGTGATATATCCCGTATTATCGGGCACCGGGTGGGTGACGTCGTCGCCGGGCATGGTCGTAACCGCAAGAATGGTGATCGAGCCGGCGGTATCGAAATCGACCGCCTTCTCGTAGCGTGCGGCGAGCTGGCTGTACAGGTCTCCCGGATACCCGCGGTTCGACGGCACCTGCTCCATGGTAATGGAGACCTCTTTCAGCGCATCGGCGAAATTGGTCATATCGGTCAGGAGCACCAGGACCCGCTTGCCGTTGAGCGCAAAATGCTCCGCGACCGCCAGCGACATGTCCGGCACGAGAAGGCATTCGACCGTCGGATCGGCGGCCGTATGGATGAAAAAGATCGAACGCGACAGCGCTCCGGCCTCTTCGAGCGTATCCCTGAAGAACAGATAATCGTCGTTCTTCAGCCCCATGCCGCCGAGGATGATAATATCGACCTCTGCCTGTATCGCGATGCGCGCGAGTAATTCGTTATACGGTTCGCCGGCAATTGAAAAAACCGGCAGTTTCTGCGATTCGACGAACGAATTGAATACGTCGATCATGGGGATGCCGGTGCGGATCATGTTCCGCGGGATGATACGCTTCACCGGATTGACCGATTGCGTGCCGATATCGACGAGATGGTCGGTCAAAGCGGGCCGGCTGTCGCGGGGCATGCCGCTGCCGTTGAAGATCCTGCCGAGCAGGTCGTCGCCGCTTGCCACGCGCATGGGATGGCCGAGGAACCTGACCTTGTCGTCGGTGGAAATGCCTTTACTGCCGGCGAACACCTGCAGAGAAACGCGCCTTCCGTCAAGCCGGATGACCTGCGCAAGCGATACGCCGCGGCCGGTCGTGATCCGGGCGATCTCGTTATACCCGACGCCGTCGGCCTCGACCGTGATGACGTCCCCGGAGATCTGGATGATATCCGTGTATGATCTATGCATGGCGGGCCTCCTGTGCCGGGGACCGTTTCTGTTCGAACAGCAAGGTTATCTCCTCCTCGATCTTTTTGAATTCGGCCGATTGGAACGCGCTCGAGTTCCATCCCTTGAACAACTGGCGCATCTGCTGGAAGAACCGCAATGCCGCGTCTTTGCCGTCAAATGCGAATTCCGCCTCTAGGATCTCGTCGATGAATGCGGCCGTGTATTCCTGGCGCTCGGCGGGGCAGGCCTCGTCCACCGGATCGAACGCGTTCTGCTGAAGGTATACGGAATCGAACAGCTCTCCCTTGAGATACTCGACGTAATCCCTGACCGACACGCCCTCCTCGCCGATGACCTTCATCATTTGAGCCACCTCATTGCTCTTGACCAATATTGCGTGGCCGGACTGCCGGTATTCTTCAGGGATGATGCCGGGATATTTGCTCCACGATATCAACGGATCGATGGCGGGATACCGGCGCGCGTCCGACCGCTCCCGCGACAGGCCGTGGAAAGCTCCCACGACTTTCAGCGTTGCCTGCGTCACCGGTTCTTCGAAATTGCCGCCCGCGGGGCTCACGGTCCCGCCGATCGTGACCGAGCCGATGCCGCCGTCGTTGAGCCTGACCACGCCCGCGCGCTCATAGAACGACGCGATGCGGGATTCCAGGTACGCAGGGAACGCCTCTTCCCCGGGTATCTCTTCAAGCCTGCCGGACATCTCGCGCATGGCCTGCGCCCAGCGGGACGTCGAGTCGGCGAGCAATAGAACATTCAGCCCCATCTGGCGGTAATACTCGGCGATGGTGACTGCCGTGTACACGCTTGATTCGCGCGCCGCGACCGGCATGGAGCTTGTATTGCAAACGATAACGGTCCGGTCGATCAAAGGCTTCTGCGTGCGGGGATCGATCAATTCGGGGAACGTCTTTAATGTTTCGACCACTTCGCCCGCGCGCTCGCCGCACGCGGCGATGATGACCACATCCGCATCGGCATGGCGGCTTGTCAACTGCTGAAGCACGGTCTTGCCTGCGCCGAACGGGCCGGGGATGCAATACGTGCCTCCGCGCGCAATGGGGAACAATGAATCGATGAGCCGTATCTTGGTCACGAGCGGCTTTTGAGGTTTGAGCTTTTCCGCAAACGCGCTGATCGCGATCTTGACCGGCCAGCTCTGTTTCAAATATACGTCCTGTTCCCTGCCCGCAGGATCGCGCAGGCGGGCGACCGGTGTCTTCAGGTCATGCCTTCCGAAATCGGCGATGCGCACGACCTCCCATGCGCCCTGGAACGAGAACGGCACCATGATATAATGCTTGAACATCTTTTCCGGCACAATGCCGAGCTTGTCCCCGGCGCGCACCATATCGCCCTCTGCAGCGAACGGCGTGAATTCCCAGACGGTCTCCGGCGGCAACGCGGTCAGGTATGCGCCCCGTTTGAGGAAGAATCCGTGCTGTTCGGCCAGATGCGGCAGGGGATTCTGCAGGCCGTCGAAGATCTGGCCGAGAAGCCCGGGGCCGAGTTCGACGGAAAGAAGCTCGCCGGTGAACTCGACCTCGTCGCCGATGACCAGGCCCGCGGTGCTTTCATAAACCTGTGTTTCGGCGCGGTTGCCTCTGACACGAATAACCTCCGCCTTCAAGGATTCCGCGCCGTGTTTGATATAGGCGACCTCATTCTGGATGACCGTCGCGTCGGCCGCGACCGTGACCATATTGCCGCTCACCTTCACTACCCTGCCTGTGCGTAACCGGTTCATACAAGGATCCTTTCAAGCAATGCCTGCGTATCCGCGCGCGCGATGCGGTCCCACCGCAGGAGAATACGCAGTTTCAACGCATATACGATAAGCGCGGTGCTGTCAAAAAAATGCCCCGCGGCGATCCTGTCAAGCATATCCCAGCGTTGCCGGTCGAGAAACCGTTCCGCTTCCAGGGGCGAGGGCATGCGATGGCTCGCCAGAGCGACGTGGTAAAGTTCCTGATCGGCATCGGCGCTTTTCCGAAGATACTTATGCGCGTCGATCTTCCTGCGGCCTGCGCGGATCTTCGCCAGTTCGTTGCGCAGGCCTGTTTCGAACGCCTGCCACTGTGCCAGCGCGGGATGCGCCGCGTCCTGCTCGAGATACGCGTCGTCCCCGCATTGTTGTATATGCGCCAGATCCTGCGCAGGGACCATGTCGCGGCACATCTCGATGAACCGGTCGAACGCAAACGGCGGCCGCGCGCCGAACTGCAGCATGGGCAGGCTTGCGACCAGGTATGGATAGAACTCCGGCACGGCGTTTCGCTCCTTCAGTGTTTTTGCTCGTCGAGCAGCTGCGCAATAGACGGTTTCAACAGCGACGCAAGATATACCGCCATTTCCCGGTCGGTAAAGTCGAACTGCGACTTGCCGTTATCGAAACTGATGACAAACCCTGCGGAAATACCGTCCTGGCTGCGTAATTCGACGCCTTTTCTGGACTGATCCTGAAGCTCCTTGAGAAAATGGCCTTCAAGCGTTTTTTTGTCCTGTTCCTTAAGATACACGATGACCGCGCTGTCGCTTTTATCAGCATACGCCCGGACCAGGGACGAGATAATGGCTGAAAGCGCCTCCGGGGTCAGCGCCGCCGATACCTGCGCGGCGATGAGCCGCTCCAGCATCGCGAATATCTCTTTTTTCAAAGACAGGATCACATCCCTGGCCGCCTGCTGCAATGCCGCCTGGCCGCTTGCCTGCATGCGGTCAGAAGCCTCTTTTGCGTCTTCGAGGATCTTCTTTGCCTGGGCATCGGCCTTTTGCACGATCCAGTCGGCTTTTGCCCGAGACTCTTTCTCGATCTCTCTGGCTTTATCCTGCGCCGCCTGGACGCCTTCTGCCTGGATCTTATCGAGCAATTCCTTGATCTGATCTGCCATATCGCTCTCCTGTGACGTTAAACTATTCCTTTATTATATTCTTAATGGCTGCAACCGGGTCTTTTGCTCCCAGTATTGGCCTGCCGACGACGATATAATTGGCACCAGCGGCAAGAGCATCCTGTGCCGTAGCGATCCGCTTCTGATCTCCCGCATCAGCGCCTTTCGCTCTAATGCCGGGCGTTACAATAATAAAATCCTTACCGATTGCTTCGCGAACCGCGCGTGCCTCCTGAGCCGAACAAACTACTCCGTCCAAGCCGGATTCTTTTACATTACGAGCTCTTTCTAAAACCACCCTTAAGGTATCACCTCCAAGATTCTCACTGGTTAATACGGTTACGCCGACAATAAGAGGCCTCGGGATATGTAATTCTTTAGCTTTTTCTTCTGCGCCCTTTTTTGCGTTTCGCAGCGTCTCTATTCCTGCCATTGCATGCACTGTTAACATAAAAACCGGGTACTGTACTGCATTTTTAACGTTTTGAGCAAGCAGAGACGTTATATATGAATAGGCTGATGCAAATGTAATAACGCTTCCCGTCCCGGTACTGGTATAGCATGCATTTTGCACAGTATTGGGGATATCATGGAATTTCAGATCTAAGAAAACTTTGCCCCCTCTTTTCCCAACCATTTTGACTGTTTCCGGACCATAGGCAGTAAATAAATGGCTCCCGATTTTAAACAACCTGACACCCGCGGGAACGAGAATCTTAACAAACCGTTCCGCTTCTTTGAGCGTATGTACATCTAATGCAACTATTAATTTGTCTTTTATGTCTTGCACGCCATCATCCCGGTGAATTCTTGAATGGAGCTTATTTTATTATCCGTTAAATATTTTTTAATACCGGTTATGATTTCATTTGCAATTCCCGGCTCGATGAAATTCGCCGTGCCGATGCTGACCGCAGTCGCTCCGGCGATAAAAAATTCCAGAGCGCTGTTCGTGTCCATGATGCCGCCCATGCCGACGATCGGGATGCCGACTTTGTTGTAAACTTCCCACACCATGCGCACCGCGATGGGCCGTACGGCAGGGCCGCTTAATCCGCCGATGCCCATGGCGATCCGTGGCGTGCGGGTTTTGACGTCGATCGCCATGGCCTGCACGGTATTGATAAGCGCCAGCGCGTCGCTGCCCGCGTTCTGCGCAGCCAGGGCGATCTCGGCAATATCGGTCACGTTCGGCGAGAGCTTTACGATAAGCGTTTTCCCCGTTACCCTCCTCACCGTTTTGACAACGGCAGCGGTCGAGCGCGCGTCCTGCGCGACCAGCCGCTTCTTTTTCAGGTTCGGGCACGAAATGTTAAGTTCCAGCGCCGAGACTCCGGGAACCCTGTCAAGCCGTTTTGCAAGAACCGCGAATTCATCAGGGTCTTCTTCGGAAGCGATGCTGACGATGACCGGCACGCCGAATTGACGGACCACGGGTAATTTTTCGGACAGGAATCCCTCTATGCCGGGATTTTCCAGGCCGATTGAATTGATCAACCCCGAAGGCGTTTCGCACGTGCGGGGAACAGGATTGCCCTGCCGGGGCCTGATCGTGATCGTCTTGGTAACGATCGCGCCCAGCTTTTTAAGATCGCACAGACCTTTGAATTCCTCCGCGTACCCGAACGTGCCCGATGCCACCATCACGGGATTCTTCAGCTTCAATGCGCCGATGCGGACAGACAGCTCAGCCATAAACGTTCCGGGATCCTTTGTTGTCAGAAACTCGGTTCAATGCACAGTATCTTGAATTTCCTGAATTCTTTCAACCCGCCCTGGATAAAGCTCAAGTTCGTCAGATACTTCAGCTTGCACCAGGTCCAGAACTCCGACTTGGGCTCCATGTCGAAGTTCCACCACACGTATTTTACCGCATACCGGATGGCCAATGCAAGGCAGATGAGCGAGAATATCTCCCATCCCCATCCTGCGGCAAAAACGGAAACGATCGCGCCGATGATAAAAAGCAGGGCGAAAAAGTGCATAAGGTGAAAATTCCCTACATACACGAATCCCCGCAGGGGGAACGGCATATGGAACGACGGCCCGCCTTTGAGATTCTGGAATATGACCTCCAGCCCTCTGCGCTTCACATACTTGTCGATGAGCGGCAGATGGGCCTGGCCGTAGGTAACCCATACCTTGCGCAATGCCTTGATGTCAGCGCGGTGCATGTGGTCGACCTTGGCAAGCGGCGCAAAATAAAATTTCCAGCCCTTGCTGCGGTGCTGATAGCTGAGATCCATATCCTCACCTGTGGGCAGATCCCAGAATTTCGCGCCGATCTCTTTCATCGCAGACCGGCGGTAGGCGACGTTGCACGTGCCGAAGAAGTATCCCTTGTGGCCGGCGATATCGACCGCATTGGGCTCTCTGGGAAAATCAGGGTAATACCCTTCCTTGATGAACCCGTAGCGGGGCGCGACCATGTTGAACCTGAAGTGCTGGCACCATGCCTCGACCATGTTATCCGGATCGACCTTGAGCGTATAGACCTCGCCGCCGACCGCGGCGATCTTCGGATCGCGGTTGAAATGTCTTAACATCTCGTTGATCCAGTTCTTGTCGGGCGCGCAATCTCCGTCGGTAAAGAGCAGGAATTCGCCTTTCACGACCTCAAGCGCTTTATTGCGGGCGAACCCGGGCGACGGGCATTTCGGCACCTCCACCAGCTTGATGAACGGATATTTCTTCTGCCAGTTCCGGATGATCTCTATGGTCTTATCGGTCGAGCCGCCGTCGACAATGACCCATTCCCATGAATCATGCGGATATTCGACGTTCAGCAGATACTCAAAGGCTTTCTCGATGGTGCGCTCGAAATTCTTGACCGGGATAATGATCGATACAAACGCCGATTTGGACATCGATGTCCCTCCTCCGTTGCTCCGGCACCCGCCGGAGGATTTCACCACGCAAGATCATCGGCCCGGAACACCGGGCCTTCTTTGCACACCCGCTCGAATCCGCGCTTTGTCCGGACCACGCAGCCCAGACACGCTCCGATACCGCACGCCATATGCGATTCGAGCGAAACCTGCGCAGACAGGCCGTACGCGCGGCAAACTCCTGCCATTGCCCGCAGCATCGGATGAGGGCCGCACCCGTACAATACAGGCTGTTCCGCCGCAGTGCGGTTCAACACATCGTCAAGCAGATCCGTAACGCGGCCGTGAAAGCCCGCGCTGCCGTCGTCGGTCGCGATACGCACGGCGCAGCCAAGTTTTTTGAATTCCGGCGCGCACAAAACCTGCGCCTTTGTCCGCGCGCCGATAAGCACCTCTCCCGCGCCGCGCGTGAGCCGCTGCGCCAGGAACAGAAGCGGGGCAACGCCCATACCGCCGGCGACCAGGACAGCCGGGCCGCCTTTGGCCCGCGGGTCATGCGAAAAGCCGTTGCCGAGCGGCCCGATCACGCCGATCTCTTCGTTGATCTTTTTTCGGGACAATATCTCCGTGCTCTTTCCGACGACCTCATATAACAACTCGACCGTTCCTGCTGCGGCATCGACCCGGTGGATGCTCAGGGGCCTGCGCAAAAGGGGATCGGTCTCGCTGGAAACCCTGACCATGACGAAATTCCCCGGCTGCGCCGTTGTGCACAGCCGCGGCGCCGCAATCGCAAGCAGGTAACATCCCTGCGCAATGCGCGCGTTCGCCTTGACTTTCGCTTTGATCTGCCGTGCGCTCATGTTCTGGACGGACAAAGCCCGGCGATAACGCACGCGCCGCATTGCGGCCGCTTCGCATCGCAGACCTTCCTGCCATGTTCGATCAAGAGGTGCGTGATATGCCCCCAGAGCTTTTTGTCTATGAGCCGCATGAGGTCCTGCTCTATTTTTGCCGGATCGTTGTGACAGCTCAAACCGAGCCTTTGGCTCAAACGCTTCACGTGCGTGTCCACCGCAATGCCTTCGATCCTGCCGAACGCATTATATAAAACGACATTGGCGGTTTTGCGCGCGACCCCGGGCAGGAGGACCATCTCTTCCATGGTCTGCGGGACCCGGCCGGCAAAATCGCGCACGATCATCCGCGCCGCGGCGATGATGTTCTTTGCCTTGTTGTGATAAAAACCCGTGGAGCGGATATCCCGCTCGAACTCCGCGATATCGGCGCGCGCATAATCCGCCGCCGTCCTGTATTTCTTAAAAAGCGTTTCCGTCACGATGTTGACGCGCGCGTCGGTGCATTGGGCTGACAGGATCGTCGACACCAAAAGCTGCAACGGATCCTTGAACCGAAGGGCGATCCGGGCTTCCGGATACGCTTTATCAAGAAGCGAAATAAGTTTCGTTATCTTTTTTTCCATCACCGCGGGCTATTTGAAGATCACGCCTGTTCCCATGCTCCAGAACAACAGATCAAGATGCCCGACAGGGATACCGACCCTGCGGGCGAACGCGCGCAGTTTTTCCTCGATATCCAGATACTTTTTCCGCGTGAGGCTGCGCGGCGCCTTTTCGATGACTCCCAGGCGCTCGAGATTGCGCAAAATATGGATATCGAGGATCGCCAGGTCAGAACCCATGCCGATATTGCGCAGGAAATGGCTCGCTTCTTTATATCCGATGCCCTTGATATGTTTCACGAGCCATTCGCGCGACGCCTGCGGATCTGACGCATCGATCTTATCCCTGATCCTCAGCGAACCTGCCGCTGTCAATGCGCCGCGCGCCGCCACGATATACGCTGTTTTGTTGCGGTAGAAACGCGCCTGCCGCACGTGCGGCCGCAGCTGCGCCGCGCTGCCGTCAAAGAGCAGTCCTGACGCCTTCAGGCCGCTGATGATCCTGTCGCATGCAAGCGCTTTGGATTGCGGCGTCAGGATGCAAAAACACAGTTCCGCGAATATGTCCCGGTCAGGCGCATTGCCGGCGCGGCGGAACTGCGCCATCCTTTGCGATATCTCTTGCTTGTTTTGCCGGTATCCTGCACGCAGGGCAGCGATCCGGTCCCGCCGGCACGCCATATCTATCCCCTGACTTTTTTGACCCAGCATTCTCTCTGACGCGGGCCGTCCGATTCGCAGAAATATATCCCCTGCCACGCGCCCAGCCGCAGATCGCCGTCCTCGACGATCACGGACAGCGTCGGGCCGAAAAGCGACGACTTGATATGGCTGTCCGAATTGCCTTCGGCGTGGGCGTAACCGGCATCTGCGGGGACCAGGCCGGACAGCGCAGCCGACATATCCTTGACGACCGCGGGATCCGCGTTCTCGTTGATGGTCAGGCCCGCGGTCGTATGCGGGCAGAACACGACGCACACTCCCGCAGGGACCCCTGAGGCCTTGAGCGCCGCGCGCACCTGATCGGTGATATCCACGAACTCGATACGGCGCGTTGTCCTGATGCTGAACCGGCGCATCATTTTTTCTTCGGCCGCTTTGACCTGCCCGGCCGAGCCATGCCGCCATGGTATGCCTGAAGCGATTTCACGTCGAATTCTTTTTTCACAAGCATCTCGATGCCGTTGACCGTCGCCTGCGCTCCGGATATGGTCGTCGTATAGGGTATGTTATACAGGACGACATGCGAACGGATCTTGACCTCGTCCTGGCGGGGGATCCTGCCCGTCGGCGTGTTGATGACAAGCTGGATCCTGCCGTCCTTCATAAGGTCGAGCACGTTCGGCCTGCCTTCGGCGACCTTCGGCAGGGTCTTGACCTCGATGCCGTTCTTCTCGAGCGCCGCGGCGGTGCCGGACGTCGAATAGATATGGAAGCCAAGGTCGGTGAGTTTCTTTGCGATGAACACGATCGCGCGCTTGTCACGGTCGCGCACGGAAATGAACACGTTGCCTTTTTTGGGAAGGTTCTGGCCCGCGGCGATCTGGCTTTTGATATACGCCCTGCCGAAATCCTTGTCGATGCCCATGACCTCGCCGGTGGATTTCATCTCGGGCCCGAGGATCACGTCGACCCCGGGGAAACGGTTGAACGGGAACACCGACTCCTTGACCGCCACGTGCTTCGGAATGATCTCCTCGGTGAACCCGAGTTCCTTAAGGGTCTTGCCGAGCATGATCTTGGTCGCCATCTTCGCCAGCGGCACGCCGATCGCTTTGGAAACGAACGGCACGGTGCGCGATGCGCGCGGATTGACCTCCAGCACATATACCTTTTCGTCCTTGATGGCATATTGCACGTTCATGAGGCCGACGACATTGAGCTCTTTGGCCATTTTATAGGTCGCTTCCCGCACCTTCGCGAGCAATTCCGGCGACAGCGTGTATGTGGGCAGGACCATTGCCGAATCGCCCGAATGGATACCCGCCTCTTCGATATGCTCCATGATGCCGCCGATGACGAAGGTGGAACCGTCGCCGATAACGTCCACGTCAACCTCGATCGCGTCCTCGAGGAACTTGTCGATAAGGATCGGGTGCTCGCCCGAGACCTTTGCAGCTTCCTGGATGAACCGCTCAAGCAGGCTTTCGTCATACACGATCTCCATGGCGCGGCCGCCGAGCACATACGAGGGGCGCACGAGCACCGGATACCCGATCTTCTGCGCGACCTCTTTCGCCTGCGCGAAGGTGAACGCCGTGCCGTTCTCGGGCTGGAGCAGATCGAGCTTATGGAGCATCTCCTTGAACCGCTTGCGGTCCTCCGCGATGTCTATGCTGTCGGCGCTGGTGCCGAGGATATTGACGCCGAACTTGCGCAGCGACACGGCAAGATTGATCGGGGTCTGGCCGCCGAACTGGACGATAACGCCCATCGGCTTTTCAAGATCGAGGATATTCATGATATCCTCGATGGTCAACGGCTCGAAATACAGCCGGTCCGACGTGTCGTAGTCGGTTGAAACCGTTTCCGGATTGCAATTGATCATGACGCTCTCGACGCCTTCTTCTTTGAGCGCGTACGCCGCGTGGCAGCAGCAATAATCGAATTCGATGCCCTGGCCGATCCGGTTCGGGCCGCCGCCGAGGATCACGACCTTCTTGTTGGCGGAAGGCCTGCCTTCTTCCTGCGTTTCATACGTCGAGTAAAAATACGGCTGTTTTGCGTGAAATTCGCCGCCGCAGGTATCGACTAATTTATACACCGCCTTGGCGCCGTGTTTTTTGCGAAACTCCCGCACCTTCTCCTCCTTGGAATTCACCAGATACGCGATCTGCCGGTCAGAAAAACCGTCCTTCTTCGCCTGCTCAAGAAGCTCGACGGGCAGCCGGATGCCTTCATCATTGCCCGGACAGCGGTGCTTCCTGATCATATCCTCCGTCTCGACGAGCCGGCGCATGTTGTCAATGAACCAGCGGTCGATCTTTGAAAGCCGGAATATCTCGTCGTTGGTCATCCCCGCCCTGATGGCATAGCGCATATAAAAGATACGCTCATCATTCGGCACAGAGAGTTTGTCGCTGATCTCCTTGAGCAAAGCGGCGCCGGGATCCTTCAGCGCTTCATCGCAGATCTTATCCTTGCCGTCCGCGCCGAAGCCGTACCGCGCGATCTCCATCGAACGGATGCCCTTCTGGAGCGCTTCGCGGAAACTCCTTCCGATGGACATCGCTTCGCCGACCGCTTTCATGGACGTATTCAGCACGCGCTCGGCGCCCGGAAACTTCTCGAACGTGAACCTGCAGATCTTGAACACGCAATAGTCGACCGTCGGCTCGAAGAAAGACGTGGTCTTGCCCGTGATCTGGTTCATGACCTCGGGAAGGGTCAGGCCGACCGCAAGTTTTGTCGCAACGCGCGCGATGGGCAGGCCCGTCGCTTTTGACGCAAGCGCGGATGACCGCGAAAGCCGCGGGTTGACCTCGATAATGACGATATGGCCGTTGTCGGGGTTCTGGCCGAACTGGATGTTCGCGCCGCCGCCGGAAATGCCGATCTTGCGGATGATCCGCTTGCACAGGTTCACGAAATTCACGTACTCTTCGCGGGTCAATGTCTGCGCAGGCGCCACGACCATGCTGTCGCCGGTGTGGACGCCCATGGGATCGACGTTCTCCATGGACGTGACGATGATGACGTTATCCGCGCAATCGCGCATGACCTCGAATTCTATTTCCTTCCACCCGAGCACCGACTGCTCCACAAGGACCTGATGCACCGGGCTTGTCTCAAGGCCTTTCGCCAGCGCTTTTTCCAATTCTTCCCGGTTATACACGATGGCGCCGCCCGAGCCGCCGAGGCAGTACGCGGGCCGCAGGATAAGCGGGAAACCGATCGATGCGCCGATCTTCATGCCTTCCTCGAGCGTGCCGGCAATGCCGCTTTTGGGCACGTCGACGCCGATCTCCTGCATGGCCTTTTTGAACAGAAGCCGGTCCTCCGCGCACGAGATGGCATTGACCGACGAGCCGATGGATTCGACCCCGTATTTCCTGAGCACGCCCTCTTTCATGAGGAAGAATGCCAGGTTCAATCCGGTCTGCCCGCCGAGCGTGGGCAGGATCGCGTCAGGCCGCTCTTTTGCGATGATCTTCGTCACCATCTCGATGGACAGCGGCTCGACATACGTCACATTCGCAAGCCCCGGATCCGTCATGATCGTAGCGGGATTCGAATTCACCAGGATCGTATAATACCCTTCTTCCCGGAGCGCCTTGCACGCCTGGGAGCCCGAGTAATCGAACTCGCATGCCTGGCCGATGATAATGGGCCCCGAGCCGATCATCAGGACTTTTTTGATATCTTTTCTGCGCGGCATCAATTGCTCCTTTCAACCATCTTCTTGAAACGGATAAATGCGGGATTGGCCTGGTCAAAACCCGGGCTTGCCGGCTCGTACTGGACTCCCAAAAGCCGCAAAGCCCTGCTTTCCATCTCTTCGACCGAATGGTCGTTCAAATTATATCCCGTTATCTTGACCTGTTTGATCTTTGCGAGCGACTCGGCATCCACCACAAGGCCGTGGTTCTGAACGGTGATCTCGCCCTGCTGAGAGCCGGGATTGTGCATCGGGTAATTCGCGCCGCGATGGCCGAGCTTGAGCCTGGCGATCTTTGCGCCGAGCGCGCGGGCAAGCGCCTGATGGCCCGCTGAAATGCCCATGAGGGGGATCTTGCCCATAAGCCCGCGTGCCGTATCGACCACGACCTCAAGGCCCGGGTCTTCTTCGGGCCCGCCCGATATGATCAATCCCCTGAACCGGCCTGCAATAATATCCGCCGGCCTTGTATTATACGGTAATACTGTCGTCGAGAAACCAAGGCGCTGCAGCTGGCGCAGGACGCTTCTGGTCATGCCGACATCGAGCACGGCGATCTTTGTGCCGCGCGCTTTCGCGCTTGGCAGAACCACCGGTTTGCCGACCGATATCTGCGGCAGGACCGATTCCGCAGCCCGGGCCCGGAACGCATCAAGTTTTGACGATAATTCTTTTGCAGACGGGCCTTCCGGGGATATGATGCCGAGCATCTCGCCTTTCTGCCTCAGATGCACTGCCAGCGTCCGCGTATCGACGCCATCGAGGATGAACAGACCCTGCTCTTTGGCAAAATCCTCAAGGCTCGACCGCGCCTGCCAGTTCGAATATATGCGCGAATATTCCTTGATGATGAGGCCCGCAGTCCACGCCCTGTCGGACTCGTTGAACTTCTCGGCGATCCCGTAATTGCCGATCAACGGGTACGTCAATACGAGCAGCCTGCCGCTGTTGGCAGGGTCCGTTGCCATTTCCTGGTATCCGACAACGGCTGTATTCAGTACGGCCTTTCCGATGCGCTCAACGCATGCGCCCAGGCCATGGCCTGAAAATGTCTTGCCATCTTCAAGCATCAGCATTGCTTTCATCGTAATAGTTCCTTTACCTTTCTGACAGCTTCGTCAACAGTCTTGACCCTGATCACTCCGTCAATGTCCCACGAACCGATACTGATCACCGGTATGCTGAACTGCAAGCAATACGCGATCTCTGACAGCGTTCCGGCTGAACCAGGCAAAGCAACCACCACATCAGCTGTTTTAACGACCAATAGATTCCGCGCAAGCCCAAGCCCTGTAGGAAACGCAAGGTCAACATACTTATTCGCTTCGTTTTTGTGATACCCCGGTAATATACCTATCGTGGTTCCTCTACCTTGCTTAAAACCTTTGCAAACAGCCATCATTACTCCACAAAGCCCTCCACAGCATAGATAATCAACCACTTTTGCCAGTTTTTTGCCTAATTCGATGGCTTTTTGCTCCACTTCTTTACTACAGCTATGACCTCCTATTACGCTTACGATCTTATGACGGGCTTTTTTCTTTCCAATTGCCATACATGACCTTTTCTTTGTATATAATCAGTGCGCCTGACAGGAGTTGAATGAGGACATAAGTTATGGAGCCTGTTCATGTTACAATCCGTGGCGACATAACTTATATGTCCGAATTCATCCCGTGCATCATTCCCTGCCCCGTTGCTTATGCACGGGGCGAACCGTCTTGTATACAGAGCTAATGCGCCTGACAGGAGTCGAACCTGTACACATAGCTCCGGAGGCTATTGCGCTATCCATTGCGCTACAGGCGCATAAATATAAGACCTGATCGATGATTGCGTTGTGTTGTGCAGAGTAACCTATTATACATCAAATTGTTTTATTCGAGAAATAAAATTTGTCTTTAGAACAGGCTCAACTGTTGTTCAGCCTGAGGAGCGGCATCATCATCCTTGCCGAAAACCGATATCCTGCCGTATTCTCCGTCATACCCTGCGACTGCCTTTACTTTGCCCTGGCGCATGCGCATCACGCCGTCTGCGATGCGGGGAGAAAGGCCTTTTGCGATCTCATCGCGCGATGCCTTGAGCAGGATATTGAATTCCGTGCCGAATTTGGCAACCGCGTTGAAATACTCCTTTTCCGATGCCACAGATGCCGATTTGATCCCTTTTGCTTCAGCGATCATCTCCGAAAGCGGCACCAGGCTCTTATAGGGGATCGCGTTCTCCGGCACAAAGCCTTCAGGCCGGTCCGCGAGCCGGCAAACCCTGTTCATAACGCCGATGGTAAGCGGCCTTTTGCATTTCGGGCAGATATTGTTGCACTTTTTGGATTCTTCCGGAGACAAAGAAACGCCGCACAGCCGGTGGCCGTCATAATGGTACTTGCCCTCTTCAGGGAAGAATTCGATGGTGTACAGGAACCGCTTCTTGTCTTTGGTTTTGAGCACTTCGCGGATCGTTTTATAATCAAGGTCGCAATCGAACACATTCGCCTCCCTGCCGATCTTCGCAGGGCTGTGGCTGTCTGAATTGCTGATCAGAGAGAACCGGTCCAGCGCTGACAGCCGCCAGTTCATTGCAGGGTCGCTCGATAAACCGGTTTCCAGAGCGAAGATCTTATCGGTCTGCTTTTCAAAACAATCCTCGATCCTGTCAAAGCCGGACATGGAGCCGAACAGCGCAAACCACGGGGTCCATACGTGTGCAGGCACGATCATGCAATTCTCGTCGATATCGAACACGATGCGGGCGACTTCTTCGGCATCCACGCCGAGGATCGGCCTGCCGTCCGATGCGAGATTGCCCCTGCGTCCGAGCGCGTCATTGATCTTTTCCACCGATTTGAACGATGGCGCAATGATCACGTTATGGATACGGTATGTCCTGCCTTTTTTGCTGTAGATGCTCGATACCTCGGCAGTGAGGATGAAATACACATCCTTGTGTTTGAACAGGCCGTTGCCCAGATCAGTCAAATTCCGCCGCAGTTCCTCAAGCCACAAGTGGTGGGTAAAATCACCTGTGCCCATGAGCGTGATGCCTTTTAACTTCGCCCAGTCGGCCAGATGCTTGACATCCATATCCCTGGATGTTGCGCGGGAGTATTTTGAATGGATGTGGAAATCAGCTATGAATTCCATAGTAAGGCCTTCTTCCTAATTGGCTGCCACCCTGCGCAGGGCTTGGGCAACGCTCTGCCAGTGCGTTCCCTGCCAGTAGATCCTGCTGCATTTTACGCACGCGAAGAACCGGTCCTGCGTTTCGAACACATACGCAGGCACGCGTTCCTTGATCGACGCCTTATCAACAACCTGCAGAACCTCATTGCACACGGTGCACCTGCTGAACACGTCCGCCGCAGCCGGGCTGATATGCAGATTGCGGCACACCTCGATCAACTGTTCCTGAACCTCTTCGGCACAGACCTGTATGATCGCCACGCCCCTGCCCCGGGGCATATGATGATTGCGCGTCAAGATCACCCGGTCGCTTTTTAATGCCGCGACGATCACTGCGCCCGGCTTGTTATCCGTGAAATATTCTGCATCAAAACCGCAGATACGCAGCCATTTTGCAAGCCTGCCAAGTTCTTGGGTCAATAAGAACTTCATACTGCTCATCCGCGCCAGAGCCGACTAATCCGCGTTATAGGCAACCATTCCGCGGTATAAGGTTTTGACGACTTTGCCTTTCAGGCGTTCGTTCAAAAAGCAGGAGTTCTTTGACTTGGACGCAAAATCAGCCGCATTGACGATCCACCCGGCTTCGGGATCGACAATGATAATATCCGCGTCTTTATTGACACCGAGCGTTCCTTTGTCAATACCGAGGATCTTCGCGGGATTCAACGCCATTTTCCTGACAAGTTCGCTCCAGCTTAAAAGACCTGTGTGGACCAAATGCGTCGCGGCTACCCCGAGCTCGGTCTCAAGGCCGGTCACGCCGAACTCCGCGCGGTCGAACTCGATCTCTTTTTCCGCCACCGTATGCGGCGCGTGATCCGATGCGATGACGTCGATAACGCCGTCAACCAATCCCCGGCGCACCGCGTCCCGGTCCCTGGCCGTGCGCAGCGGAGGGTTCATCTTCTTGTTCGTGTCGTAATCGAACACTGCCTCTTCGGTCAGGCTGAAATAATGCGGCGCGGTCTCGCAGGTCAACGTGACGCCTTTTTTCCTGGCTTTGGCAATGATCTCGATTGACTCGGCACAGCTGACATGCGCGATATGCACGCTGCATTTTGCCTTTTGAGCAAGCATAATGTCGCGCTGGATTCGTTTGTATTCCGATTCGTTAGAGATGCCCCGCAGACCGAGCCTGGTCGAATTGGCGCCGAGGTTCATGACCCCGCCTGCGCTCATGGCCTTATCCTCGCAATGGCAGATGACGAGCATTTTCTGTTCGCGCGCTTTTTTCATGGCCTTGAGCAGGATGTCGGACGAATCCACGGAAGAGCCGTCGTCGCTGACCGCGATAACCCCTTCCTTCTTCAAGCGGGCCATGTCCGCAAGCACTTTGCCCATCCTGCCTTTCGTGATAGCGCCACAAATCAGGACGCGGCTTCGCGCAGTATCCCTGACAATGGAGGCAATAAGACGCGCGGACTCCTCCGAATCTATTGTGGGGATCGTATTGGGCATCGCAAGCATTGTTGTGATCCCGCCGCGCAAAGCAGCCTGCGTTCCGGTCGCAACAGTCTCTTTGTCCTCGCGGCCCGGTTCGCGCAGATGCACGTGCATATCGACAAAGCCGGGCATGACGATCTTGCCCGCTGCGTCTATCGTTTTGTCCGCGCCATTGTTCAACCCTTTGCCGATCCGGGCGATCCTTGTACTCTCGATAAGGATATCCCTGATATCATCGATATTATTCGCCGGGTCGATGACGCGCCCGTTCTTAATGAGGATTTTCATTTTTTATATCCCGCGCCTGCGACACCAAAAAGAGCGCCGCCATCCTGACCGCGATTCCGTTGGTGACCTGGTCCAGGATCACCGATTGAGGGCAGTCGGCCACTTCGCTTGACATTTCGATGCCGCGGTTGATCGGCCCCGGATGCATGACGATCAACTCCGGCTTTGCCTTGCGCAGCCGCTCTTCGGTAATGCCGAACTTCTTGAAGTATTCCATCTGTTTGGGAAACGCGCCCTGCTCGTCCCGCTCGAACTGCATGCGAAGCACATTGACCGCGTCCGCGTCCTTCAATGCCTCGTCGATATTGTTCGAAACGGAAACGCCCATTGCCTCAATGCCCACCGGTATCAGCATCTTGGGCGCGCAGACCGTTACTCGAACGCCGAGCTTTGTCAGGCCCCATATGTTCGACCGGGCAACGCGCGAATGCGCGATATCCCCGACGATCGTGACCTCGCGGCCCTCGATATTCCCGAGCTTTTCCCTCAGGGTGAAGATATCGAGAAGCGCCTGCGTCGGATGCTCATGCCATCCGTCGCCGGCATTGACCACGCTCATATTCAGATGCCTGGCGAGCATGTTAGCCGAGCCCGAATAATTGTGGCGCATCACGATGATATCCGCCTTGAGCGCCTCGATGTTCCTGCCCGTGTCGATGAGCGTTTCGCCCTTTTTGATGCTCGAGGTTTCGGCTGCGATGTTGATGACGTCCGCGGAAAGGCGTTTCGCCGCTAATTCGAAGGAAATGCGGGTGCGCGTCGAGGGTTCGTAGAAGAGGTTCACGACGGTCTTGCCGCGCAGGGCAGGGACTTTCTTTATTTCGCGGGTGGTGACCTCTTTAAAAGAATCCGCGGTATCGAGGATGAATTTGATCTCTTCCGCGGAAAGATATTCAAGCCCTAACAGGTCCTTTTTGGTCCAGACAGCCGGTTCAGCCATTTTTCTCCATGATCACCACTTCGTCCTTGCCGTCGGTCTCGGCCAGCCGGACCTGCACGGTCTCGTCTTTTGCCGTGGGGATGTTCTTCCCAACATAATCGGGCCTGATCGGAAGCTCCCGGTGGCCCCGGTCGATCAAAACCGCAAGCTGTATCGTATTGGGCCTGCCCAGATCGATAAGCGCGTCGAGCGCGCAGCGGATCGTCCTGCCCGAATAGAGCACGTCGTCAACAAGCACCACGTCCTTGCCTGAAATATCGAAATCGATCTCGGTTTTGTGCACCACGGGCTGATACGCGATAAGCGTCAGGTCGTCGCGGTAGAGCGTGATATCGAGCGTGCCCGCCGGAACGTCCCTGCCTTCGATCTTTTTTATATTCTCCGCGAGCCGGTTCGCGATAAAAACCCCGCGCGTGCGGATGCCGACCAGGCAGATATTCCCGACGCCCTTGTTCTTCTCGATGATCTCATGCGCCATGCGCACAAGGCTGCGGCTCACGGTTTCCTGGTCCAGCACGATCGATTTTTCTTTCATCGCATATCCTTATCGTGTGCGCTGCTGTGCCTCAGCGCAACGGTCCGATAAAATAAAAAACCTGACCGTGTCTTCGGTCAGGCTCTTGTGTTCTGTTTTGTCGCTGCAGCGTGCATTTTTCCACCTTGCCGGCCTCGCAGGGCCAGCTTAAAGGTTGTCAATTTATTGATTAACTATACCATCCAAATCTCCCTTTGTCAAGGCTATTGATGTTTTGTTATTGCATCCCGGCTAATAACAACCGCACATCCTGCGGGGTTGACAATGCGTTATCTTCTTCGCAGCGCAATAATGCGGCGATATACGCGCAGACTCCGGCCAGCTCGCCCTCTGCGCCCTGCTGCCTGCACAATGAAATGTAATCCGCGATGCGGTCAAAGGGAACAACGCTTTTCTTGCTGTCATTTATTATCGTCTGCCATTGGCAGCGCAGCGCATCAACCGCTTCGTCAGGCAGCGCGCGTTGCATGCGCATTGGGCTCGCCGGCGCCTGCTGCAAAGGAAGGCTGCGCAGATCAATGCCTGCAACCTTCCGGTCTGTGCCGCCGTCACGATACAAGCTGACGGCATCGGGCCCGCTTTTCTTGAGCGCGACAATATCTGCGTCGGAGATTTTACGTATTTCCCGCTTTCTCGCGTCTACTGTTTCGGGATTGATATCGCGCTGATCAACGCCGAGCCGGCTTGCCACCTCGCCCGCATTGATTGCGTCCAGAATGCGTTGAAGCGTTTCCCGATCCGGCGCCGCGTCTGCCAGCTTCTCGTCAACCATTTCCAGGATGGTGCGCGCGATATTGAACTTTTTCCTGGACGTCACATCGCTATCCTGCGCGTCAGCATGACCATAGTGCGCAATATCGGGATAAAAAAGCTCAAACCTGTCTTTATACACACGGGTAATGGCAATGGACTTATTCCGCCCGACCCGGATTATATCAATGAGCCCAAGCCGCGCGAGAAATTCCAGATTGATATTATTCTTGACATGGATCGGCTCCTCGCCTGCCTGACGGAATTGTTTTTGGATCTGCGCAAACGTCAGGCTGATCCCGTCCTTGTCGCCGAGACTGTAAATAACCGCCAGCGTCTTCTTTTCCCATGGCTCGTCAGCGGACGGGAATAACATCCGCTTGATCTGCCGGATAAAATTATTATTATATGATTTGCCCTCGGACATGCTTTTCCCGGCCGCCCAATTATATTTATCTCCTGTCGGGGTTGCGATCACGAATGTCTTGTATATGAATCCCCTGAACGACTCCAGCTGATCCGGCGTGTAGCCGTTGGCTGTGCGCTCTCGTTCAATCGGATCGAGATCAAGACTATCACGGCAGTTCATCCATAGGGCGTCGAACAATTGGTCGGTCTTGGATGGCTGCGATGGATCTAACCGCGGCGGCTGGTGTTTTGTGCCGGCAAACGAAGGGCGCACCGGCCCGATCCCGGTAGTCCTTGTGTCAAAAAGATCTCCGTTGCGTTTCTTGGGATCGTCACCGTATCGATCCTTATATACCTCTCTCATATAGGCAACGAGTTCGCCTTTCCAAACAGCGTCATAAAACGGCCTTTTCAGCTTCCCGAGCCAGCGGGGCTCGATCATGGTGTTGTCGGGCCGCCGGACACGCATTTCATCGAGCAACTTTGTAACCGCGTCCTGATTTGCCGGCAGTATCTGCCGTTCTGCCATAAGCTGCAGGAAACGCGCTTCGAAAATTGCTTTATCCGTCGGGGGCTTTGGAGCAGTCTCCGCATTGTAAGTCCGGATCTGCGGCCACCACAACTCCATACGCTCTTGGTCAAGCTCAATAATGCCTTTCTGAGGAGTAGTTGTCAGTTTCGCGATCCCGAGATATTCAAGCACCTCGCATAAAGGGAAGAATTTGTCCCCGTTTCCGTTGATCTTGTATTGATTTCTCAAGCGCTCCGCGTTAAGAGGCCAACGAAGGGAGTGTTTATGCACAAATATGGCTCTTAAAAGAGGGCCATCGATCATATATTCCGAGAAGTCGCCGCCTAACAATTTCAAGAACGCTTTTTCTAAACTCGGGTTGTGTTTCGTGCCCACCAGCGCTCTGATATTTCTGTTTGTCCGAGAGAGCTGATCCTCGGGCGATTCATCTGATCCCTGATTGACGCAGTATTGCTTCCGTATATGATCCCTGAGGATCCGCAGGTGTTCATTATTATGCGTTGGATCGAATGCCTCCGGCGCTGTTCCCCGGCTGCGCGCCCTGCCCTCCTCAATCTTTTTCACGTTCTCCACAATCCTCATGAACAGATTGAACCTGTAGCTATTCTTTTCCGGCGCCGGCTGGGCTGTTGCGACCACATTGCCGCCGTCGAAGGCAATCGCGGGCATTTGGATCAACACGAACTTCGAATGAAGATCCTGTAACTGTGCTCCGCCGCTGAAATATCGACGGATCGTGACCCCGGTCCCGCACGAAACCCTTTCCTCCCGGTCGTATTCCCCTTCGGAGAAGGATTTGCGATACGCGGCATAATACGTTTCGGGAGACCACGCGCGAGCGGACGTATAATCATCCAGCGAAAGGCTATTGACATTCTTGGCGATGGCGTCGGGGATATTTGCGGATTGTTTTTTGTGCCATTGGGCTGCGATCAACGAATAGTAAACCTGCCGGAGCCCCGCATAGCGCCTTGACGCGTTAACCTCGCGCGTCAATCGGGGCAGGATAAGGGTCCGCACGAGTTGCGACGAGTAGGCATTCATCGCCTTCATGCGTTCATCGGTGAACGCGTATGGCGCCGCATCCCTGAGATGATCCTGCTCAAGCATGACTTTCAGCGTCGCCTTTAATATATAGGCATTGCCTTGCCCCTGGCCGATAACGATCTCATCCGGCACGATCCAGGGCCTTGTCATGGTCGGGACTTCCGCGTCCTCCTGGCCGAACAGGCTTTCGGCTTTCGCGTATAACGCATCCCAGTATCGCCTGCCTTCGCTGGTATCGGGTGACGTAAGGCGGGAAAGGTCTTTTTTCAATTGCAGGTCTGCCTCAAGGAGTATCCTGCCCACATCGGTTTTCGCAAGATACGGATCGATGATCTGATCCGGCGCATCGGGCCTGAGATTCACCCAGAACATGCTGTTGGGAAGCCGAAGGCCGATCTCAAAATATTCAACGATCTTCCGGGCAAGCTCCTGCGTCTGGTGCGGCTGCAAAACAGGCGTATCGCCCTTATCCAGCAGCAGATTGTAATTATTATTTTCGGAGTCAAACGAAATAGAGCGCAGATGAACGGGGCGGAACTTATCCGCAACAGGCGCGAGATTCTGTACATACGCAGGCAGCGCGGGCAGCGAAATCGCTTGCGGCGCCACCTGCGCAAACCCGGCCTGCTCGAACATCAGGCACGCCGCCATCACAACACAGGACACTTTTGACAAAACTTTGTTATACATTGATTTATGGGTTCTTTTGCACCTTTGGCTGATGGATGGGACAGGGGCGCCGGGACATAGTGGAGATTTTTGGCTGGTTTATTTTAAGGTTGATAAACCATCGTCACGCAGCGCCCCTGTGATCTATCCAATTGTGGTCAAAATCTCCTTAAGTTCCGGCGGCGTCGCAACTGCCGCGTCTTCTTCCATCCTTAGCATGTTCGCAATGCACGAAAACATCGCATCCATCTGCTGCCGCGCGCCTTTTTCTTTGCAGCTGGCAGCATATTCTTTTATCTTGCCATAGGGCATCGGGCCTTTGCGCATCTGCTGCTCTATGGACTGCCATTCCTGGTCCAGGGCAGCAATGACTTTCGGATCAACTGCTACAGGCACATTAACGCCCCCTGCAGCGCCTATCGCTTCAACCGGCTGTGTTGAAATTGGCAATGCGCGCAAATCAATACCGCCCGTGCCGCCGTCTTTGCGTGTTCTGTCTCCAGAAGCAGCCGTTTTCACGAATATGCGCAGCGTGTCTGGAAAAAGGAGCACTTTAAAGTCTTCTTCTGCCCATTGGGGTTCGCCTTTCTCAAAATTATATGCGCCCTGGCGCGTGCGGAAACGTTCTTCGAAACCATGCTTTATTATGGTATTGGCAAACTGTTCATCTTCGGACTTCAGTATCACCACCGCATCGCCTTCTGCGAGAACATCATCGCAGATGCGTTCATACCCGAACATGGCGTTTCTGGAATAGTCTTTCAGAATCAGGACTTTCTTCCCGGGAAGCGACGCGAGTTCGCGCAGATAGGAATCCGCTTCATTCTTGACATCGCGCGCTGTTTCAATCCCCAATATATTCGGCTGTGGCGCCGCGGCGGCATCATGCGAATTAAGCGCCTTTACGATGATCTTCCCGCCGCGCGCAAAATCTTCTGTATTGATATTTATATGGTAGGTCTTACGGAAAAGCGCGGGCACGATGTCCGGCCCCATGAACGGATAAATATACGTAAAATCCTCGCCCAGGGCATCCGACATCTTCCGCATAAACGTCGTATACGCGATGACGGCTTGGTCTTGCGCGGCTTCCAGCTGCAAGCCCAAGGCCGATCGAAGAGCCTTGTAATATTCATCAACTGCCGCCTGCCAATATTGTGTCTGCAGTCTCTGCCGCTCTTTTTCCAAATCTTCGATCCGGCTGTTAAGGATAGGTAATTGATCTATGCGCGAACTGGCTCGTTCGGGATAAAGGGGCATCTGCATGTCATTGATCCTCTGGCGCTCTTCCCGCAGTTTTTTTAATTGCTCTTCGCTCTTTTTCAAAAGATCCGATATGCCGCCGTCTTTGGCCTGTTCATCCCGCTGGAGCCGTATAAACTCTCTGGCGTTCATTAACAATGCGCCCATATGGGCCGCAGCGGACGGTTCGGCATACGCAACCTTTTTCTCATCAGACATGGTCCCGACGGTGTTTTCTGCCGCAGTAAGTCCATAATATGTTTGGACAAAGTCCAGCTCCATCTCCAGGGCTATGGGATTGGCGTGATGATATGCCGTCGAAAATTCTTTATCTTCCCCGCCGTATTTGATCGCGAGCAGCTCGGCCATTTCGTGCACGACGCTTGCTTGCATGCCAACCATGGTTGACGGCCGGTAGAATATAAAACCGTCGTGGCCGGCAGCCGCAAAAAGATCCCTCAGGAACCCGCTTGCCCGGCTTTCCCCGCGGATTCCAATCCCCAAAGAAGGAGCGGCATAAAAAGTGGTGCCTGCGCTTGCAAGCTCGGCAACGATCTCTTGGATCTGCTCAACAGACGTTTCCTGTCCTACATGTTTAAACAAGGTCTTGAGATGCTCAATGTCTCTCTGATCAGTTATATTGCAGAATCCACAGTTGAATTTTTCTGTCAACATTCTGGCAAACCGCTCCGGGCTGTCATCTCTGATCACCTCAATGCCTATCTCTGCTATGTTCTTGTGAATTTCAGATCTGAGCCGCGCAACCTGTTCCGCTGTCAATGGCGCTATGACGTCGTCAGATAACTCAAAGCGGGGAGCTATCCGCTCCGTTGCTAAATCCAATGCCCTCAGGGCATTATTATAGCCTATGCGCATTTTAACTGCGGTCCGGATCCCATCGTCAACCCCGTTCTTGCTCACAAAAAAGATATCAAAAGGCTTCAAAAGCTCAGCGATATCCGGCGCCCGTTCCTTTATGCGCATTGACAGAATAGAGCTCTCTTCTGTTTTAATTCCTGGGAGCTGAAGGGCCACTGCGCTTTGTGGATACCCCAAGCACAATCCCATCAGCACGCTATTCTCCCTTATGGAGCTCATAAAATCGCGCCATTGTTGGATATCAACCGGTACATTGATTTCAATGCCAAGCTGTGTGCGCAAAAATTCTCTATTCTGAAGCAGGACCCTGTTCACGCTATCGGGGCTGAAAATAATCGCGGTCTGTTTTTCATCAAGAAAAACTATCTCTGTCCCCATTTTCTTTAACAGCATGCCCGTCTTTTCATCCAAAAACAGTTCCCGGGAATTCTCAAACAAGCTGAGATACGTAGCCGGTTTAGCCCCGCCTATGACTGAGCCGATCTCTCTGCCTCGCAGACCGATAGTCTGTTCCACGTCGACGCCGAGAAGCTTTTCTAAGAGACGCCGATCTTTGTCGCTTCCTAAAGCATCGGTGATGCGCTGTACCTGCACAGGGTCAAAACTATGCACATCTTCCAACTTCACGGCGATCGTGTCTTCCGAATCTCCGCCGTCCAGGGCGCCGAGAGCGGGGTTATCTGTCCGGCTGCCCGCTGTTGAGCCGGGCCTATGTGAGCGCTCGCTGATAACCTGAGCAATTTGCTGCAGCATCGCATTTATTTTTTCACTTGCATCTCCGTTTTCAGGAATTAAATGCACGTGTTGTTTAATCCTTCCCTCGCCGCCTGTTTCTTCCCAGTCAATATAGCCTACGTTCACTCCGAAAATATTAATCGGTGAAGCCTGTCCCCTCCCCGCCACTAAATATTTTTCATAATATCTGAAGAATTCCATGCTGGGCAGGGGCAATCCTAAGTCTTCTTTAACAAAATTCTCCAACTCCACAACAATGCCCTTGGGATAGGCATCTCCATCGATCCCACTGCTCTGGACTTCCTTCTCACAGTTCTTCACTATTTTCTTAGACAGCTTACTGGCCAGGTCTTTGCGAATTCGCTCATTATTAAGCTGTCTCATGGCCAACACCACATTTTCATTAACCCTTGCGCGAAGCTCTTGGGCCTTTTGCGCATTAAAGTATTCTGCCATGTTCTTATTCATCAAGGCGGAATTATATTCGTTGTTCCAAATAATTGTGTTGTCCCGGTCTCTTTTGCCGATTGCAACGCCGAAAAGGAACACGTCTTCATTCTGGCTGATAATACAGATGTCCTGTTGCCGCTTTCCGCTTAAATCTTTCAGCGGCAATTGAAAAAATTGAGAGAATACCCCGATAATCGCGGCATCGACATCATCGCCTTGCGATATTCTAAATTGTAACAGGTTGATTATATCTTCGGCGCTCAACATGTTATTTTCTATATAGCTTTTGATCTTTTGATAAGCATCGAGGAGATTTTCTTCAATAAGAGATAAATCCTGTCCGCCGTCTGCCTGCGCAACCGATTGACCGAGCTGATGGCCGGCGGCCGCGCGCGCTTTATAGGGATGCGCCGAATCAACGGTGTATTTATAGATGGGATGATAGCTCCGCGCTGTAAGCTTCACGGCCGTGCCGGTATCCATGTATTCTCTGATGCGATTCTTGAATGTCTCTGACCGGTTAGACAGCCCGCCTGCGCCTGAAGGAGGGATAAGAAACTCTAGATTGTTCTTTTCGGCAAAAGCCGCGATGCGCGGCATGATTTCGTCCACGAGCAGTTCCTGTGCGGGCGCAGCCCAGGTGCCGACCAGAAATTCCGAAGGATCCAGGCCAAGCAGGACCAGTTTTCTTTCAAAGACGTCAAACAACACAGCCCCGGCAAGCTTGCCATCGGCGAGGATATTGACAACAAACATCCCGGGGCGGAGGTTCCCTGACGGATCCGCGACCATATCCGACACATCATCCTGCAGACACGTCCCCGCGTATTTTCCCTGAAAAACCGTCAGAAGATTCATTTTTTTAAAGACCAGCTTTATGTTTATGCCTTTGGTGCGCGTCTGCTCATTTCTCAAGAAACGCTCTTTGTCGCGCACGATCCGTCCTAAAACCATCTGCCATCGGGCATGGGCGATGATATGCTGTTTGAACGCGCGATCGAGGCCGAGATCTGCCATGGCATCGTCCAGGAGATTATCCGCCCCTTCCGCATTGGCGAGGCGGGCCATCAAGGCATTCTCATCCGTCCCGGTAATGGTTTGATCATAATACGCGGATAACGACTGCGGTTCTATTTTTTCCAGCACCAGCGCCGCCGCCGTGTCCACGAGTTCATTCGAGACCTTTTTTCCCAGAATAGAGTTGAGCGTTTTACGCGCGTTGGCAAAATCTGCCCTGGCCTTCTGGCGAATCTGTTCATGCCGCTGTTTTGCCTGTCTGTATTTTTCCGCGGCTGGTTTTCTTTCCGCTCCCCGGGCAGCTTCCATCGTTTGCAGCGCCTGCTGTCTGGCAAAAAACGCATCGGCCTCTTCTTGCCGCGTCTTGACAAGCTCTTCGATCATCAGCGCGATGGATTGCCGGTCGGCCACAACCTGGTCCTGTCCGAGCAACTCTGGAAGCCCTTCGATGAACTTATCCGCATCCTCCGCGGGGATTGCCCGCAGCTTCGTGACCAGGGCACTTGCCGCATTCAACGCCTTGACGGCTTCTGCACGCTTTTCTTCTGCAAGGCCCAGCTCGTTACGTAAAACTTTTCCTATGCTGTCCCGCAAAATAACCTTCAGGTTGTACGGGATGGCAAAAGACCGGCTTTGCACGTTAATATCGAACGCCTTGATTTCCGGCCCAGCGGGAGAAAACGTCTTAAGGTTGGCATCGATCTCTAAAAGGATCGCCACGGTCGTCTTGTCAAATGCGGAAATGCCCATTTTTTTTGCTATACTATCTGTTATTGTCCGTGCCGCCTCCGGGCTTTCGTATTCCTTGACCAGCCAATACAGATACACAAGGTAATCCTCCGGATGTTCTCCCGGCTTTCCTCCCTGAAATAGCTCGCTCATCTGCGCTTCATAGGACATTTTAAAACGCTGAACCGCCTGCTCGACCCGCAGGTATAACTCCCTGCCGTCTTCGATCGCGGAAAATTCAGCCTGGCGCAGACAGAGTATATAAAGGTTCAACCAGAAGCCGGACAGCGCAGACCAGTCGCGCCACTGTTCAACAGGCCGGCTGTCTGCGGCCTTTGTAATTTTCAACAGCAAATCTTTTGTCCGGTCATTGAGCATGCCTTCGGTTCTCAGGAAAGCCACGGTATCGAGGATTTTCACGCGCAATTCTCTTGTAAAGCATCGGTTGGCGACCAACCCCATGAAATTCAAGATCATAAACATTTCTGTAATGCTTTCGAACTGCATCCGAGCAGCTCTTTTGCAGAGGTCTTCGGGTATTGACGGCAGGAATACGTCTTTGGTCAAAAGCTCCAGTAATTGTTCTTTGACCGTATACACATTTTCCCGATCGACCAGCCCCAACGATACCAGATTCGCCAGAAGGCCGTATACCGCCATGGCGTAGTTTGTTTTTTCTTCCCCTTGGAGTGTAATGCATCGGTTCGCCGCATCCAATACCACTTCGTCCACCAGCCGCTCCCAGCTTTTCAGCGTCTGATCAAACAAGCTGACCGGTTTTTGGTCCTGCCCGTTGATAGTCGTTAAAAGGCTCTCGGGAAACAACAGCTGATTTTGATTCAAGACCTTGGCGGCATCCAGAAGCTTTTGCGCAACGTCCCCGAAGTTTGTCTGGGAAACAAAACCGCTCTCTATATAGGTTTCCAGCAGCCTGAATACATCGCCTTTTCTGAAACCGGCTCCTTCCCGGATCGCGATCAGCTTATCCAGAACTCCGGCAATATTGTCTGCGGTAATGACCTTTTTCCCGCTCGCCGCAGTGATGACGCTGTGGATCCCAAAGGAAGGATCGATAGTCTCTTCTTGAGCCTCTGATGCCTCTGCGCCTTTTGCAGGGCTTTTAATGCCAAAAAGCTTTTCCAGCTTGGCAATGACCGTGGAAAGATTTTCTTTGCCCGCTGATCTTGACTCCGCCAGGGCTTTGAGCGAGGTTGCAAAGCTGTCCGCATGCCGGCTTTGCGCGATCATATCAAGAAGGGTCGCGACTTCTTCTTGCGCAGTCAGAACCCCTGATTCTATCAGGGTTTTCAGCATGGATAATATTTGAATTGAATCCGTTCCGTGCTTTTCAATAAGCTTTACCGTTTCATCGGCAGACAGGATGGCGGATGCGCCGGGGGTAAGCGCAAAAGCCAGCACACTTTTGAACATCCTGTCCTTATTATGTGTGCCGCCGACTGAAGTCAAAAGCGACAAGAGGTCGAGGTCAAGCAGCCACGCGGAAAGCGCTTCTTCCTGATCGAGCGCGGTATCCACATACACGGTCAACTCGTGGCTAGATAACTCGCTCTGCCGCTCGAGAACTTCTTGTATTAACTCTTTTATTCGTCCTCGATACTGGGGAATCCATCGCAGAGTATTAAAAAGATTTCTCAGCCCGGGGATCATTCCCAGCGTCGCGGTGTCCGCGCGATCATCCAGGATAACCGCATCCGCACTTTCCGTTCCCATGAACCCGAGTAACACGCTGTCCGCGGCTATCCCGGGCATGGAAATTCCGGATAAGTTTACCAGAACCTGCCCTGTTCCCTGGGATGCCTGCTGCGCCGCGTCAATGCGTTCTGCCAGTTTCCTCAATTCCTGAACATCGATGCCTGCGGGGTCAACTTCGCGAGCTTCCAACAGTTTCTTAACATCTTGCGTGATTTCTTCGACCCTTCCGCCATCTTTCTCACTGTGAGATTCGCCGTCTTTGTGAATTATGTCCGGACGCGTTCCGACAGCGTTGCTTAAGCTATTCTCAACAGTTGGAAGGAGCCCTCTTTGAGAAAGAAAATCAATGATTCTAAAACGAACTAACGCTGCGCGCTCAGAGCCATTCAACATCGGATAGACATCAACAATGCTTCGCTTGTCCCATTCCCAATATGGATAATGTTCACCTAAACTATCGTCGAAGGCATCACTATTTGCCAAATCGCGCACTAACTCGTGATCAACCGTTAAATGTGTGATGGTAAACCCGTTCAAATATTTTATTTTGGGAAGTATCGGGTCCTGTAATATACATATCTCGAGACTTTCACGTAATTCGTCATCCGAATTTGTTTCTATTGCCCACTCTAACAAAATGCTAAGGAATGATGCAATTGACTCACCCGTTTGGGTGTATTCAAATAAAACAGTCTTCTTGCCTTCGTTCGCCTGCGTGATGATAATTTTCGGCGTCAATCCTATCTGCTGTAAATATTCCCGATAGCTGGCAACTTGCTGTTTGTTCGGCCCAACGGGCCCCGGCCGAAAGAAATCATTCTTTTTTTCATACCATCGCCCTGAGAATGCGGCATATATATATTCCGCTCCATTTCCTTCTAATATTCGTGCTGTATCCAGAAACCAAAGCGGAGTTCTCCCTAAAGAAACCTTTCGATATTCTCGAGGAACTGTCGTTACTATTTTTTGAGCCGCTTTAAGTAATTCTGCCATTTTGAGACTATCTGCTAAAGGATACCGCGAGTAAGTATTCAGTATGCCGTCATCGGCTCTTTGGATCGGCTTAAACGCCTCAAAAAATTTTGCCAAGAGGATTTCTCTCTCTGTTTTTGAAAGCCGCCTATACTGTTCTACTGAAACCGGGTCGACTACTTTTACTGTCGCTTCAGTCGTGGTAACTGTGCCATCGATAGCGGCGGATACGACGGTGCCTTCGGGAGAAAATCGTAAATCCCGAAAAATGGTTTTTGTCACGCTCTGGCCACTAGCACTTGATGCTAAAGCCAATCCGCCGCTGAAGTATGAGCGGATCGTCTGGCCGTAGGGCGTGTAGATCGTTTCCTGCTGGTTATACTCACCCTGGCTGAACGACTTTTTGTATGCCTGATAGTATTTGTCCTTGGACCATTTTGTTGCCGAGGTAAGTCCGGTCAGGTCCTTTGTATCAATGCGGCTGACATACGAGTTGTTGGCGTTCCGATAGCGCTGCTTGAACCACTGGGCCAGAATGATCGAGTAATACACCTGCCGCAACGCAGCATATCGCTTGGACGCGTTCACCTCTCGCGTCAGTTTCGGAATAATCAGCTCCCGCAGGATCTGCGAGGAGTAGTCGTTGAGCTGTTTTGCCCGTTCATCGTCAAAGCTGTAGAACATCGTATCTTTGAGATAATCCTGCTCAAGCATAACCTTGAGCGTGGCTTTGTAGATATACGCCTGATCCTTTGCCTCACCGATCACAATCTCGCCCGGCACGATCCAGGGACGAGTGATGGTCGGTATTTCCATATCCTGCATGCCGTACAGGGATTCGGCTTTCTGATACAATTTATCCCAGTACTGTTTGCCTTCAGGTGTCGTGGGAGCGGTAAGGCGCGCCATATCCTTCTTCAACTGCAGATCTGCCTCAAGCAGGATCCTGCCAAGGTCTGTCTGTTCAACATATGGGTCGATGATGTCGCGGGGAGCATCGGGCCTGAGGTTCACCCAGAACATGCTGTTGGGAAGGGTTAATCCGATCTTGAAGTATTCCAGAAGCTTCCTGGTGGTCTCTTCGATCTGGGGCTTCTGAAGCGATTTAACATCGCCCTTATCCAGAAGCAGGTTGAAGTTACTGGTTGCCTGGTCAAAGGAAAGCGAGCGTAGATGTATGGGCCGGAATTTATCTGCTACAGGAGCAATATTCTGCAGATACGCAGGAACCCCCAGCTGCGGCGCTACCTGCGCAAAGCCCGCTTGCTCAAAGATAAGGCAAAAGGAAATTAGAAAAGCTATGATCTTCCGTGGCATAAGATTTTTTAAAGCTTTTGTTTAGTGGGTAAAAAAATAGCTCTGCCGTTAGCAGAATAGAAAGTTTGGTTCATCAACCTTACTAATAGTATTACATATATATAAGGGGTTTCAAGAGTGTTTGGGCAGCGCAATGAAACCGGTTTCAGGAAGGAGATAAAAAGTGCCTGCGACACATTTCTGTACCGCAGGCACGCAACTTATTTTATACCAAATGGTTATTATGTCCTCACTGTCTCTACAAGGAGCAACAATTCCTTCATCTGTGCTGAGGTAGACACCGCGCAGGCTTCTTCCAGTTTTAATATGTTGCTCAAACACTGCTCAACCCTGGAGAGTTGGTCTCCAGACGCCTTGCGATCAGAACACACCGCCAGGTATTCTTTTATCTTTTCATACGGCATGACCTTGCCTGCGATCTGCTTCTCGATCCGTGCCCACTCTTTGTCCAGGTCCCGCATTTTTGATTGCTGCGCCAGACTCTGCAGAGCTTTCATGTCAATTACCGGCTGCGTCATCGAGGGGCTCATGCCCGGCTGTGTAACGAGAGGCAATGCACGGAAATCAATACCGCCGGTTCTCCCGCCGCCGTCTTTCAAAGCCGCATCATCATGCTGCGTTACGATAGCATTAAGTCTTTCTACTGCCTGGTTTGCTTGTATGAATTCGACCCGTGGATAAGCGTTCTTCAACCTTTCTATTTCTTTGATTATGTTAATTTTCTGTTCGTCTCTTTCGCCACATTCATAACCCATATCGTTGACTAATACATAACGTATTCCTGTTTGACCTTGAGCCGTATAAGGGGTTGTTCCAATAGATCCATCAATACCGCTTAGGACGATGAACAGACCGCTCGCATACGGCGTGTCGGCTGCTCCTAAACCTGCTACTGTTACGCCTTTCAAAGGCATAGTGTATAAAGGATTGGCGGGTGGGTTATTTTTGAGCAAGGAATCTAGATCTGTAATCTGATCACTAGGTGAATCTTTTGATATTCCGGAGCTATTAAACCTGCTCCCTGTCTTTATTGATAAATACTTTAATGCAAGAGACAGGTGGTGGCCACGAATGCTCGTGGGCGGAAGCAGCAACGCGTTCCCGCACGCCTCGCGCAAGTCACGGGCCTGTTTGCGTAATGATGGGTCTAATTCAGGCCGGAGGCTCACCCAAAGCAATGATTGGACGGCAATGGGGTCCCGGGACGACTTGGCATACTCCCCAAGCAACGTCAAAACAATTCTGTCAAATTCCTGTGTTGTTTTTTCAGGAGCTCTGCCGTTTGCAATGTCTGTTTCATCTAACACGCGGGTTATTGTTTCGAGCAGCGCTTCATTAGAAGATTCCTTTTTTTGGGATAGAGATTTTTTAACTATTTGAATAACAAACCACGCTAATCGGCTTTTCTTCTGCAACGCGTAATGAGACCCCACAACCTGCACAACCCCTTCCAGGCCAAGGGATTGGGCTGCTTTTGCTCTGGCGGCATCATCTTGGGCGTTGAGCAATTGATCGGAAATTCTAATATATTCTTCCAGCGTCCCGCCGTCTTTAGCCGCCTCCGTTTCGCGGTCATTCCGGGCTTCGATGAACAGCCGCTGATGGCTCTTGATAAAATTTACCAGTAAACCGTGAACGCGCGTTTCATCCGCAGGCTGGTTCCAAAACTGATCAATGCGGGGCTGTGCTACGCATTTTTCAACCACCCTTTGTATCAGGCTGTAGGGAATCCCGTTCGGGAAATGCACCCGGTCAGAAGCCATGACCTTTGCCAATGATTCGCTTGCCACTGATCCGGGGTCTAAGAGCGCTTCCATATCAGCACCCGTGACTTCGAAATCCCCGCCGTCTTTGTTGTTCAGCATCAATTCGACAAAATTATTCGGCGCGGGAACGCTGCTCACATTAACGTTGCTATGGCTACCGATATTCAAATAGGAGAATGCGGGATTGCTCAATATCGTCGCGTCGAATATGTTGAAAGCAAACAAAGAATACAATATCGGCATTACGGCGAACATCGAGAGCATCCACTTGGCAACGACAGAATGAGGAATGCGCCCGCCGTATCTCAGAAAAAGGAGTCCAAAAGAAACCCCGACTATTCCTGCAGTAAGCAATACAGTCGCTGTCAACGATGCTTCTACCGTCGTGCCGCCGTCTTTGGCGTTTATTAAAAACGCCAGATCCTGTCGCATCCGTAATAATTCCAGATAGAGCTCCTGCTCTTCCGGTTTAATGGGGTCACTTGAACTATATGTTTTTTTGGGATTCCCGCTCGGCAGAATTCGATAACCCAAACGCAATGCATCAACTCCCGATATCTTGTTTTCCAGGGGCACTTCTCTATCTATTTTGCTTGTTGAATCCATTCGAGCAAAGAACTCATCTATCCCTGCGCCTGAAGGAATGACAAAACGCAACGACCCTCCATCCATCATATTGACCCCGCCGCTGAAGTACGTGCGGATCACAAGTCCCGACGCCGTGGGCACCTGTTCTTCCTTCTTATATTCGCCCTCGCTGAACGATTTCTTGTAAGCATTATAATAGGTACTCTTGTCCCATGGAGCCGGGGCTGTCAGGCCGGATAAATCCTTCGTGTCGATCGCTTGAGAGAACGGGTTCGCCTGGCCTTGCGCCTTTTGCTTGAACCATTGCGCCAAAACAAGCGAATAATAGACCTGCCGCAAAGCCGCATACCGTTTGGCCGAATTGACTTCGCGCGTCAGATTGGGCAGGATCTCGGCGCGGAGAAGTTCCGATGAATACGCGTTCATTTCTTTTTGTTTTGGATCGCTTATGGAGAAAAACGGCGAATCCTTCAGATAATCCTGCTCGAGCATGACCTGCAAGCCGGCTTTATAAATGTACGCGCCATCCCTCGATTCGCGGATAATGATCTCGCCCGGCACGATCCAGGGCCTGGTAAATGTCGGGATCTCCATGTCCGCTTGACCGAACAGGCTTTCCGCTTTGGCGTATAACTTATCCCAATACCGTTTTCCCTCAGCCCGGTCAGGAGAGGTAAAAAGCGCAAGGTCTTTTTTCAGCTGAAGGTCTGCGGCGAGCAATATCCTGCCGACATCGGTTTTCTCAAGATATGGATCGATGATGTCCTGCGGGGAGTCAGGCCGTAAATTTACCCAGAACAGATCATTGGGCAGGCGTAATCCGATCTGGAAATATTTGTATAATTCCGAAGCAGTGGCCGTATCTTTTGCAGCCAGTTCGGCTTTCGTATCGCCGCTGTCGAGGAAAAGCGAAAGTTTCTCAGAAGAAGGATCGAATGAGATCGCCCGTATCTGCATAGGATTGAATATCTCCGGCGGAATAAGGCGCGCCATGTATCCGGGCACGTGCATGCCTGGAGCTACCTGCGCAAAACCTGATTGTTCGAAGATAAGGCAGAAAGAAATGGAAAACGCGATTATTTTTTTAAACATGCTTCCCCCGTGGCTATGAAATAAAGAAGCTTTCGGAATGGTTCATCAACCTTACACAAAGTATGTATTATAAAGGCGGGAATTCAAGACCGTAATGGCCATTTGGTGAAAGCGTTGTCAAAATAGAGGAATTTACTTAAAGAATGTTCGAAACAGCGCCCAATGGTATCGCTGTTACGTTGCGGGCTAATGGATAGGACTCTTTCCCGGGATAAATAATCCAAAGATGTTTTAAAGAAAGCTCTTTTAATGCCGACCGCATGGACGGCGTCAGGGACGGCGCCTGCGCATACTTTACTTCAATACCGTAAAACCCGCCTTTTCTGGTAAACAGCATGTCTATCTCCGCGGACGTGTGGACGCCCCAGAAGAAAACCTCTTCTTCCCTGAGGCGCAGCGACGTAATCGCCTGCTCTAAGGCAAAGCCCTCCCACGAGGCGCCGAGTTTCGGGTGCGACAGCACATCTTTCTTGCTCTCCAGAGAAAGCAATGCGTGCAGCAGACCGGAATCGCGGAAATATAATTTGGGCCGTTTGATGAGCCTTTTCTTGGTGTTATAAAACCATGGCCTCAACTGCCTGATCATGAATGTTCCGGACAGCAAATCAAGGTATCTTTGCGCCGTATGATCCGACACTTCAAGGCTTTTGCCTATCTCGGAAGCGTTGAAAACCTGCCCGTGATAATGGGCGAGCATTGTCCAGAAACGCCGCAAGGACCGGGCCGGGATATTAATACCGAGTTGGGGGATATCCCGTTCAAGAAATGTCGCGATGAAATCCTGGCGCCATTGATACGACGCGCTTTCGCTGGGAGCCAGAAAGGACCGCGGAAACATCCCTCGTATCCACAACCGCTCTGCCTTTGCATGGCCGACAAGACCAAGAGAAAATCCGCCCAATTCGAAATAACTGATCCTTCCTGCCAGGGATTCCGACGACTGCCGGATAAGATCCCGCGACGCGCTGCCCAGGATCAAATATTTAGTCCTTGTCCTTGATGAACGATCCGCAAGGACCCGAAGAACAGGAAATAAAGCCGGTAACCGCTGTATCTCGTCTATGATAACCAATCCTTTGCAATCTTCGAGCGCCAGCAAAGGATCGTCGAGCCGCCGGATATCCTGCGGATTTTCCATATCGAAAAACGTGGCGCTGGATGGCCATCGGCCGGCAAGCTGGCGGGAAAGCGTGGTTTTGCCGCATTGGCGCGGCCCCAAAATAGCGACTACAGGGTTACGCTTCAACAGGACAAACAGGGATTTGATCTCTTCGGTCCTCGGGATGAGCATAGAAACAGCATACCATGAAAATTCGATATGTCAAGTCGAAATTTCATGGTATGCGTTATACGATCACGACGAACTCGCCGCGGGGACGGGATGCGGCAAAACGGCTGGCTAATTCTGCTGCGGGCGCACGAAGGATCTCTTCGAATTTCTTGGTAAGTTCACGGGCTACACAGACTTGCTTCTGCGGCCAAACAGCAGCCATGTCCTCAAGTGTTTCAACGATCCGATGGCACGATTCGTAGAAAATGATCGAGTAATCGAGCTTCGATAATTCATTCAAACGGTTGCGCCGGGAAATCGGCTTGCTGGGAAGAAACCCTTCAAAAATAAATTTGTGCGCCGGTTTTCCGGATAAAACGAGCGCCTGGATGAACGCTGTGGGCCCGGGAATAAAGGTCATTGGGATATTATTCTCGATCGCCAGATTTATGAGATTATACCCCGGATCGAGGATGCCCGGAGTGCCGGCATCGGACACAAGCGCGACATCTTTGCCGTCCTTGAGCATCTTGATGAGTACATCTGCCTTTGTTATGCGGTTATGCTGAAAAAAGCTGGTCGTCGGAGTCGCAATCCCATACTCGTTGAGCAAAATCTTCGTATGGCGGGTATCCTCGCATGCGATCATATCAACGGACTTCAACGTTTCGATCGCCCGAAGCGTTATGTCTTTGAGATTGCCTATGGGAGTTGCGACAATATATAACATTTTGAGCAGTGGGATGCTGCTGGGGATATGTCTCCCAGCTCGAACAGTCCTCGCCCCTTCGGGGCTGCGGAACTCGCTGGGAGACATATCCCCAGCAGGCTCACGATTACTCGACTGTTACGGATTTCGCAAGGTTCCGCGGCTGATCTACGTCGCAGCCGCGTTTAACGGCGATATGATAAGCCAGAAGTTGCAATGGCAATGCGACGAGAAGCGGCGAGAAGAATTCGTCTATTTGCGGGATATAGATAACTTCGTCGGTGAGCGCTTTGATCTTGGTATCGCCTTCGGTGGCGATCGCAATGAGCTTGCCGTTGCGGCTGCGGATCTCCTGGATATTGGAGACCATCTTGTCATACACCTTTGACTCGGGCGCAATGCACACGACAGCGCGGTATTCGTCGATGAGCGCGATCGGGCCGTGCTTCATCTCCCCTGCCGCATACCCTTCTGCGGGAATATACGAGATTTCCTTCAGCTTCAACGCGCCTTCAAGCGCAGACGGATAATTGATATTGCGGCCCAGATACAGGAACGAGCCGAAATGCGAGTGGCGGCTTGCGAGCGTCGCAATGCTTTCCTGCCCTTTCAGCAATGCTTCCTGTAACGCCGGGATCTTCCGGAATGTATCAAGATACCCGGTGATCATCTCCTGCGGCATGATATGCCTGATCTCGGCAAGATAGAACGCAATGAGATAAAACGCCGCCAATTGCTGGGTATATGCCTTGGTGGATGCTACGCCGATCTCCGGGCCTGCATACGTATAGATCACTCCGTTGGATTCGCGCGTGAGCGTTGAGCCAAGCACATTGCAGATCGACAGGATCGGGCAGCCCAATTCCCGCGCCTTGCGCACGCCTGCAAGCGTATCGGCGGTCTCGCCTGACTGGCTCACGGCGATTACAAGCGTGTCCTTGTCGATCAGCAGGTCGCGATACCGGAACTCGCTTGACACATCAACGGAAACAGGGATCGCGCACACCGATTCGATAATGTATTTGCCCACAACGCCCGCGTGATACGCGGTTCCGCAGGCGACAACGGAAATGTTTTTGATCTCTTTGAGCTTGCTTTCGGGGATATGCTGTTCCTGGAACTCAATACGGCTGTTTTCCTTAATTCGGGCTGACTGGAATGTTTCAAGAAGATGCGGTTGCTCGTTGATCTCCTTGAGCATGAAATGCTTATATCCCTGCTTCTCGGCAGCGGCAATGTCCCATGCGATATGAGATACTTTTTGCGGCACTTCTGTGCCGGACAGATCTGTGATCTTACAGCTATCCTTGGTCAGAACGACCATCTGGTTCTCTTCGAGGAAAATGACTTCCTTGGTCGAATCGAGAATAGCCGGAACATCCGAAGCGATAAAATTTTCGTCTTTGCCCAGGCCCACGATAAGGGGGCTGCCGAACCTGCCGCCGATAAGCTTATCCGGCTCCTTGCTCGATATGACGCCGATGGCAAAAGAACCCTCGACCTTCATGAGCGTTTTGCGCACCGCGTCCTCAAGGCTTGAGTCCTTTAAATAATCTTCGATCAGATGAACTAACACTTCCGTATCGGTCTCCGAAACGAATTTATGGCCTTTTTCCTGCAATTCGGCCTTAAGCCGCACATAATTCTCAATAATACCATTATGGACGATCGCGATCTCTTCTTTGCAGTCCAAATGGGGATGGGAATTAACCTGGTTCGGCGCGCCGTGCGTTGCCCAGCGTGTGTGCGCTATGCCGATGGTGCCGACGAGCGGTTTCTTCTGGAGGATGCTTTCAAGGACCTTGATCTTGCCCGGGGATTTGCGCAGGGATATCTTTTGCTTGTTCGAAAGGATAAGCGCCATGCCGCTGGAATCGTATCCGCGGTATTCAAGGCGCTGAAGGCCGGTGAGAAGCAGCTGCTGGGCCTGGCGATTGCCGATGTAGCCGACTATGCCGCACATGGGATTTGAGTTGGTTGTAAGTAGCTGCATTTATGGTTTACAGCGCTTCGCGCGTAAACCACAAATTCGCGCATATGACTTATGCCGCGCGTAGCGCGGCATAAGTCATGCGCTCATTTGCGTCCCCACGGGGATTTGAACCCCGGTCGAAAGCTTGAAAAGCTTTTGTCCTGGACCAGGCTAGACGATGGGGACAGATCTATATGAGAATCTATTCGGAATCTTCGGCGATGACCGGCGCGATGCACGCAACGCGGTCCTTGTCCTGCAGCTTTATCAGGCGCACGCCCTGCGCTGCGCGGCCGGTGGTCCTGATATCCTTGATGGCGCACCGCAGGAAAATGCCGTTCTGCGTGATCACCATCAACTCGTCATTATCGCTGACCGCCTTAAGGCCGACAGCGTCGCCGTTTTTTGTCGTAACTTTAATGTTAATAATACCTTTTCCGCCTCTATTGGTCAAGCGATATTCCTTGACCGGTGTGCGTTTTGCAAAGCCAAGCTCGGTAACGGTCAGGACCGTGGAATCCTTTTCGGCAATGATCATGGAAATGACCTCGTCCTTCTTTGCCAGGGATATCGCGCGCACGCCTTTGGCTGACCTGCCCATGTCGCGCACGAGCGTTTCGGGAAAATGCACTGCCTTGCCCTGCCTGGTGCCGATCAAAAGCTCTTTTTTGCCGTCAGTCAACTGGACGCCGATCAGCTCATCGTCTTTTTCAAGCGTGATGCCGATGATGCCGCCTTTGCGCGGGTTGCTGTAGGCGTCAAGCTGGGTCTTTTTGATCTGGCCGAGCTTGGTCACCATGACGAGGAATTTATCAGCGCTGAATTCCCTGACCGGTATGGTCGAACTGATCTTTGCGTCAGCCTTAAGCTCAAGCAGATTGACCACTGCTTTGCCTTTTGACTGTTTGCTCCCCTGCGGGATCTCATAGACTTTAAGCCAGTGCACCTGGCCCTGGTCGGTGAATACTAATAGATAATCTTTGGTCGAGGCAACGAACAAATGCTCGATAAAATCTTCCTCTTTGACCTCTGCTCCGGTCGCGCCTGTTCCGCCGCGTTTCTGCTTGCGGTACGCGCTCACGGGCAGGCGCTTGATATAGCCGCCGTGGCTGACCGTGACAACAACGTCCTCGTCCGCGATCAGGTCCTCGATCTCAAGCTCTTCGACCTCTCCGACAATATCAGTGCGGCGCTCGTCCCCGTATTTCTTCTTCAATTCGCCAAGCTCATCCTTGATGATGGACTCGACCTTTTTTTCCGACGCGAGGATCGCGCGGCATGCCTCGATCTTCTTCAAGAGCTCGAGATACTCAGCCTCGATCTTGTCCTTTTCGAGCGCGGTCAGCCGCTGGAGCTGCATTTCCAGGATCGCCTGCGCCTGCACGTCGGACAGGCCGAACTCTTTCATCAGGTTCTCTTTGGCGATCGGAACGGTCTTGGACGCCTTGATAACCTTGATGATCCTGTCGATGAACTTGAGCGCGATCTTCAAGCCCTCGAGGATATGCGCCCGCTTCAATGCCTTATCGAGCTCGAACTGCGTGCGCCTGCGGATGATGACCTTGCGGTGGCCGATATAGCAGTCGAGTATCTGCTTGAGGTTCAGCACGCGCGGCCTGTTCTCCACAAGCGCGAGATTTATGATGCCGAATGTTGTTTCAAGCTGGGTATGCTTGAACAGCTGGTTCAGGATTATTTGCGGTTCGACGTCGCGCTTTAATTCAAAGACAATGCGCATGCCGTCCTTGTCGGACTCGTCGCGGATATCGGAGATGCCCTCGATCTTTTTCTCGTCGCACAGCGCCGCGGCGGCCTCGATGACCCCGGACTTCTGCACCTGATACGGGATCTCGGTCACGACGATCATATCCTTGCCGTTTTTCTGATGCTCGATGCTTGCGCGGCCGCGCACCGTGACCTTGCCGCGGCCGGTCGTGTACGCTTCCTTGATGCCGGTCTTGCCGCAGATGACCCCGCCGGTTGCGAAATCCGGGCCCTTGATGAATTTCATCAGGTCCTTGATCTCGGCGTCGGTATTATCAAGGAGATAGATGATGGCGTCTGCGACCTCGTTGAGATTATGCGATGGGATGTTGGTCGCCATGCCGACGGCAATGCCGCTTGAGCCGTTCACCAGGAGGTTCGGCAACGCGGCAGGCAGCAATAAAGGTTCCTTCAGGGATGCGTCGAAGTTCGGCCCGAAATTGACCGTGTCCTTGTCGATATCTCCCAGCATGTCGTCGGCGACGGATGCCAGGCGCGCTTCGGTATAACGCATGGCCGCAGCGCTGTCCCCGTCAACCGAACCGAAATTGCCCTGACCCTCGACGAGAGGATACCGCAGCGAAAAATCCTGCGCCATGCGCACGAGCGTGTCATACACCGCGGTATCGCCGTGCGGGTGATATTTCCCGAGAACCTCGCCTACGATACGCGCGCATTTCTTATACGGCTTTGAATGCTCGAGTCCCAACTCCTGCATGGCGTAGAGGATGCGCCGGTGCACGGGCTTCAGGCCGTCGCGCACGTCGGGCAGAGCGCGGCCCACTATGACGGACATCGAATAATTCAAATACGCGTCCTTGACCTCTGTTTCGATCGGTATCGGCACTATTTTTTCATTTTGCGTATACATGATTACACGTCCAGGTTCTTGACTAGGTGAGCGTTCTCTTCGATAAATGCCCTGCGCGGCTCGACCTGGTCTCCCATGAGCACCGTGAACATCTTGTCGGCCTCCACCGCGTCATCCAGCGTGACCTGCAGCATGGTCCGCTTTTCCGGGTCCATGGTGGTCTCCCAGAGTTGCTGCGGGTTCATTTCACCAAGACCTTTATATCTCTGAATGTGCATGCCTCTGGTCGCCTGCTCTTTTATATATACAAGCGCTTCCCTGAGCGACGCGCACTCTTTGTGCGCTTTATTCTCATCGGTTATCTTGAACAAACCCTTGGCCTTCTTCGCAACATCAACTGCGCCTGAATCTTTTGTTTGTGCCTGTATCTCAGGAGAATACAATGAGATATCAACGCCCATTTTTTCTATTTTCGCTATGAGCTGGTCTATTTCCGGCGCCTCGTAAAGCTCGAGGACATCATCTTCTATTTCCTTGCCTTCTTTCTCGCTCAATTTAGCCAATTCTTCGTCAGAATACAAAAATTGGTCTTTTCCATCCACTCTAATTCTATAAATTGGCAATTTTTTGGTTTTTGGATGTCTAAAAGTAAGGTATTTTGTTAAATTCACTCCCTTTTTCTCTAAAAGCTTGCCGTGTTTTTCCATTTCGACAAGGCAGTTCAGCAATTCTTTGAACTGGTGATCAGTAAAAACCTGCTTATCCTTGAGCTTTTCAAATATGTGGCCTTCCCTGCCCAAATCCAGGATAAGATCGTTCATCTGCTGTTCTGTCTGGATATATTCTTCGCGCTTTTCCCTTTTGACCTTGTACAGCGGTGGCTGTGCAAGGTACACGTGGCCCTCTTCCAGAAGCTTTGGCATCTGACGGTAGATCAGGGTCAACAAAAGCGTGCGGATATGCGAGCCGTCAACGTCAGCATCGGCCATAAGCACCAGCTTGTCATAGCGCAGCTTCGCAAGATCGAATTCCTCTCCCACGCCTGTGCCCAGCGCAGTGATGATGGTGCGGATCTCCTCGTTCGATAAAATCTTATCAAGCCGCGCTTTTTCGACATTCAGGATCTTGCCTTTGATGGGCAGGATCGCCTGGAACCTGCGGTCGCGGCCCTGCTTGGCGCTGTTATGCACGAATATGCCGCTTGCTAAAGCAAAGTTGTGCGTGCCGGAGACCTCGATATCGTACACCGGGATTTTAGACGCAAGGTTTTCAATGCGCACGATCTTGTGGTTATACGGCGCTCCCGCCAGTGCATAATTTTCTTTAACCTTATTTTTTTCACCCAATTCGTCAACATAAAGCCATTCGTTGAATTGAAAGTCAAAAACTATTTCTGCGCTCTGCAGACTATTCCCTTCGGGTTTAACGATAAATTTCCTATAAAACGGCGCCAGGCTGTGCTGCGGGGTTAATTGTTCAGCAGGAATATAGGTGCCGTCGCGGAGCAGGAATAAGTGGTCGGGGGTACAAACAAGTTCCTCCTGGTTATCCAGTATGGCTTTGATTACGCGCGCGCTCTTTTTGGTCATACGGGGATTATAAACGGGAGCGATACCGATATGACCGTTGTCGAGCATGGTATAACAAAAGTTCTGCTTACCCTGTTGATGCTCCCTGATCAGGTCTTTAAAAGACAGGTTTCTACCGTCCACGAGCGCGACTTTTGTGTCGCCCGCCCAGCAACCGCCGGCGCTGTCGCCTTCCACGATATACAGCTCGCACAGCGCCGGGTCGCGTTCCGAGCAGTCCGCGAGTTTCCCGGGCAGGCCGCCTGAATCCAGCGCGCCTTTCCTGCGCGTGAGTTCGCGCGCCTTGCGCGCAGCTTCGCGCGCGCGCGAGGCAAGGATGACTTTGTCGATTATCTTGTTCGCGACCGAAGGATTTTCCTCAAAATAACCGCTCAGCGCGTCGAATACCGTCGAGGCGGTCAGGCCTTCGACCTCGGAATTTCCGAGCTTCGTTTTGGTCTGTCCCTCGAACTGCGGGTTCGCGATCTTGACCGATACGACCGCGGTCAGGCCTTCGCGCGCATCGTCGCCGCTGATGGCAATATCATCCTTGAGCAGATTCTTGCCTTTTGCATACTGGTTGACGGCGCGCGTGAGCGCCGATTTGAATCCCGACAGGTGCGTGCCGCCCTCGATGGTATTGATATTGTTGGCGAACGAGAATATGTTCTCCGCATACCCGTCGTTATACTGCAGCGCCGCTTCCAGGGCAACGCCTTCCTTTTCTTTTTCGAGATACACGACCTTGTTATGCAAAGGCGCCTTGGTCTTGTTCAGGTATTCGACGAACGACACGATGCCGCCGTTGAACTTGAACTGTGTTTCCTTGTCGTTCCGTTCGTCCTTCAGGTTGATCTCAAGGCCTTTATTGAGGAACGCGAGCTCCCTGAGGCGGTTTGCCAGGATATCGTAGGAAAATTCCGTTGACCGGGTGAATATCGTCTTGTCCGGCTTAAAAGTGATCTTGGTGCCGGTGGATTTTGACTTGCCGATAACGGTGAGCTTCGACACGGTCTTGCCGCGTTCATACCGCTGGTGATAGATCTTTTCGTCGCGGCGCACCTCGACTTCGAGCCAGTCCGAAAGCGCATTGACGCAGCTGACGCCCACGCCGTGCAAGCCGCCGGACACTTTATACGAATTGTGGTCGAACTTGCCGCCTGCGTGCAGGACGGTCAGCGCGACCTCGACCGCCGGCTTCTTCTCGGTCTTATGCATGTCCACGGGGATGCCGCGGCCGTTATCGGAGACGCTGAGGCTGTTGTCCTCGTGGATCAGGACGTCGATCTTGGTGCAATGGCCGGCAAGCGCTTCATCGACGGAATTGTCCACCACCTCGTACACCATATGATGGAGGCCGCGCGAATACGTGTCGCCGATGTACATGGCAGGCCTGCGGCGCACTGCCTCAAGGCCTTCGAGCACCTGGATCGCGCCCGCATCGTATTTTTTGCCGCCCGCGCCCGGACCGGCTGCCTGAGCTTCCTGCGATGATTTTTTTGCTTCCCGTTCCTTTTTCATCGTCGTCCTTTTTTAAAGAAATTCAATTTTACCACGTTATTTTGTCTTTGCAACTTTTATCTCTCCGATCACGAACCTGATATCCTTGACGTCCATCGAGTATTCGCGCAATTTCGCCAGCAGGTCCCGTTTACGCAGGCTCAGGTGATACATCCACGGCGCGGAATCGACCGCGATCGCGCAGATGCCGTTGCGGAAATACGCAAGCCGGACATGGCGTAATTCTTTTTTTGCAAAAACTTTTGCGAAATACTGCGCCGGATCGCTTGCCGCCGTCTTTGTCTTGCGCGTTTCGAGGTCTTTCAGGACCGCCGCGATCGTTGTTCGGATATCATCCATTTAACCCAATCGCATGGGAAGCACGATATAAACATGGCCGTCCCCGCGCATAACGCCGGGCTTTTCGCTTCCCGTCATTTCCCATTCCGTCGTCTCGGCGGATATATTCTTGAGCGCGTCGATAAGATATGCCGGATTAAACCCGATCACCATCTCTTTGCCCGAATACTGGATCGGCACTTCCTCGCGCGACTCCCCGACGTCGGGCGTGGATTTCGACACGACCATTTTATCCTTGAATATCTCCATCTTGACCGCCTGGTAATCGGGCGTTGCCAGGAGCGCGGCGCGGCGTATCGCCAGCATCAACTGTTCGCGGTCGGCCTTTATTTTATTCTCCGACGCCGGCGGAATGACCTGCTGATAATCGGGAAATTCGCCTTCGATGATGCGCGAAATGATCATGGTATCTTGAAAATCAAACAAAACCTGGTTCGGCCCGATCACCAAAGACAACTCTCCTTCGTCTTTTAGATTTCGCATCAATTCCTGGATCGTTTTGATCGGTATGATGATCCTGATCTCTTTCGTGCTGGGTTGTTTGAGTTTCCGGGTCGCGATCGCAAGGCGTTTTCCGTCTGTCGCCACAAGCGAAAAATTATTTTGGTTAATTTTAAACAAAATACCGTTTAAGATATACCTGCTTTCGTCCGCCGATACGGCAAATGACGTTAAATTCAACATTTGTTTTAAAACAGACTGCTCCAACTGGATCACTTCTTTATCTTTAAATTCTGGTAATTTTGGGAACTCCTCTGCCGGGAGCCCGATAATTTTAAACTCACATGTTTTACCCTCGATAAGGACCATGTGATTTTTTTTAGTATTGATCTGCACTAACGGATCGGATAATTCCCGTATAATATTACTAAATCTTCGTGCCGGAATAGTTATTGACCCTTGTTCCAGGATCTCCACAGGTATTACACAGCTTATTCCTATATTAAGATCGGTTGCGGTCATACGTAAACCGTCTTTTTGGGTTTCTATTAAAAAATTCGATAATATAGGTAAAGTGGCTTTGGCGCTGATAACATTTTGAATGGTATCAAGCCCTTGTATTAAAACATCTTTTTCCACTTTAAATTTCATTTCACTCCTCTCTGTTATTATTATAATCTAATATATATTAAATAATCGTTGTATTCTTAGTGTGTGTGGATTATGTGGAAATCTTTGTAATCCCTATATATTCAACCCTGTTATAAAAAATCAACCACTGGATAACCGGTGTGTTTATTGCTGGATAACCTGTATAATCCTGTTGATCTTTTCTTTTAACGCCGAATTGACCAGCAGGTCCTCTTTGATTTTATTGTATGAATGAAGCACGGTTGTATGGTCTTTACCGCCAAAATGCTCGCCGATCTCGGGAAACGACTGTTCGGTCAACTCCCTGCATAGATACATCGCGACCTGACGGGGCAGTACGATGGTTTTACTGCGTTTTTTTTGTTTCAGGTCAGCCAGGGAAACGCCGAATTCCTCGACCACGCAGCGCTGGATAAAATCGATCGTAACGAGTTTTTTAGGCTCGCGCAACAGGTCTTTGAACACTTCTTTGGCCAGGTCAAGGGTGATCACTTTTTCTTCCATGAGCGCATACGCGATGATGCGCACGAGCGCGCCTTCGAGCTCGCGGATGTTCGTCTTGATGAGGGACGCGATGAAAAATATCACGTCGTCGGGGATGCGCACCGGCTCGCGTTCGATCTTTTTCTTGAGAATGGCCACGCGCGTTTCAAGGTCCGGCGGCTGCACGTCCGTCGTCAGCCCCCAGCTGAAGCGCGACACGAGCCGTTCCTGGAGATTGGCGATCTCTTTGGGGGTCCGGTCAGACGAAATAATGATCTGTTTGTGGCTGTCGTACAGGGCATTGAATGTGTGAAAGAACTCTTCCTGGGTCGATTCCTTGCCCGCGATGAAATGGATGTCGTCGAGAACGAGCACGTCGACGTTGCGGAATTTCTGGCGGAACGCGGCGGTCGAATGGTGCTGGATCGCGTCGATCAATTCATTGGTGAACCGTTCGGACGGCATATAACAAATCCGCATCTGCGGCGACGCCTGCCGGACGTGATGGCAGATCGCTTGCATGAGATGGGATTTGCCCAGCCCCACGCCGCCGTATATGAAAAGCGGATTGTAATTCTTGCCCGGCGCCTCGGCGACCGCGACGGAATACGCGTGCGCGTGGCGGTTCGACGGCCCGAGGACAAAATTTTCGAACGTGTAGCGGGGATTAAGGGACAGGCTGTCGCGCGGCTCGGCATTGCGCAGTCGGGTCATGTCAAGCGCCGGCTTCATTCCCGCGGACGCCTTTTCCTGCGCCTCGATCGCCACGATCATGTTTTTACCGGACGATCTGCGCACCGCGTCTTCTATGTCCTTGCGGTAATGCTGTTCCACCCAATCCTTGAAAAAGGCATCGGGCGCCTCGAGGACGAGCTGAAGGCCTGTGTGCTGTTTCGGTTTGAGCGGGTTGATCCAGGTCTGGATCGCGGTTTCGCCGAGGGTCCCTTTGAGCAGGTCTGCGGCGTCTGCCCAGATGCGAGATGCGTCTGACATTGTGTTATCAACCATATCCACAGAATATTCACAGAGTGAATAACTCTGTGGAAAACTTTTCATAATAAAAAATTTCCGAGACTCACGATAGCCTTATTATACAGTAATTTTAACCGCAGTCAACAAAAAACCGGGCTGCGTATTCACGCGCATCTTTTGCCGCGCGCCGTATTTGATACGCAACACTTGACAAAATCCTCTCCTGTGTTAAAATCTCAATCTCATTGTTAACCTTAAGTGTTGACTTGGGTTTCCTTTGTGTTATAATAAAAAATCCGAGAAAGCACCAACCGCATACAAGGAGTGAACAGGCACCATGAAAAAACATCTGAAGACCCGTTCGAATCTCGTCGGCAAGCGCGGTCAGGGTTTCCGCGCCAGAATGGCCACCAAGGCCGGCAGGCAAACCCTGAATCGCCGACGGGCAAAAGGCAGAAAAACGCTTTGCACGCATTAGGAGTCAGCATACTCACAGCCGTTATCACGGTATATCAAAAATACGGCAGAGCCCTGTTCCCGCAGTGCTGCCGGTATTGGCCGTCCTGCTCGGAATACGCCAAGCAGGCATTGCAGCGATACGGCCTGATCAAGGGCGGATATAAAGCGGTCTGCCGCCTGATGCGCTGCCACCCCTATTCCGGTCGCTCCGGTTTTGATCCTCTAACATAACTATGGAAAAAAGAACAGTACTCGCGATCGCACTATCATTTCTGGTCATATTCTTCTGGTCGAAGTTCGTCTACAAGCCGGAACAGTCGCAGATGCGGTCGTCCGGCAGCGTTATCAGCTCAGAGCCAAGGCAGGAGCGCATAACACCGGTTACCGCCCCCCTTCTTGCTTCAGAAACCGAACAGGTAGTTACAGCGTATACCATACCCGGGGCTGTTATTGAGGTTTCTGAACCGGACGCTGCTATAAAACAGGCAGTTTTTGATAAATATAAGAAGAATAAATATATTTTAAATAACGGACTGTATTTAGCAGATCCCGCAGTTAAGTTCGATCAAAAAATAAGCGTAAATGACGGATTTTCATATATTTATGAAGATACAGCCAAACGCATAACAAAAACGCTTATTTCAACTAACTCTCATTATGTCATGGAGTTAGAGATAAAAATCACCAACCTCTCCTCTTCTTCTCTTCAACAAGACATTCCTATCATATTGGGAAGATTTGACTTAGAAAAAAAGAATGGCGCTGACCAGCGTTTTGACGACATTATTGTCAGCGACCAAAGCAAAATATCACACCCGAGTTTTAAAAAACCAGCGACATTCCAGGATATTAAATTCATTGGCATGCGGGATCAATATTTCTGTGCCATTATACAGCCTGAATCCACAGGTTATTCCGGATTTGTGAATAAAGTTTCTGATAAAGTCTTTGATATTGGAATAGCTTCTGATCGGATAAGCATTCAGCCCGGAAGCGAGATCATTCAACGTTTCAAAATATACCTTGGCCCGCAGGACATCGATGCTCTGAGCAAGGCCAATCCAAGCTGGGGAGCAATTGTATATTTTGGCATGTTCGATATTGTTGCGCAGGTCATACTCGGATTATTAAAGTTTTTATTTACTATTGTAAAGAATTGGGGCGTTGCTATAATTTTGTTGAGCATAGCTATTTATTTGATATTATTCCCGCTTTCAATTAAGCAAATGAAATCAATGAAGGAATTGCAAGTGTTGCAGCCAAAAATGGAGCAATTGCGCAAGCAATACGGCGATAATCAGAAAAAATTGAACGAAGAGATGATGAAGCTGTATAAAGAGCATAAAGTCAATCCGCTTGGCGGGTGCTTGCCAATGGTGCTTCAGATACCAATATTTATATCATTATACCAGGTGCTGTCACGATCAATAGCTCTTAAGGGAGCGAAATTTCTCTGGATAAAAGATCTTTCTGAGCCAGACAGGCTTTTTAAGCTGCCATTTGAAATACCTTTCATCGGAGAGTATTTTAATATTTTGCCGATCTTAATGGCTATTGGGATGTTTATCCAGCAAAAAATGTCGTCTGCAAATGCAACAGGACAGGCTGCAGAGCAGCAGAAGATGATGGTTATAATTTTTCCGATCATGTTCGGCGTGATGTTTTATAATGTTCCTTCAGGGTTGGTCATGTATTGGTTTTTAAATAGCACGCTGATGCTTTTGTATCAGATCAAGGTTATGAGATCAAAATGACAGACCAGACTGGCGAAATAGAAGCCGAGGGAAAAACAACAGCAGAGGCGATTAAAAAAGCCCTGAGACAGCTTAAGGCAAAAAGGGACGATGTTAATATTGAGGTTGTTTGTGAAGAAGAAAAAGGCCTTTTTGGTATGGAAGGCGCAAAAATGGCAAAAGTGAAGGTCAGTCTGAAGCAGAAATAGCCGCAATGTTCCCCGTGAAAATGTGCGCGTTTGAACATTTTCACAAAAAAATGTATTGACAAAATTAAGCATCGGCCACATAATAAGGGTTGATATCTCCGCATGGTTCCCCGTGAAAATGTGCAATATTGCACATTTTAAGGAGTGCTTAAATGATCGACCCTTGGTATGTGACTGGATTTTGTGACGGAGAAGCTGCTTTTACATTTAGTCGTGCAGGCGCTTCTTACGCCATTTATTTTGGATTACGACAACGGGCAGATAATGCTCAAATAATTGAAGAAATACACCAGTTTTTTAACTACGTCGGGCGCTTATATTATTCTAAAGGAGCAGCGCCAACACATAATAGCGGGTTAACACAACCAGCGATATATTATAGGGTGACGAAAAACGAAGAACTCCAGGAAATAATCGCTCATTTTGATAAATATCCGTTGCAAAGCTTAAAAAAGCGAGATGCCTACAAGATTTGGCGCGAAATGGTAATTTATAAGAAAGATCATTATCGAGATATTGATTATGATACGATTAGGAGGCTCGCCGATTCTTTGTCTCAGGCGAATTCAAAGAGCAGGGTTTATAAACGTCACACTAGATAATGAGTAAGGTATTTGCGATTTGTAATCAGAAGGGCGGCACT
>Ga0116142_10000335_pt1 | contig 63553 bp, 53 predicted proteins | sample AD_UKC033_MetaG_FD_89785 | JGI IMG/M metagenome (GOLD analysis project Ga0116142, IMG submission 89785) | Active sludge microbial communities of municipal wastewater-treating anaerobic digesters from USA - AD_UKC033_MetaG | ecosystem: Engineered > Bioreactor > Anaerobic > Digestate | place: USA... | reverse complement strand
GTTCTCGAGGCCGTAGCCGCCCTCCATGCCGAGCAGCGAGCCGATGCGCCCGGCGCGGTGCGCGGCGCGCACCTCCGCTGCCGTACCGACGAGCTGGAACACGTCCGGGTACTTCGCGATCAGGCGTCGCGCGATGTCGATCTGCTCGAGCTGCATGCGCGCCTGCCCGTTCTGCAGTTCCCCCGGGATGTACACCGACCAGAACTGTGCGCCGACGTGACCTGCGCGCAGGCGCGGGATGTCGGTCTGCCCGGGCACGGTGCCGCGCAGGTCGTAGGCGTCGAGGTCGCCCGGTGCGCTGGCGTGGCCCCGGATGGCGATCGGCAGGTCGTTGTGGCCGTCGACGAGAATGGTATGCGACAGCACCCGATTGGCGCGCGCCAGCGCATCGTCGCCCGCGTCCGCCGGCGCCCACGGCGCTGCCAACAACAGGGCGAGCCATGCGGTCGTCCCGATTCCCCGATGCGCTACCATGCGGCAATCCTCCTGCGGAGCTCGAATCATGACTCTAATGCGTATTGGCGCCATGGTCCTCCTCATTCTGGCCACCGGTCCGTTGCACGGCGCCGACCTCCCTCCCCGCGACCGCGATTCGTTGCTGCGCGCAGTCGATGCGCGGGCAGCACGGGCCGGCGCGACCGCCCTCGAGATCTGGAACTGGGCCGAGCTTGGCTACCAGGAGGAGCGCAGCTCGGCGCTTCTGCAGAAGGAGCTTGCCGATGCGGGCTTCAGCGTGCAGTCCGGTGTCGCCGGCATGCCGACCAGCTTCATCGCGACCGCCGGAGCCGGCGAACCGGTGATCGCGATCCTCGCGGAGTTCGACGCGCTGCCCGGCATTTCGCAGGCGGCGGTGGCCGAGCGCGCGGCGATCGACGGCAAGAACGCGGCGCATGCCTGCGGCCACAATCTCTTCGGCGCAGGTTCGGCGAGCGCCGCGATCGTGCTGAAGAACTGGCTCGCCGCGCGCAAGCTTCCAGGCACGATCCGCCTCTATGGCACGCCGGCCGAGGAGGGCGGTGCCGGCAAGGCCTACATGGTGCGCGCGGGCCTGTTCGACGACGTGGACGTCGCGCTGCACTGGCACGCCGGGGATCGCAACGACGCGAGCCAGAACGGCTCGAACAGCAACAAGTCGGGCAAGTTCCGCTTCCACGGAATTTCGAGCCACGCGGCCGGCGCGCCGGACAAGGGCCGCTCGGCGCTCGATGGCGTCGAGGCGATGAACATCATGGCGAACATGATGCACGAGCATATGCCGATGGAGGCGCGCCTGCACTACGTGATCACGCGTGGTGGCGCGGCGCCGAATGTCGTGCCGGACTTCGCCGAAGTGTTCTACTACGTGCGCCATCCCGATCCGCGCTTGGTGCAGCAGCTGTGGGAGCGTCTGACGAAGATCGCGGAGGGCGCTGCGCTCGGCACCGGCACGACCTGGGACGTCGAGGTGATCCACGGCGCCTATCCGCTGCTGCCGAACCACACACTCGGTCGCGCGATGCAGGCGAGCCTCGAGCGCGTCGGCGGCGTGCACTACGACGCCGACGAGACGGCCTTCGCGCAGCGCATCCACGCGACGCTCGACAATCCGCGGCGCGCACTCGGCAGCGAACGGCTCGTGCAGCCCTACGCGCCCGAGCAGCACTTCGGCTCGACCGACGTCGGCGATGTCAGCTGGAGCGTGCCGACGGTCGGCCTCAACACCGCGACCTGGGTGCCCGGCACGCCGGCGCACAGCTGGCAGGCCGCGGCGGCGGCCGGCATGAGCATCGGCATGAAGGGCATGCACAATGCATCGAAGGCGCTCGTGCTGACCGCGGCTCGCCTGTATCTCGACCCGGCGCTCGTCGCGGCAGCCCGCCGGGAATTCGTCGAGGCGCGCGGCGCCGACTTCGTCTATCGACCGATGATCGGCGAGCGCGCGCCGCCGCTCGATTACCGCAGGTGAATCCGCGCGGGCAGACCCGCTACAGCAGCGTGTCGATCAGCGGCACGCTGACGAGCGAGGCGATCACGCCGGCCGCGAGCATGGCGTGCCCGACCGCCGCGTCGAGTCCGCGTTCCTCGGCGAGGATCGTCGCCGACACCATCGGACCCATGGCGGCCTGAAGTACGCCTACCGTGAGTAGCAGGCCCTCTGCGCCTGCCGCGATGCCGAGCAACCAGACGAGCAGCGGCGCGGCCAGGAGCTTCCAGCCGAGACCGAGGCTCACGGCGCGCAGCTGGGTCGCATCGATACGCCAGCGCAGCTGCAGGCCGATCGCGAGCAGCGCCAGCGGCGAGAGCGTGGCGCCGATGATTCGCAGCAGCTGGTCCAGCCAGGCCGGCCAGCCGCCGAGCTGCCCGGCGATGAATCCGGCGATGCAGGCGAGGAACGGCGGAAACAGCACGACATGCCGGATCAGTGCTCCCGGCAGCGCGCGCTCGCGGGCGTACCATGAGGCGAGGATCACGCCGCCGGTCGACAACGCGATGAAACAGCCGAGCTGATCGGCCACTGCGGCGTACGGCAGGGCCTGGGAGCCGCGCAGGGCTTCGATCAACGGATAGCCCGTGAACGCCGTATTGCCGAGCCCGGCGGTCAGCGCGACCGCGCCGATGCGCGCGCGCGACCAGCCTAAGCGCGCGCCGGCCACCGCGGCCAAGGCCCAGCCGCCGACGAAAACGAGCCACATCGCGGCGATCAGGAACCACAGGCTGCGCTCGAACTCGAGCCGCGGCAGCAGGGTCAGAACCAGCGCCGGCAGCGCGATGCGCAGCACCCACCAGCTGATGCCGCGCGCGAGGCGCGCCGGCTGCGCGAGTACGCGGGCAGCAACGACACCGACGGCGAGGCAGGTGACGAGCAACGGGATGCCGGTCATGGCCGCGCTATACGAGTCGTCCGTCGATGATCTCGAGCTGCCGGTCGGCGCCGGCGGCGAAGTGATCGTCGTGCGTGACGGCGATGACGGTGCGATCGTGGGTGCGCACCAGATCCTTCAGGATTTCCTTCACGTTGATGCTCGATTTCGAATCGAGCGCGCCGGTCGGCTCGTCGGTGAGGATGATCGGCGGGTCATTCGCCAGCGCGCGCGCAATCGCGACGCGCTGGCGCTGTCCGCCGGAGAGCTGCGAGGGGTGCTTGTGCTCGTGCCCGGCGAGTCCGAGGTCCTGCAGCAGCTGCATGGCCCGCTCGCGCTGGCGGTGGCCGGGCAGGCGGCCGAGCCGGCGCATGGGCAGGCGCACGTTGTCGAAGGCGGAAAACTCGGCCAGCAGGAAGTGGAACTGGAATACGAAGCCGAGCTTTGCGAGGCGCAGGGCGGCGAGCTGGTCCTCGTCGTAGGCGGTGGTGTCCTCGCCCTCGAGCCTCAGTGCTCCGGAGGTCGGCTGGTCCAGCAGCCCGAGCAGGTACAGCAGCGAGGACTTGCCCGAGCCCGATGGCCCCTTGATGACGACGAACTCGCCGCGATCGATGGTGAGCGAGATGCCCCGCACCAGCGTCACCGGCACCTCGCCCGGCAATGTGCGCGTGAGATTCTCCGCGACCAGTATCGCGCTCATGCCGCACCACGCAGGATCGCCACCGGCGCGAGGCGTGCGCCGCGGCGCGCGGGCAGGTAGGTGGCGGCGAGCGCCGACAGCATCGCGAACAGCATCGCCAGCGCGAACTGGCCCCAGCCCCAGTAGACGGGAAGGTTGACCGGGTCCGATTCGCCCGGAACGGCCAGGCGCACCTGTCCGGTCACCCAGATCAGCCCGCTGCCGGCGAGGAAGCCGAGTACGCTGCCGGCTGCACCGAGCACGAGCCCCTCGATCAGGAAGACCAGTTCGATGTCGCCGGCGCGGAAGCCCATCGATTTCAGGATCGCGATGTCGCGGGTCTTCTCCATGATCACGCTCGAGATCACGTTGTAGATGCCGAACGAGGCGACCAGCAGGATCGCGCCGACCACGGTGAACATGATCACGTTGCGCACCATCAGTGTCCGCAGGATGTCTTCGCTCGCCTCCTGCCACGACACCGACTTGTAGCCGGTCAGGCGCTCGATGTGCGCCGCCGTCGCGCGTGCCTGGTAGGGATCCTCGAGGCGGGTGACGATCGTGTTGGCGACGTTCGGCCGATTCAGCAGCGCCTGCACGCGGGTCAATTGCGCAAAACCCTGTGTTTCGTCATAGACCGCGCGGCCGGTGTGGAACAGGCCCACGATCCTCATCACCCGCACGTTGCCGACCGGCGAGACCACCGAGACGGTGTCGCCCATCGCGAGCGAGAGCTTCCGCGCGAGCGCCCGGCCGATGATGATGCCGTTCGGGTCCGCATCGATCGCCTCGAGAGAGCCCTCGACGATGTCGTCCTCGATCGTGGTGACATCCTGCATGCGGGCCGGCTCGATGCCGGAAAGAGTGATCGCCTCGTCGCGGCCAGCGAAGCTGAAGATCACCTGGCCGGCGAGCACCGGTGCGGCGCGCAGGCCGGGAATCGCGTCGATCTGTTCGAGCCGACGTTTGTACTGGCGGATGCCGCGCCGCTCGGTGAGCGGCTTGACGTGCAGCACGCTGACGGCGCCCGCCGGATAGCGCAGCACAGCGGGTTGGACGGTCGGGTCGCGGAATTCGTCCGATACCGTGATGTGCGGCGTGCTGTCGACGAGGCGCGCGATGAAGTCGAGTTCGGAGCCGCGCATCAGCGACGACACGGCGAGGAAGAATGCGACGCCGAGGACGACGCCGAGCAGGGAGGCGATGGTCTGCCTGCGCCGGGTACGCAGGTGGCTCCAGGCAATGTCGACGTACAGCTGCACGGGCGCGGCGGGCGCGTCAGTCCGCGGTCCGGAACCGGTCGCCGGGCGAGACGCCGTCGGGTGGGGCGACGATCAACCGCTCGTCACCCTCAATCCCGCCGCGGATCTCGGTCTGCAGCACGCCGACGACGCCGACTTCCACCGGCAGGCGCGCCGCGCGACCCGCATCGATCGTCCACACGGCACCATCCACCACCGCGGAGGAGGGCACGAGCAGCGCATTGTCGCGTTGCTCGAGCACGATGTTCGTCTCGGTGGTCATGCCGATGCGCAGCGGCGGGTCGCCCTCGAGCGCGATGCGCACCCGGAAACTCCGCGCGGTCGAGTCGCCGCGTGGCGTGATCTGGTCGACGCGCCCGTCGAACACCCGATCCGGGTAGGCGTCGGTGCGGATCAGTACCGGCAGCCCCGGCCGCAGGCGCGGCAGGTCTTCCTCGTCGACGTCGGCCGTGATGCGCAGCGGCGCAGGACCCGCCATGTAGAAGATGACCTGGTTCACGGGGATGAATTCACCCACTTCGCCGTCGCGGCGCGTGATCTCCCCGTCGCTCGGCGCAACGAGGCGCATGTGGTCGACCTGCTCGCGTGCGCGCTTCAGTGCCGCCTCGGCGGCTTCGAGTTCGGCGCGCGACTGTTCGAGCGCATCGGCCGATACGAGCGCGTTCTTGCGCAGCGCCGCGTTGCGCTCGTGCTGCGAGCGCGCATATTGCGCGCGTGCGGCGAGTTCCGCGACGGATGCGACGAGATCCGCGGCCTCGAGCCGCGCGAGCAGCTGTCCCTTGCGCACCTGCGCACCCTCATCGACCGGCAACTCGACGATGCGCCCGCCCACACGGGGCGCAATGCGGATCTCGAGGCCGGGCTCGACGACGCCGGTGGCGTACACCGCCTCGATCGCCGGGCCACGGGTCGGTGTGGCGGTCGCCACCCGCGGTGGCTGCAGTGCGCGAAAAGCGGCATAGCCGGCGCCGGCAAGTGCCAGGAGTGCGATCGGGGCATAGATGGCGCGACGCATCCGGCGCAGTGTAGCAATCAGCCCGGGCGGGCGGCTGCGGAGCGCCTTGCGACCGGTCAATCCGCGGATTCGGCGCCCGCGGCCACCCAGGCGAGATCGGCGCTCGAGACTTTCGTGACGTCGAAGCGCCTGGCCGCGGCCGCCATGCGCGTCAGGGCCTGGGCAATCGGCATCGCGGGGCCCGTCTCGCCCTTCGTCGCCTTGTGGAAGCGCACCGGGTTGATACGTGCGATCACGTAGTTGCGCAGGTAGGGTGATTTCAGGCCGCGGGCCTGCAGCGCGCCGACGATGCGCTTGACGTCGGCCTCGATGCCGGTGAGCCGCTCGGCCCAGGCCTGCCGGTCGCGCAGGCTGGTCGCGAGCGGGCGTGCGGCGAAGCGATCGACTTTTTTCAGGAACGGGCTGTAGGCGCCGCCGCCGAAACGGGCGTTTTTCTCGTAGACGATGCCGAGCGTCAGCAGCTCGGCGGCTTCGAACTGCGCCGCGTACGCCGCCTCGTGCCGTGACGGATCGTCCCTGGCGAGCGCGCGCGCCATGCGGATCACCTCGAGGCTCTTGTCCTTCAGGTTGTGCGCCTTCTCGGTGTTGAGCGCGAGGATGCGGTAGGCGAGCGACTCGTCGGGCGAAACCAGCGCAGTGATCTGGCGCAGGCCGAGCACCTTCGCCGCGGCGAGGCGGTGGCGCCCGTTCGGTGTCCAGAAGCCGCCCTTGGCGCCGCGCACGACGATCAGCGGATCGAGGAACGCGGACGCTTCGTCGATCTTGGCCGCGAGGCGCTTCGTATGGGTCGGCGACAGGTCGCGCTGGAAGGGCGTCGGCTGGACTGCAGCGAGCGGCAGCGACGCGAGCAGCAGTGCACGTCCGCCAAGCGGGTCGCGATAGGCTCCGATCGGTGCGCCGCCGGCAGCGGTGACCTCGGCGGCGAGTGACGCGATGTCGGGCGAGTCGAGCGCGATCATGACCTCGGTCGCGGCGAGACCGCGGCGGGTGCGCGCGGGCGCGAGTTTGCCGCGTGCGCGCGGCTTCAGGGCGGCGCTCTTGCGGGCGGGACTCTTGCGCTTGGCGGCCACGGGGTGAGTGTGCACGGCGCGCGGCTGCGCGGCCACCGGAAAATGTAACATCGCACGGCGTGCACAAGCTTTCCTGCCATACCGATCCCGGCGATCTGCCGATCGAGCGCGTCGAAGCAGACCTGACCGTGGCGCGCGGCACCGCGGCGGGTGGCGCGCGGCTCGACGTGCACTTCCGGATCGTGGCGGACACCGGACAGTTGTGTCTGCCTGCGTTGCGGCAGGGCCGGCGTACGGACGGCCTCTGGCGTCACAGCTGCTTCGAACTGTTCGTGCGCGCGCCCGGCGCCGCCGCCTACGCCGAGGTGAACCTCGCGCCGTCGGGTGACTGGGCGGCCTACCGCTTCAGCGCCTATCGCGATGGTCTGCAACCGATCGTGCCGATGACTGCGCCGGCGATCGACGCGGTTGCCGCGGCGGACATGTTCGAGCTGCGCGCGTCTCTGCGTCTCGACGAGTTGCGGCCAGGCGCGCGCCAGCCAGGTACGACATTGCTCGAAGTTGCTCTGGCGGCTGTGATCGAGGAGTGCAGCGGCAGGCTGTCATACTGGGCAGCGAACCATCCCGATCCAAAGCGACCCGATTTCCATCATCCCGGGAGTTTCGTGCATGAAGTGCGGTATTGAGCGACTGATCGGCGAGCCCCGCCTGCGCCGCGGCCTGGCGGGCCGGCGCGCGGCGCTGCTCGCCCATCCGGCGTCGGTCCTGCCGGATCTCGGCCATTCGCTCGATGCGCTTGCCGCCGTGCCCGACATCGAGCTCACCGCGGCATTCGGCCCGCAGCACGGCCTGCGCGGCGACAAGCAGGACAACATGGTCGAGTCGACGGATTTCGCCGATCCGGCATCCGGGATTCCCGTCTTCAGCCTCTATGGCGAAGTGCGACGCCCGACCCCGGAGATGATGGCCGGATTCGATGTGCTGCTGGTCGACCTGCAGGACCTTGGCTGCCGCATCTACACCTTCATCACCACGCTGCGCTATGTGCTCGAGGCGGCGGCAGAGCATGACAAGGCCGTCTGGATCCTCGATCGGCCGAACCCTGTGGGCCGCCCGATCGAAGGCACAGTGCTGCGCGCGGGATGGGAGAGCTTCGTCGGTGCGGGTCCGCTGCCGATGCGCCATGGACTGACGATGGGCGAACTTGCGCACTGGTTCGTCGCGACGCTGGGTCTCGAGGTCGACTACGAAGTGGTGACGATGCTCGACTGGCAGCCACACGACGCGCCCGGCTACGGCTGGCCGCTCGGTGAGCGCAGCTGGGTCAATCCGAGCCCGAACGCACCGAACCTGTCGATGGCGCGCTGCTATGCCGGCACGGTCATGCTCGAGGGCACCACGCTCTCCGAAGGGCGCGGCACTACTCGGCCGCTCGAACTGTTCGGGGCGCCGGATATCGACGCCTCGGCCGTGCTGCGCGAGATGCAGCGGATCGCGCCGGGCTGGCTCGGCGGCTGCCGCCTGCGCCCCTGCTGGTTCGAGCCGACCTTCCACAAACATGTCGGCAAGCTGTGCTCGGCGCTGCAGGTCCATGTCGACGACACGGCCTACCTACACGAGGCCTTCAGGCCATGGCGATTGATCGCGGTGGCGTTCAAGGCGATACGCGGGCTCTACCCCGAATATCCGCTGTGGCGTGACTTCGCCTACGAGTACGAGCGCGACCGGCTCGCGATCGACCTGATCAACGGCGGCACGGCGCTGCGCGAGTGGGTGGACGATCCGGCGGCGACTCCCGGCGATCTCGAAGCGATCGCGGCCGCGGACGAGGCGCGCTGGCGCGAGGAGCGCGAGAGCCTGCTGCTCTACTGACGGGCGATCAACGCCCGCAGCGTGAGCAGCCTTTCCTTCACCACCGTGGCATGGGCCTCGCCCATGCGCAGCAGCAGTTTCTGTCCCGAGGAGCGCGCCTCGAGCGCGGGGTCCTTGAAACGGAAATGCACGCTCGGCTGTTCGAGCTCGATCGGGCCTGCGACCTGCGGGGTCGCGAGCAGGTCGTCGATGACCGCGATCACGCGATCATTGAAGTAGCGGCCTTCCGGACCGATTTCGCCGTAGGCCTGCTGCAGCAGCGGATAGATGCGCTGGTACAGCGCCGCCAGCCTGCTCACATCGAGGCGCTCGACGAGCGCGACATAGGGTGCATAGCGCGCGAAGTTGGCTTCGGCGAGCGTGATTCGATCGCCGTCGCGCACCACGGCGAGGCTGCCGGGGATGGGTCCGACGGCGCGGGTGAGCACGGGCAGTTTGTCGCGTCCGAGATGGTCCACCGTGGCGACGATGCGGCGCGCGATGCCCGGGACGACAACCAGGTCGTTTGCGGGCTGCGCCCCGATGAGCTCACCGAGTGCATCCAGCAGGTAGGCGTCGCTGTCGGCGAGTGCGGGCAGGGGTGGTGCGGCGCTGTCGGGCGGCGCTTCGGGCAACGGATGCTCGATCGGCGGCGGCAGAGGCGCGTCGGTCACCGTGGAAGGGAGCACGGGCGGCTCTGCGATGGGCTTGGGCCAGAACAGGTAGACGAGCCCGCTGATCGCGGCGAACGCGATGACAGCACCGACGACGTAGCGGTGTCGCATGGGGCTACCGTAATCGACCGGGCGTGATTGTCAATGCCGCGAGTACTGTAGGATGACGCCACGGAGGGCCCACCACATGGTCAGACAAGGAACTGCCTGGATCCTGGTCGCGGTACTTGCCGCGCTGTCCGTCGGCTGCAGCACGCGCACCGACGAGATGAGGGCGGCGGCAGCGGCGGCGCCAGCCGCATGGACGACGTTCCGCGATACCTTCATCGAGGACGCGCTGCGCGATAATCCTCCGTTCGCCGTGGATGCGGGCCGGCACGAATACGATGGCGGCCTGCCCGACTGGAGCAAGGCGGGCATCGCGGCGCGGATCGCGCGCCTGCACGCTGCGCGCGATGCCGCGCAGGCGATCGGTCCGCTCGGACTCGATGCCGCGCAATTGTTCGAACGCGACTACCTGCTGGCGCGCATCGATCGGTCCCTGTTCTGGGAGGAGACCGCCGAGCTGCCGTTCACCAACCCCACCTACTACCTGGGCTTGCTCGGCCCTTCGGTCTACCTCACCCGTGATTACGCGCCGCTCGCCGACCGCATGCGCGCCTACGTGACCTATGCGAAGGGCGTGCCCGGCGCCGCGGCCCAGATAAAGGAGAACCTGCGCCTGCCGATGCCGCTGACTTTCGTCGAGCGCGCGATTTCCGGTTTCGGCGGCTACGCCAGCTTCTTCGATACGGACGTGCCCGCGATCTTCGCGTCGGTCGACGATGCGGCGCTGCAGGCCGAGTTCGCGACCGCCAACAAGGCTGCGGCGGATGCGATGCGCGACCTCGCGAAGCACTTCGAGGCTCAGCGCGCGGGCGCCACCCAGGATTTCGCGCTCGGCGCGGAACGATTCGCGCAGATGCTCGCTGCGACGGAGCAGGTGACGACCCCGCTCGCCGAACTCGAGAAGATCGGTCGCGCCGACCTCGAGCGCAACCTGGCCTCGCTGCAGACGGCGTGCGAGAAGTTCACCCCGGGCAAGTCGATCAAGGCGTGCTTCGCGAAGTTGGCCGCGGACAAGCCCAAGGGCGGGCCGGTCGCCGGTGCCACGCGCCAGCTCGTCGAGCTGCGCCAGTTCGTCATCGACCACAAGGTGGTGTCGGTGCCCAGCGAGGAGCAGGCGCTCGTGGCGGAATCGCCTCCCTACAATCGCGCGAACTCCGCGTACATCGAGATCCCGGGGCCGTACGAGAAATCGCTGCCGGCGACCTATTACATCGCGCCGCCGGATCCGAAGTGGAGCCGCGCCGACCAGCTCGCGTATATCCCGGGCGAAGCCGACCTGCTGTTCACGTCCGTGCACGAGGTGTGGCCCGGTCACTTCCTGAATTTCCTGCATGCGAACCAGTCGCAGTCGCTGGTCGGCAGGCTGTTCGTGGGCTACGCGTTCGCCGAAGGCTGGGCGCATTACACCGAAGAGATGATGGTCGAGATGGGCCTGCACAAGGACGATCCCGCGGCCCAGGTCGGCCAGCTGTCGAACGCCCTGCTGCGCAATGCGCGCTACCTGTCGGCGATCGGCCTGCACACGGGCGGGATGACGGTGGCGGAATCCGAGCGCATGTTCCTCGAGCAGGCCTTCCAGGATCCCGGCAACGCGCGCCAGCAGGCGGCGCGCGGCACCTACGATCCGGCGTACCTCAATTACACGCTCGGCAAGCTGATGATCCGCAAGCTGCGCGAGGACTGGACCTCGACACGCGGTGGCCGCGGCGCATGGAAGCAGTTCCACGACGAGTTTCTCTCGTACGGCGGGCCGCCCATTCCGATGGTGCGCAAAGCCATGCTCGGCGAGGACGACGAAGGGGCGCTGTTCTGAGGCAGCGGCGGCGGCCGGTCGCGGCGTGTGGCCGCTCAGCCGCCGGAGCGCTTTGCGTCGAAGCCGCGCGCACGCAGTGCCGCGACGATCGTGTCGCGATGATCGCCCTGGATCTCGATGTGACCGTCCTTCACGGTGCCGCCGCAGCCGCACCGGCGCTTCAGCTCACCGGCGATCGCCTCGAGCTCGGCGACCGACAGCCTGAGGCCGCTGATCACGGTGACGCCCTTGCCACCACGACCCTTGGTCTCGCGTCCGACTCGCACGGGGACCGGTTTGCCGCCTGGGCCTTTCATGCGCATATTGTACGCAGCGGCAGGCCCGCGTTTTAATGGGCGCCGGTGGACAGGGAGAATCCATGAGCGCCAAGAGCCCCGATGCCCTCTATGAATTGCGCGCGCGGTTCGAGGAGTACGACGCCGACAGCGACGGCCGCATCGAATTTGCGGAGTTCTGCCAGCTGATGGCAGAACTCGACGACGAGCTGTCGAGGGAAGAATGCCAGCTCGCGTTCCAGGGCGCCGACGGGGACGACGACGGCAGCATCAGCTTCGACGAATTCGCGGCCTGGTGGACCGGCGGCTGATGCCGGTGCGCGCCCTGCCACGCGCGCGAAGTCGGCGCTCGTGCGCGCTGCTCCTGCCCGAAACAGCGGAAAAAAGAAGGCGGAGCGACGGGAGGTAATGCGCCCCGCCTGTCCTCTCAACGGGCCGTGTAGGCGTTGTCGAAGCGAGCCAGTTCGAGCGGCGCAATCCGCGAGCGATGCAGTGCCGTCAGCGTCCTGCTGTTGACCTCCGACACGGCCTTCGAGAGCGCATCCATGCGGCAGTTGTCGTAGGCGATGCGCTCCTCCATGCGACGGCCGGGCTCGTTGCCGCAGGCCGCCCTCGCGGCTGACTTCAGCCGCGAATAGAGCTGCTGCGCACCCTGCGAGCTGTTCGCATTGAGGTCGCTGTAGTGCACGGGCACTTCGCGCACGGTGACCCGCTCACCCGCGTCGGCGAAGACCGCGGCGCTGAAGGCCATTGCGGCGAGTGCGCCCGCACCGAAGATGATCCGTTTCATGACTCTTTCCTTTCCAGGTATCGGGGGGTGATTGCCTGTGTCTCGCTGGATTGGATGCGCGCGGGCGCGCCGCGGTTGCTCGGGTCGTCGTGCAACCGGATCGGCTCGGCGCGAGATGGGCTCGGGCCCTGCGGCTCAGGGCTTGAGGCTCAGAGCCATGGTCGGTGGTAACGGGTGCCGGGCTGCCTCGGCGCGCAGCCAGTCGCGCAGGCGCACGACCTTGGGCATGGCCGCGTACGAGTCCGGGCACACGAAATAATAGGAGAAGCGGAACTGGCGCACGACGTCGCAGGCGATGGCGAGCCTGCCGGCGGCGACGTCCCGTTGCACCAGTGACCAGCGCGCGACCGCGAAGCCATGCCCTTCGAGCGCAGCGGAGATCACCGACACCGAGTCGTCGAGCAACGCGGGCCTGGTTTTCGCCGAGCCCGCCGTGGCATCGGCCACGAATGACGACCAGGGCTCGTCCGAGCTGTACAGCAACGGAAAGGCGCTCAGATCCTTCGCCCGCGGAATCATGCCGTACTTGCGCACGAGCGCCGGTGTCGCCACCGGCACCAGCCAGTCGTCGAGCAGTTTCTCGGAATAGAGCCCGGGATAGTTGCCGGCACCAAGGCGGATCGCCGCGTGGAAGTCGCTGCGCGCAAAATCCACCGCCTCGCGCGAGGTGTGCACGCGCAATTCGATGTCGTGCAGATGATCGTGCTGCGCGCCGAGCCGCGGCGCGAACCACTTCTGCAGGAACGACGACAGCATGCTGATATTGAGCACGCCCGACTCGCGCTGCCTGCGCGATTGCTGCAGGGCCGCTTCGAGCTCATCGAGCCCGCGTCGCACGCGCGGCAGCAGGTCGGCCCCTTCGCTGGTGAGTGCGATGCTGCGGCCCCGTCGCCGGAAGAGCGGTGTCTGCAGGTAGTCTTCGAGCGCCTTGACCTGCTGGCTCACGGCTGCGGGCGTGACGTGCAGCGCCTCGGCCGCGTCGGCGAAATTGAGCCGCGTCGCGACGGCCTCGAAGACACGCAGTGCATTCAGGGGCAGGCGATCGTAGGCCGCATCCATGGGCAAGCTTCCATTAATTGCGCTTCAGAAAGTCGGTTTGTTCCGGAGTGCCCGCCGGGAGAGAGTAACAGCGCAGGGATTGCTGCCAACTCGCCACCCACGGAGGGAACATGACCATCAAGTTTGCAGGGATGCGCATCATCGCACTCATCGCCGCCGCGCTGATCACCGCGATCGGCATGTCGCCGTATGAGTTCCTCCACTACTCAGGTCTCAGTGCCGCCGCAGCGGCGACCGTGGATGTCCGCGGACGTGTCCGGTGTCCGCTGCCGGACATGCAGACCCGGCCCATCTGCATCATCGCCGTGAAGTGAAATGCTTTTCCATTCAGTGACTTGAGTGTGACCCCGGGGTTGGCACGCATGCTGCAATACGTAGTGCATGAAGATTTCCGCACTGCGTCGGCCCGGCGACACGAGCACCGAGCATCCCGCGGCGGGCGCGATCCGCGGCACCGCCTCGCAGGATGTCGCCCGCGAGCCTTCGCGGCCGGGATGGCGGCGCCACCGGAAGCTTCAGATCGCCGGCGGTGCGGCCGTGCTGCTGCTGCTCGCGCTCGTCTGGGGCGTGCGCGGCTGGTTCGCGGCGGGCAATACCGTGCCTCTCGAGCGGCTGCGCATCGCGACGGTGGAACGCGGCCATTTCGTGCGCGACGTGGCGGCACAGGGCACGGTCATCGCGGCCGTGAGCCCGACACTGTTCGCCTCGGCGCCCGGCACGATTTCCTATGCGGTGCACGCCGGCCAGGTGGTCGCCAGGGGCGATGTCATCGCGACACTCGACAGCCCCGCGCTGCGCAACGAGTACGAGCGTGAACGCGCGAATCTTGCCGGCGCCGAGGCGGCGCTCGCCCGCGAATCGATCGAAGTCCGCCGCCAGAACCTGCTGAACCAGCAGCAGGCCGATCTCGCCGACGTGCAGATCCGTGCCGCCGAACGCGAGCTGGCACGCGCACGGGCCGCATGGGAGACGCGCGCGATTCCCGAGCGCGAACTGCGCCAGGCCGAGGACGATGTCGCCACGGCGCGGCTGAATTTCGAGCACGCGCAGGCGACCGCCAGCCTCGAGCGCGACAGCCTGGAGCTCGAGCTGCGAACGCGTCGCCTCGAGCGCGATCGCCAGGCGCTGGTGGTGGAAAACCTGCGGCGCCGCGTCGATGAGTTGACCGTGCGCTCGCCCGTCGACGGCACGGTTGCGAACCTGGCGCAGACCGATCGGGCCAATGTTGCCGAAAACGCGCCGCTCGTCACGGTCGTCGATCTCGGGGTATTCGAGGTCGAGTTCCAGGTGGCCGAAACCTATGCCACGGAAATCCGCCCGGGCATGGCGGCCGAGATCACGCTCGATGGCCGCACCCACGCCGGCACGGTCGCGTCGATTTCGCCGGAAGTGCGCCAGAGCCAGGTTACCGGGCGGCTCAAGTTCGCCGGCGAGGATCCGCCGTCATTGCGACAGAACCAGCGGGCGAGTGTACGCATCGTACTGGACGAGCGGAACGATGTGCTCGCGTTCGACCGAGGCTCGCAGCTCGGCGAGACGAGCACCTCGGTGTACGTCGTGCGCGGCGAGCGCGCGGTGCGCGTGCCCGTACAGCTCGGCGGCGCGTCGATTTCGAAGATCGAGGCGTTGCAGGGCCTCGAACCGGGGGATCGCGTGATCATTTCCGATACGCGCGATTTCCGCGGCGCCCCTGAAGTACTCATCACCGACTGACCGACCAGAGAGGATGATTTCCATGCTTGCCATGCGCCACATCAGCAAAGTCTTCCGCACCGAGCTCATCGAGACGCACGCGCTGCGCGATTTCTCCCTCGACGTCGCATCCGGGGAGTTCGTCGCGGTGACCGGGCCGTCGGGCTCGGGCAAGACCACGTTCCTGAACGTTGCCGGCCTGCTCGAGACCTTCGACACCGGCCGCTACGAGCTCGACGGCGTCGACGTGAACGGCCTGTCGGACGACACGCGCTCGCGGCTGCGCAACGAGAAGATCGGCTTCATCTTCCAGAGCTTCAACCTGATTCCGGACCTCGACATCTTCGACAACGTCGACGTGCCGCTGCGATACCGGCGTATGAAGACCGCCGAGCGCAAGGAACGCATCGAAAGCGCCCTCGACATCGTCGGACTGAGCTCGCGTGCGCACCACATGCCCTCGCAGCTCTCGGGTGGCCAGCAGCAGCGCGTCGCGATCGCGCGGGCGATCGCAGGCGACCCGAAATTCCTGCTCGCCGACGAGCCGACCGGCAACCTCGACTCGCTGATGGCGCGCCAGGTGATGGATCTGCTCGAGCAGATCAACGAGATGGGCACCACCATCGTGCTCGTGACCCACGACCCGGAACTCGCGCGGCGCGCGCACCGCAACGTGCAGGTCATCGACGGCCAGGTCTCGGACTACAAGCCGTACGAGCCGCGCGAGCCGCAAGTCATGGCGTCGGCGGCGATGGCCTGAGGAGCACACCATGTTCGGCTACTACGTGAAGCTCGCGCTGCGCAGTCTGCGGCGCAATCCCGGGATCAGCGCGCTGATGGTGATGGCGATCGCGCTCGGCATCGCGGTGTGCGTGATGACGCTGACCGTCTATCACGGCATGTCCTCGAACCCGATCTGGTGGAAGAACGACCGGCTGTACGCGATCACGCTCGACAGCTGGGATGCCGAAGAGCCGGCCAACGAGGAGCGGCCCGAGCTGCCGCCACCGCAGCTGACGTACCGCGATGCCGAAGCGGTTACGTCAACCGCGATAGCGGCGCGCAGCGTGCGCATGATGAGGACGGGCGGCGTGCTCTCGAGCGCCGAGGCGGCCTCGGATGTGCTGCCCGAACGCGCGCTGCTGCGCGTGACGACGGCGGGTTTCTTCGGGATGTTCGACGTGCCGTTCGCCCACGGTGGCGGCTGGCAGGCCGCGGCGGACACGGGCCCGGAGCCCGTCATCGTGCTCAGCAAGGCGATGAACGAGCACTTCTTCGCCGGCGCGAACAGCGTAGGGCGCACGCTGCGCTGGAACGACCGCGAGTTCCGCGTCGTCGGCGTGCTCGAGGACTGGCATCCCTCGCCCAAGTTCTACGACCTGAACAACGGCAGCTTCGACGACCCGGAGGATGCCTACGTGCCGTTCGGCTGGTTGCCCGCGCTCGAGCTGGACAGCGTCGGCAATACCAACTGCTGGAAGCCCGAGCAGCGCGAGAGCTATCTCGATTTCCTGAATTCCGAGTGCGTGTGGGTGCAGGCCTGGGTGGAACTGCCGGATGCCGCCACGCGGGTGCGCATGCAGGAGTACCTCGACGGCTACGTCAACGAGCAGCGCAGCAGCGGCCGCTTCGCGCGGCCCGACAACAACCGCCTGACCCCGGTCGACCAGTGGCTCGCCGACAACGACGTGGTCCGCAATGACAATCGCATGCTGGTCGCGATGGCGTTCGCCTTCCTGTCGGTGTGCCTGATCAACACCGTGGGCCTGCTGCTCGCGAAGTTCCTGGGCGGCGCCACGATCACGGGCATCCGCCGCGCGCTCGGCGCGAGCCGGCGCCAGATCTTCCTGCAACTGCTCACCGAGGCGGGAATGCTCGCGGCGGTCGGCGCGACCGCGGGCCTCGTGCTGGCGAGTCTCGGACTGCTGGGCCTGCGCGCGATGTACGCGACAGGCAGCAGCGGGTTTCGCACCGTCATGTACATCGACGTCTGGAGCGTTGCGATGGCCGTGGCGCTCGCCGTCGTGTCGGCGCTCGCCGCCGGCCTCTATCCCGCATGGCGCGTGGGTCGTCTTGCCCCGGCCGTCTACCTGAAGTCCTGAAGCGAGGATCCGATCATGGTGATGAGTGACATCCGCCCCGTGCTTTCCGCGCTGCTGCGCAATCGCACCGGTGCCATCCTCGTATCATTGCAGGTGGCGATCGCGCTCGCCGTGCTCGTCAACGCGATCTACATCGTCAAGCAGCGTGTCGACCTGATCGGGCGGCCGACCGGCATGGACGTCGCGAACGTCTTCACGGTCATCAGTTCCGGCTTTACGCAGGACCACGACCGGCTCGCCGCCGCGCGCAACGACCTGGCGTGGCTGCGGTCGCAGCCCGGCGTCGTGGCCGCGACGCGCACCAATGCGATTCCGCTGAGTGGCGGCGGATCCTCGACGGGCATCCGGAGCGAGCCGGATGCGCCCAATGACAAGACCGTGGCGATCAACTATTTCGAAGTCGACGAGGGCGGTCTCGAAACGTTCGGCGTGCAGCTCGTGGCGGGCCGCAACTTCCGCGCCGAGGAAATCATGCCGCCCGATCCGAACCGCAGCCAGGCACCACCGGTCGCGATCATCACGAAGTCGGTCGCGCGTGAGCTGTTCGGCACGACGGACGCCGTCGGCAAGGTGGCCTACGACTACCTGAATCGCCCGACGACGATCGTCGGCGTCATCGAGCACATGCACGGCTCCTGGGTTTCCTGGGACAGGGTCGATCAGGTGGCATTGCTGCCCATGACGCCCGCGTTCGGCGGCGACAATCTCTACCTCGTGCGCGCCGCCCCGGGGGCGCGCGACGAGTTGATGCGCAAGGCCGAGGAATACCTCGCGACCTCCGACCCCACCCGGATGGTCAGGGGCGTGCGTGCGCTCGAGTACTACCGCGACCGCAGCTATCTCTCGGACCGCAACATGGCGATCTTCCTCGTGTCGGTCACCGCGCTGCTGGCCGGTGTCACGGCGCTCGGGATCTTCGCGCTCGCGACCTTCAACGTGAACGTTCGCACGCGCCAGATCGGCACCCGTCGGGCGATCGGCGCGCGTCGCGCCGACATCGTGCGCTATTTCATGGTCGAGAACTGGCTCGTCACGACCGGCGGCGTGCTGCTCGGGGTGGCGCTTGCCTTCGGCGTAGGCTACTGGCTGTCGACCCAGTATGAGCTGCCGCGCCTGGACCTGTACTATCTGCTGGGGGGCGTGCTGCTGCTGTGGGCGCTGGGCCTCGCGGCGGCCTGGCAGCCCTCGCGCAGGGCGGCGCGGATCTCGCCGTCGGTGGCCACGCGAACGGTCTGAACCGTAACACTGCAACCTTTTGCGCCAGAGCAGCATCCGAATCATGAGACAAGCCACCCGGGACGCCCTGCGCGACAGCCTGATGAACCGGACCGTCCTCGTGATCGACGACAACGAGGCCGTGCGCACCGCGTTCGAGGTGCTGCTGTCGATCCACGGCGTGCGCACGCTGGTCGCCGGCTCGCCGGGCGAGGGGCTGGCGACGCTCGCGCGCGAGCCGGTGCACCTCGTGATCCAGGACATGAACTTCCAGCGCCACGCGACCTCCGGCGAGGAGGGCGTGCGACTGTTTCGCGCGATCCGCGCGTCCCGGCCCGAGCTGCCCGTGATCCTGCTGACTGCATGGACCCATCTCGAGACCGCGGTGGAACTCGTCAAGGAAGGCGCTGCCGACTATGTCGCCAAGCCGTGGGAGGACGCGCGCCTGCTGACCTCGGTGCGCAACCTCCTCGACCTGCAGCGCGCGCAGGCCGACATGCAGGCGCTGCGCAGCGAGCGCGCCGCGGCGCGCTCGGCGCTCGCCGCGCGCCACGATCTTGCCGGCATCGTCTACGCGAGCGAGCGGCTGCACGTGGTGGTGTCGATGGCGGCGCAGGTCGCGCAGGCCGGCGTGCCGGTGCTGATCACGGGCCCGAACGGCGCCGGCAAGGAGGGCATCGCCGACATCGTGCAGGCGAACTCCGCCGTGCGGCGCGGTCCCTACGTCAAGGTGAACATCGGCGCGCTGCCGGACGACCTGATCGAAGCGGAGCTGTTCGGCACCGAAGCCGGCGCCTTCACCGGCGCACGCGCGCGGCCGGGGCGTTTCGAGGCCGCCGATGGCGGCACGCTGCTGCTCGACGAGATCGGCAACCTGTCCGCGAGCGGGCAGGCGAAATTGCTGCGGGTCCTGCAGACCGGCGAGTTCGAACGCCTCGGCTCGAACCAGACCCGCCGCGTGCGCGTGCGCGTGATCGCCGCGACCAACACCAACCTGCGCCAGGCGATCCGCGAGGGTCGCTTCCGCGAGGACCTGTACTTCCGCCTGAACGTGATCGAGCTCGAGGTGCCTTCGCTCGCCGAGCGGCGCGACGACATCCTGCCGCTCGCGCGCCATTTCCTCGACGCCGACCTGTCGCTGTCGCCCGATGCCGAGCGCGCGCTGCTGCGCTACGGCTGGCCCGGCAACGTGCGCGAGCTGCGCAACACGATGCAGCGCGCCGCGCTGCTCGCCGACGGCCCGATGATCACCGCCGCGGCGCTCGGCCTGCCGGCAGTGCCTGGCGTCCCGCCGGCGCCCGAGGAGGCCACGCTCGACCGCGACACGATCGAACAGGCGCTCGCGCGCTGCTCCGGGGTCGTAGCGCACGCGGCGCGTGACCTCGGGCTCTCTCGTCAGGCACTCTATCGCCGTATGGAGAAACTCGGCCTCAAGTCGACTGCCTGAAATGGAGTCGCTGCAACAAGGCGCCGAAGCGGGCAATGCCCAGGCGCAATACCAGCTTGGCGCACGCCTGCTCGTCGGGCGCGGGGCACCGTTCGCGCCTCCGCAGGGCCTGAAATGGGTCCAGGCGGCGGCCAGCCAGCGCCATCCGCAGGCGCTCGCGCTGCTGGCGGTGCTCACCAGCCTTTCGGGGGACTGGCCCGAGGCGTTCAAGCTGCTGCGGCGTGCAGCCGATGCCGGCGAACCGCTGGCGCGTGTGCAGGCCGGGATTCTGGCCAATCCGGCGCAGTTCGACCGTGAACAATGGAACCTGCCGCTCGCGCCGCGGTGGCAGTCCGAATCGCCGCGCATCGGCATCATCGAGCGGTGCATCCCGCGTGCCTTCTGCGACTGGATCATCGGCCGTGCGCGCTGGAAGCTCGACGCTGCGCGCGTGCAGGACCCGGCGACCGGCGAGGTGCGCCAGATGGATGTCCGCACCAATAGCGGCACGGGCTTCAGCCTCGTCGAATCGGACCTGCTGCTGCAGATGGTCAATGCCCGTGTCGGCGCGGCGATCGGTGTGCCGCTCTCGCACCAGGAGCCCACCAACGTGCTGCACTATGCCCCCGGCGAGGAGTATCGCGCGCACTACGATTACTTCACGCAGGCGGAGCCGCACGTCGGCGACCTGCAGGTCGCAGGCCAGCGCACGGTGACGGTGCTCATCTACCTGAACGACGACTACGAAGGTGGTGAAACCGACTTCCCGGAACTCGGCTGGCGCTACAAGGGCGGCACCGGCGATGCGCTGATGTTCTGGAACACCACGCCGGAAGGCGAGCCGGACCCGCGCACCCTGCATGCCGGGCTGCCACCGACCCGGGGCGAGAAGTGGCTGTACTCGAAGTGGGTGCGGGCAAAGCCCTACCCGCTGCTCTGATGCGCCGTTCACTCGAGGGCACGCTGCTCGCCGTGCTTGCCCTTGCCGTGCTGCTGGCGGCCGGCTCGGCGCTGCTCGCGGTCCGCTGGCTCACGCCCTGGGCCGCCATGCTGTGCGGGTTGCTCGTCGGCATCTGTGCGAGCGTCTGGCTGGCACGCGGCGTCGCGCGCCGCTGGACCGCCACGGCGATCGCGCTGCGCGACGGCATCGCGAGCCTGCGCGACCGCGACTTCAGCGTCTCCATCACGCGCACTTCGGACGATGAACTCGGCGAACTCGTCGAAGCGTACAACTCGCTCGGTGACCTGTTGAGGCGCGAACGCGTCGACCTGTACCAGCGCGAACTGCTGCTCGACACGGTCATCCAGGCGACGCCGCTTGCGCTGGTGCTGACCAATGCCGCCGGCACCGTGATCTACAGCAACGTGGCGGCGCGCGAGCTGTTCGCGGGCGGGCACCGGCTCGAGGGCGCCGATTTCGCCGCGACCCTCGCGCGTGCGCCGGGCCCGTTGCGCGAAGCGCTGGCGACGGCACAGGACCGGCTGTTCACCGTCGAGCTCGGTGGCGAACCGCAGGTCTACCACCTCTCGCAGCGCCATTTCCAGCTGAACACGCAGCCGCACCGGCTGCTGCTGCTGAAGCGCCTCACGCGCGAGCTCGCCGCACAGGAAGTCGTGGTGTGGAAGAAGGTGATCCGCGTGATCGCGCACGAACTGAACAACTCGCTCGCGCCCATCTCCTCGCTCGCGCATTCCGGGCAACTGCTGCTCGAGGCGCCCGATACGGTGCCGCTGCGCAAGGTGTTCTCGACGATCGAGGAGCGGGCGACGCACCTGGCGGGCTTCATCGACGGCTACGCGCGCTTCGCCAAGCTGCCGAAGCCGCGTCTTGCGCCGCTCGACTGGCCCGCGCTCGTTTCGCGGTTGCAGGCGGTGGCGCAGTTCACGCTGCGCGGTGAGCCACCGCACATCACGGTGCACGCCGATGCATCGCAGCTCGAGCAGGTGGCGATCAACCTGCTGAAGAATGCGCTCGAGTCCGGTTCGGCCGCCAGCGACGTGGAACTCGAAGTGCGCGCCCGGCGTGGCGGCGTGGTGCTCGAGGTGTACGACCGCGGCGCCGGATTGTCCGGCGAGGCGCTCACTTCCGCGCTGCTGCCGTTTTTCTCGACCAAGGCGAGCGGTACCGGGCTCGGACTGACGATCTGCCGCGAAATCGTCGATGCGCACGGTGGCCACCTGATCCTCGCGAATCGCGAGGGTGGCGGGGCGCTCGCCAGCGTCTGGTTGCCGGCGTCCGGTCCGCTGGAGGAGCGCCCGCGTTGACGTCGCGCCCCGGGGTCCGGCAAGGTGGCCCGGCTTCCGGAGGAGACGACATGAAAAGAGCGCTGATCCTCGCCGTTGCATTCTGCTGCTGCGCCGCCGTGCAGGCCGCGGACCTGCGTCCGATCACCCATGAGGATGTCTGGCTCGCCAAGCGCATCGGCGATCCGGTACCGAGTCCGGACGGCCGCTGGGTGGTGTTCACGGTCGCGGAGCCCGCCTATGCGGACGAGGACAGGCTGTCGGACCTGTGGCTCGTGCCGGCGGACGGCAGTGCTCCGGCGCGGCGCCTGACGAACAGCCGCGGCGGCGAGAGCGACGTCGCCTGGAGCGAGGACAGTCAGCGCATCGTCTTCAGCGCAAAGCGCGACGAGGACAAGGCCGCGCAGATCTACATCCTCGATCTCGGTTTCGGCGGCGAGGCGCGGCGTCTGACCGCCGCCAGTACCGGCGCGCGCTCGCCGGTACTGGCGCCCGACGGCGCGAGCCTCGCCTTCGTGAGCGATGTGCCGGACGATCCGGCGGCGGCGGCGGAGCCGAAATACAACGCGCGCGTCTACGACGGCTTTCCGATCCGCAGCTGGGACCACTGGCGCAAGCCGCAGCGGCCCCACCTGTTCGTGCAGCCGCTCACGGCGGCCGGCAATCCGGCGGGCGAGGCGCGCGACCTGCTCGCCGGCACGAAGCTCGCAGCCGCGCCCGGCTTCGCCGGCCGGGGTGGCAATGCCGGCGACAATCTCGACCCCGCCTGGACGCGCGATTCGCGCGAGCTCGTGTTCGTCGCCAGCGAGAACCACAACCAGGCGGCGTTCGCGTTCACCGACACGCAGCTCTACCGCGTGCCGGCCGCCGGCGGCGCCGAACCCGTACGCCTGACGCGGGGACCGGACCGTTACCGCAATCCGGCGTTCTCGCCCGATGGTCGGCGCCTGTTCGCAGCCTTCGAGCGCGGCACCGGCAAGCCCTACAACATCGACCAGGTCGTCGCGCTCGATTGGCCCGCGGTCGGTGCGCCCCTCGTGCTGACCGCGCCACTCGATCGCCCGGCCACGTCGTTTGCGGTGTCGGCCGACGGACGCACACTGTGGTTCCTCGCCGGTGATTCCGGTCGCCACAAGCTTTACAGCACGCCGACCCATCGTGCGGCGCCGCGACTCGCCTACGAGCTCGAGAGCGGCAACTACGGCTCGCTCGCGCTTGCCGCCAAGGCGAAGTCGCCGGTGCTGGTCGCGACCTGGGACAGTGCGACCCATCCGCCGGAGGTCGTGCGGCTCGAGCCGCGGGCGCGCCGGCACACCCTGCTGACGGGCTTCAACGCCGCGCTCGCGGCGCAGATCGACTGGCAGCCGCTGCGCGAGTTCACGTTCGAGAATCGGCGCGGCGACACCATCCACAGCTTCATGGCGCTGCCGCCCGGCTTCGATCCGGCGAAGAAGTATCCGCTCCTCGTGCTGATGCACGGCGGGCCGCACGGCATGTGGACCGACCAGTTCGTGGTGCGCTGGAACTATCACCTGCTGGCGCAGCCCGGTTACGTCGTGCTTCTGACCGACTACAAGGGCTCGACCGGTTACGGTGAGGCGTTCGCGCAGAGCATCCAGGGCGATCCCCTGCGCGGCCCGGCCGACGACATCAACGATGCCGCCGACGAGGCGATCCGGCGTTTCGCCTTCATCGATGCCAGCCGCCAGTGCGCGGCCGGCGCGAGTTACGGCGGTCACCTAGCCAACTGGATGCAGGCGAGTACCACGCGCTACCGCTGCCTCGTGAGCCACGCCGGGCTGCTGGACCTGCGCTCGCAGTGGGCCACGAGCGACGTGATCTACCACCGCGAAGTGAATATCGGCAGTACGCCATGGAGTGGCGAGGCGCTGTGGCAGGAACAGAGTCCGCTCACCTATGCGGACCGGTTCAGGACGCCGGTACTCGTCACGATCGGTGAGCGCGATTTCCGCGTGCCGCTCAACAACACGCTCGAGTACTGGAGCGTGCTGCAGCGCCAGCAGGTGCCGAGCCGGCTGCTCGTGTTCCCGGACGAGAACCACTGGATCCTCGCGGGCGAGAACAGCCGCTTTTTCTATGCCGAAGTGCAGGCCTGGCTCGCGAAGTACCTGAAGGAGTAGTCGATGCGCACTCTGCTCGTCGCCGCGCTGGCGCTGGTCCTCGGCATACTGTTGGCGCGCGGCTGGTGGCAGGGTGCGCCCGCGGGTGACCCGGTCCAGGTGATCGTCACGCAGGTCAGGACGCATGCGATCATCGAGCACGAGCGCCAGATCGCGATCTGGTACCGCTCCTGCCCGGAGGTCGTCGGCATCGATCCGGAAATCTTCGTCGCGTGGCCCGGCAAGCTCTCCTACGAGCTCGGCCTCGCCGATGTCGAGATCACACGCGAAGGCGACGTGCTGACGGTGAAGACCGGCGCGATCCGGGCAGACGAGCCCGCGATTCCGACCGACTTCATCGACTACCTGACGACCTCGCCGTGGTTCAACTTTGCGAACGAGCAGGAACTCGTCAATCGCGAGGTCGCGCGGGCCTCGCCGATTGCGCGTTACCTCAGCGTCTATTACCAGCGACGCGATTCATCGCTCGTGGAGGACTTCCGCAAGGAACTCGCCGAACTCGTACAGCGCCTTGCCGGTGCGCTCGGGCTCACCGTGAGCGCAGTGAACGTCGAGATTCCCGAGGTGGACGCGAAGTTGCCGAAGCTGCCCACGCTCGAGCTGTGCGAGAGCACCACCGCGGCGGTGAACGGCCTGCCGTTCGCGAAAGTCGACGCCGGGTATACGACGCCGATCGCGTTCGATGCCGCCGCGGCTGCGGGCCGCAAGCCGGCGAGCGGCGTCATCGCCGGAGTCGGCGCGAAGGAATGAATGCCAGCCCTTACATCCTGGCCTTGTGCCAGCCGCCATAGCGGTAGTACGCCACCGCGAGCATCGTCGAGAGCGCCGAGGACGCCGGGAAGCTCCACCAGATCGCGTCCTCGCCGTAGCGCCCCATCAGGCTTGCCGCCGCCGGGAAGCGCAGTCCCCACAGCGTGATGACTAGGATCACGAGCGGCACAATGACCGCGCCGGTCGAACGCACGACGCCGAACAACACGATCGTGACGCCGAACAGCACGAACGACCAGGAAGCGACGTAGTTCACGTGCACCGCCGTCGCGAGCGACGGGCTGTCGGCCGGCAGGAAGATCCCGAGCAACGGGCGCGCGAACACCGTGATCAGGAGCACCGACACCGCGGTCACCAGCGTCTGGAAAGTGACGCCGGCCATCGCGATGCGCCCGACACGACCCCAGTGGCCGGCCCCGACGTTCTGCGCGGCCATCGCCGAGACGGCCGCGCCCATCGCGAACGCCGGCATCTGCACATAGCTCCACACCTGCATGCAGGCGGCGAACGCAGCGGTGGTCTGCGAACCGTACTGATTGATCAGCCCGAGCATCAGCAGCGCGCTGGCCGACACCACCACCATCTGCAGTCCCATCGGCACGCCCTTGCCGAGCAGCGTGGCGATGATCCCGCGGTCGATGCGCAGCAGGTGCAGGTCGTCGCGGTGCAGTACGAGCGGGTGACGCTTGCGGTAGAGGTGCGCCACCAGCGCTCCGAGGCTGACGATGTTCGCGATGAGCGTCGCAAGGGCGGAGCCTGCGATGCCGAGCCGCGGCAGCGGACCCACGCCGAAGATCAGCAACGGGTTCAGCAGGATGTCGAGACCGACCGACAGCAGCAGGAACAGGAAGGGCGTGCGCGAATCGCCGGCGCCGCGCAGCACCGCCATCGCGAACGCGTACATGAACATGAACGGGATCGCGACGAAGATGATCCGCAGGTAATCATGTGCGAGTGGCAGGGCGTCGGGCGGCGTGTGCATCGCGCGAAGGATGTGGTCTGAAAAGAGCACGCCGAGCACCGCGACTGCGATCGCCACGGCGGCGAAGAACGAAGCGCTCGAGCCGACGACACGGCGCGCCTCGGCGAGCCTCCTTGCGCCAAAGTGCTGGGCAATCAGGATGTTGGCGGCCATAGACATGCCGAACATCGAGCCGATCAGCAGGAACATGACGGTGTTCGAGTTGGAGGTCGCGGTGAGCGCGGCTTCGCCGAGGAAGCTGCCGACCCAGATCGCGTTGACCGAGCCATTGAGCGACTGCAGCACGTTGCCCGCGAGCATGGGCAGCGCGAACACGATCAGCGAGCGGGCGATGGGCCCCTCGGTCAGGGCAGCGGATCGAGGGGGCATTGCGCGATTCTAGAACGCGGGCTGCAGCACGCCGCAGGTAGTGGTAGGAATCCCACTGTTGCTGGATCGCAACCGAAAAGCGCTTCGTCGCAATCCCGGCCCACCGGGCGTTGTTTTTTGGGGTCAGCACGGCTGCCAGATGCGACGAACCGTTGCCGCAGCGCAGGACTTGGCGTTGTTTTCCTGCTACGGGGCTTGTGCCGTGTCGGATAGTTGTTAATATCCGCTCCAAAGCGGCGCAGGGGCGGCATAGCCGTTCCATGCATCGCGATCAGGGTCAAAACTAATGTTGCTTCCAGCAAGTATGAACGGCGTTGCCGTTTTCGGGAGGATTCATCTGATGGAGAGAAACAGCCAGATCCGGCGCGCCGTGCGTCGGACACTCTTGATGAGTGCAGTAGCGGCTGCCACAGCGCTGCCGGCACAAGTGCAGGCGCAGGACGAGGCAACGATCGATACGGTGGTTGTCACCGGATCGCGTATCGCCCGCCCCGACTTCGAATCGCCGAGCCCGACCGTCTCGGTCGACAGCCAGGTGTTCGCGCAGACGGGTACGGCGACTGTCGAGCAGGTGATCAACTCGCTGCCGCAGTTCGTTCCGTCCATCACCAATACGTCCAACAACCCGTCGAACGGCGGCCAGTCGAACATCGACCTGCGCGGCCTCGGCAGCCAGCGCGTGCTCGTCCTGATGGACGGCCGGCGCATCGTCCCGTCGAACGGCAGCGGCATCGTCGACCTCAACATCCTGCCGTCGCAGCTCGTCGAGACGGTCGAGATCGTCTCCGGCGGCGCGTCCGCCGTGTACGGTTCGGACGCCATCTCGGGCGTGGTGAACTTCCGGCTCAAGAAGGACTTCCAGGGCCTCGAACTCGACGGCACCTGGGGCCAGACCAGCGAAAGCGACGGCCAGGAGTACTTCGCCACCCTGACCGCCGGCACCAACTTCGCCGAGGATCGCGGCCACATCATGGGCTCGGTGTCGTACACGGAGCGCGAGGAAGTGTTCGCGGGCGCCCGCAGCCACAGCCGCGTCGCGCTCGGCTACGACGACCCCGGCTTCTCGCCCAACGGCTCGCCCACGTTCGAGGAAGGCCGCGTTACCGTCGCTGCGTCGCAGGCAGCGCGTGATGCGGTGTTTGGCAGCTACGGGCTCCCGGCGGGAATTGCCCAGGCCACTTACGGGTTCAACAGCGACGGCACCCTGTTCACGGTGGGCGACGGCACCCCCGGTTCGGTGCTGAACTTCAAGGGCGATTCGGCGGCCGACACCTTCAACGACGCGAACTACACGTACAACTTCGCCCCGGCCAACTACCTGCAGCTGCCGCTCGAGCGCACCACCGCGTTCGCCCACGCCGGGTTCGACGTCACCGAATCGTTCAGCGTGTATGGCCAGGTGCTCTACAGCGACATGACCGGCGAGCAGTTCCTGGCGCCGACTCCGCTGAGCACCGTGTATACGCCGCCGACCAATCCGTTCGTACCGGCCGACCTCGCCACCCTGCTGGCGTCAAGGGCCGACCCGAATGCGCCGTTCACCCTCACCCGCCGCATGACCGAGGCGGGCGGACGCGTGCAGACGTACAACTCCGAGGCCTACCAGGTCGTGCTCGGCTTCAAGGGCTCGATCTTCGACTCGTGGAACTACGATGTGTACGGTGCCATCGGCAATGTCGACGTCGACTCGCCGCAGTCCGGCAACATCAGCCGCGAGAAGTGGGAAGAGCTGACCTTCGCGCCCGATGGCGGCGTTGCGCTGTGCGGTGGCTTCAATCCGTTCGGTGCGGGCGCCATTACGCAGGAATGTGTCGACTACATCACGGTGGACACCAACCCGCGCGAAGAGATCGACCAGACGATCTTCGAAGCGACGATCAGCGGTCCGGTGTTCGACCTGCCTGCCGGCTCGGTCAACATGGCGTTCGGCGCCTTCTACAAGGAAGACGAATACGCCTTCATCCCGGACGACGCACTGGCGAGAGTCATTCCGGCCACGCCGTACAGTGGCGCGCGCTTCGACATCGCCGGCTTCAACGCGGCGCTGCCGATCAGCGGCAAGATCGACTCGACCGAGTTCTTCGTCGAAGCTCTCGTCCCGGTGCTCAAGGACATGCCGGGCGCCAAGTCGCTCGACGTGTCGCTCGGCTATCGCTATGCCGACATGTCGGGTATCGGTGGCGTCGACAGCTACAAGGGCGAACTGGTCTGGCGTCCGGTCGAGGCACTGAGCCTGCGCGGCTCGTACCAGCGTGCCGTGCGCCAGCCGAGTGTCACCGAGCTGTTCCAGCCGCAGGTGCCGAACTTCCCGGCGTACACTCCGCCTGATCCGTGCAGCATCAACAGCCCGGAGCGTCTGGGTGCGAACGCTGCAGCGGTTCGCCAGCTGTGCATGGATCAGGGTATCGGGGCGGGCCTGATCGATATCTACAGCTTCGGCGGCAGCCAGGTGCAGGGCCTCTCCGGCGGCAATCCGCTGCTGACCGAGGAAACCGCCGATACGTTCACGGTGGGCTTCGTGCTGCGCTCGCCGTCCGACAACGCGTTCCTGTCGGGCCTGAGCCTGACGGTGGACTACTGGGACATCGAGATCGAGAACGCGGTGGGCTCGATTCCGGCCCGCACCTTCGTCAGCCGCTGCTACGACCCCGCGTACAACCCGACGTTCGACGTCAACAACCTGTTCTGCCAGTTGGTCGGACCTCGCAACACGTCGTCAGGTCAGATCGAAGTGGCACTGGAAGCGAACTCGAACATCGGTGCCTACCAGGCAGCCGGCTACGACGTGCAGCTCGACTGGGTCGGCGATCTCGGCCCGGGCCGTGCACGCGTCAACTGGCTGATGACCTTCCTCGACAAGTGGGACACGCAGGAAGTCCCGGGCGACGCGTTCACCGAGCTCGCGGGCACCAGCGGCTACTACGGCGCGGGTGGTTCGTTCCCCGAGGAGAAGTTCACGCTGAACCTCGGCTACGACTGGGCGGGCTTCGACGTGCTGGCACGCCTCCGCTACGTCGGCGAGATGGACGATATCGCGTTCCCGGAGTTCAAGCTCGATGCGACCACCTATGTCGACCTGTCGGCGGGCTACCGCTTCAAGGAAGGCATGCTGGACGGCTTGTCCTTGCGGGCCGGCGTCATCAATCTGACGGACGAGGACCCGGTGCTGTTCCCGTCGTACCAGCAGTCCAACACCGATCCGACGGTGTACGACGTGCTGGGACAGCGGTACTACTTCAACGTGAACTACAAGTTCTGATCGCATTGCAGCCGCAAGGCTGTACTGAACGGCGGGCTTCGGCCCGCCGTTTTTTTATGGGAGGATGCGCCATGGCTGACAACGCGGAACCTGCGGTATCCGGGGCGGCTGAGCCGCCGTTCAGACTGGCCGTACCGGTCGATCCGGCGGTCATGGCATCCGTCTATGGGCGCCTGGGGCGCGTGCTGATGCCCGGCATGTTCGATCCGGAGACTGCACGGGCCCTGTACAAGTGCCTCACCGAGGAGATCCCCTGGCAGCTGCACTTCAACGGCAGCGAAGGCGTCTATGACCTCACCGAGCGCCAGCTCGCGGAGCTCGACGCGGAGGCCCGTGCGAAGCTGATGGCGGCCGTGCACACGGGCGCCAGGGGCGGCTTCCAGTTCCTGTATCGCAACTACCCGCTTTCGGACGAATACGCGGCCGGGCGCGGCCGCGAATATATCGTCGCGCGCGCATTCGAATTCCTGAGTTCGCCGACCTTCCTCGATTTCGCGCGCAAGGTCACGGGAGTCGCGGCGATCGACACCATCGATGCCCAGGCCACGTGCTATGGCCCGGGGCACTTCCTGACGCAGCACGATGACCTTGCCGAAAACAAGAACCGGGTCGCAGCCTATGTCATCGGCATGACGCCGGTCTGGCGGACCGACTGGGGCGGGCTGCTGAATTTCATCGCCCGCGGCGGACATGTCGCGGAGGCGTACGCCCCCACGTTCAACACGCTGACGATCTTCCGCGTGCCCCAGGCTCATTCGGTCAGCCTGGTCGCGCCGTTCGCCGGCTACGGTCGCTACAGCATCAGCGGATGGTTGCGCACCGGGCAAGGCTAGGCAGCCGGTGACGCCCGCAATGGGTCACTCGTTGCCGGAAGCGCTGCGGCTCCTGCAGGGCGGCCAGCTGGCCGCCGCCGAGACCACGTGCCGCCAGGTACTCAGTCGCCACCCGCGCGACCCGGCGGCGATCCACCTGCTCGGACTGATCCGCAAGGATGCGGGCGATGTGGCAGCTTGCGAGCGCCTGATGCGCGAGAGCATTGCGATAGAGCCGCGTTCCGCCGAGTTTCGCGCGAACCTCGCGAGTCTGCTGCGCCGGCTCGGGCGTATGGAAGAGGCGGAGGCCTGCTATCGCGATGCGCTCGCGCTCGATCCACGCAATCGCGCGGCCCGCCTTTCGCTGGCGCGCACATTGGTCGATCTCGGCAGACCCGGCGATGCGGAAGCCGAATGCCGCACGCTGATCGCCAGCGGGACCGCCGAGGCTGCGGTCTGGTCGCTGCTCGCGACTGCGTTGCGATCCCAGCATCGGCTAGAAGAGTCGGAAGCGGCATTTCGCCGGGCCATAGAGATCGATCCGCGCCAGGGCGCCGCCCATCACAACCTGGGCGCACTCCTGTCGCAACTCGAACGCGCGGGTGAGGCGCTCCAAGCACTTCAGCAGGCACGCCAGCGCGGCGTGAGCGGATTCGAACTCGAGTTCAACAGCGGTCGCGCACTCATGCAGCTCACCCGCCTGGACGAGGCGGAACGCGCCTTCGAGGCCGCGGTTGCGCTGCAACCCCTCCATGTGGAGGCCCAGCTCAATCTGGCCCGGTTGCGCTGGTTGCGCGGCGATGCGGACTTCGCCCGCTCCGTGCGCGCCGCCGCCGCCGCGCATCCGGACGATGTCGCAATCCAGATGCTGTTTGGCCGCGTGCTGTGGCGGGCAGGGGACCTCGCCGGGGCGGAGGCGTTGCTGCGCGATCTGCTCGCGCGCAGGGGATCGATGCCCCAGGCGCGCTCGATGCTGGCGATGGTGCTGTTCGAAAGCGGGCGGCCGGCGGAAGCGCAGCACGAGGCGCTCGAAGCGGCGCGGGCACAGCCCGGCGAGCCGACCGTCGACGATCCCCTCGTGTCGATCCTGCTGGCGCGGGGGCTGGCGGACGAGGCCATGCCATACATCCTGGGGCAGCGCGCTCGCCAGCCCAACGAGCAGTTGTGGATCGCCCATGAAGCGACCGCCGCGCGGCTGCTCGGCAAGGCGCTCTACGAGGAGTTGTACGACTACGATCGCGTCGTGCGCAAGTTCGAGCTCGAGACGCCAAAGGGATGGTCGTCGATGCAGGAACTGAACGCAGCCGCGATCGAGGCGCTCGCGAAGCGCCACGTGGCCGCCACGCATCCGCTCGACCAGAGCCTGCGTCACGGCACCCAGACCCTGGCCAGCCTGCTCACCGACCCGGACCCGGCGATCCGGGCACTGATCAAGGCTTTCGAGGGCCCCATCGAAAGCTATCGGGCGCTGATCGGAACCGATGCCGCGCATCCGCTTTCCGCGCGCAACACGGCGCCCGCGCGCCTCGCCGGCGCCTGGTCCGTGCGGCTGCAAAAGGAAGGGTTCCACGTCAACCACGTGCATCCCGAGGGCTGGATCAGCTCTGCCTACTACGTTTCGGTGCCGGCCGAGGTCGCGGACGATGCGCAGATGTCCGGCTGGATCAAGTTCGGCGAGCCGCGCATTCCCACCCCCGGCGCCACGGCCGAGCGCTACATCCGGCCCTCTGCCGGGAGTCTCGTCCTGTTTCCGTCCTACATGTGGCACGGCACCAATGCGATCCATGGCAACGATGCGCGCATCACGATCGCATTCGACGCAGTACCCGCTCGCTCCGGCTGAAAGCCGCCCGCGCTGCGTTGCCACCCCGGGGAGGCGGCGCCCATACTGATCGCATGAAGCGCAATGCCGCCGCGGCCTTTGCGCTCGCCGGAGCGCTGTCCACGCCGCAACTCCTGGGCGCCACCGAGCTCGCGCCGGTCGCGGATGAAAGCCCCGTTTTTGCCACGCCGACGACGTTCGATCAGGTGGGCCGCATCCTGGTACCGGTGATGATCAACGGCGAGGGGCCCTTCCGGCTGATCGTCGACACCGGCGCCAATCGCACCACGATCACGACCGAGGTCGCGACGCGGCTCGGCATCGATTACGTCAGCGCGCCGACCGTCATCCTGAACGGCGTGACCGGCAGCGCCGAAGTCCCGGTGGTCGAACTCACCCGCGTGCATGCGGGCGAGCTCGTGCTCGATGACCTGCAGGCGCCCGTGGTGCTGCCGCACCTGATGGGCGAAGCCGACGGCATCCTCGGTGTCGCGGGCCTGCGCGAACAGCGTCTGTTCGTCGATTTCAGGCGCGACATCGTCAGGATCGGTCGCTCGCGCTTCGAGCGTGGCGATGATCTGCGGATCCGCGCCGAGCGCGTCAAGGGCGGGCTGCTCGGCGCGCAGGTTCGCGTGGGTCGGGTGCCCGCGCTGGCGGTCTTCGACACGGGCGCGCAGAAGACACTCGGCAATCGCGCACTGCAGGCGGCCTTGAGCGCCGATGACCGGGGCCGGCAAACCATGGTGTACGGCACGACCGAGGCCACGATGACTGGCGACGTCGCCGCCGTGCCGGACATCCTGGCGGACCGCGTCATTTTCCGGGACGTCGTCGCTGCCTTCGGCGACTTCCATGTCTTTGACCTGTGGGGGCTGAACGATGTGCCGGCACTGATCATCGGCATGGACGTGCTCGGTGCCATGGATACGGTGGTGATCGACTTCCGCCTCGCCGAAATCCGCATCCGCGGCTGATCCTGCACTGTTGCTTCCAGGGTACGACACCTCGCTTCATCGCGTTTTCTGCGTTGTTTCGTCGCAAGTGCCGTTCCCGGACAGAACTTCCCGCTGCTAGCTTGCGTCGCACGTGGAGCAGGTCACGTGACAGCAGGAGGCAGTTTCATGATTTCCCCAGAGACCAATCCGTTGGTGCGCCACGCCGTGCGCCTGTCGATGATGGCGGGCGCGGGCGCCGCGGCGGCAGTCGCCCTGCCCACTGCGGCGCAGGCGCAGGACCAGGCCACCACGGATACGGACGACATCGATACCGTCATCGTCACCGGGTCGCGCATCCGGCGCCTCGACACCGAAACGGCGAGCCCGGTGCTCACGATTTCCGCCGAGGATATTTCCAGGACCGGACTCACGACCATGGGCGACGTGTTGCAGCGGCTGCCGACCGTCGCGGGTGCGGCGACCAACCCGGCCGTCAACAACGGCGGCGGCACCGGCGAGTCGAATGTCGAACTGCGAGGCCTCGGCGCGCAGCGCACGCTGGTGCTGGTCGACGGCCGGCGCGTCGGCGTCTACGGCAACACGCAGACCTCGGCGGTGGACATCAACATGCTGCCGATCAACATGATCGAGCGCGTGGAGGTGCTGAAGGAGGGCGCCGGCGCGATCTACGGCTCGGACGCCATCGCGGGCGTAGTCAATTTCATCACGCGGCGCGATTTCGACGGCGCGGAGATCGGCGCGCAGTACGGCCAGACCGGCGAGAGCGATGGCGAGCGCACCTCGGTGAGCCTCACGGTCGGCAACCAGACCGACCAGTTGGGCATCGTGTTCGGCGCGAACTACAACAGGCAGGAGAAGGTCTCGGCCGGTGACCGGGCGTTCTCGGCCACCGCGCTGTACCTCTATGGCGGCGTCGTGACCGCGGGCGGTTCGTCCCGCACGCCGACCGGCTTCATCCAGGTCGACGCGGCGACGCAGGCGCAGTTCGGCTGCGACAACCCGTTCCTGACGCGCACCGACGGCGCGCCCGGCACTTCGCTCGCGGATTTCCGCTGCTTCGACATCCCGGGCGACCTGTACAACTACCAGCCGTTCAATCTGCTGATGACCCCGCAGGAGCGCGGGAGCCTGTTCACGAACGTGAACTACGAGATCAACGACATGGCGGAGGCGTACGGCCAGGTCGTCTACAACCAGACACGCTCGGGTTTTGCGATCGCCTCGCTGCCGTTCGACGCGGTCGCCGATGACACGATCATCTCGGCCGACAGCATCTACAACCCGTTCGGGACGGACTTCGGCGGCGGCGCGGGCGACAACCCGGCCATGCGCGCGCGCCTGGAGTCGCTCGGCAACCGGCGCAGCAAGGTGCGTTCCGACCAGCTCTTCGCCAATGCCGGCCTGCGTGGCGAGTTCGCCTCGACGTGGCAATGGGATGTCAATGCAGGCATCGGCCACATGGGCCAGAGCACCAACATCAGCGGCTACCTGCTGAAGGACAAGCTGAACCAGGCGCTCGGGCCTTCGTTCGTCGACGCGGACGGGGAGCATTGCGGCACACCCGGGGCGATCATCGCCGGCTGCACACCGATCAACATCTTCAACCTTGAGGATCCGGCGCAGATCGCAGCGTTGAACGGCATCTCGACCAACTACCGCACCGACTACACGTTCCGCAGTTCGCAGTTCTCGGCCGGACTCAATGGCGACCTGTTCGAGATGCCGGCGGGCGCAATCAAGGCGGCCGTCGGGGCGGAGTACCGCGAGCAGGAGGGCGTGTTCGAGACCGACGCGCTGACGCGCGGCGAGGCGCCATTGTTCCTCACCTGCCTGCTGGCACAGGAGACCTGTACCGGCAATGGCGCGGCGGACTACGACGTGCGCGAGCTGTTCGGCGAGCTGTTCGTGCCGCTGCTCGCGGACCTGCCCGGGGTCCAGGCCCTGAACCTCACCGCCGGCGTGCGCTATTCGGATTACAGCAAGGACACGATCGGCGACGACACGACCTTCCAGGCGAAGCTCGAGTATCGCCCGGTCAGGGACCTGCTGCTGCGCGCGTCCTACGCCGAGGTCTTCCGGGCCCCGACGATCGTCGACCTGTCGCTCGCGCCGACCCAGACCGCCGCGACCTTCAACGATCCGTGCGCCGGGCTCACCTCGGCGCAGCTCGCCGCCAACCCGAATCTCGCGCTCGCCTGCGTGGGTGTCGCGCCGGACACGGGCTTCCAGCAGCCGAACAGCCAGATCACGGGCCTGCTGACCGGCAACGATCTGCTCAAGCCGGAAACGGGTGACGTGCTGACGGCCGGGTTCGTGTACGACTCGAGCCTGATTCGCGGCCTGTCGTTCAATGTCGATTACTGGCGGTACAAGATTGACGACATCATCACCGCGATCGACCCGAACTTCGCGGCGGATCAGTGCGTGCAGAACGGCGATACCGATTTCTGCGACCTGATGTTCCGCTTCGAGTCGGGCCCCAGCGCCGGTCAATTTCAGGTGTTTCAGTTGCCGACGGTCAATCTCGGCACGCTGGAGACGGACGGCGTCGACGTGGGCGTGCGCTATGCGCTGCGCGATACACCGATCGGCAGCTGGACATTCCAGCTCGAAGCGACCCGCATCAACAGCTTCACCAGCGTCCCGGTGCCCGGTGCGCCGCCGGTGGAAGTCGCAGGCACCTACGATCCGCAGTACGGCAACTACGCCAAGTGGCGCGGGGTGGCCGGCGTCGGCTGGACGTTCGGAGGCTTCGACGGCGCGCTGACCGCACGCTACTTCGACAGCCTCACGATCAAGGATGCCGACGGCAGGATCCCCGACCAGGCGCTCGACATCCCGTCGGTGACTTATCTCGATCTCACGCTCGGTTACAGCTTCGCGTCGAACACGCGACTGCAGGCCGGCGTGCAGAACCTGACCGACGAGGAGCCGCCGTTCTTCTACCAGAACAACGTGACGAACGCGAACACGGACGTCTCGACCTACGACGTGCTGGGGCGGCAGTGGTATCTCGGCGTGACGCAGAAGTTCTGAAGCCTGCGGGGACCGGCGACGTCGCGGCACTCACGATGGTGGGTGCCGCGGCGCACGCCGGGGGGCGCTACGATACGGCCGAGTCGGTATTCCGCCACTTGACGGAACTACAACCGACGCGCGCCGCGCACTGGCTCAACCTCGGCACGGCGCTGCGCGGACTCGCGCGCTATGACGATGCCTTGCGCGCGTATGCGCGTGCGCACGCGCTCGGCGGCTTCTCGCCCGCGTTCTGCTACAACGTCGGGCTCACCCACCTCGACCGGCTCGACTACGAGTCGGCGCGCGCGGTATTGGCGCGCGGCGTGTCACTCGCACCGCAGGATGCGGCGATGCGCCTGCAGTATGCGAATGCGTGCTTCGAATCGGGGCACACGGAGGAGGGCGCGCGCGCCCTCGCCGACGAGCAGCTGCTCGCGGCCCTGCCGCCTGCGCAGGTGGCCGATGCCGGCCAGCGCCTGCAGGGCGCCGGCGAGTCGGCGCTCGCCGCGGCGGCGATGTCGCGCCTGATGGCACTGCCGGACCTCGAGCTGCAATCGGGCCTCACGCTGGTGCACATGCTCGAGCGTGCGAACCGGCTCGCCGACGCCGGCGCGGTGCTGGCCGCGCTGCGCCACCGGCACGGTGCGGCGCCGACGGCGGCATTGAGCTCCGCAGAAGGCAGGATTGCGCAACGCGCCGGCAGACACGCCGAGGCCATCGCGCACTTCGAGCGGGCGCTGGCGCTCGAGACGGGTGCGCATCGGCGTCACTACGACCTGTTCCCGCTCGCGCGCTCGCTCGATGCCGCGGGCCGCACCGATGAGGCCTGGGAACGACTCGGCGAGGCGCACCGCTCGCAGCTTCGGCAGGTGTCGCTGGCGGCGCCCCTGCACGCGCTGCGCGGCGCGCCGACGTTCGCGATCGCCGATCGTGGCAGTGAGCGCCAGGACGTCGCGGCGTGGGATACGAGGGGCGCGCCGGCCGCGGCGGACAGCCCGGTCTTCATCGTCGCCTTCCCGCGCTCGGGCACGACATTGCTCGAACAGGTCCTCGACGCCCACCCGCACCTCGTCTCGATGGACGAGCAGCCCTGCCTGCAGCATGCGCTCGAGGAACTGGCGGCCGCCGGCGGGTGCTATCCGGACCGGCTCGCCGTCATCGCGCCGGCCGATCTCGAGGCGATACGCCGCCGCTACTTCGAGCGCGCGCGGCAGAAGTGCGCGCTGGCCCCCGGTCAGCGCCTCGTCGACAAGAACCCGCTCAACCTGTTGCGCCTGCCGGCGATCCGGCGCCTCTTCCCGCACGCCCGGGTGATCCTCGCGATCCGACATCCCTGCGATGTGCTGCTCAGCTGTCACATGCAGCACTTCACGGCGCCCGAGTTCGCGCTGCTGTGCGCCGACCTGCCGCGGCTCGCGGCCGCCTTCCGCAAGGCGTTCGACTTCTGGTACCGCGAGCAGGCGACACTGCAGGCGAATGTGCATGAATTGCGCTACGAGGGGCTCGTCACCGATTTCGAGCGCGAGGTGCGCGCGCTGGCTGCGTTTCTCGATCTGCCATGGCACGACGCCCTGCTCGCGCCGGCCGAGCACGCGCTGGGCAAGGCCTTCATCAGCACGCCGAGCTACTCGCAGGTCGTGCAGCCGGTGAATGCCAGGGCGGTGGGTCGCTGGCAGGCGTACCGGCGCCACTTCGAGCCGGCGCTTCCGCTGCTCGCGCCGCTGCTCGAACGCTGGGGCTATGACGCCGGATGAGCGGTGAAGAGCAGGTAGGTCGAGACGATGTACTTGTCGCCCGAGGCGGGCGGCACGCCTTCGTGCTGGTACATCCAGTACGGCGGAAACACCAGCAGGCGTCCGGCGCGCGGCGCGATGGCGAAGTCGAGCTGCGGAAAGCGGGTCTCGCCGCCCTCGGCGACATCGTTCAGGTACCACAGCATTACGAGGTAGCGATTCGCGACATGGTTGACGGCATCGAAATGCAGCTGGAACTTCTCGCCGCCCCCGGGCCGGTAGCGCTTCATCACGAGGTCCGAGTTCGTCCCGGAATCCGGCACGGCGATCCCGAGGCCCACATCGGCGTTGTAACGCGCGAGCGCCGCTTCGATCGTGCGTCGGAACATGCCGAGGAACGCGGCATCGGCGTAGCGGCTCACGTTGAGTTCGGTCCAGCGCGACTCTTCGAGGCCGCGGCGCACGTTGGCGCCGTTCTCCGCGTGGAAGCGCTCGAGGCCGTGGAACGAGGCGATCATGCGCGCGCACAGCGCCGCATCGAGGGAATCGTCGTAGGTGCGTATGTAATGGCGAAGGTCGGCGAGCGCCATGGCGGCCACCAAGCTAGCACAGGCCGGCGCACATGAGCGCACCACGCGGCGAACCGTTGCAGATGTTCCGTTCGGGCAACGTGCTGGCGGCCGAACAGGCCTGCATGCTGCGGCTCGAGACCCATCCCGACGACGTCGAGGCGCTCAAGGTCGTGGCGGTCGCGGCGCTGCGGCGTGGCGATGCGGTGCGCGCGATCGCCAAGCTGACCCATGCATCGCGGGTCGATCCCGCCGACACGATCGTGCGCTATCACCTCGCGCGGGCGCACGAAATGGGCGGCAATATCATCGCGTCCCTCGCGTGGTATGACAGCGCGCTTGCACTTGCGCCGGGCTTCCACCTGGCGCGACTCAATTACGGCGCGGCACTCGAGCGTGCGGGGCAGGGCGGGCGCGCGCTGTGGCAGTGGGCACGTGCGCTGCGCGATGCGCAGGCGCAGGGGCGCTGGCTCGATGCCGCGACTACTCCCTCGGGACTGCAGCCGCTCGTCGAGCGCGCTGCTCGGGCCGTGCGCAACGGGCGCCGCGCCATGCTGGCGCAGACGCTCGAGCCGCTGGCCGCGCAGTATGGGCGCGCGGCGCTCGAGCGCGTGCATCGGGCGCTGCGCATCTATCTCCGGGAAGAGCGCGCGCAGCCGGACGACCCGCGGCAGCAGCCCACCTTCCTCGCCTTTCCGGGCTTGCCGGCCGCACCGATCCTCGATCGTGCCCTGTTCGGGTGGATCGGGCCCCTCGAGGAGCAGTACACCGCCATACGCGGGGAACTCGAGGCGCTGCTGCCAGAGGCCACGGGCCGCGAGCGCGTGTTCGATTCGGAGGCGCTCGAACGCGACAACCTGCGCGGCCATCATGGGGCGCCGGGCTGGAACGGCTACTACTTTCATCGCCACGGTGAGCGGCGCGAGGAGAACTGCCTGCGCTGTCCGGCCACGACGCGCGCCCTGGATGCGTTGCCGCTGTCGCGCGTACCCGGGCACGGACCGGAAGTGCTGTTCTCGGTGTTCACGCCCGGCACGCATCTGCTGCCCCATCGCGGCGTCACCAACACGCGCGTCGTCGCGCACCTGCCCCTGATCGTGCCGCCGGACTGCGCGCTGCGCGTCGCCGACCACCTGCACGCATGGCGCGAGGGCGAAGTCGTCGTGTTCGACGATACCTACGAACACGAGGCGTGGAACCGGAGCGCAGCCATGCGTGTGGTGCTGATTTTCGATGTGTGGAATCCGCACCTGACCGAGGTCGAGCGCCTGGCGCTCGCCGCGCTGGTCGAGGCCATCGGCGAGTTTCGCAGCACGATGGAGGCCGCGTAGATGCGTCTCCCGCAGCCCTTCCAGCGCCTTGCCGTGCGGTTCGACGCGCAGCGACTGCGCGAGGAGGTCGAGGCGCTGCCGGCCGATGCCTGGGTGAGCCATCCGGACGGCATTCCCGGCAACAGCGCGCTGCGCCTCATCTCGGTCGATGGCGGCGAGAATGATGCGGTGTCCGGGCGCATGCTGGCGACGCCGCAGCTCGCGCGCATGCCCTACCTGCGCCAGGTGCTCGCGAGTTTCGGGGTGGTGTGGAGTCGCTCGCGGCTGCTGCGCCTCGCGCCGGGCGCGAGCGTGCCCGAGCATGCCGACATCAATCATCACTGGTTCAGCCGCGTGCGGCTGCACGTGCCGATCGTGACCGAGCCCGAGGTGCGCTTCCACTGCGGTGGCGAGTCCGTGCACATGGCCACCGGCGAGGCGTGGATCTTCGACACCTGGCGCCTGCATCGCGTCGAGCATGGCGGCACGCAGCCGCGCATCCACCTGGTCGCCGATACCTCCGGCAGCGCCGCGTTCTGGCAGTTCGTGCAACAGAGCGCGACGCGGCAGACCGGTTCGCAGGATCCGGGCGCGCCGATGCTGCAGTTCGATCCCGGTCGCGATGCGATGCCGCTGACGGAGCAGGCACCGGAGCCCTGTGTCATGTCGCCGGGCGAACTCGAGCTGCTGGTGCTCGACCTGCGTGCGGAGCTCGCTGCGCTCGAGGATTCGCCCGGCGCGGCCACGCGCCTCGCCCGGTACCACGCCCTGCTCGATGCGCTGTGCCGCGACTGGCGGCAGCTCTACGCCCTGCACGCGCAGTCGGCGCCGGGCTGGACGGAATTCGAGCGTCTGCTCGATGTGGTGCGCGCGCGGGCGCAGGAATCCGGCGCAGGACTCGTCATGGCGACGAATCGCGTCGCGTCGAACCAGGTTCTCGAAGCCCGCGTGCTGCGGCCGGCGCTGTCGCTCGCGCGCGTCATTGCGCGCCGGCCCGCGCGCCCGGTGTTCATCATCGCGGCACCCCGTTCGGGCAGCACGCTGCTGTTCGAGACCCTCGCGGCGAGCCACGATGTGGCGACGCTCGGCGGCGAGGCGCCGTGGCTGATCGAGGGTCTCGCGGCTCTGCGCCCCGGTGCGCCGGGAGTCGAGTCGAACCGGCTCACCGCGGAGCATGCGAGCGATGCGATCGCCGCCCGCATCATCACGGAACTCGCGGAGCGACGCGTCGATGCCGCGGGGCGCCGGGTCGCCGATGACGCCCCGCTCAGGTTCCTCGAGAAGACGCCCAGGAACGCGCTGCGCGTGCCATTCATCAATCGGCTGTTTCCCGACGCGCAGTTCATCTTCCTGTGGCGCGATCCGCACGGCAACCTCGCGAGCATCATCGAGGCATGGGAAGCGGGAGGGTGGAAAACCTACAACGGCCTCGACGGCTTCGACGGGCCGTGGTCGCTGCTGCTGCCACCCGGGTGGCGCACGATGCGTGGCCGGCCGCTCGCCGAGATCGCCGCGTTCCAGTGGGAGAGCGCCAATCGCATCGCGCTCGAGGACCTCGAGCAGCTGCCGCACGCGCGCTGGACGGCGGTGAGTTACGAGGATCTGGTCGCCGATCCACGCGCCACCATCGAGCGCCTGTGCCGCTTCGCCGGCATCGAGTTCGACGCGGCGCTGGAGATCCGTGTGCAGGGCGCGCTGCCGCTGTCGCGCTACACGCACACCGCGCCGGCGCCCGACAAGTGGCGGCGGCGCGAGGCCGAAGTGCTCGGCGTGCTGCCCTCGATCACGTCCGTGTGGGATCGATTGCGCAGGCTCGAGCCCGATGGGTTTCAGTCGGCGACGTATCCGTACCGCTCGACGAGCGCGGCGTCGCGACGTCCGACGAGTGCTCGCAGGTCGGCATCGTAGTAATCCGCCGCCGGGCCATGCGCGGAGACGTTGCGCGGTGCGCTCGTGCGCAGGAACTCGCCAAGCGCTGCACCGGCCGGCACGCCGGCCTCAGCCATGACCTGCGGCAGCTCGGTGCGCAGCACTTCCATGCGCGCAATGTGCAGGCCCACGGGCGCGCCGTAGAGGTATTGGTAGAGCCAGGAGTAGAAGCCGAGGCCCGTGCCGCGGATCGCGGCGAGCGCGGGACCCGGGAGATTGAGTCCATGGTTCGCGTACTGCGCCGGCAGCGCAGCGATCACGCGATCGAGTAACGCATCGTGCTCGCCGAGGGAGAGCATGTTGCGGATCGTCGCGGCAAAGTCCGCCCGCCCGCCGTCGGCCAGCACGCCGAACAGTGCATTCGGGCGCGGGCGCGCGCGCTGAAACGCATACCACGACACATAGTAGCTCCACGGATTGCGCACGAGGCCCAGCACCGGCAGCCGCGCATGCGATGCCGGGATGGCGCTGCGCGGCAGGTGGTAGCCGTACTGGCTCGCGCCGGCTTCGTGGCGCAGCAGGGCCTCGTTGACGAAGCTGCCGCCCGACTTGTGCAGGTGCAGGAAGACGAAGCGCGGCGTGAGGATCATCCGGCAAGGCCGAGACCGCGCGCGCCCTTCGCGAGCAGCGCGAGCAGCGGCGGCGAGGGCAGGAAGTCGGCGATCAGGTGGGTGCGGGAGAGCGTTGCGTGCCCGTTGCGCACGCCATGCGGTGCGCTGTTGTCGAGCGCCCAGACCTCACCGGCGGCCATCCGGTAGCGCCGCCCACCGGCGAGCATCCACACCTCGTCGTGCGTCACGACCGGAACATGGATGCGAATAGTCTTGGCGAAGTAGGGCGCCTGGTCGATGTGCAGGTCGATCACCGCACCACCCGGCAGGCGTGCCAGCAGGCAGCGCTGCACGGGGGCCGCAATCAGTGTCGTCACGATCTCGCGCGCGTAGGGCAGCAGCGCAAGCGGCGCGCGATCGTCGATCGGCAGCTCGCCCTCGGCGGGCGCATGCCCGCGCAGGAAGATCGCCTCGGCCGGGCGATGCACGCCGACACGACCGCCTTGCGTGCCCCACAGCGAGGCCGGCAGCGCCGCGACTTCGGCGGCCAGCCGTGCCGCATCGACGGCGAGCGGCAGGCGGATGCAGCCGCCGATCAGTCGCGACTTGTCGATGCATGGCTGTCCCGGCAGGTCGAGCATGCGGACACTTTGCCGCGGCGACCATGCATAAAAAAGACCCGGCGCCTCGCGGCACCGGGTCTTCGTCGCAGCAAACGGGCGCTTTATCGATCCGACCGGACCAGCACCACGCGGCGGTTCTGCGCGCGACCTTCAGCGGTTGCATTGTCCGCTTCCGGACGGCTCTCGCCATAACCCACCGACTCGAGGCGGCTCGCTGCCACGCCCTTGTCGATCAGGTACTGGCGCACCGAGGCGGCGCGACGCTTCGACAGTTCGAGGTTGTACGCCTCGGTGCCGCGATCGTCGGTGTGGCCCTCGATCGTGCCGCGCACGGTCTGATTGCGCTGCATCAGGCTCACGGCGAGGTCGAGGTCACGGAACGATTCCGGCTTGATCTCGGCCGACGCCGTATCGAAGTACACCTCGAGGCGCAATGCGAACGAGCAGCCGACCTCGTCGACCTTTTCGCCGGCGCGCGTATTCGGGCACTGGTCGATGCGATCGACGACGCCGTCACCGTCGCCATCCAGCTCGCAGCCGTTGGCGTCCACCTTGGCGCCCGCGGGCGTGCCCGGGCACTTGTCGAGGCGATCGACGACGCCGTCACCATCACTGTCGAGCTCGCAACCCCGGGCATCGACCGGTGTGCCGCTCGGTGTTCCGGGGCACCTGTCGAGGTCGTCGTTGACGCCGTCACCGTCGCTGTCGCCGATGACCGGCGCCGCAACCGGTACCACCACGGGCGCGCCCCACTGGTACTGCAGGCCGATGCCCGCAACGGTGTCGTTCAGGTGATCGCGGTTCGGCGGCGCGGTCTCGGTCGAGTACAGACCGTAGATCTCGGCGCGCAGCGCGAGGGCGGTGCCCTGCGCGGTGTCCACCTTCAGGTTCGCGAGCAGCCCGAGGCCGTAGGCAAGAGTCCACGACTCGACCTTCTCGCCGGCGAGTGCGCCGCCGCCGTAATCGGCGTCGACGTAGCCGTAGCCGAGCTTCAGGAACGGCGAGATGCGCGAGTCACGGTAGAACACGCGGTGCAGGTTGAGGAAGACGCTGTCGATGTCGAGGCCCGAGTTGCCCAGCGCATCGGTGCTCACGCGGCTGTATGCCAGTTCCGCGTCCCACTTGTCGCTGAACGAGCGACCGAATGCGATCTGTCCACCGATCTCGTCGTCGGCGAGGCGATCGCGGTCGGCCCACATGTAGATGGCTTCGGGGGCGATGTACCAGCTGGGAGCGGGCGGTGCGGCCGCTGCCGGGAGCGACGCGAGCAGCAATGCCGCCGCAACGCACGTCAACGAGACGTTGTTGTTCATGTTGATCTCACTGTGGCTTTGGGGATGTTGCGCATGAGACTCGTTAACTTGAGCCTGTGGGGTTGCGTCAACCGGTGCAAAATTCTAGCCAGACTGTTTACGGAATGCCACTCTCGGGTCGATTTGTTGTATCAAAACTACGACCTGGTGCGGACACGGTCCCCGACCGCTATTCCGCGTCTCGCCGCTTCGCCGCCGCGAATTTCGAGCACTCGCGTGACCGGTGTGCCCGACCGGATCGAATCGAGCGAGTGAGGCGTGGTCTCGTGCGCGATGCGCACGATACGGCCGCCGCGATCGATGAACAGCATGTCGAGCGGGATGTAAGTGTTCTTCATCCACATCGATACCTCGCGCGGCGCCGCGTGCACGAACAGCATGCCGGAGCCCGCATCGAGATCGCGCACGTACATCAGGCCCTGTGCCTGGCGCTCGGGCGTGTCGGCGACCCACACATCGAAACGATGCACCCGCTCTCCCGAAGTGATCTCGACACTCGCGCGCGGAAAGGCGTCGAGATCCTCGAGTCCGGTGTCCGCATTCGCGAGCACGGCGAGGAGTGCCGCTGCGGCGAGCAACGGGGCGCGCGCTGCAGAGCGCGACCGGCGAATTTCAGCTTGCATGGCTTTCCGTACCTGTGAACGGGCTCTCGCCCTCTATATCGATCTTCCCCGCGAAATCGAAGCGCGTCACGAGCAATCGCTCGTCGCCCTGCAGCGTGGACGCCGGTTCGGTGCAGAAGCCGCGCGCCTCGATCCGCCAGCTGCGCGACCCGCCGCCGAGCGGGCCGGTGCGCTGCTGGGTGAGCGCATCGACCGTGCACTTGTCGTCGCCCTGCGTCGCGAACAGGCGTCGCTCGCCTTCGAAGATCACCGTGAGGTTCACCGGCAGGCCCTGTGCGGCGATGCCCTCGGCCGCCTGCGCGATGCCGAAGACGAAGCGCAGCCGGCGCCCGTCGCTCTGCTCGGGTCCCGCAAACGTGACGCGCAGGCCACTGCCGTCGGGGCGCGGACCACCGGTGCATTCGATGTCGCCATTGCGCCAGTCGATGTCGAGGTCGAGCGCGCCGCGAATGCGGGCGCGCAGGTAGCCGTCGCCGCTGGCGAGGCAGCCCGCCGTGGCGGCCGCGGCCTGCTCGGCCGCGGGTCCGGCATCGGGGACGTCCGACGCCGAGCAGGCGGCCATCACGAGCGCGAGCGCAGGTGCGGGCCACTTCACGCGCATCAGCCGATCACCAGCATGTGCTTCGCGAAGCGCGCGTGCACTCGGCCGATGAAGCGCGCGGCGTGCATCAGCAGCGTGATGATCACGACGCCGAGCGCGATCGCGAGCGGCAGCAGCCAGGGCGAGGCGAGCCAGGCGGGACTGAAATGGATGTCGGCGGCGACGTCGAACCAGCCGAGGCGACGCCCGATCTCGAAGACTGGCGCGAAGGTCAGCGACAGGCCGAGCGCCATGCCGGTCACCGCGATCGTGAAGTAGATGATGCCGAGCGGCAGCGCGAGGATGAGGTAGGCGATCGTGGTCCAGGTGCGCGCATCGCGCAGCATCTCGAGGATGCGGGTCCAGAACGAAAGCTTCGCTCCGGGGTGCAGGGGGCGTCGCGGCATGCGCTCGCCCGACACCGCCTCGAGCAGGCGGCCCTCGGCGAGCGCGATGACCCGTGTGAGGCCGATGAAGGCGAGGAAGAACGGCACGCCGATGATCAGGATCGCGAGGCCGGCCGACAGCGACAGGCCGACCACCGTGAAAGTGAAGTGGAAGATGCCAAGGGCGAGCGCCAGGAAAAGGTAGAAGAGCGAAGCATAGGCGCGCGGGTCTGAATACACACTGAAGAAGCGTCGCCAGGCGCCGCCGCCCGGGGCGGGGCGGGGCGTGTGCAGGGCGGCGGCCACCTTGACCTCCGTGTCGCGGTAAGCCGCGGCGACTTCGTCGGGCGCGCCGTAGGTGCTCGCGATCAATTCGAGCACGTCGGATTCGGACTTGCCGGGGTGCGCGCCGAGCTCGGCACGCAGATACTCCTCGGCATCGTAAAGTGCGTCCTGCACCAGTGACGGGTCGGCGTCCGCCAGCGCTTCGCGCAGCTGTTTCAGGTATGCGTCAATGGAGCGCGGTGCTGTCCTGTTCATGTCGATATTCCTTACGAAGTGAAGCGGTCGACGAAATTCCGCGTTTGCTGCCAGATGGCCCGCCATTCACCGAGCACCATCCCGCCGGAATCCGTGATGCGGTAATACTTGCGCGGCGGTCCGCTCAGCGAGGGCTCGATGCGGCTCGAGAGCAGGCCGCTCGCCGACAGGGACCGCAGCACCGGGTAGATGGTGCCTTCCTTGAAGAGGGGCTCGCCGTCCGCGGCGCGCTGCAGCTGCTTGGCGATCTCATAGCCGTAGAGCTCGCCCCTGGCCTGGTCGAGCACCGACAGCAGGACGAGCGCGACCAGCCCTCCGTTGAGGTCCTTCTGGAACTTGCGTGCGCTGCTATCGTCCATTTGCCAGTACTGTAATGTGAACAATACTGCGCAGTCAATGGTAGGCGCGAGTCCTGCTAAACTCGCCGCCGACCGACATCGCAATCGTCCCGCTGAGGGACCCAGGCCAGAAATCGCCCATGACTTCGTCAATCTTCATAGAAATAACGGCTAAAATCCCCGAAAAGCTGCAAAGATTGCCGGAACTCGCCGGGAACCTGTTCTTCAGCTGGCATCGCCCGGTGCGCTCGCTGTTCGAGGACCTCGATGCCGGGCTCTGGGCGCAGACGAGCGGCAACGCCAAACTGCTTCTGCGGTGCGTGGGGCAGGAGGCCCTGGATCGCGCGGCGGCGGATCCCGTGTACGTCGCACGTTACGGTCAGGTCCTTGCGACCTTCGATGCCTACCTCGCGCAGGCGGCCGCGCCGAGCGATGCGCCGCTGGTGGCGTATTTCTGCGCCGAATACGGCTTCCACGAAAGCTTCCCGATCTACTCGGGCGGTCTCGGCATCCTTGCCGGCGACCACTGCAAGGCCGCGAGCGATGAGCGGCTGAACTTCGTCGCGATCGGCCTGATGTACGGCCAGGGTTACTTCGTGCAGACCGTCGACAGCGACGGCGTGCAGCACGCGGTCTACCAGGACCACGATCCGCGCGACCTGCCGGTCGAACCGGTGCGCAACGCGGACGGCACCTGGCTGCGTGTCTCGATCGACATCGCAGGTCGCCCGGTGCACGCGCGCCTGTGGTCTGCCCAGGCCGGGCGCGTGCCCGTCTACCTGCTCGACACGAACTGCGAGGACAACGCACCGGTCGATCGCGACATCACGCATCGGCTCTACGGCGGCGATCGCGTGACGCGCATCCGCCAGGAAATGGTGCTCGGCATCGGCGGCGTGCGTGCGCTGCGCGCGTTGGGCCTCGCGCCCGCAGTGTGGCACCTGAACGAGGGCCATGCCGCGTTCCTGATCCTCGAACGCATGCGCGAGGAGGTCCGCAACGGGCTGCCTGCCGACGTTGCGCTCGAGGCGGTCGCCGCGCAGTGTGCCTTCACGACGCATACGCCCGTCGCTGCGGGCCACGACAGCTTCCCGCACGACCTGGTGCGCGAACAGTTCTCCAGCTACCTCGACAGCCTGGGTTGGCCCGCCGATCGCGTGCTGGCACTGGGGCGCGCGCCGGATGCGCCGCATGAATTCAACATGACCTGGCTCGCGCTCGCGGGCACGCGCCATGTGAACGGCGTGAGCCGCGTGCATCGAGGCGAATCCGCGAAGCTGTGCGCGAAGCACTGGCCCGAACTGACGGCGCAGGAGAACCCGGTCGGTTTCGTCACCAATGGCGTGCACGTGCCGACTTTCCTGCACCAGACCTGGGCCGAATTCTTCGACCAGCACCTGTCACGCGACTGGCTCGGGCGCCTGTCCGACAGCAGCCTGTGGGCGACGCTCGAACACGTACCGGACAAGGCGTTCTGGGTCGCCGCGCAGGACGTCAAATCGCGCATGTTCGCAATGGTGCGCGAGCGCCTGAAGGCCGAATTCGCGACCAAGGGCATGAGCGGCGCGCAATGGCGCCAAACTTCGCGATGGATCGATCCGGAGCGTCCGGACGTGCTGACCATTGGTTTCGCCCGGCGCTTCGCGACCTACAAGCGCGCCTCGCTGCTGCTGCGCGACCGCGCGCGCCTCGCGCGCCTGGTGAACGACAGCGCGCGACCGATGGTGCTGCTGTTCGCCGGCAAGGCGCATCCGGCGGATGAGCCGGGCAAGGCCGTGCTGCGCGAGATCAAGCAGCTGATGCTGACACCGGAATTCGCCGGACGCGTCCTGTTCCTCGACGACTACGACATGCAGCTTGGCCGCGCGCTCGTATCCGGCTGCGACGTGTGGCTCAACAATCCGATCGCGCCGCTCGAGGCGAGCGGAACGTCGGGCATCAAGGCCGCCACCAACGGCACGCTCAACCTGTCGATCCTCGACGGCTGGTGGACCGAGGCCTGGGATGGCGAGAACGGCTGGGGCCTCTCGCCGGTCCCCGTGCAGGATGCCGCACGCCGCGACGCGCTCGAAGCCGAGAACGTGCTCGACACGCTCGAGGAAGAGGTGCTGCCGCTCTACTACTCCCGCAACGGCAGCGGCTTTCCGGTCGAGTGGGTGCGCAAGAGCAAGCACGCGATGGCGACGGTGATACCCGCGTTCAACATGGGTCGCGTCGTCAACGATTACGCCGACGGGATCTATCGGCCGGCCGCGCGCCTCGGTGCCGCGCTCGCCGCGGACGGTTACGCCGGCGCGCGCGCGCTCACGGAATTCAAGCAGCGCGTGCGCGCGGCCTGGCCGCGGGTGGCCCTGGTGCGTGTCAGCGATCCGCCGCCGCAGATCGACCTGTTCGGTCGCCTGCAGATGAGGGTGGCCGTGCAGCTCGCCGGGCTCGCCCCCGACGAGGTCGCGGTCGAGCTCGTGGGCAAGCGGCGCCTGCCGAGGCCGCCGGACGATGAGCCGCTGCTCACCTCGTATCGCGAGCAGCCGCGGGACGGCCACTTGAACCTCGCGTTCACGCCTACCGGGGAGACCACGGGCGAGGGTGCGCAGGTTTTTGCGATCGACGTGCCCGTGGCGGCGAACGGGCAGTACGCGATCGAAGTGCGGGTGCGTCCGGCGCACCCGCTGCTCACGCATCCTTACTGGATGGGGCTCATGAAGCGTCTCGCCTGAGCACCACGCCGCCGAGCGGCGGCAGCGTGATCTCGAGCGAGCAGGGCTGGCCGCGATGCGGCGTCGGTGTGGCGGGGAGCGGCAGCGGATTGCCGAGGTTGCTGCCGCCGTAGTACTGCGAGTCGGAATTCAGGATCTCGCGATAGCTGCCCGCCTCGGGTACGCCGATGCGCAGCGCGATGCGCGGCACGGGCGTGAAGTTCAGCGCGACGACCACGAAGTGCTCGTCGCTGCGTCGCACGTACACCAGTATCGAGCTGGCGGCGTCGTCGCAATCCAGCCACTGGAAACCCCGCGGTTCGAAGTCGTAACGGTGCAGACTCGGGTCGCCGACATACAGCCGGTTCAGGTCACGGACCAGCTGGCGCACCCCGGCGTGCGCCGGATCGTCGGCGAGCGACCACGGCAGCGCGGCGGCAAAGTTCCACTCCGAGTCCTGGGCGAACTCGCCGCCCATGAACAGCAGCTTCTTGCCGGGCAGCGTCCACATGTACAGGTACAGCAGGCGCAGGTTCGCGAGCTGCTGCCAGCGGTCCCCGGGCATGCGCCCGAGCAGCGAGCGCTTCAGATGCACGACTTCATCGTGCGACAGCGGCAGCACGAAGTTCTCGGTGTACGCGTACATCATCGCGAACGTCAGCCGCTGGTGGTGGTAGCTGCGAAACAGCGGATCCTGGCGGAAATAGGCGAGGGTGTCGTGCATCCAGCCCATGTTCCACTTCATCGAGAAGCCGAGGCCGCCGTCGTGCGCCGGGCGGCTGACCATGGGCCAGTCGGTCGACTCCTCGGCGATCACCACGGCGCCCGGGCAGCGCGCGTGCACCAGCGCGTTCAGCTCCCTCAGGAAGTCGATCGCCTCGAGGTTGTGGTTGCCGCCGTAGCGGTTCGGCAGAAAATCGTCCTTGCGGCTGAAGTCGAGGTAGAGCATCGAGGCGACCGCGTCTACGCGCAGACCGTCGAAGTGGTACTCCTCGAGCCACCAGCACGCGCTCGAGAGCAGGAACGAGCGCACTTCGTTGCGGCCGTAGTCGAAGACCAGCGTGCCCCAGTCGCGATGCTCGCCGCGGCGCGGGTCGGCGTATTCGTAGAGCGGCGCGCCGTCGAAACGCGCGAGTCCGTGCGCATCGCGCGGAAAGTGACCCGGCACCCAGTCGAGGATCACGCCCAGGCCGGCGGCATGGCAGCGGTCGATGAAGTGCCGCAGGTCGTCCGGCTCGCCGTGGCGGCTTGTCGGCGCGAAGAACCCGGTCGTCTGGTAGCCCCAGGAATCGTCGAGCGGATGCTCGGTGACCGGCAGCAGTTCGAGATGCGTGTACCCGAGGTCGCGCACGTACGGCACCAGCGTGTCGGCGAGTTCGCGGTAGCCCGGGAAGCCCCCGTCCGCGTGGCGCTGCCAGGAACCGAGGTGCACTTCGTAGATGCTCATCGGCGCGTGCAGCCAGTCGCGCGCGGCACGCGCGCGCAGCCAGGCCTCGTCCTGCCAGGCATATGACGTTGCGGCCGGCAGGCGCGAGGCGGTGGCGGGTCGCAGTTCAGCGCGGCGCGCGTAGGGGTCGGACTTCAGGCTGAGCGTGCCGCTGTCGCGGTTGCGGATCTCGAACTTGTAGAGCTCGCCGGGCGCGAGGTCCGGCACGAACAGTTCGAAAACGCCGCTCGATCCGCGCGCCGACAGCGGGTACTGGCGGCCGTCCCAGTTGCAGAACGGCCCGACGACGCTCACGCGCTCGGCGTTCGGCGCCCAGACCGCGAAGCGCATGCCTGCGACGCCGTCGCGCACGCGCGGCACCGCGCCGAGCAGCTCCCATGCCGCAGCGTGCGCGCCGCGGCCGAAGCGCTCGAGCGCCGCCGGTTCGAGCTCGGGCGCGAACGCGTAAGGGTCGTGGCGCGAGTGGGCCCCGTGGGCGTCGCGCCAGCGCAGCCGATAGCGCTCCGGTACGTGGGCTGCATCGCCCTGCCACAGGAAGAAATCGGTCTGGCCGACCCGCGGCACGGTGAGCGTGTCCTCGAGCATCACGTCGTGCGCGCGCGGCAGGTACAGCAGGACGGCGAGCCGGGTCCCTTCGCGGTGCGGGCCGAGCACTCCATGCGGATGATGGTGGCGCCCGTCCGCCAGGCGCCCGAGGTCGTGCGCGAGCGTGTCGAGCAATCCGTCGGGGTTCGACATTTGGCGTGTGATCGGGTTGCGCCTGAAACACAAAGGTGTAAACGTACGTCTACCATATGACCAAGCAAGCCGCACGCGCATCATCGGGGCGTTACGTCAGCCGACTCACCAGCGGCGCGCTTGCGGTCATCATGGCGGGCGGGCGCGGCGAGCGCCTGGGACCGCTGACCGAGAGCCGCTGCAAGCCTGCGGCGCCGTTCGGCGGCAAGTTCCTCATCATCGATTTCGTGCTGTCCAACTGCGTGAACTCCGGCATCCGCCAGATCATGGTGCTCACCCAGTACAAGGCGCAGTCGCTGATTCACCATGTGCAGAACGGCTGGAACTACCTGCGCGGCGAATTCGGCGAGTTCGTCGACGTGATCCCGGCGCAGCAGCAGATCGGCATGCACTGGTATCGCGGTACCGCCGATTCGGTCTACCAGAATCTCGACGCCATCCTGCAACTGCGGCCCAAGTACGTGCTGGTGCTCGCCGGGGACCACATCTACAAGATGGACTACGGCCCGATGATCGCCTACCACGTCGAGAAGGGAGCCGACATCACCGTCGGGGTGGTCGAAGTGCCGCGCGCGAGCGCCGCGAATGCCTTCGGCGTGCTGACCGTGACCGAATCGAACCGGGTCACGCGCCTCACCGAGAAACCCGCCGATCCGGATCCGGTGCCCGGCAAGCCCGACAGCGCGCTCGCCTCGATGGGTATCTACGTGTTCAGCACGCGTCTGCTCGAGCAACTGCTGGTCGCCGATGCGGCCGATCCCGATTCGAAGCACGATTTCGGCCGCAACATCATTCCCGGCGCGATTCCGGACATGCAGGTGTTCGCCTATCCGTTCCAGGACGTCAAGACGCGCGCCCAGAACTACTGGCGCGACGTCGGCACGATCGATGCGTACTACGAGGCCAATCTCGAACTCGTGCATGTCGCGCCCGAACTCAACATCTACGACGAGGAATGGCCGATCTGGACCTACCAGGTGCAGCAGCCGCCGGCCAAGTTCGTGCTGAACGACGGCGCGCGCGTCGGCACCGCGATCAACTCGATGATCGCGGGTGGTTCGATCGTCTCGGGTGCACGCGTCACCGAGTCGCTGCTGTTCTCGAACGTGCGCGTCAACGAGTACAGCACGGTGCATCGCTCGTTGGTGCTGCCGGGCGTGAACATCGGCAAGGACTGCCACATCAACAACGCCATCCTCGACGAGGGCTGCGATGTGCCGGACGGTGCGCGCATCGGTATCGATACCGCGGCCGATCGCGAGCGCTATTTCGTGACCGAGAAAGGCGTCGTGCTCGTGACCGCCGCGATGCTCCGCGCGGCCGGCGCCTAGTTCCATGTCGGGTCGTCTGCCGGTCGTGCTGCTGTGGCACATGCACCAGCCGCAGTACTGCGATGCGCTCACCGGCGAGTACACGCAGCCGTGGACAGCGCTGCATGCGCTCAAGGACTACTCCGACATGGCGGCGCACCTCGAGGACAACCCGGCTGCGCGTGCGGTGGTGAATTTCACGCCGGTGCTGATCGAGCAGCTCGAGGCACTGGCGCTGCAGGTGAGGGCGCACCTCGGCATCGGCGCCGCGCTGCTCGACCCGGTGCTCGCCTCGCTGGTCGGCACGCTGCCGGCCGAGCCCGAGGCGCGCCTGGCGCTGGTGCGCGCGCTGCTGCGCGCGCAGCGCGCGCAGATGATCGAGCCGCTGCCGGCGTATCGTGAGCTCGTCGACATCGCCGCGCTGCTCGCGACTCCGGCGCGCATCGCCTACGTGAGCGACGCGTTCATCCGCGACCTCTCGGTCTGGTATCACCTCGCGTGGACCGGCGAGACGATCCGTCGCCGCGACGCGCGCGTGGCGGCGCTGATGGCACGCGCGCGCGATTTCACGACGGACGATCGCCGCGCCCTGCTCGCCGTGATCGGCGACACGCTCGCCTCGATCATTCCGCGCTACCGGGCGCTCGCGGCAGCGGGACGCTGCGAACTGAGCGTGTCGCCGTATTCCCACCCGATCCTGCCGCTGCTGTGCGACTTTGCCGCCGCGCGCGAGTCTCTGCCGGCGAGCCCGCTGCCGAGGCACGCCGGCTACGCGGGTGGGCGCGAACGCGCCGACTGGCACATGGGGGAAGCCGTGCGCGTGTTCGAGCGCGCCTTCGGCGCCCGGCCGGTGGGCTGCTGGCCGTCGGAGGGCGCTATCAGCCACGCGGCGCTCGAGGTGATCGATCGGCACGGGTTCGCCTGGGTCGCGAGCAGCGCAGGCGTGCTGCGCGCGAGCCTCGATGCACGGTCGGGCGAGGTAGCCTGGGCGGCCGATGCCCTCGATCGCCCGTATCGGCTGCCGGGACAGCGGCTGCAATGCTGGTTCCGCGACGACGGGCTGTCCGATCTCGTCGGGTTCACCTATTCGACCTGGCACGGGGACGACGCGGTCGCGCACCTGGTCGCGGCACTGGTCGAGCTGGCGGCGCGCCATGGCGACTCGCCGGGGCACGCGGTGCTCATCGCCCTCGATGGCGAGAATGCCTGGGAGCACTACCCGCAGAACGGCTACCACTTCCTGCGCGCGCTCTATGCCGCACTCGCCACCCACCCGCAACTCGAGCTCACGACACTCGGGGCGCTGTCGGCGCGCGAGTCGCTGCCGCCGGCGCTCCTGCCGCACGTGCGCGCCGGCAGCTGGGTGCATTCGACGCTCGCCACCTGGATCGGCGATGCCGACAAGAACGCGGCCTGGGACCTGCTGTGCGAGGCGAAGCTGGCATTCGACCGCGTGGTCGCGGGCGGCGCACTGGTCGGCGAGTCGCTGGCCGCGGCGCGACGCCAGCTGGCGCAGTGCGAGAGTTCGGACTGGTTCTGGTGGTTCGGCGATTACAACCCCGCCGAAGCCGTGGCACAGTTCGATCTGCTGTTTCGCCGCCAGCTGACCGTCCTCTATCGCATGCTGGCGCTCGAACCACCCGCGGAACTCGGGCAGCCGGTCTCGCGCGGCGGCGGCTCGATGGAACACGGCGGCGTCATGCGCCGCGCCCATGACGACTGAATCGCCACGTCGGGCGGGCGTGCTGCTGCCCATGTTCGCGCTCCCGCGCGCAGCGGCCGGCGCCGTCGCGGCGCGCGCGTTCGTCGACTGGCTGGCCGCAGCGGGCTTCACCGTGTGGCAGGTGCTGCCGATCGGCCCCACCGGTGCCGACGGCTCGCCCTACTGGCTGCGCTCGGATCATGCGACACACATCGCGCTGATCGATCGGCAGGACTACTCGGCCGACGACTACCACGCATGGCGCGAGCGCGAACGCGACTGGATCGACGACTACGCGCTGTTCGAGGTGCTCGCCGCCGCGCACGGCGGCGCGCCGTGGCAGGAGTGGCCGGTGGCGCTGCGCGATCGCGAGCCCGCGGCGCTCGCTGCGGCGCGCGCCTCGCACGCCGAGGCCATCGGGCGCATCGTCCTCGACCAGTACCTTGCCGCTCGCGGCTGGAGCGAGTTGCGCGAGTATGCGAATTCGCGGGGCGTGGCACTCTTCGGCGACCTGCCGGTCTACGTGGCGCCCGATTCGGTCGAGACCTGGGTGCATCGGCGCCAGTTCCAGCTCGCTGCGGCCGGCCGACCAACGGCACTCGCGGGTGTCCCGCCCGACTACTTCGCTGCGGACGGGCAGCTGTGGGGCAATCCGGTCTACGACTGGGACGCAATGGCTGCCGACGGATACGCATTCTGGTGTGCCAGGGTGCGGCGAGCGCTGTCGCGCTACGACCTGCTGCGCCTCGATCACTTCCGTGGACTGGTCGCGTACTGGCGCGTGCCGGCCGGTGCAGCCACGGCGCGCGACGGCAGCTGGCAGCCGGCCGGCGGCAGGCCGCTGCTGCATGCGCTGCAGGCGCTCGCGCAGGATCGGCCGCATCCCGGGTCTTCGACCTACGTCGCCGAGGACCTCGGCGTGATCACGCCGGATGTCGAAGCGCTGCGCTGCGAGTTCCGGTTGCCGGGCATGAAGGTGCTGCAGTTCGCGTTCGATGGCTCGGCCGCCAATCCCTACCTGCCGCACCGCCATATGCGCGAGTCGGTCGTGTACACCGGCACGCATGACAACGACACCACGCTCGGCTGGTACCAGGGCCTCGACGGGCACACGCGCGCGCGCGTCGACTACGTGCTGCGTGTGCACGCCGGGGAGATGCCCTGGGCGCTGGTCCACGCGGCACTCGCCTCGGTCGCCGACCTCGCGATGCTGCCGGTCGCCGATGTGCTGGGCCTCGGCGGCGCGGCGCGCCTCAATACGCCCGGCACGACAGTCGGCAACTGGCAATGGCGGCTGCCGCCCGGTGCATTGACGCCACAGCTGGCGGCGCAGTTTCGCCACGCCAACCAGGTATTCGGCCGCGCTCTGCTAGGATAGGCGGCATGAGGATTCTCATCGCCACCGCGCTTGCGGTATTGCTTTCCTCCTGCGCGGCCACCCGCCTCGAAACACCCCACCTGCAGCTCGTCAATATCGAGATGATGGAAAGCGAGCTGTTCGAACAGCGCTTCAAGGTGCGCATGCGCGTGCAGAATCCCAACGACCGCGCACTGCCGGTGCAGGGCATCAGCGCGAAGATGCAGCTTCAGGGCGAGGATTTTGCGCAGGGCGTCGCCGGCGAGGCGTTCACGGTGCCGGCGTTCGGCGAGGCCGAGTTCGACATGGTCCTGCGCGCCAACGTGGCCGGCGCGATCCTGCGACTCCTGTCTTCGATGAAGGATAAGAAGAGTCCGGACAAGCTCGACTACCGGGTGGTCGGCAAGCTGTCACTGTCCTCGGGGTTCCTGCGCTCGGTCCCGTTCGAGGAATCGGGCTCGTTCAACCTGGGCGAACTGACGAAGGGCTCGGGCCGGCCTTGAGCGCGCCGGGCGCGGCTCAGCGCCCGAGCACCCGCTCATACAGCGCCACATACCGCGCACTCTGGCGCGTCCACGAGAAGTCCTGTGCCATGCCGTTCTGCATGAGCCGGGTCCACGCCGGCTCGTCGGCGTGCAGCGTGAGCGCCTGCTGCAGCGCCCAGGCCATGCCCGCCGAATCGAAATCGTTGAACACGATGCCGGTACCGCGCCCGGTCGCGGCATCGAAGTGCTCGACCGAATCGGCGAGCCCGCCGGTACGCCGCACGATCGGCACGGTGCCGTAGCGCAGGCTGTACATCTGGTTGAGGCCGCAGGGCTCGTAGCGCGAGGGCATCAGGAACATGTCGCTCGCCGCCTCGATCCAGTGCGCGCGCGCCTCGTCATAGCCGGCGTGAAAGCGCACCTCCTGCGGGAAATCGCGTGCCAGGCGCGCGAAGAACTGCTCGTAGCGCGCCTCGCCACTGCCGAGCGCGACCAGTTGCAGGCGCCGCGCCGCCAGCAGCGGCGGCAGGCTGTCGAACAGCAGCTCGATACCCTTCTGTTCGGCCAGCCGGCTGACGACTCCGGCGAGCGGTACGCCCAGCCTGAACGGCAGACCCTCGCGCGCGAGGAAGGTGCGCTTCAACTCGGCCTTCGCGCCGAGGCGCTGCGCGTCATAGTGGATCGGCAGCCAGCGATCGTGGCGCGGATCCCATTCGTCGTAATCGACGCCGTTCAGGATGCCGGTGAGCGAGTCGCCGCGCGCGCGCAGCGTCTCCTGCAACCCCATGCCGTATTCTTCGGTGCAGATCTCGCGCGCGTAAGTCGGGCTCACGGTCGTCACGGCATGCGCATAAAGGATGCCGTGCTTCAGCGCATTGACATGGCCGGCACGCAGGTCTTCCTGGTGCAGGCGCGAGAGGTCGTCCAAGCCGATGTCGCCCGCGTACTCCGCATCGAAGCTGCCCTGGTAGCCGATGTTGTGGATCGTCAACACGCTGCGGGCCGCGGCAAACAGCGGGTCCGCGCCGTACTCGGCGGCGAGCAGCAGTGGGCCGAAGGCCGTGTGCCAGTCGTTGCAGTGGAGGATGTCGGGCGCGAAGCCGAGGCGGCGACACAGTTCGAACGCGGCGCGCGTCAGCCTGATGAAGCGCAGGTGCTCGTCGGGATCGGCGGTGTACAGCGTGGCGCGGTCATACAGCCGCGGCTCGTCGATGAAGTACACGGTCGCCGGGGATCCGGGCAGCCTGGCGGTCGTGATCCCGCCGCTGGTGGAGAGGCCGTGCGCGGCGCGATCGATGCTCGAGTAGAGAGGCGTGACAGTGACCACCTCATGGCCGGCGGCGGTCAGGTGCTTGGCGAGCGCCGCGGAGACGTCCGCGAGCCCGCCGGTTTTCGAGAACGGGGCGACCTCCGAAGCGAGCAGGGCGATGCGTAACGGCACGCCGGGCATCTTACCGAACGCGCGAAACGCCGCCGTCCCAATTATGATGGATGACTTATGTTGCGACGTCTGTCACTCGTGCTCGTCACCTCGGGCGCCCTGCTCGTGTCTGCGGGCATCGGCGTGCTCGCGGCCGATTGGCCGTTCCTGCACCGGCTGTGGCAGCTGCCCGCCGATGTGTCGGGCTGGCGCGAGACCGTCGCCGTACCGACCGTCACGATCGCCGGCAGCGATGCGCCGTATATTCCGCCGGCGGCGCCGGATCCACTCGGCATCGATGCCGCGCTGCTCGAGCAGGCGGCGAGCCAGGCCGAGGCCGAGGACAGCGTCGCGCTGCTCGTCCTGCACCGTGGTGCGCTGCTGATCGAGCGCTACTGGCACGGTATCACGCGCGATACGCTGTATCCGCTCGAGGGCCTGACCCGTGCGCTGCTCGGCATCGCCTATGGACGCGCGCTCGATGACGGCAGCATCGAATCGCTCGACGCACCGATCGAGCAATGGCTGCCCGAATGGTACGGCGAGCCGCGCGGCGCCATCACGATCCGCCAGCTGCTCTGGAACGTGTCGGGTCTCGAAACACCAGCGGAGGAAGGCTGGTGGGGACGCCTCGGCAAGGCCGGCAGGCTGCGCTTCGGCACCACCTTCGAGCGCACCGCGCTGTCATATCGCGCCGCGCACGAGCCGGGCACCCGCTTCGAACTGTCGCGCGTCGATGCACAGCTTGCCGCGCTGGTCCTCGAGCGGGCGAGTGACGAGGATTATGCCGGCTTCATCGAACGATCGGTGTGGCAACCCGCGCGTGCGGGGCGCGCCGAGTTCACGCTCGATCGACCGCACGGCGCGGCTGCGGCATTCGACGGCCTGCGCGCCACCCCGATCGACGTGCTGAAGATCGGCGCGCTGCTCGCGCTCGATAGCGGCTGGGCGGGCGAGATGGCGCGCGGTTCACTGCCGAACCCGCGCTACGGCCTGCAGGCGTCCGCCGTCGACGGCGACGGCCTCCTGCTTTCGGGCGACGGCCGCGCCGTGTGGGTCTGGCCCGGGGAGCAGCTCGTGATCGTCCGGCTGGGCGATGCCGCGCCGGGCTGGGATGCGAGCGCATGGGCGCAGGCGCTGCGGCGTAGTCTGCACTGATGCGTACGCGCGACGTGGTGGACATGCTGCTGCTCGGCGGCATCTGGGGCGGTGCCTTCGTGCTGCTGCGCGTGGCATCGCCCGAGTTCGGCGCCGTGCCGCTCGCGGCCGTGCGCATCCTGGTGGCGGCGTTCACGCTGCTACTTTTCCTGCGCGATCGCAGCCTGCTGCGCGCCGAGCCGCTGCGCCTGCTGCTGCTCGGCCTGATCGCCTCGGCGATTCCGTTCACGCTGTACGCCTACGCGATGCTCAGCATCACCAGCGGCCTCGCCGCATTGCTCAATGCGACCACGCCGATGTTCGGTGCACTGGTCGCCTGGCTGTGGCTCGGCGAGCGATTGTCGGTGGCGCGCGTCGTCGGCATCGTGATCGCCTTCGCCGGCGTCCTGTGGCTCGTCAACGACGCGCTCGGCACGCTCGGCGTCGGCGCACTCGGCGGCGTACTGGCCGCGCTGCTGGGTGCGGCCTGCTATGCCGTTGCGGCGAGCTACACGCGCCGCGTATTCCCGACCGCCGATCCGGTGGCCCTCGCCACCGGCACCGTGCTCGGTGCGTTCGTCGCGATCCTGCCGTTTGCGGTGGTGACATGGCCCGCCGCGCCGATCTCGCTGCGGGCATGGATGGCGGCCGTTGCGCTCGGCGTCGTATGCACCGCGATCGCGTACAAGGTCTACTTCCGGCTGCTGCGCAATGTCGGTGCGGGCCGGGCCGTGACCGTGACCTTCCTGTTTCCGCCCTTCGGTGTGCTGTGGGGTGCGCTGGTACTCGCCGAGCCGGTGACCCTCAGCCTGCTCGCAGGCTGCGCGGTCGTGCTTGCGGGCACGGCGCTGGCCGTCGGGCTTTTCGATCGTGTGAGATACTGAAATATGAGCCAGATCCGCAACCTGATCACCGCCGCCAGCGTCATCGTCGCGCTGCTGGCGGGTGGCTGGGCGATCTACGCCACCCGACACGCCGGCGACCGGGTGGCGCCCGTCGACCTGGCGGCGGGTCCGCGCAGCGATAGTGCTGTACAGGGTGCCGCGGTGGCGGTTTCCGTCGTCACGGGCGAGGTGCGCAGTGAGCGCATCACGCGCGAATTGCAGGCGCTCGGCACGGCGGTGGCCAACGAGTCGGTCAGCATCACCTCGAAGGCCACGAACCTGGTCATGGCCATAAACTTCCAGGACGGCCAGGCCGTGAAACGCGGCCAGGTGCTGGTCAAGCTCGACGATGCACAGGCCCGTGCCGATCTCGCCGAGGCGAGCGCCGCGCTGACCGAGAGCACGAGCCAGTACGAGCGGGCGCGCGACCTGCTTTCGACGCGCGTCCTGTCGCAGTCGCAATACGAACAGCTCGAAGCCACGATGAAGGCGAACCGGGCGCGCGTCGACGCCGCGCAGGCCCGGCTGGACGACACCGTGATCCGCGCTCCCTTCGACGGGCGGGTCGGCTTGCGGCGGGTCAGCGTCGGCAGCCTGATCAATCCCGGCACGGTGATCACGACCCTCGACGATACGAGCGTCATGAAGGTCGATTTCGCGGTGCCGGAAAACCAGATCGGGAGCCTCCGCAGTGGACTTGCGCTCACTGCGCGCACCGCCGCGCATCCGGACCGGCTCCTCGAGGGTCGCATCATGACCATCGATTCGCGCATCGATCCGACCACCCGTTCGGTCACGGTGCGGGCACTCGTGCCGAACGACAGCGGCCTGCTGCGGCCCGGCATGTACGTGAACGTGTCCCTCGCGCGGGAGGAGTACGAGGCGCTCGTGATCCCCGAGCAGGCTCTGGTGCCGGAACAGAGCCGCCAGTACGTCTTCGTCGTCGAGGACGATCGGGTCGCGAGGCGCGAGGTGCAGATCGGCCGGCGAACGCCGGGCAGGGTCGAGGTCGTTTCCGGTCTCGCCGCGGGCGAACGCATCATCGTCGAGGGTACGCAGAAGGTGCGCGAAGGCAGCCTCGTCGCCGAGGCTGTCAACCAGCCGGTCTGAACATAAGCTGTTGAATTTCAAGAATTAAGTTCGCCATCGAGGCCCCGGGCGGCGCCCCAGCGGGTACAATGGCAGACGTTCCCCCGTCTGGTGACACCGTGTCCGCAACGCCCTATCAGCAGCTCGAGCAGGAGTGGAAGCGCCTCCACGCGTTCCGCGGTGCGCTCGCGCTGCTGCGCTGGGACGCCGCCGTGATGATGCCGAAGGGCAGCGCGGAGAACCGCGGCGAGCAGCTCGCGGCGCTCGAGACCGAATACCACGCACTGCTGACCTCGCCGCGCATCAGCCGCTTGCTCGACCGGGCCCAGGCGAACGTGCAGGGCTACACCGACTGGCAGGTCGCCAACCTGCGCGAGATGCGCCGCCAGCGCGACCACGCGATCGCGACTCCGGTGTCGCTCGTCTCGCGCCTGGCGCGCGCCACCTCCAGGGCCGAGGTCCAGTGGGTCGAGGCACGCCGCGCCGACGATTTCGCGATCTTCGCGCCGCATCTCGAGGAGGTGCTGCACCTCGTGCGCGACAAGGCGCAGCTGCTCGGTCAGGCGCTCAATCTCGCCCCTTACGATGCCCTGATCGACGAATTCAGCCCCTGCATCACGATGGTGGACATCGACGCGATGTTCAAGGCGCTGTCGCGCCGCCTGCCGACCCTGATCCGCGAAGCGATGGCGCTGCAGGAGAAGCATCCGCCGGCGCCCCTGACCGGCAAGTTCCCGGTCGCGAAGCAGCGCCAGCTCGTGAACGAGTTGATGAAGGCGCTCGGCTTTTCGTTCGAGACCGGCCGCATCGACGAGAGCGAGCATCCGTTCACCGAGGGCGTCCCCGGCGACATCCGCATCTCGACGCACTACAGCACCGACGATCTGTTCTCCGGCGTGCTCGGTGCACTGCACGAAACCGGTCACGCGATTTACGCCCACGGGCTGCCCAGCGAATGGCGCGACCAGCCGGTCGGGCGCGACCGCGGCATGGCGATCGAGGAGAGCCAGTCGCTGCTGGTCGAGATGATCCTGTGTCGCAGCCGGCCATTCGTGCGCTACCTGCAGCCGCTGCTCGTCAAGCACTTCGGCGTCGAGGGTCCCGAGTGGGAGGTCGAGAACATCTACGCCCACCTGACGCGTGTGCGGCGCGGCCTGATCCGCATGGATGCCGACGAGCTCACCTATCCGCTGCACATCCAGTTGCGCTACGAACTCGAGAAGAAGCTGCTTTCCGGCCAGCTCGCGGTGCGCGAGCTGCCGCTGGCGTGGGCCGATTTCATGTCGGGGCGCTTCGGCGTCACGCCCGCCAACCACCGGGAAGGCTGCCTGCAGGACATCCACTGGGCCGTCGGCTCGTTCGGCTATTTCCCCTCGTACGCGCTCGGCGCGGCGATCGCCGCGCAGCTGTACGAGAAGATGCGCATCGACATTGGCGCCCTCGACGAGCAGATCGCGCGCGGCGAGTTCGGCGCCCTGATCGGCTGGCTGCGCGAGCAGGTGCATTCGCTCGGTTCCAGGCTCACGATCCAGGAGTTGCTGAAGCATGCGACCGGCAAGCCGCTGTCGGCGGCGTCCGCATTGCGTTACCTCGAAGGCAAGTACCTCGAGGATCCGGCCTCCCGCACCGCCGCCGCCTGACGTGACCGCGCCACAGCCCGTCGATTCCAACACCTCGAAGCGGCTCGCCGCGCACCTGCGCGGCCTCGCCGGCAAGGCGATCGAGGATTTCCGCATGATCGAGGCGGGCGACCGGGTCATGGTCTGCCTCTCGGGCGGCAAGGATTCCTACACTCTTCTCGACCTGCTGCTTTCCCTGCAGCGCAGCGCGCCGGTGGATTTCGAGGTGGTCGCAGTCAATCTCGACCAGAAGCAGCCGGATTTCCCGGCCCACGTGCTGCCTGACTACTGCCGTGCCCTCGGGGTGCCGTTCCACCAGATCGAGCAGGACACCTACAGCGTCGTGAAGCGCGTGATCCCGGAAGGGCGCACCATGTGCGGCCTGTGTTCGCGGCTGCGGCGCGGTGCGCTGTACCGGTTCGCCGAGGAGCACGGCTTCACGAAGATCGCGCTCGGACACCATCGTGACGACATCGTCGAGACGCTGTTCCTGAACCTGTTCCACGGCGGACGGCTGAAGGCTATGGCGCCGAAGCTCGTGTCCGAGGACGGCCGCAACGTGGTGATACGCCCGCTGGCCTACGTGCCGGAGCGCGAGATCGAGCGCTATGCGCGCGCCCGCGCCTTTCCCGTGATTCCGTGCAGGCTGTGCGGTTCGCAGGACAACAACCAGCGGGTGGCCGTGAAGCGCATGCTCGCCGCGTGGGAGCGTGAGCACCCCGGGCGCGTCGCGTCGATCTTCTCGGCGCTCACCCAGGTCGAGCCGGCGCATCTCGCCGATCCCGCCTTGTTCGATTTCGCATCGATCACCCGCGCGCCGCAGTGATCGAGCTGCCGTTCAGCAACGCCTACTGGGTACGGGAAGGGCGCTGGCTCGCAGGCGAATACCCCGGTGGCCCGACGCGCGAGGACACGCGCGCGCGGCTCGCGGCGCTCGCCTCGCTCGGCATCGACACCTGGCTCGACCTGACTTCACCGGGCGAGCTGCC
>Ga0116142_10000334_pt1 | contig 63565 bp, 45 predicted proteins | sample AD_UKC033_MetaG_FD_89785 | JGI IMG/M metagenome (GOLD analysis project Ga0116142, IMG submission 89785) | Active sludge microbial communities of municipal wastewater-treating anaerobic digesters from USA - AD_UKC033_MetaG | ecosystem: Engineered > Bioreactor > Anaerobic > Digestate | place: USA... | reverse complement strand
GCTCGGGTTCCGGTGCCGGGCAGCGCGGAAACTGTCTGATCTGCGGGCCTCTGAACACCTGAATGCGGGCATTACCGGTATCGAGAACGTATAAATCGCCGTTGGGGCCAAATCTGGCCTCGTGCGGGCGTACGAAGCAGCCCGGGGCTGTGCCGAAACGACCGATTACCTGTATGATTTTATGATTGGTGTCGAGAATGACAACCTTGTGGTTGCCGGTATCAGCGATCGCCAGCCGGCCATCGAGCGAACGGTCGATGCCGTTCGGGTAAAGAAGGCGGTATTTTTCCCAGCGCCCGATTTCGGCTTTTTTCTTTAACGAGCTGTCAAAGAGCATTACCCGACGATTGCCATTGTCGGCGACGTAAATATCACCATCAGTGCCGACCCAGACCCGGGTCAGATCTTTGAACTGGCGGTAATCGCGACCCGACATGTGGTGCATGTGACCGATACGTTTAGACGGTTTGAGGTCTTTGCCGAAAATCTGCAGACGGTTGCCCTGCGTGCGCATGCGCTGGGCAAAATCGAGACCGAGGCCTCTGATATACTTGCTGCGAGGCTCGGTAACATAGATCTGGCCGCTGCAATCGACGTCGATGCCGAGCGGGTGGTGAAAATACCCGTCTTTCCAGCCTTCCTGACCGAGAATCCAGCGCACTTCGCCGTTAAGTTTCATGGCCAGCAGGCGATGATTGCCGGTGTCGGCGATCAACAGCGTCGAAGTGCCAAGCCAGGCAATGCCGACCGGCAGGTTGAAGTGATCCATCGGAATGTGCTCAGCCGGTCGGGTATGCCCCTGCCCGTGCTGATAGGCGCGCCCGACCAGATAATTCGGGTTTCTGCCATAAAGAAGATCTTTTTCACGGTAGGCATCGTGCGAGTCGATCGGGCGGGTGCGGTCGTCCCAGGGCCAGAGCCCCCCGTAGACTCTTTCGAGGGTAAGCGGCGCCGAAGCATATGGCGTTGAATCTACCGAAAACAGCTGAATACGGTTACTATGTGTGTCACAGACGGCAAGATATTTGCCATCGGGTGAGAAAACCATGCCTTCAGGCTGGTTGAAGCAGCCTTTTTCGTGGCCAAGAGTCGCATACTGCACGGCAAACTTGAAAAACCCGGTGCCGTTTGCACAAACCGGCGTCTGCCCGAAAAGCAGCAATATCACTGGCAGCACCAGCCACCAGCCCGCCACAAAAACCCTGCAACTTCTTCGCCATCGCTTAATCATTGCAGCCAGAATACCAGAAACCTCCCCCACCTGCCAAAAACATTCGCGAAAGAACAGAACGACCAGACAAAGATAAGTCTGGTCAGCATTGAGACTGGATTCCCGCTTGCGCGGGATTGACGATTCTATATAACAGCTCACTGATAATCCATCCACCCGCGACGGCTGTTCAGCAGGAATGGCTGATGCAAAGTTGGCAGGTCAGCGGTCGTCGTACTGGCCTTTTTCGGGGAAGACACAGGCGCGGCTTTTTTCGAGCAGATCTTGCAGCTGCGCCAGCGTGAGGCCGAGCGTGCGGGCGGTGAGCTGCAATGATGCTTCGTTGCCTTCGGGCGGAAATTTTTCGCGGGCCAGTCCCAGGAGAGCCCAGGCATCATGACCTGAAACAGTGTAAGGGATTGTGCGAATGCTGCCTGACATGGCCGAATACAGCTCAGGAAACTCAAAAGCGCCGGTTCTTCCGTTCCACCAAACGCAAACGTGCCTGAAACCGTTCTTTTCGACTTCTTTCGGGTATGATCCGAGCAGACGAACCGACATGTCAGGCGGAACTGGGTCTGAACCCGGCATAGTTTCGGGCGGGTCTGACTGAAAACGTGGTTTGAAAAAACGGCCGCGCGGCATGGATAATGGTGATAGCGCATCAGGAAACATGCCACAGAACACTGCAAAATCTGCAGCACTGGTGACCCTCGGGGCTTCTCGGGCAAAAATTTCAGCAACGGCACGACGCGCCTGATGATCGTAAGTATAGTCTTTGCGCAGCCTCTGCCACATCTGCCAGAGATTTTCGCAGAGTTCAGACCAGCTGACGCCATGTTCGAGCATGGGCATGCAGTGCCTGACGAGCTCGCCGCAGGGCATCAGTCGTGCTGCATCTGCGAGCATGGCAGGGTCATTTCCCGGTACTGCACCGGCAACCTCACATATCGCCGGCAGCCAGTCGGTGACATCACGCAGATATTGCCCGGCCAGGAGAAGCTCACGAGCTAAAACCAGCGTCGTAACGCTGTCAGAATGCCTGGCGGCAGCGGCAATTTGCGGCAGGGCAGACAAAAAGATGTCGAAATAAATTTTGCGGTTAAAATTCATCAGCACCAGCAGATCGACAAAGGCGGCCACCGCCCGCTCACTGCTCAACAAAGGTGCAAGAACCGGCAACTGTATTCTGACCCGTCTGAGCAGACCTGAGTCGGGCATGGCCAGTAAACGAAGACAGAGCGACGGGCTGCCGGCAAGTATTTTCACCGGAACGGAGTCTTCGGGAAAAAGCTGTTTGAGCTGTGTCGCCGGGTCGGGCATTGCCTCGACAGCCTGTTCAAGAACCCGGACCGGCCACTTGTAATCGCCTGACATTTTGTGCCAGTCAGCAGCGTCACGTAATACCGCGACAAGATGCTGCAGATCAGACCGCTGATGAGCTACTGATAAAAGCTTGTGCGAGTAGCGCTGCAAGATTTTTCCGCTGAGATCGTTGCCGGATTCATCGGCAAGATACAGCCCAAGCTGCTCGAGTTCTTCTATTTCTGCTGCGAATCCGCTCTGCCAGGCAGTCAGATCCGCCTGCGAAGACGCTTCTACAGTTTCCACAGCGGTGACCACAGGTTTTTTTGAGGAACCGGCCACAAATTCTGCGGCGGTTTTTGCCTGCATGGCGCGCTGCTGCAGTTTTGTCGTAGCGAAATCGTAGTCGGTACCATCGAGATGGCCAGAACTTTCGTAGGGCAACGACTTGAGAATATCAGGCATACGCCTGGCCAGCGCGACAAAATCGTCACAATCTGCGACCAGATGCGAAAAAATACGAAACACATAAGGAATCATATCTTTCAGGCATTCAGAAAAATCACCGCCGCCGTAAGGGTGATTATAAACCGACCACAGCTCTCTCTGCATCTTTTCTGCGGCTTCCTGATCGGTCAGCAACCATGCATAAACCACGCCGATATCGCCGTATTCTGATAGTGTTCCGGTCATGATTATCCTCTTCGTATGCGACTTAATCTGAGTCTTTGCCTCCAAAAAGATACTCCCACCATGTTTGCTTCGTCAATACGCCCGATAGAAATTGGCAATTCAGCTGGTCATCATGGCAAACGTAAACTTGTCGTAGAATTGACGCCTGCTTTAAACCCGTCATTGGTCATCCCTGGCCTTCGCGAGGAGTTCTGCGTAGCAGAACGACGAAGCAATCTCATTGTATCATGGCAACAGCCTGTTTAAGACAGTGAGATTTGCTCAGAGCTGGCTTATGCCTTCGGCATACCGCTTCGTCGCTTACGCTCCTCGCAATGACAACATTCACGCCGTCAGCAGCATCTGATCATGGAAAAGTAGGCGTTTGCCCTGAGCTGGTCATGACGATGGCATCATTTTCAGCCAATCTGCGATAATCTGTGTAATCCGCGGTTTCTGAATGCAGTTACTTTGGGAGCAGGGGTTCTTGACCATAGAGTACAGGTCTGTTATTATCGGCGGCGTGAAAGATTTCATATCTTTATAGCAATATTTGAATCTGAATATATAAGGGCAGAAACAGATGCTGGAAGCAGTCGTATATAACCGCGAACAGAGCAGGCTCGAACTGCTCGATCAGACGCTGCTGCCGGTCGAGACCCGCACGGTGTTCTGCAAAACCGAACAGGAAACGGCAAAAGCCATTGTCGATATGCAGGTGCGCGGTGCGCCGGCTATTGGAGTAGCCGCTGCCTACGGCATCGTGCTCGGCCTCAACAACCCGCAAAATCACGGCAAACCTTTTAAAACTGCGTTCGGCGAGATATGCGACCTGCTCGCAGGCACTCGCCCTACAGCGGTCAACCTTTTCTGGGCAATCGACCGCATGAAAAAAGCGCTGGCCGGCTGCAGTGATTTTGCCGCCGCCGCTGCGGTTGCGCTTGATGAAGCTGATGCGATCAAAACCGAAGACATCGAGATGTGCCGCATTATCGGGCGTTTTGGTGCCAGTCTGCTCAAGAACGGCGAGACCTGGCTGACACACTGCAATGCCGGCGCCCTTGCCACTGCTGGTTATGGCACCGCCCTCGGCGTATTCAGAGCCGCCCAGGAACAGGGCAAGCAGTTCAAAGTATTTGTTGACGAGACCCGGCCACTGCTGCAGGGCGCCCGTCTGACCGCCTGGGAAATGGTGCAGGAAAAGATCGATGCGACGCTGATCTGCGACAATATGGCCGGCGGCCTGATCCGTGACGGCAAGGTACAGGGCGTGGTTGTCGGCGCCGACCGCATCACCGCGCATGGTTTCGTTGCCAACAAGATTGGCACCTATCCGCTGGCAGTGCTGGCTAAATACAACGGCGTGCCTTTTTATGTTGCCGCACCTGATTCGACATTCGATATGACCATCAAATACGGCGAAGAAATCAAAATTGAAGAGCGTGATCACGACGAAGTCAGATATATCGGCGGTCAGCAGGTCGCGCCCAAAGAGATCAAGGTTTACAATCCGGCTTTCGACGTGACGCCGCCCGAACTGATAACTGCCATTATCACCAACAAAGGCATTATCAGGCCAATCTATCGCGATACCATACCGCAATTCATCGGCGCCGGGACAACGGTGCGGGAGGTTGGCGCATGACAGTTCTGCGCGATTTTCAGCTGGTTGGGCAGGATCTCTATGCCAGCAGGCTTAACAATTCACATTCCGGCAACATGAGCGTGCGCAACAACCGCATGATGGCGATTACCAGAAGCGGTTCCATGCTGCATCGCCTCGAGTATTCTGATATCATCGAAACCCTGATCGATGGCGAAGATTCGCAATCAGCACTGGCCTCTCGCGAGCGCCCGGTTCATCGCGCGATATATCTGCAGACCGGTGCCGACGCGATAGTACACGCGCATCCACCTCACCTGATTGCGCTTTCCCTGTATTGCCGAAGTTTTATGCCGGTCGATGCGGAAGGGCAATATTTTTTTGCGCACGGCATCCCGGTGATCGAGGTCAACAATGCCATCGCCTCTGACGAAGTAGCAGCAAAGGTCGCGCCGCTGCTGCGTGACGTGCCGGTTGTCATTGTGCGCGGGCACGGCACTTTTGCCGCAGGCAGCAGTCTTGAAGACTGCTTTCATTACACGAGCAGTCTCGAGCACAGCGCCAGGATCGCTCTCATCAACAACCAGTTATCAAAAACTCTCACATAAGGACGACAGTGATGCTTTTCGAAAAACCCGAAAATACCGTATCTGCGAAGCGCGAAGAAGAAATACTCCAATACTGGGAAAAGGAAAATATCTTTAAAAAGTCGATGAGCAACCGCGAAGGCGCGAAAAAGTTCGTGTTCTTCGAAGGCCCGCCAACGGCTAATGGCACTCCGCATCCCGGTCACGTGCTGACCAAGGCGATGAAAGACCTGATTCCGCGCTACAAAACCATGTGCGGTTACCATGTCGGGCGCAAAGCCGGCTGGGATACGCATGGCCTGCCGGTCGAACTCGAAGTCGAAAAACAGCTGGGCATCGAAAGCAAGCAGGACATCGAAAAATACGGCATCGAAAATTTCATCAAAAAATGCCGTGAGAGCGTGTTCAAATATGAAGCACAGTGGCGTGCCATGGTCACCCGCGGCGGTTTCTGGGTCGACATGGATGACCCTTACGTTACCTGCACCAACGAATATATCGAGACGATCTGGTGGATTCTCGGCCAGTTCTGGAAAGAGAACATGCTGTATGAAGGGCACAAGGTCGTACCTTACTGCCCGCGCTGCGGCACCGCACTGTCTTCGCACGAAGTCGCACAGGGTTACAAAGAAGTCGAAGACCCCTCGGTCTACGTGCGTTTTGCCATCAAAGACCAGCCGAACACCAGCTTTCTGGTCTGGACAACCACACCCTGGACGCTGATTTCGAACGTTGCTCTGGCGGTTGGTAAAGACATCGACTACGTCAAGGTCAAGCTCAACGATGAATTCATGATTCTCGCAAAGGCTCGACTCGAAGTGCTCAAGGGCGAAGGCGAAGTCGTCGAAACCTTCAAGGGCGAACAGCTGGTCGGCATCGACTATCATCAGCTGTTTCCGTTCGTTAAGCCCGATAAAAAGGCGCATTACGTTATTGCCGGCGACTTCGTGTCGACCGAAGACGGTTCTGGTATCGTTCATATCGCGCCGGCGTTCGGCGAAGACGACTACCGCGTCGGCAAAGAAAACGACCTGCCGGTCATGCAGCCGGTCGGCCTCGACGGCAAGTTCAAAGACGAAGTTGAACCCTGGAAAGGCCAGTTCGTCAAGGCAGCCGACCCCGCGATCATGAAAGATCTCAAGCAGAGCGGCAAGCTGTTCGCTTCCGGCAAGATCAAGCACACCTACCCTTTCTGCTGGCGCTGCGACAGCCCGCTGCTCTATTACGCGCGCCACAGCTGGTTCATCAAAACGACTGCTTTCAAAAACGAAATTCTGCGCAACAATGAGCTGATCAACTGGTTTCCCGGCCACATCAAGGAAGGACGTTTTCTCAACTTCCTTGAGAACATGATCGACTGGGCAATCTCGCGCGACCGTTACTGGGGCACTCCGCTGCCGATATGGGTCTGCAAAGACTGCAACCACCATCATCTCGTCGACAGCATCGCTAATCTCAAGGAACTCGGCCGCAATGTTCCAGATGATATCGAGCTGCACAAACCTTATGTCGACCAGCTCGAACTGAGCTGCCCGAAATGTAAGGGCATGATGAAACGTGTACCCGAAGTCATCGACTGCTGGTTCGATTCAGGTGCCATGCATACCGCGCAATGGCATTACCCGTTTGAAAACAAAGAAGTTTTCGCCGAGAATTTTCCGGCTGATTTCATCTGCGAAGCGGTCGATCAGACCCGTGGCTGGTTCTACAGCCTGCTGGTTACCTCGACCTTTCTGCACAAGGCGCCGCCCTACAAGAATGTCGTGGTTCTCGGCCTGATCTGCGACAAAAACGGCATCAAGATGAGCAAATCGAAAGGCAACGTGCTCGACTGCATGTCGCTCTTCGACAAATACGGCGCCGATGCGGTCAGATGGTCGCTTTACAGTGGCACCGCACCCTGGAATACCCGCCGATTTTATGAAGAAGCGATTGCCGAGTCTCAGAAGCGCTATCTCGGCACATTGCAGAATGTTTACAGCTTTTTCGTTCTCTACGCCAACATCGAAAAGTTCGACCCGAAACAGGCGGCAATGCCGGTTTCTGAGCGCAGCGAAATCGACCGCTGGATCATTTCGCGCTACAATCACACGGTTGACGAAGTCAGAAAGGCGATGGACCGCTTCGAAGTCGTCTGGGCCACTGGCCACATGGAAAAGTTCGTCGACGATCTGTCGAACTGGTATGTCCGCCGCAGTCGCCGCCGATTCTGGAGCAGCGAAAAGAGCCCAGATCAGCGCAGCGCCTTTATCACGCTTTATGAAGTGCTGACAGGCATGGCAAAGCTGACCGCGCCGTTCACCCCGTTCATCGCTGAAGACATCTACCGCAACCTGCTTGCCCGTGCCGATGCCGGCGCGCCAGAAAGCGTGCATCTCGCCGATTTCCCGGTCGCCAATATCGAATTGATCGACGAACAACTCGAGCGCAAGATGGAATTCGTCATGAAGGTCGTTGTGCTTGGCCGCGCCGCCCGCAACGAAGCCAATCTCAAGGTCAGACAGCCGCTCGCCGAAATGAAGGTGGTCATCGCCGACGATTTCGAACGTGACACGCTGCGCGCCATGGAACACCTGCTCCAGGAAGAACTCAACATCAAAAACGTCTGCCCGATCAACGATTCGACCAGCCTGATGAAGTATGTTGCCAAACCGAATTTCAGAGCACTCGGTCAGGGCCCGCTCAAAGGCATGATTCCGCAGATCAAGGCGCATCTCGAAAGTGTTGATGGCAACGAAATCAAAAAACAACTCGATAATGGCGGTTACGAGTTCACCCTCGACGGCAAGCCGGTCAGTCTGAAGGCTGAAGAAGTCGATCTGCAGGCGTTGGCCAGTGCCGATTATGCTGTGCAGACTGAAGGCAAGCTCAGCATCGCACTGAACAAAGTATTATCACGCGAACTCGTTCTCGAAGGACTGGCGCGCGAACTCGTTAATAAAATACAGTTCATGCGCAAAGAACTTGGTTTTGATATAATTGACCGGATCAAAGTCGGTTACGAAGTTCTAGACACCGACCAGAAAACTGACATAGACGATACCATCAACCAGTTTGGCAGCTACATATCACAGGAAACCCTGGCCAGAAGTATCGATACCCATGCCAGCAGCGAAAGCACCGAGTGGAATATCAATGGCATAAGGGTTAAACTGGGCATTACAAAGGAGCTTTCGGCATGAAATTCAGAATCGACAAAAAAACGCTGCACGACGCGGTAAATGTGGTAAGTCGTGCGGTTGCCAGCAAAACTTCACGGCCGGTACTGCTCAACCTGCTGCTGACAGCGCACGATAACAGTCTGCGCTTCGTCGGCACCGATCTCGACATCATGATGATTTCGAGTCTGCCGGCCGAAATTGAAGAGCAGGGCCATTTCACGATTCCGGCCAAACTCATTCAGGAAATCGTCGGCAGCATTCCTGACGAAGACGATGGCCGCGTGCTTTTTGAACTCGACAACGAAGACACCCGCGAGGTCTCGCTGAGCTGTGGCCGCAGCCGATTTCATCTGCAGGTTCAGCCGGCTGATGATTTTCCGCCGGTGCCGGTTATCGATAACGAAGAATTCACTTCGTTCAGTGTCAGCTCGGCGCTGCTCAAACAGGGTCTCAAGGAAGCCGGAGTCGCCGTCAACACCGAAGAGGGCAACCCGGTACAGAAAAGCGTCTGCGTTGATTTTGCCGCGGCCGGCATGCCAACTCTGGCTTCGACCGACAGCAAACGTCTGGCGGTCACTGCGCTGCACGGCATCGAAGTGCCCGAAAACATGCGCAAGACTCTGATCGTGCCGTCCCGCGCTGTAGCAGAACTGGTTCGACTGCTCGACAGCAATGACAGCATACGAATGGGCCTGTATAAAGAGCAGCTGGTAATCTGCACCGAACATTTTCAGCTGATCACCCGCCTGGTAGATGGTAAATTCCCAGATTACAACCGGGTATTGCCGAAGGAATCAAGTCGCAGCCTCAAACTTGACCGCAAGGATTTTCTGCAGGCACTCAAGGCGGTTGCGCCGATTTCGCGCTCTAACAGCGATCTGGTGAACTTCGATGTTGGCCCCAATGAAACGCGGGTCTGGGCAAAGGCTCCCGAAAAAGGCACCGCTGAAATGTTCATCAGCACTGAATTGACTGGCGAACCGATCAATATTTCCTTCAACATCAATTTTGTGCTCGATTTCGTCAACAACGTCAGCGATGCGCAGATCATTCTCGACATGACGACGCCCAATTATCCCGGGCTGCTCAAGACCGGCAACCCCGAGTCTGAGTTCAAATACGTAATAATGCCAATGTCTTACTGACAAGGAAGCAGGAAAAAATGAGCCGACAAGACCTCAGCCGTATTCGCCTCGAAATCGCCAGCGAAAAGTCAGAGATCCGCAAGAACGCACTTGCCGAGATCAGAAGCCTGACGCCGGCCGAAGCGCTTCCCATACTTGCCGAAACCATCGACCGCAAGAACGATGATGTGCTGCTCGATATCAGCAAAGCCATGCTTTCGTTCAAAGACGATGCACTGCCCTATCTGGTTAAGGCACTGACCTCTGACAACTGGTCGATGCGCCGCTCGGCATCGTTCATTCTCGGCAAACTCGGAGCCAACTCGCTCAAGAAGCTCATGGAGATGATCCCGGAAAACGAGGAAGACGTCGACTACTGGATGGTGCAGACCCTTGGCAACATGGGCGGCGAAGCTGTGCAGTATCTCGTCAGAGTTTTCAAACACTCGAACGAAAAGATCAGACTGGCTGCAATACGGGCGGCCCAGAACGTCAACGACCCGCGCATGGTGGTGTCTCTGCTGCATCTGCTGGAAGAGCAGAACTGGCCAGTGCGCAAAGCAGCTTACGACAGCCTTGAACGCATTTTCGCCAACAACCTGCCGGCAGTGGTCGAAGCTCTCGACAACAGCTCAGACGAGGCCAAATACTGGATAGTCAAGCTGCTGGCACAGCAGGCAAACCCCGAACTGACAGCAAAATTTGCCAAAATCGTCGAGACCGGCCCGATGGAATCAAAGCTTGAAGCAATCAAAGCTCTGAGCATGATCGAAAACACCGAGGCACACCGCATTCTCGTTGGCTACCTCGCGCATAAATCCTGGATCATCAGAAAAACCGCCGCAGATGCAATTTATTCACAGGGCCTTGGCGCTTCTGATGAGCTGATATCGGCCATCAACGGCTCTAACGTCGATGCCCGCTACTGGTCGGTCAAGCTGCTCGGTCAGTCAAAAGAACCACGCATTTTTGAAGAGATCGTGAAATGTCTGCAGGACACCCATGCATCAGTTCGTTCGGCTGCCTGCCAGGCTCTTGGCGCACTTGGCGACAAGCGCGCCCTCGCACCGCTGATGACCATGCTCAACGACGAAGCCGAAGAAGTCAGAACTGCAGCAATCCTGGCGCTCAGCCAGATCGGCGAACGCGACGAGGCCCCAGCCAAATCAGCACTGCCCGCTCATGTGCGCCAGGAAAACATGATGCCATGCGTTCATTGCGGCAAGATGGTCGGGCGCAACTTTACCTTCTGCCCGTTCTGCCTTGGCCATCTCAGACATGCCTGCCGCAACTGCGGCCGCGCCGTCGATACCAAATGGAAAGGCTGCCCCGACTGCGGAACTCCGATTTAGCTCTTTTTCTTCTCACCGGTCTCTGACAAAAGTGACCGCACCAGGCTGTGCGGTCACGCAAAGGGGATTAGAGATTAGTGGGAGAAACGTTCAGAGAGGGACTTACAAAACTATCGAATCAACTCGCCGCAAGGCGGGTTTTTTCTTTTTCCAGAATGTTTGACTGTGGTATTCTTGAAAAGGTTCCAGAAAGTAGGAAAAAATGTTTAAAGACAGAACAAAATTTTTGCTCTTTCTGCTTTTGAGTGCTCTGTTCATCGTAGAATCAGGCTTCGCTGACCCGATAAAAAAAGAGATCAGAATCGGCATTCTCAAAAAAGAGAGTATCGGTGGCTGGGATTACGAATGGCAGGAAACCATCGACTTTCTCAACCGCCAGGTCAAAGATCATGATTTCAAGATGGTCATGCTCCAATGGTCAGAACTCAAGCAGGCTGTGGCCAACGGCAAAGTCGATTTCGTTATCGCCAGTCCGGTTTTTAACGTAGAGCTCGACATGGATGGTCAACTCACGGTAATCGCGACCCTGCGCCGCGAAAACGAAAAGATCGAGGCATTCGACAATCTTTTCGGCTCGGTAATCTTCTGGCGTGCCGGCAACAAAGAAATCAAATCGCTGTGGGATATCAGAAACAAGTCGATTGCCGCCGGCCCGCTGAATTCGATTGGCGGCTGGCTGGCACCGGCCCGTGAGTTTGCCGAACGTGGCATAGATCTGCGCAACGCCGCCCGCGAAGTAGTAAACCACATCGATACCAGTAAAATCATTGCCGAAGTTCTCAGCGGAAAAGCCGATGTCGGCATCTGCCGCACATCCAGCCTCGAACTGCTGGCATCTCAGGGCAAGCTCAACCTGGCTGACATCAGCTACAGCCGCGAACTGTATCTGCACACAGAAGATCTGCCATTCGCCTGCTCGACCAGGCTATATCCAGAGTGGTCGTTTGCCAGAGTGAGTCACACTCCGGCCCATCTGGTGGAAAAGGTTACGCTCAACCTGCTGCGCATGTCGAATGTTGATGAACCCAAAAAAATCACCTGGGGCTTTCCGGCAAATTATTCACAGGTTCACCAGCTGATGCAGACACTCAACCTTGAGCCTTTCCGCAGCGAAAGCTCTTTGATAAACCTTCTGGTAAAACGTCTGCGACGCTGGCTGACCGGCCTGGCAATAACCCTGCTCGCTCTGGGCTCTCTGGTTTTTTATCTGCTCAAGCTTAACTTCAGGCTGCACAATGTAACTGAAGAACTCAACAGTCAGCGCGGCTTTCTCAAACATCTGGTCGATTCTCTGCCAGACATGATCTTCGTCAAAAACCAGGCAGGACATTACCTGATGTGCAACCAGGCTTTTGCCAGTGCTTTCAAATTCAGCGCAGACGATATCAGAGGCAGATCCGACAGTGAAATATTCGGAGAAACGCCGCCTTTTCTGGATATCGCTATTTTGCCGGGTGACAGATCGACCATTCAAAAAGTGGTCAGAGAAATAGAAATAGCAGGAGCGAACACGATTTTCGGTGAGATCATCAAGGTATCCTGCCCATTGCACGGACTTCAGGAGCCCGTTTCCATCGGCATCATCCGCGACATATCGGTCAGTTACCGGGCCCGCCAGCTTCAGGAACAACGTGAAAGGCTCATTTCAGGAATCGCAGAAGCAGCCCATCTGATAGTCGGAGCTGAATCTTCGGTTGAAAAATCAATGCCGGCTGCACTCGATGCCATATCAAAAGCGATTGGAGCCGATCGCATCGGTATGATACGACACGACGAATTCAACGAAAAAACAGGCGAAAGCAGGCCCTCTTTCCGGTGTTTTTCATGCTATTGCCGCAACCAGCATCAGTGCCATAGAGAAACCGCGAATATGATCGAAGTCGTCATCAGAGAGCACTATTCACGTCTGCTGGCCGGAAATTGCATAGGCCGCAGCACTACCGAGTTTTCTGGGCCGATTATCGCAGAGCTTGTTAAAATGGGCATAAAATCGCTGCTGATCATACCGGTATTTGTACACAAAAAGTTCTGGGGCTGTCTCGAAGTGCATATACTCAACAACAGCCGCAGCTGGCTTGACTTCGAACTGGCAGCACTTGAGCTGGCAGCCGAAATCTTCGGCTCGATGATCGAGCGCAGCACCGATTTTGTCCAGCTGGTGAATTATCGCGATCGCCTCAAACTTGCGCTTGATTCAGCCGGACTGTATCTGTGGGAATACGATTTCGAAAACGGCGAAAACATGACACCTGACGACCTCTATCTGAATCTTGGTTATCTCGGGCGTGAGCAGATAGAAGCAAAGCGCAAACTTGGCTTCGACATACTTCACGACGATGACCGTCATCTGATACGCAATATCGCCGATGCCGAAAGTTGTCAGTTTGAAGTCAGACTGTTGAGCCAGAGCGGAAAATATGCCTGGCACTCCTTCATCGGCCGCAACTATTTTGATGCCAACCATGTACATCTTCGTCTGATCGGCTTTTTCAGAAACACCAGTGTCGAACATCAGCGCGACATGGCTCTGCGCATGGAAGAAGGCAGGAACGTGCATGCGCTGACTGCAGCCCACGCCGCCAGCTGGGAATACGTGCCGGAAGAACGCAGATTCTACTGGTCACGACATATCAAAAAGCTGCTCGGCTACAACCCCGAAATTTTCTCTCCCAACATTCAGTCGGTGTATCAGGTCATTCATCCCGACGATCTGCCGGCCGCCAAAGAAGCGGTTCGCAAGTTTCTCGTTTCGGGCAAGGAATTGCGCTTCGACTGCCGTCTGCGCCATTTTGACGGCTCATATTCATGGTTCGTCAATATCGGCACTCAGGTAGAAGACCCTGAGCTGGCTGATTACCGATATTACGGCATCATCATCGATATCTCAGAAACAAGACGACTGCAGGAAAACCTCACCGAGGCACGCAATCGAGCGCTACTGGCCAGCCAGGCCAAAAGCGAATTCCTCGCAAACATGTCACATGAGATCCGCACACCGATGAACGGCATTCTCGGTATGCTCGAACTGCTCATGGCCACCACTCTCGATCATCGCCAACGGGAGTTTGCCGGGTTGATCTACCGGTCATCGCAGTCATTGCTCGGCATTCTCAATGCCGTTCTTGACCTGTCAAAAATCGAAGCCGGAAAAATCGTTCTCGAAAAAGACAGCATAAACCTTCGCCGGTTGCTTGAAGAGGTAGTCAGCCTGATGCAGCCTCTCGCCGAGAAAAAGAAAATCGAAGTGATTCTCAAATACCCACCGGCCGCACCAGATCAGATCGTTGCCGACGGTGGCCGGCTGCGGCAGGTATTGACCAATCTGTTGAGCAATGCAGTTAAATTCACTCAGGAAGGCTTTATCATCGTCGAAGTTGCAGCGACAGTCATCGATGAAGGGAAAGCCGGGCGCTTCAGTTTCTCGGTAAAAGATACCGGTATCGGCATGAACAATGAACAACAGCAGCAGGTTTTCGAAAAGTTCAGTCAGGCCGACTCTTCGATAACCCGGCGTTTTGGCGGAACCGGACTGGGGCTGACAATCTGTCAGGAACTGATTAAGATCATGGGCGGCGAAATTTCTCTCGAAAGCGCTTCCGGTCTGGGCACCAGAATAAGCTTTACCCTCACTCTCGAGCTGCTTAAAGAAACTCCTGCCGTCCCGACAAAGTTCCCCGAAAAGCTGCGAACCTTCGTAGCAGGCAATAACAGCCCGGTTGTCGATACGGTATGCGAAATAATAAGCTCCTGGAACATAGACTGCAGCAGAGTCAGCTATGACGAGCTTCCGTCAAAAATTCAGTCTGAATCAGACTCAAAAAATCCAGTAGTGACTATTTTCGACTTCCCACCTGGAGAACAGTTGCCTGAGCACCTCAAATATCAGAAACCCGACAACGTCACCGGCAGCATTTTCCTGATGACGCCGCGCCAGCTCGCATCGATCGACAGCCGCGACCAGGATTTCTCGACGATATTTCTGCTCAGCAAGCCGGTAACCACTTCCAAGCTTTACAATGCCATGCTCGAAATTCTGCAAAGACCTGAGCGAAGGCTTTATGAACTCAAAAAGTCAGGTCGATTTAATTCTATCAAACCCGAAACCACCTACGTCCGGCTTGGCCTGCGCGTTCTCGTGGTCGAAGACAACGAAATCAATCAGGAAGTTGCTCATGGAATTCTTGAGATGATGGGCTGTCAGGTTACACTTGCCGGCTCAGGAGCAGTTGCCCTCGAGCATCTTGAACAGGGCAGATTTGACGTGGTTCTGCTCGACTGCCAGATGCCGGAGATGGATGGATTCGAAGTAGTCAGGCTGATACGCGAAAACCCCGAGCTCAAAGATCTGCCGGTAATTGCGATGACAGCACATTCAATGCCGGGCGACCGTGAGAAGTGTATAAATTCAGGTATGAATGACTACATATCCAAGCCAGTCGAAGCAAGGCAGCTTCTTGCCATATTGAGCAGATTCGCCAGTCCGGGTGTTGCAGTCGACAGCGAAGAAGCCGCCGACAACCTGTCCGCCAGCAAAAATGATGACTCTGTTCTTGACGTCGTTCTTGACAGCGAGCGTATCAGGCGCATTTTTGAACGCAAACCACAGCAGTTAAGCCGATTGGTAAAGGCGGCTTATACTAACTATACCGGCCTCGACAGGCAAATCCAGGAACAGATAAAGAAAAGCGAATTTGACGCCGCCGCTCAAAACGCGCACACAATCAAGGGTTCTCTCGGCAATCTCGGTGGCAATCGCGCCGCCGAACTTGCGGCAAAACTCGAACTGGCACTCAAGGAAGGCAATGGTGAGCTGGCCGGTAAAATCAGAGGTCAGCTCGAAACGGCTTTCAACGAGTTTTTTGCCCAGCTCGAAAAGCTCGAAGCCGAGATCAACAAGCCGGAAAACAGTTGAAGATGACCACGGGGCAACTCTGTTAAAGAGTCGCCCCGTGGTTATAAGACTTGTTTCAGCCGGTGGTTATTTTGCCGGAGCGGCCGGGCGGGCCTGTTTGCGCTCTACTGCCTGCTGCGGCTGTGTTTCATGCTTCGACTCGTCAGGCATGACCTTGCCGAGATAGCTGGGCAACTCGACGCCGGCCATACCAGCGATATCCTGCAGCGGTGGCAGCGATTTAACAAAGCTCGACACGAAGTTCGAAGTCGATGAATTGCCGCCTTCACCGGAATCCCAGACGGTGATCTTGTCGATCTTGAGATTCTTGATCGCTTCAACCTGTTTTTCGACGATAGATTCGATCTTTTCGACCATCAGCAGGGTCGCCAGTGCGCGCGGATCGTTGTTGACGCTCTTGAGCAGTTCAGAATAACCGAGAGCCTTGGCTTCGAGTACCTTCTTGACACCTTCGGCTTCAGCCTGATAGTTGAGCAGCAATGCATCGGCGCTACCCTTGGCTTCGATGCTGATCTTGCCGGCTTCGGCCTGAGCATCGAGTTCGATCTTGCGTTTGTCGATTTCCTTCTGAACGATTTCTTCGGCGGTCAGGCGCTCAAGCTCCGCTTTATACTGGGCTTTCTGAATCTCGACCTGAGCTTCACGTACCGCGATTTCGGCCTTCTTGCGAGCTTCTGCCTCTTTGACGACCAGCTCTGAGTTCGAAATTACGATTGAAGCCTTCGATTTATTTTCACCTTCGATCGCTTCGGCTTCGCGCTGCTGTACATATATACGGCGCTGTGCTTCGGCTTCTTTCTCACCCATTTCAGCTTCGGCAAGCTTTTTGGCGACCTGAACCGTCTTTTCGCTGTTGGCTGCAGCCTCACCGATTACCGCCTCGGCTTCTTTCTTCTGCACGAAAATGCGGCGGTCTGCTTCGGCATCCTTCTCACCCTTGTCGGCTTCGGAAAGGTTGCGGGCAACCTGAATGGCACGCTCGCGGTTTGCTGCCGAAACGCCGATATCACCGAGCTGTTTCTGCTGGGCTACGTCGATGTTAGCTTTGTTGATCGCTTCTGAAGAGGCCTTCTTACCAATGCTTTCGATATATTCAGAAGTATCGGTGATGTCGGTGATGTTAACGTTGATCAGATACAGACCGATCTTGTTGAGCTCGGGCTCGACGTTCTTGCGAACCGACTCAAGAAAGCTTTCGCGGTCCTGGTTGATCTGCTCGATAGTCAGCGAAGCAACTGTCAGGCGAAGCTGACCGAAAATGATTTCCTTGGCCATGTCTTCCATGGCCGATGAAGACAGCATGAGCAGACGCTCGGCGGCGTTGTTCATGATCTTGGGGTCAGTGCTGATACCGACGGTAAAAGTCGAAGGCACATTGATGCGGATGTTCTGCAACGACAGAGCATTCTGCAACGGAATGCTGATCGTCATCGGCGTCAGGCTGAGGTAGGCATAATCCTGAATGAGCGGCCATACCAGCGCACCGCCGCCATGCAGACATTTGGCCGAGCGATTTTCGGCCACCTTCCCGTAAATTACCAGGATCTTATCCGATGGACAACGCTTGAACCTCGTCGCCAGAAAAACAAACGTCGAAAAAAGTAAGGCAACAACTACAGCTGCAACTACCGGCCACATAATTTTCCTCCTTCGTCCCTGTTATCCTTTTCAACTACCAGAATACCATTATCCTGTATCCATACAACAGTTATCTGTTCGCCTGTTTTAATTTCCTCTTTTTTTGAGGAAACAGCATCGTAAATGCGCAGTCGGCAGTCTACCTCGACCTGAACCTGCCCGGTGCCTTCTGCCGGAATACGCAGATAAACGCAGCCACCGGTGCCAAGAGCAGTTTTTATACGAGCTGTGCCATCAGACTGCAGGCGCCCGACGAATCTGAACATCTGCGCCAGTACCCAGACCATGGCAAAGCCTGAGACAACCCCGCCCAGGGTTGCCACCCAGCCCGGCATGCCGCTGTCACGAATCAGCGCCAGACCAACCCAGCCAAACATCATAAAAAATGCAGTCAGCCCTTGAACCGATATGAAATGAAAGCTGACATCCGAGCTGCTCACATGATGGTCGCCATCAGAAGAATCAACCATGTCGCCGGAATCGCCAGAATCAGCGTCAGCAACGATGTCGTGCGAGATATCATCATGTACATCGTCGGCGATTTCGCCGGCGGCGTCTGGTGCGTCATGACCGATCTCGCCGTCTGTGTCAGCTGAAATCAGCCCTGAAAACATCAGAATCATTCTGATGGTAAAAACCACCGTGCCGCAAAGCGCACAGGTTAAAAAGACTTTTTCGATCAGGCTCATGGCCAGAATTGCTTCGACCAACCTCTGATTCCTCCTCGACAATCATCACATAAGCTGATTTTACAACAGTAAAGTCACAATGTATAACAGTTTATTTTTTGCGCTAAAACGCCTTCGGGCTCCAGCCTGATCGACCGGAGCCCAAAGGTGTTTATTAGAACAGGGCCGTTGCCCTGATTAAAACAATACTCTGCTTATTTTTTGCAGGGCTTGTGGCAGTTTACTTTTCTGAAGTGACCCTTGGTGTGATTACCGTTCTTGTCGTAGTGGCCTTTTACGAAGGTCTTGCATTTCTTGCCGGTTACAGCTTTCTTTACAGCTACGCCGCTGTCCATTACTTTGTTCTGAACTGCGTCAAAAGCTTTGGTTCCGGCTTTTTTGCCAGCCTGAAAACCCTTTTTGAAAGACTGCTTCATTTTCTTGAAGAAACCGGGTTTATGGCAGCCGCCCTGATTAGCCTGGCCGGCCTGACCTGACTGACCTACCTGAGTTGCCTGACCAGACTGAGAAGACTGACCTGACTGGCCTGACTGACCGGGATTACCGGCAAATGAAGGAGCAGCACACAGAACAAGAGCGAGAACTGAACTCATGATTACCTTACGCATAATAAACACCCTCCTGATAAACTTATTAAAACTCTTATTAGAATTTATATCGTTCAAACTTGTGAGCATATTTAAGCAATTCGCATGCCAAAGTTAAATATTTATCGTGAGCTCGATCAGATGCTGGGTTTGCGGTAGAGGGGTACAGCGCCAGATTTTCGACAGTGCCAGTTTTTCAGCATCGCTCTGCCGGAAATTTGCCAGTGATACAGAGCAGTCATCATTGGAGAGAGTACAGAAACCAAGGATTAACGAAAACTGCACAAGCAAGATCGGCTGAATAGCGAGGCCTGTTTTCCAGGCGACTCATGCACACCATGAGTCGCCCCGCGAAGTCAAAAAGCGCTGAATCTGCGACAATCGGCGCAATCACCTGGGCACTTCGCCCAAGTATCACCCACATCCTATGGGCGACTGCGGATAACTCTTGGCGGTTCAGGCTTTGGCTGGTTTTTTGCGGCCGATGGCCATGAACTCGATTTCATCGAGCTTGACAGGTTCGCGTAGCCAGCCGCCGGCGGTACCGCCGTAGACTTTGTCGATTTTAAGGCCAATGCGGTTAACCATGCGCACAAGCTCTGAGGGCGTATAATAGCGTTCGATTCCGCGAACTTTTACAGGTTCTTCGCCATCTTTACCGTTAACCTCGTTTTCGAAGCGGCTGGTGAGCGTAAAAAGGTCTACTGTACCGGCAGCCACATCGACATCGTTGATTGAACGAATCAGCCTGAAAGCATTGAGAACAGTGACGATGAAACGCCCGTCATCCTTGAGCGCCGCCGCCATATTGGCAAAAATCGCCATGTCGCGGCTCCAGAGGTCGTCGTCGTCGTCAAACAGGCAAAGCGCACCTTCGCACAATGAAAGAACCACATCATACTGCTGCGACGGCGTATAATTCTGGGCAGCACATTCGATAAAATCTACCGAAACACCGGCTTCTGCAGCCGTTTTTCGAGCCACAGCGAGCATGCCTGAAGAAATGTCGACGCCGGTGACCCGGTAACCGCGCCGCGCCAGTTCGATCGAATGACGGCCGGTGCCACAGCCGATATCAAGAATACTGGCGCCTTCTTTGAGCCTGAGCTCCTCAATGAGGAAATCTACTTCAGCCACTGTGTTGAGCGTAAAAACCTCACGCTCATAACGGTCGGCAACCTTATCGAAAAATGACTTCCAGACTCCGCTCATGGCTTCTTACCAGCCTTCTTGAGGTCAATGAAGAAATCGAGCAGCTCCTTTTTGACTGCAGCCGTGCGGTCAAAATCTTCGCCAGGCACAGGCAGCTGATTTTCTTCACAGATTCTGCGCATGAGTTCGAGGCTGGCCGCCCTGTCTTCATCTGTAAGAGTAGTCTTGAGACGCCGCGAACTTCTGGTAATGCGGCCTTTGCCATCTTTGCTCTCAACCGTCTCAGTATAGCGTTCAACCAGGATGGCCGTGAGCGAAGCCGCCTGATCCTGAGAGACTTTCTTATTCAACATGCCGAAAATCAGGCGATCAACCAGCTGAGCCGGTTCAGCGGCTTCAGCGTTTTCGGTATCCAGCTTCTCACCAAGTTCGTAATTCTGACGATAAAATGCCAGCAGCATAGCCTGATTGTGCATATTGCTTTCAAGTTTCTGGCCGGTTTCGGTAACGACTTCGAGCAGACCGATTTCGCCTGAACGAATCTTTTCGGCTACTTCAGCAGCAGCGCGGTTTATCTCTTCACGATCGGTTTCAGCAAAGGCCATTTCAGTGAGTTTTTCGACGGTTTGTGTCAGACCGCTGGCCGCCATTTCTACACCCTTTCCATGTAGAAAGTCGACTCCCATATAGCCACCAACCAGGAATGCGACTATTACCACAAAACATCCGCAGCCAAAACAGCCGCAGCAGCTCTTCTTGTTCATCGCCTGCGTCCTTTCAGTAAAGATCCTTCTGCATCCTGTAATGCTGGATTTCGCCAAACAACAGGTAACTGTCTGCCGTTACATTATATCCCAGCACCAGGTAAAAACCCACCGCATTCTGGCGGGCATCGAGAATTACCCGGGCAGCACCAAGTTCGCGCGCCTTCTCTTCGAGAAACTCGACGATACGGCGGCCAAGACCGCGTTTGTGGCAATCAGGATCCACCGCCATATATCTGATCTGAGCTTCTTCATGATCGTTCATCTGCAGACGCCCGACACCGAGCACACGATCTCCGGCGATAACAGCACAGTGTTCGGTTTCGTCGTCACGTTCGTCACGCTCGCTGCCTTCAGGCTCACCCCATGGCTTACGCAACACCGACCAGCGCAGGTGATAATACTGACGCCACTCTTCAGCGGTTTCTGGACATCGCAACTGAATTTCTTCGCTCATTCACTGCCTCGCATTTTCAACATCATCGACCGGAATCATCATATAGACCTGATCGTTCTCGCGCACCACCTGTGCCAGTTTCACGCCGACAAGACTGTTTTTTTCGGCTCTGGAAACCGGCTTAAAAGCTTCTTCGATCGACTCGACCTTCTGCGTCAACACGCCGGTCGCGTTGCCCTGAAACATCAGTTCATCGCCCTGAGAGAAGCCTGAGCCTTCGACTTTGATTTCGGCCACCATAACCTTTTTAAAAAAGTTGGTCACCATACCAACATGAACTTTGCGATGCGTAGCCTTTGAACCGTTGCCACCGCTCCATTCGCCGATCTGGCGGCCAAAGTAGAACCCTTCGGAAAAGCCGCGGTGAAAAACAGCATCCAGCCTCTTCATCAGCTCTTCTTTAAGTTCGTCTGAGCGCGCCGTAAAATCAGCATCTTTGTGGTGAGCAAAATAAAAGTCGATATAAGCCCGGTAACAGGCGGTCACTTCGCTGACATATTCAGGGCTGCGGCCGCGCCCCTCGATCTTGAGGCTGTCGATGCCAGCGACCAGGAGCTTGTCGAGAAACGGCAAAGTACAAAGATCGCGCGGACTCATGACGTAGTCCTGGCCAAGCACAAACTCTTTGCCGTCGCGCAGGTCGCGAATCTCGTATTCACGCCGGCAGGGCTGCCGACATTCGCCACGATTGGCCGACTGATTGAAAGCGATCTGCGACATGAAGCAGCGGCCGCTGATCGAAACGCACATGGCACCATGTGCAAAAACCTCGATTTCGATCTTGTCGGCATCGTCACCGAGCTGTGCCAGCAGATTGCGTCTGATCGACACAATTTCGTCAAGTGTGCATTCACGCGCCAGAACAAAACGTTTTACGCCAAAATGCCGATAAAGAAAAACCAGTGCCGACGAGTTGGCCACCGACATCTGAGTCGAGACAAACGCCGCGATTTTGTAGCGCAAAGCCAGATCGAGAATGGCGAAATCCCAGCAGATGATCGCATCGATACCGGCGGCCGCGGCCTGTTCGACCAGAGTTTCAGCCAGTTCGAGTTCACTGTCGTAAACAATTGTATTCATCGCCAGATAGGCTTTGGCACCATATTCGTGACAAAGTTGCGCAATTTCGGGCATTTCGCAGGCCGCGAAGTTTCTGGCACTGGCGCGCATATTCATCGATACAACGCCAAAATAGACAGCATCAGCACCAGCCTCGAGGGCGGCGCGCAGGCTTATCATATCGCCGGCGGGCGCCATCAGTTCGGGTTTTCGTTTGTCTGAAAAAGTCATTGGCATCCCTTCAACTAGCGGTCTGTCAAAGTTGAATGCATGTTTAAAATTGTCATTGCGAGGAGCGTAGCGACGAAGCAATCTTTCCGACAATGGGATTGCCGCGTCGGGCTGACGCCCTCCTCGCAATGACCATTTCTTACCATGCAATTCAGATTTGACATATAGCCAGATTAAGCAACAGTTTGCTGACAGAAAAATTTTTGAGCACGAGCACGAGCACGAGCACGAGCACGAGCACGAGCACGAGCACGAGCACAAATAATATTACACGCCTCAGTCTGATTTAACCACTGCCCGCTGCATTTTTTTCATAAAAAAACACCGGCAGGCTGCCGGTGTCTTTTATTGGCCATTCGCGGGCGCATGCCCCGAAGATACAGATCAGAGGTTGTATACAGACAACACGTAATCGTTGCCTTCCACGTGAAAGGTCATGACACGACCATCAGGAGTTACTACACGGTCGCGCGGCAGATCGAACGAAGAACTCGGAAACACGATGATATCTTTATGAGCTGTCGGCCGGCCCGCGGCCGTGCAGCGATAAATTCGATCACGGTAGATAGCACCGCTCTCTTCGTGGCAGGCTACCAGACTCAGATAATAATTGCCTTCTTTATCCTGGCCGATCACCTGGGAACCCACGTATTTTACCGCCGGATCTTCGATATCGAGCGGGAACTTGTAAAGTGGTATGTTTTCGGCAGGAGAAGCAGTGTTTCTCAAAAGCAGATCAGCTTTCTTATCGCTGACTTCAAGAACCATGAGCTTGCCACCAACGCCTTCGATCAGACTCAGGCTTTCATCGCAGGGATATTCTTCCTTGAGCATCTCTTCTTTGTTGAAGCGCAGAATCGCACCCATGGTCGGCAGATCGACGAGCAGTTCTTCCATCGGGCCGGTCTCGATAGCACGGGCACCTGAGAAACCTTCGATCTGGCTGATCATTTTGCCGGTCATGTCGATACGATAGATAAAACCATCTGTGGGGCTCAGCAACCAGAACCCCTTGTCACCGTCAAATGCAAAATCTCTGATTACCGGGCCGTATTCAGCAATTGAAATACTCTTCTGCAATTTACCATCGCTGCCAAACAGTTTAAGAGCCTTGTTAGCCGAGTCGAGAATCCAGACGCCATTTTCGACAGCGCGGAATGCGTAGGGAACACCAGGAGTGTAACGTTCCACATCCTGCTCATCACCACCAACAGCTGCTGACTCACTGCCGAGAGGAATCTTGAGATAGACTTCGCCTCTGGCCGCTTCAAACATGCCTTTGTGGTAGTTCAGAGCGTTAATCAGCTTTATATCAGCATTTTCAGCCGACATCAGCGGAGAAATCACCATTAACAATGAAACTACGGCGAATAAAATCTTCTTGATCATTAACTTAATCCTTATCATCATGGAAGCTTGAGAACACTACGCGGGTTGACTGTCTGACCATTCTTTCTGATTTCCATATGCAGGTGAGCGCCAGTAGTGTAAGTACCGGTATTATCCGATTTGGCGATTTCCTGACCGGCATTCACGCGTTGCCCCTTTTTGACCGTAGATCGCTGCAGATGGCAATAGAAAGATTCATAGCCGTTATCATATCTCACCTTGATATAGTTGCCGCCACCGCTTTCGAAACCGACGGCGATTACCGTGCCATTACCCAGAGCGTTCAGGCGTGTGCCGGTGGGAACCGGCAGGTCGATGCCGTTGTGAAATTTTTTGGTGCCAAGTGTCGGATGAATTCTCCAGCCATATTCGCTTGATGCGCGGCCGGGCATCGGCGAACAGGGTGACGCGGTAAAGCCGCCGCCCTTTTGAACGACCGTAGGAGTTGAGCTTGAAGATGAGCCCGGTTCTTTAACCGGAGTAGTACCGGCTTTTTTATTGGGAGTATCGACATAGTTGGCATGAATATAAGCAGTCTGGCCGTTGTAGTTGATCTTGTACCAGTCACCTTCGGTGCCGATAATTTCAACTTTGTTATTGTTATACAGACTGCCGATGATCTTGCCCCACGGCCCGGTTCTGACGTTCAGGCTGGGGTTGACCTTAACCGTACCCGGAGTTGTTTTGGGTTTGGCAGCAGCTTTTTCTTTGGCTTCTTTGTCTTTCTTAGCCTGTTCCTGCTTTTTGGCCTCGGCGGTAAGCGTGACGAGCTTGTCCTTTACAGTGCCCAGACGCTTTGCCAGTGCGGTAAGCTGTTTGACAAAATCGCGGTAATCACCATTTTTATCGCCATACTTCTCGGGGTTGGCAGCAAATTCGCGCAACAGCTCAGAATACTTTTTGTTGGCCTCATCGAGGCTCTTCTCGAGCTTGGTGACGTCTTTACTGAGCGACGTACTTTCGGCTGAGCTTACAGCTGCCGCCGATTGATCGATAGTGACTTTCTGTTCACCAAATGGGTTGGTTGAGGCCCACCCGGCAGCGGCCAGAAGGATGAAAACTGACAAAACCGATAAAATTAACCTCTTCATGACGTTCTCCTGTCAATGATTGAGTCTTTGCTACATTTTATTATACTTCGGTACAGAAAAAAAGTTTTTACTTCCAGTTTTCCTCGCAGAAATATCAAATGAAGTCTGGCAGCTGCCGGAAAAAAGTTATCACCAGTCTTGCATAACTTTTATTAAGAGGTATAATCTAATGGCAAGATCAGAGTAGAGGAAGCGGATATGGCACCTATCAAATCGCAAAATCTTTCGATAATGCTCACAGATATCCAGGGTTATTCGACAACTACCGCCAGCGCCAGTCGCGATGAAGTTGTCGGCCTGATCCGGCGTCATAATCAGCTTATGCGCCCGGTTATCGAATTTTACAACGGAAAGATCGTCAAATCAATCGGGGATGCATTCTTGTGCACATTTGGCAGCGCTACTGACGCAGTTATCTGCGCCATCATCATTCAACTGCTGCTGAAAGAATACAACCAGCGCCTTAAAGATGACAGCAACAAGCTGAATCTTCGGGTAGTCATCAATTCAGGCGACGTCAGCATCGAAGGAGACGACATTTTCGGCAATGCAGTCAACGTGACCGCGCGCATGGAAGCGCTCGAGTGCTTTCCCGGCGGCTCGATAGGCATCAGCGAATCAACCTATCTGCTGATGGACCGCAACGAAATCGTCGCAGAAATAGCCGGACTGGAAAAGCTGAAAGGCATACCAGAGCCGGTAAATGTGTTTCGCGTTCCGGTAGAAAAACAGAAGCTCAACAAACTGCCGGTACAGCTCCTCACTCTTGTCGAAAAAGTCGTAAACGCCAAGGGAGACGACCTGAACTCCGAAGCTTCAGATCAGATCAATGAATGGACGCAATCTGTCAGCAACTTTCTCAAACAGACCAACTGGGGCGACAATATAAACAAAGCCTCGCATCACATCGGCAAAGTACAAAAATCTCTGGTAAAGACTTTTGGTCAGAAAACCGTCCTCGAAAAAAAGAAACAGCTCAACGACGCTTCGGTAGCCGCGCGATTTAAAAGCGGGATCATCGACATGGTCATTCTGATTATCATTTCTGTGGCCCTGAAAGTTGCATGGTGGCCAATCCAGAGCATAATGTTCGGAACCCCTGAATATACCGATCCGGGCCTTCTCGAAGTATTGATGTCTCTGAATTTCAGATATCCGCTGATCGTTTTCTGGATGTATTTTGCCATTTTCTGGAAAATCAAACAGGCCTCGCCCGGCCAGATCGCGGTTGGCACTGCAGTAGTCAACGAGAACGGTCTTCCCGACCTCTCTTTTGCCATGGTGGCAAAGCGCAGCCTGCTGTTTCTGGTATCCAACTTCATAATTGTCGGCGCCGCCATGGTTTTTGTCGGCGAAAAGAAGACTTTTTACGACAAGGTCTGCAATACCAGAGTAGTCGAATAGCAGCAATAAAAATCTGCATATTTCATGTAACACGACTACAGTCTGTATTCAGAGCAGGCGGCATCAGTTCAGCTTTTCCCGGTCGCACAACTGTACCTTGCCGACGTCCTCTACCATACCGTAGAGTATAAAAGGACACCGGATCAAGGAGAGACAATCATGCGAAGCAAACTCGTTCTGTTTCTGGCCCTCTGTTTTGCCGTTACCTGTCTGACAGCACAGGCCCAGACCGTCGAAAAGAATTTTTTCCACCAGCTTAAAGTCGGCGAGCAGCCCCAGAGCTGGGAACACCGCATCGACCTGCCCGAAGAAGCAGCCATGCAGGGCAAGGTCTTCGTCGCCCGCAACCTCGATCTGCGCATGGGCAAGCTGGTTATCGAACGCGAACTTTTCACTCCTACCTTTTATTACGTAAAAGTGCGCCTGCCCAAGCACCCCGATGTGCCTATGGCCGGTAATCTCAAAGTCGAACTGAAAATCGGCGATGTTATCTCCGGTAATGCTCCACAGGCTCCGACGGAACTCGCGCTCTCGCCGGTCGGCGCAACTCTCAAGCCCATATTCACCTGGAAAACCCCGGCCAGATATGCGGCAATCTCACTCTACGACCTGACAGAGCAGAAAACTGTCTGGGAAAGAGTCTCGACCCTTAGCGGTTATATCGGCTTTGATGAAGGCTGGCTGAAGAAAGATCACCGTTATCGCTGGGCTGTAAAAGTCAGCGAAGCCAACGGCAGATATTCACCTGAAGTCAGTGCCGGATTCAGAATCGAAGAACAAAACGGCGTTGTCATCGCCATACCTGAATGACAGACTTTGCAAAAACTTTTTATATTGCTGCCGCAAGGCAGCATTTTTTTTGCTGCTGAAACTGGAAAATTCGGTTTCATGCTGGTAGTGTAGTTATCTGACGAATATTCTGCCAGTTAGAGGATTACACTATTAATGAGTGAACTGACATTGCCGCTGCACAACCCGGTATTGATCTTTTCACTGCTGCTCTTCATAATCCTCGCGACACCGATTCTGCTCAACCGTCTCAAGATTCCGCACCTGATCGGCATGATCATTGCCGGCGCTGTTATCGGGCCACACGGACTCAACCTGATGCAACGCGACAGCGCAATCGTGCTCTTCGGTACAGTAGGTCTGCTCTATATCATGTTCATGGCCGGTCTCGAGATCGATATCGCCGAATTCAAAAAGAACAGCAGACGCAGCGTAATCTTCGGCCTTTACACATTCACCATTCCAATGGTCATGGGCATTCTTGCCGGGGTATATTATCTCGGCTTCGGCCTGTCAACATCGGTTTTGCTCGCCAGCATGTTCGCCTCGCACACCCTGATTGCCTACCCGCTCATCAGCAGCATAGGCGTGGCCAAGAACCGGGCGGTAACCGTCGCCATTGGCGGCACCATGATCACCGACACCTTAGCCCTGCTTGTTCTGGCTGCTGTTGTTGGCGTCAAAACCGGTCATATCACTGAAGGTTTCTGGCTTAGAATGGGCCTGTCCTTTGCTCTGATCGCACTGGTCATCATGCTGCTTTTTCCGGTAATCGGACGCTGGTTTTTCAAGCGCTTCAACAATCACATTTCACAGTACAACTTTGTGCTGGCAATGGTCTTTCTTGCGTCATTTCTGGTCGAACTGGCTGGCGTCGAGCCGATCATCGGCGCTTTTCTCGCAGGTCTGGCTCTTAATCGGCTGATACCACATACTTCGGCACTGATGAACCGTATCGAATTTGTCGGAAACGCCCTGTTTATACCGATTTTTCTGATCGGCGTCGGCATGCTTATCAATTATCAGGCTTTCTTCAAGGACTGGGAAACGATCAACGTAGCGCTGACCATGTGCATAATCGCCACTGCCGCTAAATATCTCGCAGCTTGGCTGACCCAGAAAACCTTTGGCTTCAGCATCGACGAGCGCAGACTGATCTTCGGTCTCAGTAACGCGCAGGCCGCCGCCACCCTCGCCGCGGTTCTGGTTGGCTATAACGTCGTTCTCGGGCAGACTCCGACAGGCGAACCCGTTCGCCTGCTCAGTGAGAGTGTTCTCAACGGCACTATTCTGATGATACTGGTCACCTGCACCATCGCATCATTTTCCGCCCAGAAAGGCGCCGAGAACATAGCTCTCAACGAGAATCTCGAAGAAAAGTCGAGCCGGGCAACAACCGAAGAGCGCATACTGATTCCGATCGGCTATCTGGAAAACGCCGAAGAACTGGTCAATCTCAGCGTTACAGTCAAATCGAAAAGCAATGCCGCCGGTCTTTATGCCCTGACCGTTATCGACCATACCAGCAGCGATGAAATCGCCGAACGCGATGCCAATAAAATTCTAGAGCTCGCCAAAAAGGCAGCAGCAGCAACTGACACCAAACTCAAAAGACTTTTGCGCTACGACCTTAACATAGTTAATGCCATAACCGGCATTGTCAAACAGCACAAGATCACCGACCTGATTCTTGGCCTGCATCATCAGAAAAACATCTCTGAATCTTTTCTTGGCAATGTTACTGAAGGAATTCTCGCGCGATGCAACACGACAACCATGATTTACCGACCAGTGCAGCCGCTTTCGACGATCAAACGCGATATCGTCATCGTGCCTGAGAATGCTGAGCGCGAAATCGGATTTCCGTTCTGGATGACAAAGGTCTGGAACATCGGCCGCAATACCGGTTCAAAACTGGTTTTTTACGCGCCACCACGCACAATAGAATATCTCAGAGAAATTCACCGGCGCTTTCCGATCGAAGCTGAATTCATCGAGTTTTCAGAATGGGATGACTTTTTGATTCTGTCACGCGATTTTAAGCCTGACGACAGCCTGATGATAATTCTCAGTCGCAGGGGGCACCTGTCTTACAATGCTAATATGGCCAAAATCCCGCAGTATCTCAACAAGTATTTCAACCGCAACAATTTCATTCTGGTTTACCCGATGCAGCTTGGCATCGCTTTCAACAGTGAAGCCGATCTTGGCAATCCCTCTTTTCTCGAACCGATAATGGAAAACTTCGAACGCCTCGACGACCTTGGCAAAACCATCGTTAAACTTTTCCGCAAGATCGAGCGCCGCAAATGAGTTTTACAGCGCAAGACTTGACTTTGCCGGTCGAATGCAGGAAGATTTAGCAATAACGAAATGCAGGAGTGCAAAATTATGAAACTATCAGGAAAATTCGCCATGACCAAATTGCTGGCAGTAGTTTTACTGCTGTTTGTCTTAGTAACAGTCATCGCTTCGGCACAGAAGGAAAAGTTTCCGCCGCAGGAAAAAATCAATGTATTTGCCGTGGTTTCGCAGAACATCGAGAGCGCTTTTAGCGATGCAGCAAAGGCATTGAAAGAAGAAGAAGGACTCGAAGCCTTTCCGATGCTGGGCTATCAGGTTCATTGCACCCTTTACATGACTCAGTATCCCGAAGGCAGCAAAGACAAGGTTCTTGGCATGATTGAAGAACTGGCCAGCAATACCCGTGAATTCGCGGTTAACAGCACCGGTCTCGAGATCACATCGGGCGACTGGTATTTTATGAACATCGAGCGTAACCGCAACCTGCAGACACTCTCTGATACGATCGTCGAGATGCTGGCTCCCATGCGCGCCAAGTCAGATTACATACCAGACTGGGCCAAAGAATTTCCGACCAAAGTCGAGTATATCTCAAAATATGGCAGCCCCAACGTTTACAGCGAATTCAACCCGCACCTGACCTTTCTCGCCAAAAGCGACGCAGAAAAACTGCAGAGGTTCAACAAAAAACATGCTGACAGCGCTTTTGCCAAAGTGATCGGCGGCAGCATCGTCGCCATTGGTGCCGGCATAGCTGACCGCGACGGTCAGATCAAAGAACCCTGGAAAATCTTTCCGCTCAAAAAAGCTGAATAAATCAGCCTTCCTGAGCAGGTGCGGCAACCTGCCGGCCTGAAGTACTGTAATACTTTGTGCCGTATAAAACAGCTGTCGGTGAAGATTTAGAAGGCTTTTCGCTGCACAGGTCTATCAGACCGTTATCACCAAGCTGCATTTCGTCACGCTGCAAAAGGGCCGTAGTGCCACACTCGTTCGTCACATAAGTACCATTGGTGCTCTGATCGATAATGAAAAACTTATCCTTGCGATATTCGATACGGGCATGAAAACGTGATACCCGGCTGTCATCAACCACCAGATCATTGTGATCAAGGCGACCGATAGTCAGAGTCGGCTGCGCTTCGCTGACTTCGTACTTCTTTTCGCTGAATACAAGCTCTAAACGCGGCCTGATCAATGACTTGCCTTCGCCGGAACCTTTCAGTGCAACGGTGATCTTTTCCTTTTCCCAGACAATCTCGTAAACCGGCAATTCCTCGCTTTTACCCTTAACCATGACATTATCGACACAGCGGCAATTTTCTGCATAGCCGACCGGAAGAGCAGCGACTACTTCGCGGGTAGTGATTATCTGACGACGCTTCGCCAGTTTGACCATGCGGGCGGCGACATTGACTGAATCGCCGAAAACATCGGCATTCTCAACGATCACCGGCCCGTAATCTATGCCAACATATATATCTGGAGCATAATAGCCCGCAAGCTCCGACTCAGGAATTGCGTCAACTGTCGCCTGCATCGCCATAGCCGCATCTACGGCATGCTGCGCCGACGGAAACGAACACATTATCTCATCGCCGATGGTCTTGATAACGGTTCCCTCATGCGCACTGCATACTTTTGCCATGGTTGCGATGCAGGTAGAAATCAACGCGTGCGCGGCAGTATTACCGATTTTGTCATACAGCTTTGTACTCTGCGCAATATCAGCGAACATTATGGCCAGTGACTTCGATACTTCGGTCATAATCCCTCAAAAAGACTGATTTATGCTGCCTCTATGGTCTTCTGATGTACGACTGTCTGCAGCCTTCAATCATTATGCTAACAGACTGCAGCGACAATGTCAAACCCGCACCAGAAAAGGCAAATAGCTTGATTTTACTCAGATTTCTGCGGGCAAAGCAGATCATAAAGAACCGGTATCATGACCATGGTCATCAGAGTTCCGGCCAGCAGGCCGAAAGAGGCGACCACGCCGAGAGGCGACATGCGCTCGAGGCCGACTGCGTTTTCGAGAGTAAGTGGCATGAGGCCGAGAATCGTCGAGAAAGTAGTAATAACAATGGGCCTCAGACGCGTTTTGACGGATTCAAAAAGAGCCTGATGCCGTGGCATGCCGGCTGCGATCGAGGTGTCGATAAAGTCGATAAGAATGATGGCATTGTTGACGATCGTACCGCCGAGCAGAATTATGCCCATCATTGCTGGCATGCACATCGGTTTGTCGAAAATAATCAGTCCCCAGAAAGCGCCGATGAGCGAAAGCGGTATCGCCGCCATGACCAGAAACGGCCGCCACCAGTTCTCGAACAGCAGGTAGAGCACTACATAAAGAAAAACGAATGCGAACAGCAATGCTTTGGCCAGTCGCAATCCGGTATCAGCCATATCTGACATCGTGCCTGTAAGCCTGGCACTGTAACCGGCCGGCAGCTCGACTTCACCAAGAACCTTGTTGACATCGTCGGCAACCGCCGAAAGCGGCCTTATCGAATTGATTCCGAGAATGTCTATGGTCTCATTGAGGTTCTCGCGGGTGACCAGCGTCGGCTGCAGCACATTTCGCTGCTCGCCGAGCGAACCGATAAACAGGTCGCCAGACTGTCCCGGCAAAGCCAGCTGCGTTATATCTTCATCCCAGCGCTGGCCGCCTGCGCCGATCTCAACTCTGATCCCAAGATCGACGAAACCGTGCATCTTGAGTGCCGACGGCGAGCGCCCGGTCAGCGTCAGACCGAGAAATTCACCGATGACCTGTGGAGAGAGCTGGTAGCGGCCGGTCAAACTGAGATCGGGCATAAAGTGAGTCTCAGGCTTGCTTTTGCTCCAGTTCAGTCGCAGATCGCTGAGCCCATCGATTCGACTCAGGCGGTTTTCCATATCGTTGGCGATATGAAAGAGAACATCAGGGTCTCTGCCGGAGATCATTACATCTATCGGCGCTCTGGTGGTGGCCATAGGCGTAGCACCGAACTCAGATACCGAGTAGTTTATCAGTTCAGGAATTTTTGCAAATTCTTCGCGCCATTCACCCATTATCTGCCAGATGGTCTGCTCTCTCCTGTCACGTGTTGTCAGCCGCACCTGCATATCGAGCTGCTGCAAAAGCTGACCACCTGCTCCAAAGCTTACCTGACCAGGCTCTGAACCGGCAACCGTCGAAATATTGAGTACATGTGGGCTGCGCATGATTATCTGTTGCATCCGGTTGATAACCGCTTCTACGCCTGCAACCCCGGTAGATGGCGGCAGGTCAGCCTTGATCGTGACCATGCCGGTATCCATGCGCGGCATGAGTTCTCTGCCAATAAGCGGCAATACAGTACGCGCCGTCACCAGCAGAAGAATCAGCGCAGCGATGACCAGCGGCCATCTCAGCCACAATCCCAGCCGCAGCAATTTGAGATAGATATTGGTGATGAATTCGAGAAAACGGTCGACAAGGCGATAGAATCGTCGTATCAGACCGTTCTCTTCATCGGCCGTAAACCTCGCGATATCGGCTTCACTTTCGGCAACCGCCATTTTACGTAACAACAGAGGCACGACCGTTACAGCAGCGATGAACGAACCTACGAGAGTCGCGGTGATCGTCATGCTCAGCGGGCGCAAAACCTGTTGTGCATAACCGCCCACGAACATTATGGGTATCATCACGACTATGGTTGTCAGCATACCTCCCCAGATCGAAAATATCACTTCGTTAACACCCTTAACCAGAGCGGCAAAACTGTGTTTCTCAGCTTCGAGATGGCGCATGGAGTTCTCGACAACGACGATGGCGGCATCGACAACCATACCTACCGCAATGATGAGACCGGTCAGCGTAACCATGTTGACGGTGAACGGCGTAAAATACAGGAATGCAAAGGCCGTCAGAAATGACAATGGAATAGAAACCCCTACAACAACCGCTGCCCGCAGGTTCTGCAAAAAGATCAGCACGATCAGCATGGTCAGCCAGACGGCCGAAAAGAGTGCGTCTTTCATGCCGGCAACGTTGATCGAAATAATAGGTTCCTGATCTGTGGTTATCGCAAAGTCAATTTCTGCATAACGTTTCTGCAGTACCGGAAGATGCCCTTTAACACTGGCAAGAGCGCCAACCGCATAGCCATCTTCAGGTTTGAGTATGTTCAGGGCGATGGCAGGCCGGCCATTGCCATGATAAATGCTGCGCGGCGTGCTGACACCAAGAGTTACCGAAGCGATATCACCCAGTTTGATTATGCCGCCCTGTTGCACCCGCATTGGCATATCCATGAGTTCCTGCGGCGTTCGGGCCTCGTTGAGCGTCTTGACCAGAGACTCACGCCCGCCGATTTCGAGATAACCACCCGGCAACGAAAGGTTTTGCGCGCCGATCGCCTGCAATACCTGAACCGGACTCAACCTGAACTGGCGAAGTTTTTCGATATCCAGCCGCACCAGCACTTCCGGTTGATTGGCGCCGAACACGTCTACTTTGCCGACTCCCGGCAGACGCAGCAGTTCTTCCTTGATGTCATTTTCCGCCAGCAACCTGATCGCCTTGAGATCTAGAGAAGACGAGGCTTTCGGCGAAAGAGCCAGCGTCAAAACCGGGCGGTTGGCGTCGGTGATTCTGAAAAACTGTGAAGTCTGGGTACCGGCAGGAAAGCGACGGGAAACCCGGTTAACCGCATTTATTACATCTGTCATCGCGGCAGCCATGTCGACACCATAGTCGAAATGGGCGTTGACCGAAGACACCTCGTCACGAGAGGTCGAAACAACGTTTTTGATGCCGGTCAAGCCTCTGAGCTCACGGTCGATCAAGGTGGTGACGCGGCGATTGACGTCTTCGGCCGAGGCACCCGGCACGACCGTCATCGCGACGATCTGTGGTGACACCGTATCAGGAAAGAGATCTACCGGCATCATGAACCATGAAATGACTCCGAGCGAGGCGACCAGCAGCCAGAAAGCGATCGACCAGGCAGGCCTTCTGATGACCGTTTCGATTATGTTCATCTGATCACCTCGATGCTGAAAGATGCTGGCAATCTGACATTTTCAAGGTAATTACCGAGAGCCAGCTCGGTGCCGGCAGGAAGGAGGTCGGCAGCAAACGCGACATTACCATTGTCACCGCGCAGCAGAGGGCTTAGCGTGATACGTCGCGCCAGACTGCCCTCAACAACGTAAAGCTGTATTTTCTGCGGATCGTTGAAGTCGATGAACGCCGCAGCAGGCGGCACAAGCACTCCATCACGACTTTCGACAGTAATTCGCACCGGAAGTTGCATGTCATAGACCAGTCCGCTCGCTTCTCCAGGCTTCGCAGCCTCGACCACGACCTGCCTGAGTTCGTTCTGCACCGGATAAATGCGACTGACAACAAAGCCGTTACTGCTGCCGTCTTTGAGCGTTACCGCCTGTCCGACACGCACGCTTACTGCCTCCTGTTGCGGAACCTGCATGAGCAGGCGTGTCATTGCAACATCTTCGACCGTATAAACCGCTGTGCCAGGCTGCACCAGGTTGCCTTCTTCCTGCATTCGCAATGAAACGATGCCGTCTACCGGCGCAAGAATCTCGGCATAATCGAGTCTGGTCTGCCAGACAGCAACGTCTTTTTCGCTCGCCTGTTTTTGCGATACCACTGCCGAGATCTGGGCTTTTTGAGCAGCAATCTGGGACTTCAAGGTTTCCAGGCGACTCTCTGCTTCAGCATGACGGTTAACTGTAGCGTCTAATGCGCTTTTTGAGAGGGCTCTGGCCTCGAATAACTTTTCATCGCGTGCCAATGTGGATTTCCAGTAATCGAGATTTATCTGATGCGCATCGAGCTGGCTGGTCAAAGCCTGCAGGCTTGCCTGCATCGCCGAAACCTGACCCGAAGCAGAGTCTGAACGCGCCCGTGCCGCCTGCAGCTGCGCCTTCTGCTCGCGGCTGTCGATAACGGCAAGAACGCTGCCGGCAGTCACCCGGTCGCCTTCACGATATTTAAGCTCGGCAATCTTGCCTGCTGTTTCAGCCTTGAGAACGATACTGGCCGCGCTTTTGACCGTTGCCAGCGCCGAAACACTGCGACTGACCACACCAGGCGCGACTCTCACCGTTTTAACCGCCAGAGGCGGTTGAGGCATCGGTCTAGCCTCGGCCAGAGCAGCCTTTTTGCGTAGCAGGCCAGCTGTCGCCAGCGCGACAAATGCGATAAACACCAGTGCTATGACTGCATTCTGCCAATTCAGATATTTATGTCGGCTCATCGTTTTACCTCTTGTATCATTACTGTTCTGGCGAGTTCCACCATATTGCGGGCGCTGTCTTCAAGCAGTCCGTCACTGCTGCCCTGCAGAGTCCATCGAATCACAGAGGTCTGCATCAGCCCAAGAACCATTGCTACCAAAGCATCTGAGCTAATACCCTGACTGATCTGCCTGTGTTTCTTTGCGGCAGTTACTATTGCCGCCACCGAATCAGCCAGAAAACCCAGATTGTAGCGCATTGTCGCCAGCACTCTTTCATTCTGCGGATTAACCGCTTCTGACAGAAAAAGCACCGGATTCAATCTCTCGTTCAGCAGGTGGTGAAGATGCAACTGACACAACTCTTCGAGTTTTCTGGCAAAGGGCAGTTCATCTTTGACCAGCTGGCTGATCGCCTCGCGCCATGGCGTGAACATCGACTCCAGCAGTGCCAGCAGAAGTTCTTCCTTGCTGGCAAAGTGCCGGTAGATGGCGGCTTCGCTGATACCAACCCTTCCGGCGACTTCTCTGATGGTAAAATTGCTGAAGCCTTCATTGAAAATCAGGTCACGCGCAACTTCCAGAATTTCGCTGCGCCTGTGCTCACCACTTTTGCGGCGCACAATTTTTCTTTCCACCTTGAGAGAAGCTGCATTTGCCTTATTTGCCGCTGGTCTGCTGTTGCCAGCAGTTCTGTGCTGTGTTGTCGCAGCAGTGCTTTTGCTGCTTCCAGCATCTTTTTTTCGTATTACCATCTTGCTGCCTCCATCTTTACCAGCATTCGTCGAGTTCAAGCAAAATACCTGATCTATTTCATCGACGCATCTGATTAAGTTAGTTAACGTTAACTTAAATATATAGTTTTATCGTCAATTTGTCAACAGCCAGAAAATCTGGCCAGCAATGCTCGGGCAAATGAGCATAAAAAACTGACCACACAAACGCCCTGATTATTTGATTGCTGTATTGAAAAATGCGGCGGGGAAGATTAAAATGGGCGCGCAATCAAAGACAGGCGGGCAAATCTTGATTTATTTATATTCGAGCTGTATTTTTCTTTCGGCTTTTCTGCTGTTTCTGGTGCAGCCGATGATTGGCAAGATGTTTCTGCCCTGGGTTGGCGGCTCATCAGCCGCCTGGAATACCTGCATGTTCTTTTTCCAGGCTCTGCTGCTGGCAGGCTATGGCTACACGCACCTGTCGCTCGGGCGACTGGGTGTAAAAAAACAGTCTTTTCTGCAGTTTCCGCTGATGCTGCTGGCACTGCTTTTTCTGCCGTTCATCTACAGCAACTCCACACCGGTTCCAGAAGACCCCTCTCTCTGGCTGCTCGCACAGCTTTTTAAAACTATCGGCCTGCCGTTTTTTGTCATTGCCGGCATCGCACCCCTGATTCAGGTCTGGTTCGCCAATACCGGGCATATCCGCGCTGAAAACCCGTTTTTTCTTTATGCAGCCAGCAATACCGGCAGCCTGTTTGCGCTGCTGGCATACCCGACTCTGATCGAACCTTCATTCGATCTCACCGCTCAAACACACATCTGGACCAACGGCTATATATTGCTGATAATCCTTATGGCTGCCTGCTTCGCGCAGGTCAAAAGAGCCGAACATTCTGTGACAGCTGACGATAGAGGGGAAGCCTGTTCCATGGCAGAGGCCCCGGCGCGACGAACCATTCTTTTCTGGGTCGCCGCCGCCTTTGTGCCATCAAGTCTGCTGCTGGCAGTCACCCAGTATGTCACCACCGACCTCGTGCCGGTGCCAATGTTCTGGATCATACCGCTGATGATCTATCTTGTCACCTTCATCGTCGCCTTCTCAGAAAAGCTGGCGCCGCGAGCGCTGACTTACAGCAGAATTTCTCTGCTGATCATACTTTCGTTTCTCTCACTCTATCTGTTCGTAGAGATCAATTACTTCTGGTTCAGCGTAATGGTGCATCTCGCCACGCTTTTCAGCGTAGCGATGTTCTGTCACTGCGCTGTTGCCGAAAGCAGACCGGCGGTAAAATACCTCACCTCATATTATCTCTGGATCTCGCTCGGAGGCGTACTTGGCGGCTTTTTCAACTCACTCATCGCGCCGCTGATTTTTTCTGATTATCTTGAGTACCCTCTGTTGATCGTTTTGAGCTGCCTGATCATCGACCACTTCAATAACAGCCGCCCTGCAACAGAAGAGGGAAACGGCGACAGAACCTTTCTGCCCGGTATTGTTTCAGCTCTTGCCGGCTTTTATATTTTTGCCGTAATCATCTATTTCTCAAATCTCAACCTGCCTGAACAGATATTTCATCTTGCCACCTATTTCGGTTTTGATATAAACGCGCCCGGGCTCAAACCCGCTCTTGAATTCATCGCAAGAAACCACGGCCCTTTTCGACAGTCTGCCTTTGCACTGGCCGCCATCATTCCTGCTTTTATCCTGAAAAAGCGCTACCGCGTTTCATTTGCCCCGCTGGTGACAGTCGTTCTGCTGATGATATTCGTTTACAATATCGGCCAGCACAAAATCATCAAACGCTACCGCAATTTTTTCGGCGTCAAGAAGATCTTTTTCGATACCGAAACCAATCTGCGCCACCTTGCACACGGCTCGACCGTACATGGCAAACAGAGTTTCAAGGAAGGTTTGCGTGAAGAACCTTTGACCTACTATCATCGCCGCGGCCCGCTCGGCGATATCTTTGCCCTGCCAATGTTCGGCAAAGACAACCTCAAGGTAGCCATCATCGGGCTCGGAGTCGGTTCAATGGCAGCTTATTCGCGCAGCGGCAATGAATTTATCTTTTATGAACTCGATCCGCAGGTAGTCGAAATTGCCCAGAAAACCGGAATATTCTCGTATCTCAAGGATTTCAGCCACAACTGCCGCGTCGAAATCGGTGATGGCCGGCTCAAAATCATGCAGGCAGCGCCAAAGTATTTTGACATGATACTTATCGATGCCTTTTCTTCTGATGCCGTTCCCATACATCTTCTGACTGTAGAAGCTATGCAGATCTATCTTGACCGCCTCAAAGACACAGGTCTGATCGCTGTTCACATTTCGAACCGCTACCTCAGCCTGCAGCCCAATCTGCAGGCGCTGGCAAAAGTGCATAATCTTTATCAGACCTACATCGCCGACAACTATTTCGACTCTGACGAACCTGCCAACTACGAGCGCAGTCCGGCTGAATATGCGATTTTCACCAGAGATCAGGGCATAGTGAACTACCTCGGTCGCGTATCAGGCGACACCTGGGCGCCAATTAAAGAATGGCCTGATTTCAGAGCCTGGACAGACAGCCATTCGAGCATATTTCCACTGCTCAACTTCAGGACGGTAGAGAGCCAGTCTACAGAAGCCAGCGAGAAATGAAAACTTGAACACTATAACAGCACCGGAGAAAAACATGACAAAATGGAAAAGCAGAGCAGAGTATCTGCTGACCAGCCTGCTGGCAGCCCTGATGCTACTTGTATTCACGTGCGGATGCGGCAGTTCAGGCCCTGAAGTAACCGTCTACACGTCTGTCGATCAGCCTTTCGCTGAACCGGTATTCAAAGCTTTTACCGAAAAAACCGGCATCAGAGTCAGACCGGTATTCGATACCGAAGCGGCCAAAACAGTTGGCCTTGCCAACCGGCTGCGAGCAGAGACTGCCGCGCCCAGAGCCGACGTCTTCTGGAGTTCGGAGTTCTCGCATACGATAAAACTGGCGCGAGAAGGCATTTTTGCACCATATCGGCCGAAGCAGGCAGAAGATATACCCGCGCATTTTCGCGATGCACAAAACCTCTGGACAGGTTCCGGGCAGCGTGCACGCGTGCTGATCATCAATAAAGACAAACTTCCAGCTGCAGATTGGCCAAAATCACTCGGCGAACTGCTCGACGCAAAGTGGCAGCCTGAACAGATTACCGTAGCACGACCACTGTTCGGCACTACCAATACCCAGGCTTCTGCCCTATATGCACGCGAAGGAGAACAGGGCCTGCGTAACTTCTTCGACACCCTCAAACAAAGAGGCGCGGCCTTCGTCGATGGCAACGCTTCGACCCGTGACCGTGTAGTTGCCGGCACCAGTCTGATCGGCCTGACCGACAGCGACGATGCCGTTGTCGCCATCAAACGCGGCGACCCGGTCGCCATGGTTTTTCCTGATCAGGCCGACGGTCAGGCCGGCACCATGTTGATTCCGAATACCGCCGCGCTGGTTAAAAACGGACCAGACCCTGATCAGGGCAAAGCTTTTCTCGACTTCATCACCAGTGCCGAAGGTGAACTCATGCTGACCCGTCTTGGTGAGGGCTTTTTTCCGATTCGCAGAAATCTCGCGACTCAGCTCGAATGGCTGCCACCAGAAGGTGTCAAAGAGCTTCAGGTATCGTTGCCAGAGGTGGCTGACGCCATTGCATCAGCCAGTCTGATCATCAACGCGATGTTTTTGCAGTAATGGCGCAATTCTGGGATCCGACTACCGGCTTCGACCGGCGCACTCTGGTCTTAGCCATGCTTGTCTATCTGCTGTTGACCCTGCTGCCGCTGACCCTGCCATTTGTCGAAACCGGCTGGAAATCAGGTATCGATTCAGGCCCGGCAATCAGACTTCTTGGGCGCTCGCTGCAGCTGGCAGCTCTTGCCGCCAGCATTGCCGTCGGCCTCGGGCTGTTTGCCGGAATCGGTCTGTGGCACACCGCCAGTCCGGTTTATCAGTTGCGCGGCTTTGTCATACTGGCTCTGCTGCTACCGCCATATTTGCTGATACAGGGCTGGATGTCTCTTGCCTGGTCGCCACCGCCGGGCCTGTCATTCATCAAAACGCCGGCAGGGCTGAACTGGGCGGCTCTGATTCTGGGAACCTCGATGGCACCCCTGGCAGCACTTCTGACCGGACTTGGCCGACACTTCATTCCTCTTGCGGCACTTGAAAGTCTGGCGTTAAGTCAGGGGCCGGTCACAGCCTGGCGGCGTCTGATTCTGCCGCTACTGCTGCCGCTGCTTACAGCTTCCTGGCTGCTTATCGCCATGCTCTGCCTGCTCGAAGGCGGAGTGCCTCTAAGCCTTCAGTTTCCAGTGTTCGCGACCGAAATTACCTCGCGTTTTCTTGGCGGCGAAAACCCGGTTGCATTGGCAAAAAACATCTGGCCTCTGTATTTTTGCTCGCTGCTGCTGGGAATCTCAGCTTTTCTCATCATTCGTCGCTGCCGGCGCTGCAGCGATGGCAATGCGCCAGGCGCCAGACATTTTCTGCTGAATATCGACTCACTGCCACCATGGCTCAGAATGGCAACCCGTGCCGGCTGGCTGCTGCTGGCAACACTGGTGGCACTGCCTCTGCTCGGGCTGCTGCGGCTGGCGTTTACCGGGAGTACTTATAATCTGACCATCAACAGTGATGGCATGGCCCTGCTGCGTTCACTCGGACTGGCAATAATCAGTGCAGCATTGTCAACACTGCTGGCTGTGCCTGCCGGCGCGGCGGTTGCCAGCAGAAACCGCAGCTGGCTTCTGCTGCCGGTGCTTCTGCCTCTGGCACTTCCTGCCAGCATAACCGGCATCACCTGGGCAGCCTGGGGAGTGCGTATACATGTATCATGCCGCTGGTTGCCAGAAGAGACCCCGCTTCTGCTCAGCCATCTCGGGCGCATAACGCCATTTGCACTGCTGGTTTCTCTGGCCCTCTGGAGCATGCAGCACCGCAAGTCAGCGCGTGAATCGGTTTTTATGCATCGGCATCACTTCTGGCAGCGAATATTTGTCGAGTGGCCGCATTATCTGCTGGTTTTCCTGGTTGCTGCAGTTTTTTCGCTGCGTGAACTCGAGATTTCACTGCTTACCGTACCGCCAGGCGGCGAGACTCTTCCAATAAGGGTTTTCAACCTTCTGCACTACGGTGCCGGCTCTGATGTCGCCAGAATCAGTCTTCTGCTCGCAGTACCAATAACCATTGCGGCGCTGCAGATAGCCCGTAAATGGGAGAAAGCCTGATGAAGACGATGAATAAACCAACAACCCCGGCCTGTGTGAGCCTGAAAATTGCCAGCCTGTGCTTCAAACGTGACAATCAGACAATAATCAGCAATCTCTCGCATGAATTCGACGCTGGCAGCATCACGCTGCTTACCGGCCCTTCGGGTTGCGGAAAAACTACGTTTCTGCGCCTGCTGGCAGGTCTGGAAATACCTGACTCCGGCGAAATTTTTGCCAACGATCAACTCTGGAGCAGTAGCCGGCAGATAACGCCACCCTGGCAGCGAAATCTCGACATGCTGTTTCAGACCGACGCCCTCTGGCCCGATCAGACCGTCGGCAGCCAGATCGAATGGGTAATCAACCACCGCCAGAACACAGAGTGGAACCTGGATGAAATAGCGACCGGCCTTGGTATAAAAGAACTTTTAAAACGCTTTCCGGCAGGTCTTTCCGGCGGTGAAGCTCGTCGTTGTCAGCTTGCGCGCATACTGGCAGGAAAACCCTCGCTGCTGCTGCTCGATGAACCGCTGTCCGGGCAGGATACCGTCACTGCCGGGCGAACCGCCCGCATGCTGGGCAACCTGCTTACGCGAAACCCTGTCACTACGATACTGGTCAGCCACGAAACGGCGCCTTTTGCAGAATTCGGCTGGCAGAGCCTGCATCTGCCCGACATCAACGGTTTGCCGCCCGTTTCGATATCCACATCGCCGTGACGATCGACAGCAGAGGCAGCGCCAGCAAAGGGTTGTCAGCAGCGGCCGAAATATTGCTGATTATAGCAAGAAACATCTGGTGTTCGTGATAGAGCCTGGAGCCCACATAAACGCCTGAACTCACCAGCGTCAGAAACCTGAAGAACCCACGGTCAGGCCCGGCGATAAAGGCAAAGAAAGCCATGGCCACTCCTGACGCTCCAGCAATAAGAAAGCGCTGTTCCTGAAAAATGGCACCTTCGCTCAAAATAATCAGCCTGACATTCTCTGTCAGAAAAAAGAAACCGAATATAAAAGAAACCCATCTGACTGACGGCAGCCGCTTGAAATCTTCTGGTGCAGCTGGCTTGATCTGGCCTGGAGCATTGTCGGGCTGCCGCTCACCACGCTGATTCGTAGCAGGCTCAGATGGCTGGTGCTGTCGGGCCGGCGGAGCTGTTCGAGCGCGCGCCGCCTGTACCGCTCTGGCGACGTAATCGTCATCACTTCCTTCGATGGCAGGAGGTGGCGGCGGAGAAGCAACCGGCTTCGCGGGCGGCTTTGCAACAGGTGGCGGTGGAGGGCTGACCGGCCGGGGTTGCGCTGCTTGTTTTGGCGCGGGCGAAGCCTTTGCCGGTGGCTTAGCGATAGACGGAGGTGGCGGAGGTGCCGACGGCCTGGGGGGCGTGCTCCTGTGGGCCGGTTCTGGCACCTCTATCGCTTTGAATTCACCTGTTTTTTGCGATGACTCTGGAATACTGAACATCATGGTCGGCAGATTGCCGCTCTCGGGCTTTGGCTTTTCAGGGCCTTCGACGATAGCGATCACCACGTCGGCGACCTTCACTTCATCGCCCCGATAAACAGGCACAGGCCCGGTCGGCTTTTCGCCATTAACCCAGCTGCCATTCGAACTGCCCAGGTCTTCAAAACATATCTCACCATCGCTGATGATAAACCTGGCATGTTTTCGGCTGACCAGACGGCTCGAAACTACCAGCTGACAATCATTGCCACGCCCGATTATCCAGGGAAAAGCATTCACTCTGACAGGATCAGAATCTGCTGCTGCGACAAGCAGACTGGCAGTCTCTCTATCTGTCGGTGGAGTTCTGGAAGGCTCACGGCCTCGGCCGGCGGCGGCCTGAACCACTTTGCCGACCAGACCAGCAGCAGCCACAGCTGCCGCGCCTTTGAGCAGATTTTCTGCCGCTGCGCCAGCTCTGCCCGCTGATCCAGATCCGGCATCCGGCATATCCTTTGGAAACGGGAAAGCGCCAAAGTCGGCTGGAGCACCGCCCGACGATGAACCACCCGAACTGCCCGGCCCACCAGAAGGTGAAAAGCCGCCAGAACCACCGGATGACCCGCCCGGATCAGAAGGACTGTTGACGTCAGGCAAAGAACTGATATCAGGCAGATCGATATCGATAAAATCGCCGACAGGAACATAAGCCGGCAGACTGCTTTCCGGCCGGCGGCCGATCTCCTGCCATTCTGCCTTCAATTGCTGCACAGACTGCGAAATATCAGACGGATCGACAATACTGCCATCGCTTTTGATCAGGCGATTTCTGATCGACCCGGCAGTGACATCGACAACCTGGACGTGCAGACCTTTTTGGCTGCGATTTACATTCCAGGTGTTGCCGGAAGGCCCGGTGAGCACTGCCGCCTGAAACATGTTGCTTTCGAGAGTAAAAACCAGCTGATGCGTGGCCGAATAAAGCGACAGGCTGTGATCGTCGAGAGAACCTTCCCAGTTACCGTAAGAAGAGCTGGCCGGAGCATTCTGGAACACTGCCATGGCTACAATACCTGAGCACAGGGCTACTGCCGCATCTGCGATCAGCTTTTCGTCGCTGCTGAAGTTGTCGATTTGCGCGGCGAGCTGTTCAATGGCCGGAGCAAACGTTGTCAGATCGAGTGATTCCCTGACGGTCATGCACTGCCTCCGGTATCGCCGAAGCAGATGTCGGTCACCAGCAGATCATATTTGATGACCAGTCCGAACATTACGAAAACGGCAACCCCTATCTGCGGGAGATCTATCACTGCAGCCTTGAATATATTGAAAGCTTTGTCGACCAGAGACATTGCCTGTATCACCGGGCCAATCGCCGTTCCGCCGGAAAATACGATGCCAAGCAGCGCCAGTCCGAGAGAGCCACAGGCGATGACAGTACTGACGATATTGGTGATTTCGTCGATCTTTGCGGTAGCTATTTCATACTCACCATATCTGCTCGAAACATCGACAATTTGACGGCTGAAATTACGTCGAACCGGCTCCCAATCGCGCTTCAACCATTGCTCCGTGGCATACTTGTAAACGTTGCCAACTACCAGATTCGGCTGTCGGCCAAGTACAGCGAATTTCATCTTGATATCCTGCATATCGAGATCTTTGATTTCATCGACAATCGGGCCGCTGGTGAAACCGTTGACGAACTCACCGATAAGAGTGTTCAAAACATTTTCAATGCCGTTATCGACGGCTTCTCCAGAGGTGCAGGTCGCTTTGATGATTTTTTCGACCTCGGCTTTGGCCGCCTCATTATGTTCGCAGATCCAGTCGATGACCCAGGTTGCGAATCCTTTGGCCTTTTTGCAAACTGAACTGATAAAGGCAAAGGCCAGACGATAGATGAATTTACCAAGCCTGGTAAACAGGCTGGCGGCAAAATTCAGAAGAGCCTGAAAAACTTCCTGCATGGCACCAAGAAACCTTGACACCCAGTCGGAAGCCGCACTCATGGCATCATCTGCCGCACTCTTTGCCCGGTTTGCCCATTCTACCAGCTCATCCCAATGCTTGGAGGAACTGGCGAGCAGGTCGCGAAATGCCGCTATTTTTGCGCTAAGCGCGGCGGCAAGATCGTCTACAACAGCAACCAGGTCGTCTAGCATAGTGCTGATCGACTTTGCGAGTCGGGCTCCCATCTTGCCGAGGCCGTCAAGGAAGCCGTTTATTGAGGTTCTTATACTTTTCAGCAGGGGTGCAATCTGCCTGGTCGCCTTTTCGCCGAGAGAACCGACAAAATCGCCAAGCCACGAAGCGCCACGCGCAATCCATCTTCCAAACCGGGTTTTGGTCAGCCAGTCTATCACCGAGCGACTCACACCTGCGATTTTTTTGCCGGCATTATTGATAAGTTTACCGCCGTCAAGAGTATTGAGCATGATGGCGATGAGGCTGCTCACCAGCCCTTCGAATCTGCTTTGTACAAGCTCTTCGTGACACTTGAAGCGCCGGAAAAAAGTATCGGAGCCTTTTACCGCGACCGCCAGAAGCTGAACGCCGGCGATGGCAAGATCGATATCTTCTTCTTTGTTGCCGGCAAGCTGAAGGCAGAAATGGTAACGGTAATACTGCAGTTTCTTCTGAAAGGCCGCCGAATAAAGCTTGAGACGATCTGCTGTCAGATCGCTTTCAAAGCCTTTTATGCGCTCTTCCTGTTCCTGATCGAGCAGCATCATGAAAACCTGCTTCTTTTCAGGATCTGATGGCAGCATAATCGCTTTGCTCTTCAGCTCAGCCTTTTTAAAGGCTTCTTCGACTTCGGGCAGTCTGATGTTCCACTGGCCGTTTTTTATCGTTTTCTGCTGCGGCAGCTGCACTGATTCTTCGCCAACTGACGGGGTGAATCTGGCATTAACCACACCGTAAAGCTTGCGTTTTTCGCCCGGCATTTCTACCGGCAAAATCAGACAACCGCGGATCTCACCGCCGGTTATCTGTTCAGGCGCAACTTCAACCGACTCTACCGTCGTATCCTGCTGCAGACCCTTTTTTTCGGCGACACAGGTCAGTCTGACCTTCGGAGCCACCGGTATGACTACAGTCTTTTCAAGCGGCACCGCCTTTTTGCCATCGCCGAGCAAAATTGTGACTTCGTCATAAAAACGCTCTTTCGCCTTATAAGAGAGCTCGGCCGGTGCAGCATAACGCAGCTCGACAACGCCTTCATCATCAGTTGACGCGCTCTCGGTCAAAATACTGCCGAGCGGCTTTGCCTGAGATACCTTGCTCCAGACGAACTGTACCGGCATATTGGCAATCGGGGCATTGAGCGCTTCCTGCCGCAATCTGATCCGGGCTGTCATTTCCTGGCCAGGCTGAGCCGGCAATTCAGGCGAATAAGTTACATCAACCGCCACTTTGGCAGGGCAAAGGACGAAAGGAATCTCGAGTTTGCCGGTCGGGCGTTCTGACGGCTTGATTCGCGAAAATGCCTTTACAAGCAGCTTACCGCGCAATGGTTCTTTTAGTTCTGGCATGGCTCGGCCGGAGCACCAGGTGCTGACCGGTGGAATTATGCCCTTATCGAGCTCAGAACAAATGAGCGTATCTTTTTCGAAAGAAGACTCGAGCCTGAATTCAAAGTCTTCATCGGGTGCGCGAAAAATTTCGCCGGTTGCAGCATCGACCTGCTCTACCCATACCGTCAGTTTGCAGGTGCTCTGGCCGTCTGCCATCAGCCAGATCTCGGCGTCTTTCCAGCAGTCATCGGGCGATACCGTGTAGCCCATGGCCTGAGCCGGTTCAGCCACATAAACGTCACATTCGGCGTTGAGCGGCTCAGGCGGCGTAGCACCAGAAGCAGGCGGCAACGCCTTGATATAAACGCGCACCGGTTTACTGAATTTGTCGGGATTGTTGTAACCGACAAACTGGTCAGTTACTGCAACGTTGGCGGCTACGATTTCGCCCTGCTCCAGCAGAGAAAAAGACAGCCAGCCGGGCGGATCGCAGGAAAATTCAGGATTATGAAAATCACAGGGGTTATACTGACCATTCTGGTCACGGGCAAGCATGCGCACGCGAATTGCGGCCGGCACCCAGCGTTTACTGGCAGCATCGTATTCGATCGAAAAGTCAGGCATGTCAGAAAACCTCCAGGATATAGGCAGGGCCACCGCCGGGCGAGACGGTTACTGTAGCGGAACAGGTCTGGCCGCCACCGCTGCCGGTAACGTAAATGTATGATGGTTGCAGAACCGTATTGGCAGGAGTATCCGGGCGCTGACCGACCAGACAGGTGAGCCGACAACCGCCGGTGATCTGGCTCAGAGTCATCCAGCCGTCGCCCTGCCCGGCAAGTGTAATCGAAGCATCACCGGCCGGAACCAGAGGCCCGTTGTTTTCACTCTTCCAGACTGCTACCAAAAGCTCCGTCGGGGCCTCTGCAGTTACCGCCAGGCTGTAGCTGCTAACCTGCAGAACGTAAGTGGTTGTATTTACAGCGGCGTCGGCAGCCCCGGCACCAATGGCAGCCCCGATGGAAGGCGGCACACCGGCTTTCATCAGATCGGCAGAACCACCGGCTTTGACCCACGAAGTAATTTGCGTAGTCAGAGGGTCATTGGGGTTGACGTTTTCCCACCAGCCCTTGTCGTGGGCAAAAAGAGTCTCTTCACAGAGCATCAACATAAAACCGGCAAACGCGGTAAAACTCAGAAACGAGGTAACACGGCTGTTTATCGGCAAAACCTGACCGGTTTTGGTGAGCACCAGATAGAGCGTATAAAGTGCGAGACCCCAACCGAAGGTCGGACCGTATTGCCAGGGCGAACATGAAAACATGCCAGCAGAGATACCCATAAATATAAGCTGTGAGAGACCGGCGTAAGAGACCTGTTTCAGCGCTGGCTGGCCGACCTGGCCGGCCATCTGCGTGCCGAAACGCGCCAGCCAGCTGCCCAGAGCCATTGGCAGAATCGAGCCGACCATGCCAAGGCTGATAAAGCTCAACATATTCTGCGACTGGTGTGGCAGTTTGTCGCTCAACCAGCGCGAAAAGACGATACCGAACGCCAGCGCAGCCAGGTTCAAGCCAAGATGTGGCGTACAGGCAGAAGCAACCTGCTTTGGCATCGCGAAAAGCCGGCGCAAACCGTTGATCAGGCCGTTATTGCGAAACGCGCGCCACATGCCGAAAACCATGGCTCCGCCAAAAAACCAGCCAAAGGCCGCCGGCCATTCGTTGCCCTTGATCGCAATGTGGCTGCCAACCTGAAAATCGCCGATCGTATAATCGATGTACCAGGGCAGTCCACCACCAAAAACCGTGCTGTTATAGCTGCCGAGGCGCGAAAACATCATGCTGATATTGCTGTTCTTGTCGAAACCATCGTTGCCTACCGCGATCAAAAAGGTATGCAGCAGAAAAGCGATTACGCCAAAAACGATCATCACCCGCACCCGCTGAAAAGTGTTGCGCACCACCTGCACCAGCAGACCACGCAGATCGAAACTGACAAAACCTGGCAGTTCAGCTGCTGATTTAGGCTCTTTCCCGGTATAAGCCGGCTGCACAGATTGTTCAGAATCGTCGACCCGGCGCGGCCGCTGTGCCGATTCAGCAGGCTTTCTGCTGCCGCCCCGGCCATCGGTTTCGAGATATTGACCGGCAGATGGCAGGGCCCAGGCACTGCCATTCCAGATCAGCCATTTTCCGGTTTCCGCCGAAATCTGCCACCAGTTGCCATCGCGGTCCTGGCAGCGCAGCTGATCAACTTCGCGCACGAAGCTGTCAGCATCGATCTGGCCAGTATTAAGTTCCTGGCGCAGGCGCACATATCTTTGTTCGAGTTTCTGTCGCAAGTAACAAACCCTCTCTGTTTACCCGAAAAGTATAATCCTGTCGGGCTCACAAAACAATATGCTCATCGCAAGTTCATCAGCGCAGCAGCATCGATACGGCACAGACCGTACTCCTGGCCAAGCCAGAGGTTACCTTCGGGATCCTGCAGCATGCACATGACTTCATTGCCGATCAGTCCGTCAGTTTCGCGAATGATCTTTAAACTGCCATCTTTGGCGTAGCGGGTCAGACCATCGAGCTCAGAGCCGATCCAGATTATACCATCGCGGTCTTCGCAAAACGATCGCCCCTTGTTGCCGGCCAGTCCATCAGTCTGACGCATTGTCTTCGCCGTGCTGCTATCTCCGTTCTGCCAGTCAGGGAAAAGCGTAACGCCGCCGCGGTCAAAAAAACCGGTACCGATCCACATTCTGCCGCGCGAATCTTCGAACAGTGCTGCGACATTAGCGTGTGCCAGCAGATTGTCGGTCGTATAGACCCTTTTGTTTTCGCCCGACCAGTGCAGCAGACCACCGGCCGGCGAAATGTAGCTGCCAATCCAGATTCCGCCGGCTGAATCGGCAACGATGGCACGCACGAGCTCGCCGGGCAGACCATCGTCTACTCCGTAATGCCGCCACTCGCCTTGAGGCGAGCGCGCCGCCACCCCGCGCCAGGTGCCGACCCACAGTTCGCCCTGCTTCGACCAGCACAGCGCCATGACTTTGGGGTCGGGCATGGCAGAGGTGTGATCATGCCAGACACCGGCACCATCGAGACATGCCAGGCCACGTTCGTGCGCGACCCAGAGATTGCCGGCCGGGTCGTTCAGAAGTGCTTCAATTCTGACCAGTTCTATTGGTGCGGTAGCAATGCTGGCGCTGGTATCGACACAGCTGTGCCAGTCGAAACGTTTCAGGCCGAACAGGCCACCAACCCAGAGCTGGTCGCCAACAAGCGCGAGACCTCTGACCTGATCACCATGGCAGAAATGCCGCCAGCCGGCCGGCAGAATTCGGGCCGGCGTTGATTTTGGCGAAAACGGCCACAGCCACCATGCGAAAAATAGCAGCAGCAGCCAGGCCAGCGGACTTTTCCAACGACCGGGCGGCTTCTCATCAACTTTAATATACTGTTCTTCGATCATATTTTGAGCTGGCCAAGTATATGCCATATCCTGTCGTAATGAAAAGGTATCGTGCAGAAAAGGCAGATAGACAAAACAGTTCGGCAGGACTAAAGTGAAAGGTATACTGACTGCCGAATTCAAGGCCGGCAATGTTTTACGGGCATGGTACCGAAAGGGGAGCGAACGATGAGAAAAAGTTTTATGGTGTCGATTCTGGTTGCTGTCATCCTGCTGTCAAGTCAGGGAGCGGTTTTAGCGAGCTTTGGCCTCAATGTTATCGAGAACGAAAGTATCGGCGTAATCTATTTCAACCTGGGCAAAGCCTACAATGTAGTGAGAGAGCAGGTCAGAAATTTCGATAAGACGGCTGACCCCAATACCAAACAACAGGTAGAACAGATGCTGGGCACCATAGCCGCCGAGAGCCCGTTTGGCAAAGATCTGTCGATCGCAAAACTCAACGAAGCCATCGAGAAGTGGCACAACGATGGGGTTTTCATTCCGACCGGCGGCGTCTGGGTTTCGGTCTCGAAAGACCTGCAGCCCAAAGTTGTCATCGAAGCCAGCATCAAGCCAGACAAAATCGCTGAATTCCTCAAATCTTCGCCCAACACGCAGGGAGTCGACTTTACCCCCAAAGACAATGTTATCAGGTTTGACGTGCCTGGCATGGCTCTGCCCGTCGAGATCAACAGCGAGCGCATCGTCATCGGGAAGGTTGCAGCAGCGCCGGCAAAGCTCGGCGAAAGCTGGCAGGCCTACCACAAACGCGTTACCTCGCCCGATCAGCATCTGGCAATCGAAGTTGACGTGCAGTCGGTGATCGAGAGCGTTCTCACTCTACATCAGCAGCGATCGACATCGACCAGCGAAAAAACCTGTGCAGCCAATATGCGGGTGATGCTGGCCGCCACCGAGATGTATAACATGGACAACGCAAAGGGACTGTCTGATCTGAACGTAAGCGAACTGGTTAAGGGACAGTATCTCAAAGAGCCGATGACATGCCCGGACGGCGGCACTTATTCGGCGCGCGGCGACCTGATGCAGGACGGCGAAATCTGCTGTTCCATTCATAACACGGTCAACGATCTCAAAAAGCATGATGGTCCGGCAAAGCCATTGCCTAAAGTCGATGTAGCAAGTCAGTTGCCTGACCCTCGCCTGCAGCACATTACACGTGCGCGTATTTTTGCCGACACGGAAGGTATGCTTCTGGCAGTTGCAGTCAAAGATGAGCCAACCAGGCAGCAATTCAAGGAAATGCTGCAGGACAACCTAAAAATGCTTGAACAGCAGCTGTCACAAAACAAAGGCGACGCCCGCATCGAAACCGTTAAAAAACTGTTTGCGGCTCTCACTAACGTCGACCGCGCACCATGGCTCGGTGTTTCTGTTAAACAGACCGAAAACGAGCAGATACTGGTTGGCACCGCTGTGGTCGGAGTTCTTGCCGCCATTGCGATTCCCAATTTCAAGAAGGCACGCGATAACGCCCGCAAAAATGCATGTCTGGCCAACCAGCGCGTATTGCTTGGTGCAACCGAAATGTATAACATGGACAACGAGAAGATGCTGCACGAATTAAACATCCAGGCGCTTCTCGACGGAAAGTATCTGAAATCAGCGCCGGTTTGCCCTGATGGCGGCACATACAGCGCCGACGGCGATCTTGCCGAAAACGGCAGAATCAAATGCAATGTTCACGGCTCAGTAGACTGGTAACTGCTGTTTAAGACGACAGGCCACGGCGGATTCGCTGTGGCCTGTCTTTTTTAGCGACCAAAGATCAGGCGAGCGGCAGATGCATGCTGCTGCAGCAGACACGGTCATGGAATTCAACTATCGGATTCTCGTCGAAACTGGTTCCCAGAGTATCGAGCAGTCGACAGACTGCGTAGTTCTTCGACTGCCGCTCGTATTCTTTCAGCCATTGCGCGTATTTTCCCTCGATATCCTCGGGAAGCGGGCAGAGAAATTTGAGGCGTTCGAGATGCAGACGATGCGGTTTTGGCGTCAGACGCGCCCGATAGCAGTTCTGTTTTGTGCATAAAAGCGTATAGAGTGCGTCAGCGTTGATTTCACGGCTGAACCGTTCGAAAACCGGCGATTTCGGGTCGAGATACTGACCGACTACGATCAGCCTGATGCCTTTGCAGGTCTCATAAATGCGCCAGCTGGTATTGTCCTGACGGCGAGTTTCAAACAGCTTACGCAGATTTTCGACAATAACGGCTTTTTTGTCTCTTTTGCCGCCGAAGCCGATGGCTTCCCAGAACGAGCGCTTGTAATCATCGATATCGAATATGTTCAGCGAACAGCTGTTGAGAACCAGCGCGCCATAGCGATTACGAGTCACGATGTTGCGTTCGTCGATCTCGTGAGTGATCTCTTCTCTTACCGGCTTTTCATAAGAGCTGTCACGTTCACAATTGCCATCGATAAGGCCCTGCACGAGATTGGCCTTTGCCACACATTGCGCTTCAGCATCCTGCTGCGAAATATTAGAGCCGGCTGCACAGGTTATCGTTACCGGCTTTGCATCGATGAAAACCTCAAACTCTCCAGAATGCCAGTATCTGAACAGATGCATTCGAGCCAGACCTTCTGAAGTGGCGACGCGATCATTCATGTCTTACCTCCGATAACCCTCGTTTCATGCTCTTTCCGATGCCTCGGCATAGGCGACCAGAGTTGCCTCGCCGGCAGCCAGGTGATAGAACCAGATGGCTACGGCAATAATGCCGACAGACTGCACCAGGCAGAGCCGGTCAGGAGTCATCAGGTCGCCGAGATAGCCGAACACCAGATAAGCAACTGGAAATGAAAAGCCGATAATCGCCTGCATGGCAGCAAAAAAGCGGCCCTTAACCTGCTCTGGAACCACTTTTTGAAAGAGAGTCACGAACTTAACGTTGGTAATACCAAGTGAAGCACCAGCCAGAATCAGAGCCAGCCCAAATCCCCACTGGTTTATCAGCAGACCCGGCAGAATCATGCTGCCACCGTAGATCAGCATACTGAAAGCTCCCAAGCGGATCGTTCTACCCTGGCTCCTGATAAGGGCTGCCGAAAAAGTGCCAAGAAGAATGCCGACCCACAGGGAAGCTTCAAGCAGCCCCATCAGCGAAGCGCTTCCATGCAGACTCTTCTGCACGTAGAGCGGTACTATTACCAGAGTCGGCGTAGCAAAAAAGTTAACCAGGCCAAAGCCGGCAAGCAACTGCTTCAACAGAGGAAACTTCTGCCACACAGCCTTGTCATCAGCCACCGCCACAGTATCGGACGAATTCCGCCCGGCAGCCGCATCAGACGGGGCGTTGTCGACGGCAGTTTCGGCAGCCGCAGACGATTCGGGAAACACCAGAGTCATCTCGATGAGGGCCGAAAAGACATAAGTGATGGCATTGAGCAGCACCAGCAGAGGAATTCCGAGCCAGGCGATGAGCATGGCACCAAGTACCGACCCGCCAAAACTGGCAAGATACTGGCTGGAAGCCTGATACGCGACTGCCTGTTCGAGATCTTCAGCCGAAACCAGGCTGGGCAGACATTTGGTGATGGCCGGGTTGAAAAAGCCTTCGGCAACGGCAATGAGAAAGCCGAACAGGTAAGCTGCCCCAAGGGTCAGCGTACCGTTGCTGAGACACCAGGCAACATAGCCCATCAGTGCTGCCGATGTCAGATCGCAGGATACCAGCATGAATTTTGCCGGCATGCGATCGACTACTCTGCCGATGAGTCTGAAGAATAGAAGTGACGGCAAGGCTCCGGCAACCATGAAAGTACCAAGAGCAAAACCGCTGTGTTCAGCGCTGATTGAGAGAATCCACCAGACTATGGCTATCTGATAAACTCTGGTGCCGGCCTGACTGGTTACCTGCCCGAGCCAGAGCCTGAAAAACTGCTGATGTGCGAACAGAAAGGGTCTTTTGCTGTGCATTAACTGGTCCGCCAATTCGTAAACTCAAAAAACGCGCCATTTCAGGCCCGCTCTATCTTATTGAAAAAGCCCGTCAATTTCAACCGCCATTATTCAGCGACCTTTTTCGAGAACTTTGCGCATGATCAGCCAGGTTACCGGCAGAATGATCAGCACCGGTGAAAAAATCAGCAGTTCCACAAAATCAAAAGCTGTAAAGAAAGGCTTTTCGGCGGCAAATCTGTGCTCATACTTTCGATATACAGCTGAATCGTTCACTGGCCCGTGGTAAACGCAATATACCATGCCCTCACCAGCAAGGTCACCAGCAGACTTATAAATACAGCGCGTAGTCGGCGGTACCGGCATCGGCCTGAGAAATTCTTCAAGTGGCGACTCTGCATTGAAAAGCAGGTTGTCGTCGAGCTGCCGCAGAACAGGCTGTTTTCCGGCAGCCTGATAACGCTCCAATGCCCGCACGATTCTTTTCTGCATTTTGAAACAGTTCATGTAACGAGCTTCAGGACGCAACCCGGCAAAGAATTCCATGCGAAATCTGATTTCCTGCCTGAGATTGCGCAAAGTCAGACCGTCAGTTTCGCGAAAATACGGCGGATAAAAAAAATCGGCAGACATCGATGCTATCGGCGACCCGGACGCTTCGTAAGGAGCCGTGTCAAAGGCGGCAAAGCCCGTGAGACACAGGCTGAGCATCATCAACAACAGAGCATGGCGTTTCATGATCATCGTCCCGCAAACCGGCTAAACTTCTGACAACAATGTATCAGATTCCGCCCTGGCTTGCAGTTTTTTTGTGGCCCGCCATGCAGATGTTCTGTTAAATTATAGCAAACATACTGTGACGGGAGAACCAGCATGAAACATAGCAATCCCGCCCTGCCGGGCCGGTGTTACTGGGTAATTCCAGGTCGTTTTCTGGCCGGAGGCTTTCCCTACAACCCCGGCATCGACAACCCGCACGAATTCCTGCACAGCCTGCTCGACAACGGTATCGACGCTTTCATCGATCTGACAGAAGAAGACGAACTCGTTCATTATCAGCCGGTTCTGGCAAAAATTACCAGTAAAGATATTGAATATTACCGATTCGCCATTATCGATTACTCGATCCCTTCGCTGGCAGAGATGCAGCAACTGACAGACTGCATCAATCAACTGCTGGAAAGAGGTCGGCGTCTATATCTGCATTGCCGGGGCGGGATTGGCCGAACTGGCACCGTTGTTGGCTGCTGGCTGAAAACGCAGGGCTATGACAGCGAAGCGGCTTTGACTGAACTGGCGAAGCTTTTCCGCGCAAGTAATGCGGCGCGTTTTTCCAGCAGCCCCGAAACAGATGAACAGCGGGAATTCGTCAAAGCTTTTGTCAGCGCCTCGAATAAACCTTGAGCAGCTGAGTGAAAATCTGGTTTATGCGGCTGCGACTTTGCTTTATGGCGGTTATGTCGTAGTTCTGCAGACCGCCAATGAGTGCTTCGACTTCCAGCGTCAGAATATTGAACGAGTGAGCGATCGAAGCATGCCTGACCCGCTCTGCCAGATCGGCCATTTCGTCAATCAGTATCGCATTGTCGCTGTGCATGAATCCGCTCATGAACTCTTTTGCCACAATTTCGCAGAGTTTCCACGGGTTTGACAGCTGTTCAAAAGCTTCAGGAGGCAGCTTGAATTCAGTATCCCTTAATATTTCCGGGGCAGCGGCATGTTTGAGAAACCGACCAGCTTCAGAAAAAAGTCTGAGCAGACTGACGGGCTTGATGATGAAACCGTCGAAAAGTCCTTTAAGCTCCTCCAGTTCAGCAAAACTGTTGGTTGCCGTCACCGCAATAATTGGAACTGACGCCAGACCGGTTATACAGCGCAATTCCTTCGCCGCACAGACACCGTCTTTCTGTGGCATACGCAGATCCATGAAAATCAGCTCAGGCTGTTCTTTTTTTGCCAGTTCAACCGCTTCATTTCCGTCCGAAGCGCATATCACGTTCAATCCGGCATTTTTCATGGCCTCTGCAATGAGTTCACGATTAGAAGCAGTATCATCCGCTACCATGATTTTCTGACCGGCAAAGCGCATGATCCCCTTGCGCGAGGCATCAGCTGCCGTCTGCTTTTTCGCGCGTTCTGGAATCTTGATTTCACGCAGAATGATGTCGAACCTTGTTCCACGGCCTGGCTCGGTCTTGACCTTGACAGTTCCGTTAAGAAGTTCGACGAGGCGGCGGCAGATAGCCAGTCCAAGGCCTGTGCCACCAAACCGGTTCTGGAATTTGCGACGATAGAGAGGATCGAAAATCTGCTCAGGATCATCGCAGTCAATGCCAACACCGGTGTCTTCAACTGTGATCAGAAGATTGATCAGATTCTGATGCGATGAATGGCCCAGAGCAACCCGCACTCCGACAGAACCCTGGTTGGTAAACTTGATGGCATTACTTACCAGATTGATCAATATCTCGCGAATGCGCGCTTCATCAGACAGAATGACCGCTGGAACTTCCGAGTCAACCTGAGTCCAGAATTCGAGACCCTTGCGTTCAGCTTCTTCACTGAACATCGAGTCAACTTCAGCAACCAGATCCATTGGGTTGAGCGGGCCTTCTATCAGCTCCACGCGCCCAGACTCAAGACGCACCAGATCACTGATACTGTTGATGATGTTGATCAGGCTTCTTCCGGCAGCAATGATCGAGCTGGCATATTGCTGCGCCCTGGCATTTTCGGTAATAGGTGCCAGCAGTTCACTATAGCCGATGATAGCGCTCAACGGCGTTCTGATCTCATGACTCATGCTGGTAAAAAGTTCTGCTGTGTTCATGCCTTCTACCCGCAGTTCTTCACCAGATTTACGCATCTGTTCAGCTTTGATCAGATCGCTGATATCGACCAGCACACCGCGAACCACCTTCTGTGTACCTGACAGCAGACTTTCGGCAGAAGAAAGAATACGCAACCCACGAACTTCCGTCTTCTTTTCAGGATTGAGAAGGCAGATTCTAAAATCGAGAGACCATGGTCCTTTAGAAATATCGCCGCGTCTTGACCGGTCAAAATAAGCCTTGAAAGCCTGCATGTCGTCAGGATGAAGAATCTTGCAGAAATCCCTGAAGCTGGTATCGGCAATAAGACTTTCACCAAGCAGTCGTTTAACTGCCCCAAGCAGCAGGAATTTTTCGCCAACCGGCTCAAACTGCCAGACAACGATATCGCCCGATTCTATACTCTGGCGAAGAATTTCCTCGTTCATTCGCAGTTTATCTTCTGCCAGCCGCTTGTCGGTTATATCGATAAAACAGCCTTCGCAGTATTCGCGACCATTTTCGTAAAAGACCCGGCCATAAACCGCAGCCCAGAACAATTCGCCATTGGCGCGTCGGAACTTCATTTCGAGACTTCGCATCTGATCACGTTTGCGCAATTCGTCAAAAAAGAATGACCGGTCGACTGGAGTTATATAAAGCTGGTGGCCAATACTTTGCACCATTTCGATGGCTTCTGCCGGTGAAGTATAGCCGAGAATCTGAGCCATTGCCTGATTCATGCTGATAAAACGGTCGTTGTAACTGCGCCAGAGGCCCACCGGCAGATTCATGTATATACTGCGAAACTTTTCTAATTCTACCTGAAGAACAGTTTCTGACATTTTTTTGTCGGTGGCATCGGTTATTACACCATACACAAAAGCGTCGTCACCGCCTCGCCAGCTTAATACAACCCTGATCCAATTTTCGCCGGCATCGCGGTCGGCATTGATTCCTCTGAGGTTTCGTAGTTGCCAGGAAGAATCACTTTGTCCAGCAGCTCTCTGGCCTGAGAGTAATGCAGTTCGCAGAGAAAACCATTTCTGGCGCAGACGGGCTTCTTCAGATGCTGGCATAAGTTCGATAAGATCGTTTACTTTGGCAAGTCTGGCCGGTTCGACACCCAGCAGTTTTTTGCTGTCGCCGACCATAATGACCGACTCATCGGTCAGATTAACGGTAAAACATACCATATCAGCTGTTTCAGCGAAGATACTCAGCCTTGCCTGCTGCTGTCTGGCGACCTGAACAAGCTTGTTCACCTGTCCGTCGATCTCTGAAAATTCATCTTGTAGACCCTCTGCTGAAGATATTACAGTATCAGTCCCGGCAGCATTCTGCAGACTGTCATTAAGCGATCTGATTCGTTTACCAATAGTGATTTCCAGTGCAAAAGCGATGCCAACGACCGCTGCAGCCGACATGATGAAGATGACGAGCAGCTGATACAGCATAAAATTGTCAACAAGACCAGACAAGGCATTCGGCCTGATTCGAACCCTGATCAGCCATTTCCCGGTTTTACCATCTTTATCGGTAACCTGGAATTCATGGCGGTAAGAAACCGATGGCATTCTGTATTCCCGGTTGCTGCCGCTGTAAGCGGATATAACCACACCTGACTCGTCCATCAATCTCAGGCTGTCGGCATCCAGCGCTCCCGCGATTTTTGCCAGCAGTGCATCGAGATTCTCTGATTGTCCAGAAAGAATTACCATGCGCAATTCTTCGACATGTTCTGAAACCAGCTGACTGACATGCTTCTGATAATGCTGTTCAAAACTGCTGTGCGCATAGCTGGTAGTCAAAAATGTAACGATACCGGCGCCAAGAAGCATTGCGGTTATAGAATAGATGATGAACCTCAGCTTCAAAGAACGAAAAGAATTCAGGCGACTCAATTTCACGCCTGATTCAGTTTTGATACTTGATTGATCTTGCTGGCTGTCGGTAAACACCAGAAATCCCCTCTGCTCAGCTGATTCCTCAAAATATGTATTTATCTGCGAATGGCTGTATTATACAGACTTCAGAAGTCACGAGTCAATCAGGTCGCATAATCCGGCGAGAACAAGACTTGCTGCACTAAATAATTGCAGCAGCTCTATCAAGGCAGTTCAATTTTTCGCGGCTTGTCAGAGAATGGCTTGTAAAGAACGATCACCCGACCGATTACGCGTACAAGAACGGCATCTGCCGCCCGGCATATCTCTTCGGCGGCTTCGCCTGCTTCCACCGGCGAAGAATCGAGCAGCTTGATCTTGATAAGCTCATGCGTATTGAATGCTTCAACCACGCTGAGAACGATCTTTGACTCGAGGCCCTGCTTGCCGATGCGCACGATCGGTTCGAGATGATGGGCAAGAGATTCGAGATGTTTGCGTTGTTGGGAGCTGAGTTTCACGGGTTTTCTCCAGAAGTTTTGATAAGCATTTATACAACAGGCGGCGGCCTTTTGCAATCACCGCGAGTTAAGGCAGTCTGGCAACGATTTCTTTGATCTGAGCCGGACGGTTGACCAGGTAAGCATTGAGACCGGCATGCTGCGCGGCCTCGACATTAGCCAGGCTGTCGTCAAAAAAATGAATCTGCTGCGGCTCTCTGCGCAGCAGGCGGCAGACCTCTTCGTAAATCTCGCGATCGGGCTTAACCATGCCCATCTCGTATGAGAAAAAAAGATGTTTGAACGGCTTGAAAACCCCGGTGGTTCGCCGCAACAGTTCGACATGGACAGGATTGGTATTCGAGAGCATCGCCAGTTCATCGTAGCCGGAAAGTTCTTCGAGAATGGCAAGGCAGTCAGGTTTGAGCGGGCCAATAATGCCGGCAAATTCGCGTTCAAAATCGTTAAGATTAAGACAGCTGCCGGTTTCTGCAGCAAATGCGCGGTAGAACCCGGTAAAATCTGTTTTGCCGGCCTCATATAACCTGGTCGACTGCAGCTGCAGCCATCTGCGTTTGAGCGCTTCGCTGTCGCATTCCTGCCCAAACAGGGCGCGGGCATGTTGTTCCCAGTGGAGGTCTATGAGAACTCCGCCAAGGTCGCAGAGAATGATTCTCTCAGTCATTTTTGAGATGCTGACAATGGTCAGGAATCTTGAAACCCTGAGTACTGATCAGCTTCTGTTCGGCCAGGCGACGTTGGCGCTCAGCCTCGATCTGCTTGAAAGCAAGCCAGATCAAAAAAGGCACGATAATAAGATCATCGAGATAACCGATAACTGGTATGAAATCAGGTATCAGATCGAACGGCCACAAAAAATAAGCTACCGCGGCGAACAGCAGCAGTTTTGCTGAAAGTGGCGTTTCATCGCTTTTAACAATATCAAGGTAGCCATGCACCTTATTGGTAAATTCGCCGGTTTTGCTCATATTTTTCTCCATTCATGCTGATGAAAATCATATCACAAAACCGGCGAATTATAAATTACCTCGAAGCGATCAGAGAATCTGTATCCCTTCGGCTTCACAGCGGGTCACTTCGTCGGCAGGCCAGACGCTGACCTGAACTTCACCGATATGGCGTTTCTGCAAAAGCAGCATGCTCAGGCGCGACTGGCCGATACCACCACCGATGGTCTGCGGCAGTTTTCCCGCCAGCAGCATTCTATGCCAGGGAAGCCGGGCGCGATCTTCGCTGCTTCTGATTTTAAGCTGCTCAGTCAGCACTTCCGGACTGACCCTGATGCCCATCGACGAGACTTCGAAAGCCATATCGAGAATCGGGTTGAAAACGAGAATATCGCCGTTGAGGCCCCTTCGGCCAGGCAAAGCTTCGGTTGTCCAGTCGTCATAGTCGGGCGCGCGACCGTCGTGGGCAGTACCATCGCTCAACAGACCGCCAATACCGATTATGAATACTGCGCCATGTTCGCGGCAGATCGCGTTTTCGCGCTCTTTCGGAGTCATGCCGGGGAAGCGTGCGAGCAGGTCTTCACTGTGAATGAAGTGGATTTTCTGCGGCAGAAACTTTTTGAGATCGTAGCGGCTGCAGATATGATGCTCGGTTGAGAGTATTGCGTTGTAGATGGTCTCAACCGTGGCCTTGAGATAATCGAGGTTGCGCTGCTGCGGTGACATGATGCGTTCCCAGTCCCACTGATCGACGTAGACGGAATGAATGGCTGAGGTGATTGTCGGCTCATCGGGGCGCAGTGCGTTCATGTCAGTATAGAGTCCCTCACCGGCTGGAATCCCGTAGCGGGCCAGCGCCAGTCTTTTCCACTTTGCCAGCGAGTGTACGATCTCAAAGCGGGTATCGCCGATAGCCGGCACTTTGAAAGATACCGGACGCTCGATGCCGTTGAGGTTGTCCTGCAGGCCTGAATCAGCATCGACAAACATCGGAGCCGACACACGATGCAGTCTCAGGCTGCTGGTAAGAGTGTCTTCGAAATGTCTCTTGAGATCGAGAATGGCGCGTTCTGTCTGAATCAGCGTAAGTCTGGAAGCGGTCATCAAAAAACTCCTGTTTTAAACTTTTTCATTATTCACATCGCAAAATAATTACACATTATTTAATATATTTACAATATAATTTATTTTTGTTATCATTATGTTAAATAATGCACTAAAATATTAAATTATTTTTAATTTTAAGCGCCAAAAATGAGCAAAAAATTCGAAATTGACAAAATCGACCGCCAGATACTTGATGAATTAAGGCTTGACTCGCGCTGCTCGTTCCAGGACATTGCCAGAAAGCTTAAAGTATCAGGCGGCACCATACATGTACGCGTAAATAAACTGCGGGAAGCCGGGGTAATAAAAGGAACGCGACTCATTCTCGACCCGGCAGGCCTTGGCTACGACATCTGTGCCTTTATAGGTATCAATCTACACCAGGCCGGCGATCATATCAGCGTGGTAGCCAAACTTAAAAACATGCCTGAAGTGGTTGAAGCACACTTCACTACCGGCTCATACAGCCTGTTCATCAAGGTATTTGTCTCCAGCACAGCCGGGCTGCATAAATTTCTCGTCGAAAAATTACAGCCGATACCCGAAGTGCAGTCTACCGAGACCCTGATTTCACTTGATATGCCTATCGACAGAGCCCTTGCGATTTAACTCCTGATGCGGGAAACGATCGAGGCACGCACCATTTTGGCGAAATAGGCCATCACGCGGGTGTCGTCGGTCAGTTCAGGATGAAAGGCACAGCCGAGCAGGCAGCCCTGGCGAGCCATCACGATTCTTCCGTCGTGCTCGCACAACACCTCGACGCCTTCGTCAACACTGACAATATGCGGAGCGCGAATGAAAACACCGGGAAAATCGTTGCCGACATCTTTGATCGCAAGACTGGTTTCGAAGCTGTTGACCTGCCTGCCGTAAGAATTGCGCCGCACGACTATATCCATCATGCCAATATGGTTGCCGTCGCTACCTTCGATCTTACGCGCCAGCAGTATCAGGCCGGCGCAGGTTCCGAACACTGGCTTGTCAACGCTGATAAAGCGTTTGAGCGGCTTCATCATGTCGTAGGTATCGATAAGCCGCCGCATGGTCGTGCTTTCACCACCAGGCAGAATCAGGCCGTCGATCTTCTGCAGATCATCGGCTGACTTGACTTCGAGCGCCTTCGCGCCACACTTTTCGATGGCGCGGGCGTGTTCGCGCACCGCGCCCTGTAGAGCAAGAACGCCTATGGTGGTCATATCTGCGCTTTACCAGCCGCGATCCTGCATACGGTCGGCAGGGGTCAGCGAAAACATTTCGAGACCGGTCATCGGCGTGCCGATGTTCTTCGAAATCTCGGCCAGCAGCTTGTAATCTTTATAATTCGTCGTGGCTTCGACAATAGCTTTGGCAAAAGCAGCCGGGTTCTCTGACTTGAAAATGCCAGATCCGACGAATACGCCATCAGCGCCAAGTTCCATCATCAACGCTGCGTCAGCCGGTGTCGCGACGCCGCCGGCGGCAAAATTGACGACCGGCAGACGGCCGTTCTTCTTGATCTGCAGCAGAATTTCATAGGGAGCGCCGAGCAGCTTGGCCTCAGTCATCAGCTCGTCTTCGTTCATGGCCACGACGCGCCGCACCTGAGCATTGACCTTGCGCATGTGACGTACGGCTTCGACGATGTTGCCGGTGCCCGGCTCGCCCTTGGTGCGCAGCATGGCCGCGCCTTCGCCGATGCGTCGGGCGGCTTCGCCGAGATCACGGCAACCACAGACAAATGGCACGGTGAACGAGCTTTTGAGAATATGGTATTCTTCGTCAGCCGGCGTCAGCACTTCGCTTTCGTCGATGTAATCGACACCCATCGCTTCGAGAATACGGGCTTCGACGATGTGACCGATGCGGGCTTTCGCCATGACCGGTATCGACACGGCTTTCATGACTTCTTCAACGATGGTCGGGTCGGCCATGCGCGCAACGCCGCCGGCCTTACGGATATCCGAAGGAACTCGTTCGAGTGCCATTACCGCCACGGCACCAGCTTTTTCAGCTATGCGGGCCTGCTCGGCGTTGACAACGTCCATGATGACGCCGCCCTTCTGCATTTCGGCCATGCCGCGCTTAACCAGAACTGTTCCAACTTTTTTTGACATTTTTACACCCCAGCTTGATTCTTTTCAATATGCGAAAGAGTAAATACCGCATTTAACCCTGAATATCAACCCCATTTTGTAACTTTGCCGCAACTGCTGGCGAAATGCATCCACCGATTGCGTAGATGCTGCAGATTGATCGCCACATCCCTCGCGCTCGCGCTCCTGATCGTTGTCGT
>Ga0116142_10000333_pt1 | contig 63578 bp, 44 predicted proteins | sample AD_UKC033_MetaG_FD_89785 | JGI IMG/M metagenome (GOLD analysis project Ga0116142, IMG submission 89785) | Active sludge microbial communities of municipal wastewater-treating anaerobic digesters from USA - AD_UKC033_MetaG | ecosystem: Engineered > Bioreactor > Anaerobic > Digestate | place: USA... | reverse complement strand
GCATCAGAAGTTATTAAAGCTGTAAGAAAAGTTTACAAAAAGCACCTAATGGTCAAACTTTCTCCAAATGTAACAGACATTGCTTCAATTGCTAAAACGGCAGAAGATAACGGAGCTGATAGTATATCATTAATCAATACTCTTCTCGGAATGGCTATTGATGTAAAAACCAGAAAGCCCAAGCTATCGACAGTTACAGGAGGACTTTCTGGACCAGCAATTAAACCCATAGCTATCAGAATGGTTTGGCAAGTATCCAAAGTTGTAAAAATACCTATATGCGGCTTGGGGGGCATAATGACAACTGAAGATGCATTTGAATTCTTACTGGCCGGTGCATCATGCATTCAAATTGGAACTGCAAATTTTATCGAACCTGACATTACTGTAAAGATAATCCACGGTTTGGAAGTTTTCTGCAAACGAAACGGAATAAAAGATATAAAAGAAATTATTGGCGGTTTAAAATTGTCGTAAATGCCAGTTCTCTTCCGACTAGTAAAGATTTTGTCATAATGTCTAAATATTCTTCTATACAAGAATTCGGTCATACAAAAAAATAAATACTAAATAAATATGTATTTATTATAAATTTATCTAACTTTGGTACATATTATTTGAAACTTTTCAGTTAGACAATTCAAAATAGTATTTATGAATAAAAAGAAATTCTTTTTAAATATCTTACCGGAAATACTAATTTTTATAGCTGCAATAATTGGAGGTTTTTTTTATCTCAACTATTCTTGGAACAAAATAGAAACAAAAAATCTTGTTAGAATACAACGAATTGCCGAATCTATTGAGATAATGTTACCTCATGAATTGATCGACAGCCTTAATGCAACAAAATCAGATCTGAATAAAAAAGAATATTTTGAGCTAAAAAAGCTATTAGGGGCACTTATGACAGTAAATCCTGAATCGAGATTTACATATCTTTATACTCTGCGAGAAGGTAAAATATTCTTTATTGCAGATTCAGAACCCATAGATTCTCCTGATTATTCGCCTGCTGGTCAGGAGTTTGTCGAAGCCGATTCCAGCGTTTATATACCATATTACGAAAACCGTACTATCATCTCAGAGCCTATTACTGACAGATGGGGAACATGGGTAAGCGTAATGGTGCCCGTTTTGGATAAAGAAAATAAAGAAGTTATTGCCGTTTTCGGGATGGATTTTAATGCAGCTTTATGGAAAAAAAATATGTTGTATGAGCTATTTCAATCTTCATTAATTGTTTTGTTGTTTTTAATTCTTCTTGTTTTTCTTCTAATAATAAAGACAAAAAACAAATCTTTAAGAAAAGAATTGCAAGCAAGAAAGAATACTGAATTGGCTTTGCGTAGCAGCGAAAGCAAATACAAACAACTAGCAGAAAAAATGACAGATGTCGTTTGGCTTATGGATTTTAAAGGCAAAAGCTTATTTGTCTCCCCTTCCATCGAATCATTTACAGGCTTTACAGTTGATGAATACATGAATCAAACAATTGATGAAAGATTTACTTTGGAATCGGCTATAGCAGGCAAGAAAATATTGGAAAATGAGGTTAAAAATTTTTTGAACGCTAAAGAGAAAAACAATAAATACACGAGTATTCTTGAAATGGAATATATTTGTAAAGATGGTTCTACCAAATGGGGAGAACTTATAGTAACACCATATTTAGATGAAGCAGGTACACTGATTGGGATTCATGGTGTAACGAGAGATATAACTAGTAGAAAACATACCGAAAACGAACTTATTAAAGCTAAAGAGAAAGCCGAAGAAAGCGATCAACTTAAATCGGCATTTTTGTCCAATATGAGTCACGAAATTCGTACGCCAATGAATGGAATAATAGGCTTTGCGAGTTTATTAAAAAGACCAAACCTAACAGGCGAAAAACAAAAGGAATACATTAGTTTGATAGAAAAGAGCGGAATGAGAATGTTGAATATTATCAACGATATTATTGATATTTCCAAAATTGAATCAGGTCAGATGCAAGTTTATTTTTCAGATACAGATATTAATTCTGTAATGGAAAATCAATATGCATTCTTTTTACCTGAAGCAACACAAAACGGCATTAAGTTGATTTGTAATAACTCTTTAACCCCGGAAGAATCTCATATAAAAACGGATTCAGAAAAATTGTATGCGATACTTACCAATTTAATAAAAAATGCAATAAAGTTTACAAAACAAGGAAGTATTGAATTTGGCTGTCAAAAGAAAGGAAAGTTTGTTGAATTTTATGTAAAAGACACAGGCAAGGGAATTCCACAAGACCAGCTTGAGTTAATATTTGAAAGATTCAGACAAGCAAGTAATTCTCATAGTCGTGGATATGAAGGTGCAGGATTAGGATTATCAATATCTTCAGCTTATGTAACTATGCTCGGAGGCAAAATTTGGGCGGAAAGTACCCCTGATATTGGTACCGTTTTTCACTTCACGATAAGTTATAAAAAAGTTGATTCAAAAACTATAGAAAACATTAAAGAAAACAACTCAGATACAACAAATAAAATTAAAAAAGGACTTAAGATAATGGTTGTTGACGATAGTGATGATGCTATATCTTTGTTAAAAAAGTTTCTTGAGCCTATTAGTAATCAAATACTTACTACCACAAACGGAGATGACGCACTGGAACTATATAAAAAGCATTCTGATGCTGACGTAATTTTTATGGATATGAAATTGCCAGGTATTGACGGATATGAACTTACTAAAAAAATACGAAATCTAAACAAGGATATAATTATTATTGCTCAAACCGCTTATGCCTTAAATGAAGAAAAACAAAAAGCTCTAAATACTGGATGTAATGATTATATTTCAAAACCATATACTGAGGATGATATTTTAAAAATAATGCGTAAATGGTTTGAATAAATAAATTGAGTATATTTACAATAAAATTTTTATGAAATTTTTAATCATAACAATCTGTTTAGGAATAATTATCTTTATTGGATGCAAGAAAGATAACAATAACCTCGATCATGGAGTGTTAATTAAAGGAACACTGACAAATAATAAAACAAAATCAACTAAAAGCGGACTGACTTTAGCCGATGCTGATAAAATTATGGTCATTTACGGCCAAATGTTTGAGGTTGTGGAAATTGATGATGAATCTTTTGCATTATATGCTCCTCCGGGTTCTGCTACAGCTTTAATTTTTGTTACCAAAAAACTTGAATATATCGGACACCTTTCTGTTGGAGGCATGAATATGTTACCATTGGTGAATTTGTCAGACGGAGAAAACACTGTAATTGATTTATCAGAATTAACCCTTGATGGCGATAGAGTTTATCCTTCGAATGACCCGGTTGGTAACGAAATTCTAATTTCGGAAGAATTTATTGAATTACTGCAGGAATTAGGAGCATTTTATGAATCCTTGGCAGAGAATATTGATACTGATTCGGATGGAAAACCTGATTATTTTACCGACTCTCACATGATGATAAACACAATGTTCAGAGTGCATGCCGGGGCTTGTGGAGTAAATGAAACAGAAGCTCAGCTGTACAATGAAATTAATCCGGATTTGCAAGAGACGTTTATTGAATATTTCTTTAATATACGAGGTGGTTATGGAATTATACCTGAACATATAAATGTAGCTTTTAACGGTCCGGAAGGAAATCCCCATACAAATATCAATGTTGGAGACAATTACTCTTATTACCCAAATTGTAAATTTGGTTTTCAATCAACCTTTGATCGTTCAGATGGAGAACCTTTTGAAACAGGTGTTTATAATTTCAGCCTTGATGGAACTACCTTTTATAAACTCCATTACTATAAAATTGATGTTGAAAGATTCCTTGTTTTGGCTCGTCCCAGATTAATAACTGATAACACTGGTAAGGTGACAAATATTATGATTACTTATGAAAGTTCAGATAATCAAAATGTTGAGGCTCCTGCTTTTGTTACATGGCTTAGAGTTGAAATACAAAAAAAGGATAATGGTGAAGATTGTATTGTAATTGGTGAAAATGAAAACGATATCATTTCTGATTATTCCAATGTAATTGTTCCGGAAGAAATAAATATTGATAATGTTGAAATTGTAACTATTTCATACGCTGATATTGTGGGGAATGAATATGCCATTAGATGGAGTCACGTAGAATAAATACCACTGCTCAACCACTCCAGCGCGAGTTACTCGCGTTGGAGTTTGGGAAGAATAATTAAAGTCTAAAAAAACATTTTAATTCAACTCCTCCAGCGCGAGTTACTCGCGCTGGAGGAGTTTGGTTATTCTATTCATTAACCTATCCTATTTTTAATTATCTTTGTTTAAACATTGCTTCATGTCAGAATATTACAAAGCCCATGACGATACCAAAGCTTATTTTATTACAAGTACCAACCAATCCAGCGCGAGTTACTCGCGTTGGAGTTTGGTAATTCTATTCATTAACCTATCTTATTATTAATTATCTTTGTCTAAACATTACTTCATGTCAGAATATTACAAAGCCCATGACGATACCAAAGCTTATTTTATTACAAGTACAGTTGTAAACTGGGAAAAGGTATTTATTGAAGAAAAATATATTAATATACTTATAGACTCAATACGCTTTTGTCAGAATCATAAAGGTATGGAATTGTACGCTTATTGTTTAATGCCGACTCATTTTCACATTATTGCAAGAGGGAATGACATAAGGATTAGTAATATAATGCGTGATATGAAAAAATTTACATCTGTGAAAATCATTAAGGAAATGGAACTATCAGGGGATAAAAATAAAATGCTGACGGTTTTTAGGAATGAAGGATTACGTATTAGAAGAAATTGGAAATACAAGTTTTGGCAAGATGGTTTTCATCCTATTGAAATTAGTACAGAAAAGATTTTTAAACAAAAACTTAATTATATTCATTTAAATCCTGTTGATGCGGGATTTGTATCATATGCAACAGAGTATAAGTTTTCATCTGCAAGAAATTATTCAGGAATGTGTGGAGTTTTAGATATAATCATTGAATAATAAAAATTGTAAAGATATTCTGTAACTCCAACGCGAGTAACTCGCGCTGGAGTTTGGGTATTCATCTGCAAGGAATTATTCAGGAATTGGTGGAATATTAGATATAAACATTGAATAATGAAAAAATTGTAAAGATTCAATTCACCAGCGCGAGTAACTCGCGCTGTAGTTTTGGAATGTAAAGACACCACTCCAACGCGAGTAACTCGCGCTGGAGTCTTGGAGTTTGGCGAGAATAATACACTTTGGAGATTTAGAAAACTTAAATAAATTTGCATTCAAATAAAAGCGATTATATTATAAACTTTAAATGGCTGTTGATGAAAATAATTATTCTAGCAGTTTTTCAACTAATCCTAGTAAAAGCATTTACTCAAACTGAGGTATCAATATACGGAGGCATTCTAGATTTACCCGGACTTGCAGTGGAGCATAAGTTTAATAATAAAATAAGTTTTAGCTTGGGGGGTTCATTTTATTCAAAGAAAAGTTATGGAATAATAACAGAAGACCCGATTTACCACCGTAAGCACAATAGCTTTGCTAATTTAGAATTAAAGAAATATAAAACTAATGCCAAAGAAGTTGATGCGTTTTATTACGGCATTTATGCAAGGTATTGGCTTTTACACAATTTTGTGAAAAATGTTGACGAATTTACCCCTGCACAAATTGAGTATGCAGAAAACAATAACTTAACTATTAGTTTAAAAGAACATAAAATATCTATAGGATTACTTACAGGATATAAACTATATCCCACTGATAAACTTTGCATAAACCTTACCGGCGGATTTGGTTTCTCGCCAAAACAATGGTACATTAGAGAAATTAACGATTATGGTCTTCCACTGCAAGTCGTACTAAAAGGCAGCAATGATTTTATTGGATATTTCAATCACATTAGCGCAATAGGGCGAGTTAGTTTGTGTTATAAATTTTAGATTTCACCAACTCAAACTCTCAAACTCCAGCGCGAGTCATTCGCGTTGGAGTGGTGGTTATGGTTGGGAGGAAGAATAATTAAAGGCTAAACAATATTTTAATTTCTTAAATTACATTGCTTCAAAAAATAATAGTATTTTTACAACATAAATTATATTATGAGAATTGCACTAATTGGTTACGGTAAAATGGGCAAAGCTGTTGAGCAAATTGCCTTAGAGCGTGGGCATACTATTACTGCTGTTATTGATATTAACACAACCGATAAAATTAGCGAAAATCTAAAATCTATTGCAGACATTGCTATAGAATTTACTTCCCCCAATTCAGCTAAACAAAATGTTATCAATTGTTTACAGAACGGCATTTCAGTCGTTAGTGGTACAACAGGATGGGATTTAAATAAAGATGAGTTTAAAAAATTATGCATCAAAAATTCGGCAGCAGTATTTTATGCTTCAAATTTTAGCATTGGAGTTAATGTATTTATGAAGATTAACGAAAAGCTTGCTGAACTTTTGTCGGGATTTAATGATTATGAAGCAAAAATTGAAGAAACTCATCATATTCATAAGCTAGACAAACCAAGCGGTACTGCAATAACTTTAGCAAATGGAATTATTAAGAATAATCCAAAATATGTTAAATGGATGTTAAATCCGTGTAATGAAAAAAATAAAATAGAAATCAACTCGTTTAGAGAAGGTGAAATTTATGGAGATCATAAAATTATATGGGAAAATGACATTGATATAATCAGCATAAGCCATTCAGCAAAGTCGAGAAGAGGACTGGCACAAGGAGCTATTATGGCGGCTGAATTTGTTATTGGCAAAATCGGAGTATTTTCGATGAGTGACTTATTAAAACTATAATTATGGCACAAAAAACAACAAAAACGAAAAATTTAGGATTAAAATCAAAAATCGCTAACAGCAGTATTGTTCAAAAGCTTAAAAACAAATGGATTTGGTTTGCGGTTGTAAGTATCTGTTATATTTTGTGGGTTGTCTGGATGGGCAGCTATTGGTGGCTTATAGGTGAAATAATTATAGTTGACATTTATATCACTAAAAAAGTGAGATGGGCTTTCTGGAAGCCAAAAAAAGATAAAAAATACACTAAAATAGCCCGAAAAACTCTTGAATGGGTTGATGCATTAATATTTGCAGTAATTGCTGCATCATTTATCAGGATTTTCTTCTTCGAGGCATTTACTATTCCGACATCTTCGATGGAAAAGACTTTACTGGTCGGCGACTATTTATTTGTCAGTAAAGTCGCTTACGGTCCAAGAGTTCCAATGACTCCACTCTCCTTTCCGTTTGTTCATCACACACTACCATTAACGAAATCGACTCCTTCGTACCTCTTATGGATACAAAACGAATACGAACGTATGGTTGGCTGGGGAGAAGTGAAACGTGACGATATGGTTGTTTTCAATTATCCAACTGGCGATACTGTCTGCGTTCAAAATCAGGCTCAGGACTACTACGATATAGTCAGAATTGCCTCATATCTGATGCAGGAATATGATTATGCCGTTTTAGTCAGTGTCAAAGGAGATTCGAGCGTAATCGTAAATCCAAAGTCTCCGGAATATTATCGTGAACTTGCTTTTCATCTTTTTAATCCAAATGCTAACCCTGCACATACAAATGAGTTATTACAACTTGCCGTTCAAAAAATGCAGGAATATGATAAAGAATTTTACAAAAGCGGACCAAGAATTAAAACAAAGGCCGATTATGATAAAATGGCCAGACAAATTATTTGGGACGTTTATGAAATTATAATCAGACCTGTTGATAAAAGAGAAAACTACATCAAAAGATGTGTTGCTGTTGGAGGTGACACAATACAGGTTAAAAATGGAGAAGTTTTTGTAAATGGTAAAGCTCAAAAAGATATTCCTACAAAACAATTTAACTATGTTGTTCAAACAGATGGAAGCGATATTCCTGAAAGAGTATTAAAAGAATACGAAATAAACAAATCTGATATAAGATTTACAGATGCTGGCAGTGCATTTATAATTCCTTTGACAAAAGCAAATTTTGACAAATTTTCAAAAATGACTTTTATTAAAAGTATTAAAAAAGATGTGTTAGATTCTATTGCTGACTATAGTGAAAGATTTAGAATTTTCCCCCACAACGATAATTACAAATGGAATGTTGACTGGTTTGGCCCCATGTATGTTCCAGCTGCAGGAGCTACTATTAAACTTGATACTGTAATTCTGCCTTTATATAGTAGAATAATCGGATATTATGAACATAATACTCTTGAAGTTAAAGGAAATAAAATATTCATTAATGGTAAAGAAACAACTGAATACACATTTAAAATGAACTACTATTGGATGATGGGTGATAACAGACATAATTCAGCAGATTCAAGATTCTGGGGATTTGTTCCCGAAGACCACGTTGTTGGAAAAGCATGGCTTATATGGTTATCACGAGATAAAGAATATGGCGGAATCAGATGGAACAGAATAGGAAAAGTAGTACATAATGAAAAATAATATTATGGATAAAAAAAGAGCAATAATAATTACTCTTGCTTGTATTTTTGTATTACTAATCATCGCTTTTTTATCATCATTTGGGTTTTACAAGGCTGAAATATACCCTATTGAAATTAAAAGGTTCATGATTAGAAAAATTAAGAATGATAATATGTACATGAATTTTCTAAAACCTAAAGCTTCTTCAATATTAAATCAAGGAGATTTAGTAATATACAAAAGTCCTGTATTTATTGACCCTGACTTTAAAGAAAAAGAAAATTTATGTTCACGAATAATTGCTCTACCCGGAGATATTATTCATATCAGACAAACAGAAGTTTATGTTAATGATAATTTAGTTGCTGAAAACTATGAAAGATATTTTCTTTTCAGACTTAGTATGCAGGAAGAAACTAATTTCAAAGAACTGCTTGACGACTTTAAAGTTGAAATTACTGATTCATTAAACAACAATAAAGCATGTGAATTTATTGCCACACAATATATTGCTGAGCAGATTGCAGAATTATCAGGCATTGTAAATGTTAGAAAAATTGTTGGTGATATAAACAAAGGAGAATTGGGAATTTTTCCCGGGCAAGGCTATCCGTGGAATAGAGACAATTGGGGTCCTGTAGTTGTTCCACAACAAGGAATAACAGTTATTCTTGACAGAAAAAACATTCTATTATATAAGAAGATTATTGATGTTTATGAAGACAACGATTTGTATATTTTTGGCAATAACATTAAAATCAATAATCAACCGGCAACTCAATATACATTTAAGAAAGATTATTATTTTGTTCTTAATGATAACAGATTCAATAAACCCGACTCTAGGACATTGGGATTTATTCCCGAAAATTATATTATTGGAAAAGTTCTTAACTAATGAAGGCTGTTATTTTTTCATCTTATTTTCCCAGCAATAGATATATAAGTAAATTTATAATAAATGACAAGATCACAATTGATATTTACGAGAATTTTACTAAACAAACATATAGAAATCGCTGTAATATTATGGCAGCCAATGGAATTAGTTCATTAATTGTCCCAATAAAAAAAAACAATCACTGTGTACTCAAAGATGTTGAAATTGATTATTCTGAAAATTGGCAAATGAATCATTATAGAACAATTTTATCAGCATATAAAAATTCGGCATTTTATGATTATTATATACCGGATATCTTGCCTTTATTAACTGAGAAACAAAAATTTCTGGTTGATCTTAATTCAAAAATTCTTGAAATTGTTTTTAAAATATTAAACTTATCTCCCGTTTACGATTATAGCAATAAATATATTGAAGATGATGATATTAAAGATTATAGGAATTTAATACATCCTAAATCGCACAAAAGCTCAGAGGACAAAGAATTCAAACAAGCTGAATATATTCAGGTTTTTTCTGACAGGCATGGATTTGTTGAAGATTTGAGTATTATAGACCTTATTTTTAATATGGGACCTTTAAGTATTAGTACTTTAGAAAAATCAATTCCTTAAGCAAATACTAATTCGCATTAGATTTGTTCTCTTTATAAATTTCTGATAGTATTCTTTTAAGCTGATTTAATATTTTAAGCCAATTTCCGGACTCGGCATCAATTCCCCAACTTCCCGGACAAACCCTTTCGAGTCTTATTAATGAAAACATCACTTTTTTAAGCAAACTAATATTAGCTCTACCCAATAATTCTTCGTTTTCCAAAACTATATTCATGTCTTTTATCCATTTGTTATATCCACAATGCAAATTATAAGATTTTAAAAAAGAAGCCATTTTTTCTTCATCTTCAACAAGTTTCGCATCATTTAGTGCTTTTATAAATGAATAAAATTCAGGGCTATATTCAAAACTATGGTCTTTGTGATATTTAATGTAGTCATCCTCTTTTATATCTTTAAAATAAGGAATATAAGACAAGACAGCACAATATAAGTTTATATCACAATCATACTCATTTGATTCTGAAAGAATATTTTCAATCTGTTTACTAGGCTGTATCATTTAATTGTTTTATGGGATAAAACCGAAAAAAGCAAAATATGTTCAATTATATTTTAGTAACTATCACAAACATATTTTTTAAAGCCTGATGTCATTCGGGATTGGGTTTTCCCATTTTTGTCCTCATATATAAAATAGGCTTCAATATTTGGATCATTTTCGGCGATTTCAACAGATTTCTCAAGCCCACAGACCATAAATGCAGTTGCCCAGGCATCACAATACATACATGATTCGGAAATCACCGAAGCACTTAACAAAGAGTTCTCTGCTGGATAACCGGTTCTAGGATCAACGGAGTGCCCAAATTTTTGATTATTATTTTCAACATACTTTCTATAATTGCCCGAAGTAGCTATTGCTTTCCCTGAAACATTTATTATGATCTGATTTTCCCTGCTATTATAATCACTATTTTCTATGGGTTTATCTATTCCTATTCTCCAGGAATTGCCCTGACTGTTAACACCCAAGCAGTATAATTCCCCCCCTATTTCTACCAAAAAATTCTTAAGCCCTAAGGAGAATAAGTAATCTGAAACATAGTCAACCGATAAGCCCTGAGCAATTGCATTTGAAACAAGCATTGATTCAGGGAAACTTTTTATTATTTTACCATCTTCAAGCTGTACCTTATCCATTCCAACATATTTAAGATAATCCTTAATAATAATTGAATCAGGAATAAAATTTTCGTTATTTTTTAGCCATCCGAAACCCCACAGATTTACAATTGGTGCAACAGTAATATCAAAAGCACCATCACTTTTCTGATATACTTCCAACGATGTTTGAAACATTTTAATAAATAATTCATCCGCAACATTTGACTTATTATAGTTTATCTGCGATATTACCGAAGTTGTATCATAATTCGAAAGAGATTTATTAAATTTTTGTAACAAGCTATCAATCTGTTGAGACAAATCCTCATGCCATTCATAAGTTATATGAAAATATGTTCCCTGAATAGGTCCTTCGTAATAACGATAAACCTTCTTCTTGCTATTACCACAAGAAAACAAGATCAAACAAGTCAGTAAAATTATTGCAACTCTCATATTGCTAATTTTGTGCAAGATACAAAAAATTAACAAAAGGCTTTATTTTTGCTTAAATATTTTAACCTCCGAAATCATCAAATGCAATCATTTCATCCGGAACGCCAAGATTATCAAGCATTTTAAGTACAGCATCATTCATCATTGGCGGACCACACAAATAATATTCAATGTCTTCGGGTTCTTCGATATTTCCCAGATACTCATCATAAATCACTTTGTGAATAAAACCTACATAACCTGTCCATTCATCTTCTTCTTTAGGTTCGGATAAAGCAATATTAAATTTAAAATTAGAGTATTGTCGTTCTATTTCTCTAAATTCTTCTTCATAAAAAATTTCGCGTTTTGATCTTGCTCCATACCAAAAAGAAACTTTGCGTGAAGTTTTTTCTGTATTGAACAAATGAAAAATATGAGAACGCATGGGAGCCATACCTGCCCCACCACCAATAAACAAAATTTCTCTATCTGTATTTTTAATATGAAATTCTCCATACGGGCCGGAAATCATTACCTTATCACCGGGTTTACGAGAAAATATAAATGATGAACACACACCGGGATTTAACTTAGCAAATGAATTGGTTTTTCTGTCCCAGGGAGGTGTAGCAATACGTACATTCAACATTATCACATTTCCTTCAGCCGGATGATTTGCCATAGAATAAGCTCTGAAAGTAGTTTCTTCATTTATCATTTTTAAATTCCATAACTTGAGGGCATCCCAATCCTGACGATATTCTTCTTCAACTTCAATATCTTTTGAATAATCAACAGATATTACCGGCACATCTATTTGGATATATCCTCCCGATAAAAACTCCAGATTTTCGCCATCAGGTAATTTCACTACAAACTCTTTAATAAAAGTTGCAACATTTCTGTTTGAAACTACTTCACACTCCCATTTTTTTACACCCATAACTTCTTGAGGGAGTTCTATTTGCAAATCGTTTCTAACTTTTACCTGACAAGCCAAACGCCAAAAATTTTGTTGCTCTTTTCTTTTAAAAAAACCTGTTTCCGTTGGTAAAATCGTTCCGCCGCCCTCCAATATTCTGCATTTACACATACCACAAGTGCCTCCTCCACCACAAGCAGACGGAACAAAAATTTTATTTTCGCTTAAAGTCTGCAAAAGAGATGATCCCGGTTGAACAACTAAAACTTTTTCGTCGTTAATTGTAATTTTAACCTCTCCTTGAGGAGTAAGCTTTTTCTTGGCGTACAACAACATTATTACCAACAAAACAATTACAATCAGAAAAACTGAAATTGCACTTAAAATTATTATTGTCTGCGCAGATAATATTATCATATAAAACATTTTAAATATCTATACCCATAAATCCCATAAAAGCCAAACCCATCAAACCTGTAATTATAAAAGTTATTCCCAATCCTTTAAGTGGTTTAGGTATATTTGAGTATTTAATTTTTTCTCTGATTGCAGCTATTCCGACTATTGCCAATAGCCAACCTATTCCGGAGCCAAACCCAAAAACTGTGGCTTCTCCAATATTTGCATATTCACGTTCGGACATAAACAATGCTCCTCCAAGTATTGCACAATTTACTGCTATCAACGGTAAAAATATCCCTAAGGAAGAATATAGTGCTGGTGAAAATTTTTCAATAATCATTTCGACCAATTGAACCATTGATGCAATAACTGCAATAAACAGAATAAAAGTTAAGAAGCTAAGATCAACATCAGCAAAATCTGAAGATATCCAAGCCAAGGCTCCTTCTTTCAATAAATATTTCTCCATCAGAAAATTAATCGGGATTGTTATAGTCAGCACAAAAACTACAGCAATACCAAGGCCAAAAGATGTTTTAACAGTTTTTGAAACAGCAAGGTAAGAGCACATGCCTAGGAAATAGGCAAAAACCATATTGTCAATAAATACGGATTTGATAAATATGTTTAAGATATCTTCCATAATTTCAATCTTCAATCATTTCACGGTTTTTGCTTCTCTGTACCCAAATTATTATTCCCACAACAATTAATGCCATTGGTGGCATTATCATAAGTTGATTGTTAAAATATCCGAAATTATAAAATGACTCCGGAATAATTTTAATATTCCAGATTGTTCCACTTCCAAGCAATTCCCTAAAAAAAGCAACAATTATCAGAATTGACCCGTACCCTATCCCATTTCCAAGTCCATCAAAAAAACTACGCTTAACATTATTTGACATGGCAAAAGCTTCGAGCCTTCCCATTACAATACAATTCGTAATTATCAAACCCACAAAAACGGACAATTGTTTACTTACATCAAATACGTAAGCTTTCAAAAACTGATCAACAACAATTACCAGAGTGGCAATTACCACTAGTTGAACAATAATTCTTATTCTGTTAGGTATAGTATTTCTTAAAGCGGAAATAATAACATTTGACATGGCTATCACAAAAACCACACTTATAGCCATGACAACAGCCGGTTGAAGCTTAACCGTAACAGCCAGAGCGGAACAAATTCCCAATACCTGAATCGTAATAGGATTGTTTTTATTTATAGGATCTGTTATTAATCTCAAATTTTTCTTCGAAAACATAATCTTATTTTTTATTTTTCTCAATATAGCCCAGATATGCTGTCATACAAATTTTAATCATATCTCTCAACCCATTTGATGTAATTGTTCCTCCTGAAACAGCATCAACTGCAAATGGATTATTACCTGCTCCTGACTTTACAACATCAATCGAAATAAACATATTATTTTCATTAAATAATGTTTTATTCTTAAACTGATTTTGGAAATCCTGAGTCGAAATCTCTGCTCCCAACCCGGGAGTTTCAGATTTATGATCGAAATATACTCCGTAAACACTGTTCAAGTCATCATTTAGTGCTATATATCCCCAAATAGGTCCCCACAAACCTTTGCCATATAAAGCAAAAAGATATTTTGTACCATCTTCGGTTGCACAAACATAAACCGGCCACAACTGATTTTCTTCGTCCTTTTTTAATTCTTTTTTCAAATCAATGTTAAATGCATCAATATTAACAACCTTATCGCCATTTAAATTAACTGCAAAACTTTCAATAACATACTTATCATATAATTCAGTAGCATTTTGAGCATTGGATTGGATATTTAATGCGGAAAGAATATTTTTTTTCTTTTCAATTTTAATATTTCTCTTTTGTGCAGGTTGTAATGAAATAGCTACAATAGTTAAAATTGTTGCAACAATAATAACCATGATAATTGAAAACAATATAGTATATGTATTACTGTTTCTATTCATTTTCATAACTATTTAGTCATAACTCTCTTCAAACGTCTTTTAATATTTGACTGTACTACCATATAGTCAATCAAAGGTGCAAAAACATTCATAAACAAAATTGCAAGCATCATACCTTCGGGATATGCAGGATTTAGAACTCTGATTAATATTGCTAATAAACCTATCAAAAAACCATAAATGTACTTTCCTTTGTTAGTTTGAGCTGCTGTTACCGGATCGGTTGCCATAAACACCAAACCGAAAGCAAAACCACCCATAAGTAGATGTTCGAACCAGGGCACTTCCATTGCCGGATTAACAGCAAAAATATTAAATAATAATCCCATTGTAATTCCTCCCAGCAATGTTGACAACATTATCCTCCAACTGCCAACACCTGTAAAAAGCAGTAAAACTGCTCCAAAAAGAATAGCCAATACAGATGTCTCTCCAACAGAACCGGGAATTGTACCTAAAAACATATCCCAATGTGTAATCTTCTCACCCAACCCGTTAACAAAAACTTTTGCACCTTCAGATGCTTGATCCAACAAAGTAGCTCCTGAAAAACCGTCAATAACATTATCGCCTTTCATCATTCCGCTTATCCATACTTTATCGCCCGACATCCATGATGGATATGCAAAAAACAAAAATGCCCGTGCCGTAAGTGCAGGATTTAAAATATTCATTCCTGTTCCACCAAAAACCTCTTTACCGATAATGACAGAAAATGCAGTTGCTAAAGCCAACATCCATAATGGAATATCAGCAGGAACAATTAAAGGTATAAGCATTCCGGTTACAAGAAATCCCTCGTTTACCTCGTGTTTGCGTATTTGAGCAAAACCAAATTCGATTCCTAATCCTACAACATATGTAACAACAATTAAAGGAACAACTTTTTGTGCACCATACCATATCATTGGCCAAAACTCACGAATTTGTCCCGTAGCTATAAAATGCTGTAATCCAGTATTATAAATACCAAAAAGTACTGATGGAACAAGAGCTAAAACTACAATTATCATGAGCCGTTTCATATCCATTGCATCACGAATATGTGCTCCTTTTTTTGTTACTTTATTTGGAACAAATAAAAATGTCTCAAATGCATCAAAAGTAGAATGTAAAAAATAGAGCTTCCCTCCTTTTTCAAAATTTGGTTTTATTTTATCTATTTGTTTTCTTAAAAACTTCATTTTAAAATATTTTAAGACATCTCTTTTCTAATGATATCAAGTCCTTCGCGTAATATAGTCTGAACATCAGTTTTTGATGTGCAAACAAACTCACACAAAGCAAAATCTTCTTCAATAACTTCATAAATCCCAAGATTTTCCATTTTTTCAATATCTCCTGCCATTATAGCCTTAATTAAAAGTTGAGGTAAAATATCTAAAGGACATACTTTCTCATATTCTCCGGTAACAACGTAAGCTCTGTTCCCGCCATGATAATTTGTATTAATCTCAAAACTCTTTGGATGAATTATTTTTGATGCAAAAGCCCTGTTAATGCTAAATTTCTTAAAACCCGGTTGCATCCAGCCAAACATTTTATATTTGTTCCCTTCGGGAATAATACTAATTAAATTATCATAAAACCCAAGACAGGGATTTGCTGATATATTTGTTCCGGTCAACACATTACCTGAAATAACACGATAATTATCACCGTTAACACCTGTTTTGAGGAATTCGGAAATATCAGCTCCTGATTTTAGATTATAATAACATGGATGTTTTACCTCTGGTCCAGCAATCGCTATAAGTCTTTCAGTGTTATATTCCGCATTTAATAAAAGATTGCCAATTATCGGCAAATCAGTTGCATTAACTGTCCATACAATTTCATTCTTATTTATCGGTTTGATTTTATTTATATGTGTACCTGCAAGTCCAGATGGATGAGGCCCATCAAAAAAGCTGACAACATAATCATTTACATTGTCTATTACATCAGCCAATTTTGAATTTTTCTTAAAATTTAGATAAACTTTACCTTTTGTTAAAGTTTTTAATGCTTTGAGTGCAGCATTTATTTCAACAGTTTTATCTTTTAAGACAAATTCAAAATCACAGGACAATGGAGCAGAATCAAAGAATGAAATAAAAATGTCCCTTGAAATATCATTCGGATTTGCAATAATTCCATAAGGTCTTTGTTTAATAAAAGGCCAAACACCTGAAATAGTTAACAATGACTTCAGACTTTCAGGACTATTTACAGATATTATATCTTCAAAATTTATTGCATTATCTTCATTGTCTGATTGGATTATAATCTCTAACAGTTTTCGTTTTTCACCCCTTAAAATATTCGTTATTTGTCCACTTACAGGAGAAGTAAATTTTATCTCAGTATTATATTTATCGCAATAAACCGGCTCCCCTCTTTTTACAGCTTCTCCTTCTTTCTTTAAAAGTTTTGGGATTAAACCTACAAAATCTATTGGACGCATACTGTAATAGTTAACAACAATATCATCACCCATTAAAATTTCTGCTTTCCCGGAAATTTTCACATTAAGACCTTGTTTTATTTTATATTCTTCAGCCATTAAATATAGTAATATAAAAAACTACGATTCAAAAGTAATATTTTGAAGTGAAATAGAAAATAAAAAAAACATTATTAGGTACTTTTCAATAAATAAAAAAAACGACATTTTTATTATGCCGTTTTTTAATTCATTTATATTTTATGTTCCCGGAACAGGTGGTGGTGGTGGAACAGGAGGTGGAGTAGCACCAAAAATGTTAAACAATTCCTGAACCTGACCTGCAGCCATCCAATTAGGCATACCCTGTTTCCAAACCATTGTTTCTTTTGTTAAAGAACCTGCTGCAACCATCTGCCTTAAAACATTTACATCAAATGGTCCTGCCTGCTGTCCATTAACAACAGCAAAGAAAACTACTGCCTGAGGCATTGGTGGTGGACCTTGCTGTTGCTGTTGATTAGGATTCATATTATTTGCCATTTGACCTGCCATAGCGAATCCCATTCCCATTCCCATTCCTCCAGCCATCATACCACCGCCTTCACTAGGATTGTTAGCCATATCGCCAATAGCTTCTGCAGTTTGATATTGAGTAAATTTACCCATGTCGCCAATAATACCCATACTCGAACGTTTATCGAGTGCTTCTTCTACATTAGGTGGTAAACTAATATTTGATACAAGGAACTTGGTCATATTTAAACCATACTGCTTATATTCATCTATTATTACCCCTGCAACTTTTTCTGAAAACTCGTTATAATTTGAAGCCATATCCAAAACCGGGATTTTTGCTTCACCAATTGCATCAGTAAACCTGGTTACAATAATGTTTCTCAATTGATTTGTTACCTGCTCAGTAGTAAAATCTCCATCAGTTCCCACTACATCACGAATAAATGTCGCAGCATCAGACACTCTAAATTCATATACACCAAAAGCTCTGATACGAATTGGACCGAACTCAGGGTCACGAAGCATTACCGGATTTGGAGTTCCCCATTTGTTGTCTAAAAACTTCTTTGTATTAACAAAGTAAACTTCTGCTTTAAAAGGAGAATTGAATCCATGAACCCAACCTTTAAGAGTAGAAAGAATAGGCATGTTCTGTGTTTGCAGTGTGTACATGCCAGGCTGAAAAACATCGGCAATCTGTCCTTCGTTAATAAATACGGCAACCTGCGATTCTCTCACAGTTAACTTTGCTCCCATTTTTATCTCGTTCTGATATCTTTCAAAACGATGTACTATTGTATCATTGGTTGGGTCTAACCATTCAACGATATCAATAAATTCATTCTTTAGTTTGTTTAATAATCCCATAGTCTATTTTTTTAAAAAATTCTCTAATTCAATTAAATGTTTATTTAAGGATATAAAAATACAATTTATTTTATTACTAAACTCAAAATCAGGTGATTTTTTTATTGCTTTTTCTTCTATAACAAGTATTTCTGCAGATAATTTGTCAAAACCTAATACAGCAACTGAACTTTTCATCCTGTGACATATGGTTGCAATTTTGATATAATCATCATTATTAAGAGCCAATTGTAATTCTAATTCATAATTTGGAATCTCGTTTCTTAAAAGTCTGCAAAGTTCAGTAATAAGTTCTTTATCACCAGCAGTGCGATACATTAAACCCTGAATATTTATATTAACATCAGCCAAAATTGATTTTACATTTTGTTAATAAAAAAAGCAGCATATAACTGCTGCTTTTTAGACATATTATCTTCTTAATAAACGTCTATTTATGAACTCTAGAAAAACATCACGATATGAACGTCCGATAGGTACCTTATTCTCTTTAATATTAACATAATTACCATCAATATCATCAATATGATTTACGTTAATAATAAAGGATTTACTTACTCTAAAGAATACATCTTCCGGAAGCTTGTTATGAATAGTTTTAACATTCATAGCAGTCATATATTTTCCATGAGTAGCATGAACGATAACATAATCTTTAAGACCTTCGATAAATAATAATTCATCAAATCTTATTTTCACATATTTTCTTTCCGATTTGATAAAGATGAAATCATCTTCAATAGCTTCAAAAATTGCCGTATTTTTAGATAAATTTATAAATTCTTCAGCTTTTGCTACAGCTTTGATAAAACGATCCAATTTTACGGGTTTTACCAAATAATCAACTACATCAAGTTCATAGGCTTCAACAGCATATTGAGGATAAGCAGTTGTTAAAATTACCATCGGAGCATTGCTAAGGCTTCTAAGAAATTCAAGACCTGATACTCCAGGCATTTCTATATCAAGAAACATAATGTCAACATCATTATTTTGTAAGAATTCATTTGCAGCGGCTGCGTTTTCGAATTCACCTACCAAAGTCAGATTTGACAATTCGCCGATGTTCATTTTCATCCCTTCGCGTGCCAAAGGTTCGTCATCAACTATAATACATTTCATCATTCCAGATTTATTTTTAGTTCAACATTAAAATATTTCTCTTTATCTTCAATTGTTAATTCATACTTTTCAGGATACAATAACTCCAATCTTTTTTTAATATTTTCCAGCCCTATTCCTCCTGATTGAGAATCTTGAGGTTTTGTATCAATCTTTGAATTTTTTACTGCAAAGATAACAAATTTTTCTACAATCCTAATATTAATATGAATAAAATTTTCAACAGATTGTGAACTTATACCGTGTTTAAATGAATTTTCCAGAAATGAAATAAACATAAACGGGTATATCATCAAGCCTTTATATGTTCCACTTACATCTATTTTTATTTCTGCATTCGCAATGCGTATCTTTTGTAATTCAATGTAATTATTTAAATAGTCAACTTCCGATTTTAACAACACTTTATCTTCTGAACATTCATATAATTGGTATCGCAATAAATCGGAAAGTTTTAATACCATGTCTGCTGCTTTTGCCGGTTGAATACGAGTTTGGATATATATATTATTTAATGTATTAAACAAAAAGTGAGGATTCATCTGATTCTTTAAAAAATTAAGTTCACTACTTACTTTTTGTTTTTGTAAATCTATTATTTTAGAAGTGTTCTCAAGATTTAGTTTAAATATTTTCAATCCTATTGCTATAGAAATAAAAACAAAAGACAAAACAAAACTATAAGTTTGTTTATGAAGGTAGTCATGCCAATCACAAGTTTCGGATATGCAAAATAAAAAATTTAAAAAAACAAAATTTATTAAAAAATTTATGACCAAGGCCAAAACAAAAAGTCCATAAAACATCTTAAGCCTTAACTTCTTTACAACAAATCGTGTTACTAATAGATGTAAGCAAAAATAAACAGTAATAAAATCAATTATAAAGACATAAACAAACTTTAACCCAATTTCAAAATCTAGCCCTAAACTAAAATGAAATACAAAAACAGCATAAAACAAATATACAATCCAAAATAAAACATGACGAAAAAGCCTGTATTTCGGTGATAGCAAAAAATCTGTATTTGGTATGTTATTCAATATATTTGGTTTAAAATAACAATACAAATATACAGAATAATTGTTTATTATAAACTAGATTTAATACAATTATTTGTAAAAAGAATTATTTGACTATTCAATTTTTATTTATAATCCTAATAATTCACAATAACTAAAAATTGTTTCTATATCCAAAATGAATTTTTGAATTATTAAAACTGAAATTATTGTCATTTTGTTTACCAATAGCATAAACAATAGTGAATGTTCCAGCAGCGGTATTTAAGTCAAGCCCTATACCTGTGCCAATCGCATAATTGTATGAATCAACGGATGTAAATCTTTTTTCAAAATAAGCTCCATCAACAAAAGCAAATAATGCAGATTCTTCTTCGAAAACATAACTTAATTCTATATTGCTTACAGAGAACGATGAAACAGGTATTGAAAGTTCATCAAATCCTCTTATGGTATTCAATCCTCCTATACGAAACAATTCATTATCAAGTATTATTTTGCTGTAAATTGAAGAAGTAATATTTCTGATTTTTATTGACATGAAACTCCCAATTGGAATAAAATAAGCAACATCAACCTGATTTCTTGTCTGAAACAATACATCGTCGTCATTATTACTATTACCAGAGATATTCTTTGATCCAAATTCGGAAAAGATATCAACTATCCAACCCTTTCTTGGATGAAACAAATTATCAGTACTTAAATATCTATATCCAATACCATAAGAATTAATTGAAAAATCAGAAATATTATTATCATTACTATCTGTACCAAGCAAATAAGAGCTCATTTTACGATAATACATTTTTATTCCGTTTCCGGTATTACTTCCATAAAGTATAGAACCTGTAAAATCTGTGTTAACATAAGAACTGTCCTTCTTTTCAATATCAAAGCTCACTGCGGTACCAAAATCGGATTTGAACAAATATGGCACAGAAACTTTTGTCTTTAAATTTTGACTGTACGATTCATATTTTTGCCATTTAAACAAGAATAACTCACCGATACCGGCACTATTGAGCAGATATAAGTTTATATCGCCGGTAATTAATAATTTCCCAGTTGTTTGATTATTTGGCATTATTCCTAATAATCCACTAAAATTGCTGGCTTTTTTATTCTTAAGATAAAGCAAGATATCTGTTCTGTCTTCGGAAAATGCTAATTGATAAGGTCTTGATTGCTCTAAAAATGGCACAGCTTTAATTTTTCTGTCTATATTTGAAATATCTGAAATAGAAAACACTTGTCCCGACTTAATATCAATCGCTTTACTTACGTAATATCCCTTTATTTTCGGCGTCCCTTTAATGATTATACTATCAATTAAATATTTATTACCTGATTCTAATCCAATTGTAGCTGTAACCATATTTTTATTAAAAAATAACGAATCTAATCTAATAACCGCAAAAGGATAACCATTATCAGCATAGTAATTGATTACCCTTTTCACCTCTCTTGTCAATATATCGCTGTTAAAACCATCTGACTTTTTAGGCAGTTTTGTTTTTACAAATAATTCATCATTAAAATAAAGATTTTCCCACACAAATTTATTACCCCTGTTGTAATATGCTTTTACTCTCGCCGTATCATATATAATACTGTCGTAACCTGCAAGAACATATCCTTTTAACAAATCTGACGACAAATAAGATTTTAAAACATTGTTTAACTCAATAGTATCTGAATATTTTTTTTGAAACTCTAAAGCAACATCATTAAGGACTGTGTCTTTAACATAAAATTCTAAGCTTTGAGCTTTATAGGAATAGACTAAACCTATTAAGTTTAGAATGATTAACAGATATTTAATAAATCTTGTCATTCATTTGATATAGTCTTAACAGAACCTGAATTTTCATCAAATATTATATTCAATGTTTTGTTTTTAAACAATTTCGAAGGAAGATAATTAATATAACCGCATTGCGGGACCATAATTATTTGCTCAGCATATTGTATATCATCATGAACTATCTTTATCGAAGCATATCCAGGTATTCTATAAAACAAGCCTTTATTTTTATCTTTTTTCGTTAATTCAGTTTGACGATTATAAAATCGAGTAATCTCTGAAGTAACTCCATGATTTATTAATAAACAATATATTGGCTCTGAATCTGAAATTTCATTTTCAACAACACCAAATTCATCTGAAAGATAAAACATAACTATTTTCTCCTCTTTTACATTACCTCCAGGAGTATATTTAAAATTATATTTATTTTCAATTCTTACAGTTTTTCCAATGAACAAGGCAAGATATTCTTCTTCCAATTTTTCTAATTCATTAATCATTGTTTTAACATCAGCCGGAGGGGTTTCTGTTTCAAATTGCCCTGTCATAAGTTTAAATTTGCGTTTCCTTATTTTTATAAGATAATTAGCCGCTTCTTCTGCCTTCTGTTCAAATTCTTTGCTCGTGATAACTTTATTATATACCGGTATCTTTTGAAATATAGAATCAACTTGAATAACTTTATAAGTTGTATCAGTAATATTAATAAAATTTCTCTTGACGGACATATCGGCAAATTGGACATTATCATTTAAATAAGAAGGAATAGTAAGTGATTTATTATCTATTTGACCAAATTCATAAGAATCGGATATTCCAAAAGATTTAATAATATTTGAATAACTATAATTGAGTAAAAATTTATTCTTTTTAAAAAAAACTATATATGTCGCATTTGGATCAGGTTCTGTAATTGTAGTGATTTCAATATTTTTAATTAAACATGTAGTAGAAGCTTCCGGTTTAGTATTTTTCAAAGTAAGGTATTTATCAGCATACTTTTGATAAGGTCCGGGAAAAAAATATTCAGTCTCAACAGTTACATTAATATTAATAGTCACTCTTGGCAACGAATAAATAAACGAATTCTCTTTTATTTGCAATTCGGAATCTGTTACTGGTACGACATTTATTTGCGCTATCAATGAACAAGACACAAACATTAACGATACTAATATATAAATCAGTTTTTTCATAGTTTTTTTTTGCGAAAATAAGAAATAATTATTGATGAATAAAAAATTTCGTTAAAACTTAAAAGCATCTGGCAAACAATCCACTAAATCAGAAGCAATCATTGATATCAGTCCATACTTTTCGGCAGCTAAATCTCCTGCCTTTGAATGTATAAAAACACCTGACAATGCTGCTGCTGCTGGAGTATATGATTGAGCCAGGAATGAAGCAATTATTCCTGTCAGGACATCTCCACTCCCACCTGTAGCCATACCTGGATTTCCACCAATGTTAAAGAAAACTCTTTTATCGGGCAATGAAATAGTAGTATATCCACCTTTAAGTATAATGATTACCCCTGTTTCTGCTGAAAATTGTTGCATAAATTTAACTCTTAGATATGAATTTCCAAATTTACCGAATAATCTTTCAAACTCTTTTGGATGAGGAGTCAAAATGGTTCCGGGTTTCAATATCTTTTTAATATTCTTAACTTCTGACAAAATATTTAAACCATCCGCATCAATAACAAGAGGTAAATTTGTATTTTTAATTAAGTTTAAAAAAGCACTTACAGTTTTCGTATCAGTACCTAAGCCGGGTCCTATTCCAATTGCTGAATATTTTTCGAAATTCTTTATATCTGAAAAAACTGTATCACAAGAATCCACTTCAAGCATTGCTTCAGGTACAGATATTTGCATTATATCTGAAATCTTTTGTGGAACATGCACAGTCAATAGTCCAACTCCACTTCTTAAACAGGCTTTTGCTGCTAACACAGCAGCACCTGCCCTACTAAATTGACCTGCAATTATTAGTGCGTGACCAAAAACACCCTTATGATCAAAACGATTCCTTTTCTTTATAACACTTATGATATCATTAGCCTCTGTTATAAAAAATTCAGTTTCTGTTTCATCAATTGCAATTTGGCTTAATCCTATAGGAACAACAACCAGCTTACCATAATATTTATCATTCTCGGCAAATAAAGACGATAAGGGTGGAAATTGAATCGTAAAAGTATAATCCGCATTAATAATTGTACCATCATTATTAGTATTGTCCTCACCAAATAGACCGGATGGAATATCAATTGCTATTACAGTATTTTCAGATTTATTTATTTTTTCTATAATAGCAGCAAATTGACCATTAACAGGTCTTGTAAGTCCACTCCCAAATAAACAATCGATGATAAGTGTATTTTTGGAAATTACTAATTGATCTGCTCGGGATATAATTTTAATCTTATCTGAACATTTTTCTTTTAACCTCTGAAGATTTGTACTACAATCTTTGCTAATATTTTCTGAAAAAGCACAGAAATATGCTTCAAAATCTATTGATTGCTGATACATTAATCTTGCAATTGCCAACCCATCACCACCATTATTTCCACAACCAGCAATAATAACAAATTTATTATCCTTAAAACCTATGTTTGAATAGATACTTAAGAATAATTCCTGTGCTGCACGTTCCATAAGCTCAATTGACTCAACCGGCTCATTATCAATAGTGTATTTATCTATATCTCTAACTTGAGAAGAAGTAAATATTTTTACCATTTTGTTTTTTACACAAAAATATCCTTAAAATTTGATAATTCAGCTTGAATTAAAAAAAGATTTCTATATTTGCGAAGCGATAAATAAATAGTATTAATAATTAAAAATAAAAATTATGTTTAAAAATCACCCGAAAGGATTACTAGCAGCAGCTCTGACTAATATGGGCGAAAGGTTTGGATTTTACATTATGATGGCAATTCTAACATTGTTCATCTCGTCAAAATTTGGTTTATCTGAAACCTCGACAGGATACATATATTCTATTTTTTATGCTTCAATTTATGTATTGGCACTTGTTGGTGGACTAATAGCAGACCGAACAAGAAACTATAAACGCACTATTATGTTGGGCTTAATTCTTATGGCTTTAGGATATGTTATCATTGCAATTCCTACTCCAACTCCAGTACCTAATTTTGCATTATATTTAGGTTTAACCTGCGTTGGTCTTTTTGTAATAGCTTTCGGTAACGGTCTTTTCAAAGGTAATCTTCAGGCAATAGTAGGTCAAATGTATGACAATAAAGAATATAAGGATTTTATTGCAAATAAGTTTGGCGTTGATGAAAATGGCAAACCAAAAAGAGATATGAGAGATGCCGGATATCAGCTATTTTATATGTTTATCAATGTTGGCGGATTCTTTGCTCCTTTTATTGCTATTGCAGTTAGAAACTGGTGGCTTAAATTTAATGGATTTGACTATAATGCTCAATTACCTGAATTGGCTCATAAATTTATAGGTGATCAGGCATCAATGAGTGTTGAAGAATTAAATAACCTGACTACTTATGCTTCTGAGGTTGTCTTAGATAAAACTCCTGTTACAGATTTGTTAGCTTTTAGTAATCAATATCTTGATGTATTTAATAAAGGATTTCAATTTGCTTTCATTGCAACAATATTCGCACTTTGTATTTCTTTTATTATTTATATAGTTAATAAGAAAAAATTTCCTGACCCTGCTGCTAAAAAGACAATATCAGATGTCAATGACAAAAATACCATCTCAAAAGAAGAAGTAAAAATGGCTGCATCTGAAATTAAACAGAGAATATACGCATTATTTGCAGTATTCGGAATTGTAATCTTTTTCTGGTTTTCGTTTCACCAAAATGGTTATTCTCTTACCTATTTTGCAAGAGATTACATTAACTTAGATTTAATCAACATTAATTTAGGTTTTACATCGCTTAAAGGTGCTGAGATTTTTCAAGCTGTTAATCCATTCTTTGTAGTTTTTCTCACTCCTATTATTATGTGGCTGTTTGGAAGTATGCGTAAAAAAGATAAAGAACCTTCAACTCCAAAAAAGATTGCTATAGGTATGGGAATTGCAGCATTAGCTTATGTTTTCCTACTCATTGTTTCTATGGTTCTTCCTGATAAGTCTGCTCTTTCATCAATGACAGCAGGAGATCTTCAAGCTATGAAATTAACACCTTGGGTGATGATTGGTCTGTACTTCATCCTAACTGTTGCCGAGTTATTTATTTCACCTCTTGGATTATCATTTGTTTCAAAGGTTGCTCCACCTCACCTTCAGGGTTTGATGCAAGGAGCTTGGCTCGCAGCTACTGCAATCGGAAATTCAATTTTATTCATTGGAGGACTACTCTATACCTCTGTTCCACTTTGGAGTTGCTGGCTGGTGTTTGCAGTTGTTTGCTCTCTCTCAATGTTAGTAATGCTGTTAATGGTTAAATGGCTCGAAAAAGTTGCTAAATAGTATTTTTAAATAGTTTTATAATTTGTTAAAAAAAAGCCATCATTAGTGATGGCTTTTTTTAATTAATTATTATACATTTGAGGACTTTTATAAGTTTAACTTTAAATAAAATAAGTATGAAACGACTATTATCAATTTTTGCTTTGCTGACAATTATGTCACTATTAGTCACATCGGTTTTTAGCCAAAATGACTGTAGTTCCGCAGATGAAATTTCTGCAATTCCTTTCTCTTCTACAGGCTTAACAACAACAGGGACACTTAACGACTACGATGCAGATGATGCCTGTGGTTCTGCAGCTATGGTTAACGAAGACTATGTTTTCGCCTTTACTCCTGCTGCTGATATGCAGATAAATGTTGCTTTGCTAAATACTGCAATTGTAACAGGGAGTATTATTCCATTTGCAAACGTAGGATTATTTATTACAGATGCTTGCCCTGATGATCCGGGTGCAAACTGTGTTGCTTCTGCTGTCGCAGCATCTAATCCAAGTGTTACAAATGTTGATTTAACTTCAGGCATTACTTATTATATTATTGTAAGTTCAGCAAATACTGCTTTGGGTGATGAAACAAATGTTAATTTTGATATCCAGATAACTAAAAATGCTGATTATGATGTAGCTATTGTATCTATTTTAGTTGATCCATCTTCGTGTGGACTTGAAGAATCTACTCTGGGATGCAGTATTATTAATAATGGTTTGCAGGCTGCAACTGGATTCGAAGTAAGTTATACTCTTAATGGCGGACCTGCTGTTATCGAAACATATACCGAGACCATTAACCCTGGCGAAACAGCTGATTTTGAATTTACAGATGCCGTAAACTTCCCAACTGTTGGTGAATATGAAATTATAGTAACACTAACTTTAACCGGTGATGAAAACACAGAAAACGACGAAATGAGCGTTACCAGAGTTAGACTACCAAAATATGACAGTTTTCCGTTTACCGAAGATTTTGAAGGAGGACATGGTTATTGGTACGCAGGAGGAACAGCTTCTTCATGGGCTTATGGAGATCCCGATGAGGCTACATCAGGACTAATTATAAATACAGCTGCTTCTGGTGACAATTGCTGGGTAACAAATCTCGCCGGAAATACAAATACTAATGAAACTTCATATATTGTAAGTCCGTGTTATGATTTAACATCTCTGTTTTTACCTAAACTTGAAGTAAACGTGTGGGTAAACTTTTCTGCTATGGGAAATAGTGGTAGCATTGTGGCTTCTATAGATGGTGGAACAACCTGGGATATTCCGGTCTATACTTTAGCTGCTACAACAGGTTGGCAAACAATCTCTGCACAAATGCCCGACCTTGTTGGCATGACAGATGTAAGATTTAGAATTAACTATACGGGTGGATTTTTGGTTGCCAATGGTATTGGAATTGATGATTTTACTATTAAAGAATCTGTATTAAACGATGTTGGTATTTCAGCAGTTACTGCACCGGTTAGCAAATGTGGATTAGGCAGTGCTGAAATAATCATAGCAGAAATAACAAATTACGGAGCACAAGCTCAAACTGATATTGTCGTAGATTTTTCAACTGACGGTGGTACTACATGGCTTGCAGTTCCTGAAACAGCTGAAACAACAATTGAATCGGGAGAAAGTTATTCGTATCAATTTACTGCTACCGGTGATTTTAGCACAGTAGGGTTACACAATATTCTTGTTAAAACTTCACACGCCGGTGATGAAGATAATACAAATGATGAATATTCTTATGATTTTACAAACTTTCCACAGTATAGCAGCTTTCCTCATACCGAAGATTTTGAAAGTGGAAACGGCTATTGGTTTTCAGGTGGAACAGCTTCTTCATGGGCTTATGGAAATCCTGATGAAACAATACCTGGACTTGTAATAAATTCAGCTGCATCCGGTGACAATTGCTGGGTAACTAATCTGGCAGGTAACACAAATACTAACGAAACATCTTATATTGTAAGTCCTTGTTACGACTTATCTTCTTTGTATTTGCCAAAAATGGAGGCTAAAATTTGGGTAAACTTTTCAGCATTTGGAAATTCAGGCAGCATAGAGGCATCTGTTGATGGTGGAGCTACTTGGACTATTACGGTTTACACATTCGCAGCAACAACCGGTTGGCAAACCATTTCAGCACAAATGCCTGATCTGGCAACAATGACTGATGTAAGATTTCGTTTAAATTATACTAGTGGATTTTTAGAAGCAAATGGTATAGGTTTCGATGATTTTACAATTAAAGAATCTGTATTGAATGATGTTGGCGTTTCTGACATTCTTTTCCCTGTAAGCAGTTGCGGTATGTCTGCTGATGAAAATGTTAGCATAGTAGTTACAAATTACGGAGTACAACCACAAAGTAATGTACCTGTTGATTATTCTATTGATGGGGGTGTTACATGGCTTACAACTCCTGAAATTATTAGTAGTGCAATACAGCCAGGCGGAACATATATGTTTACTTTCAATGCTACTTGTGATATGACAGTCGCCGGTAATTATCAATTTGTTGCCAAGACAATTCATGTAGGTGATGAAGATGACACTAATGATGAATATGAAGAATTAATTGTTTCACAAAACACTATTGATGCCAATGATTATGAAGAATCCTTTGAAGCCGGACCTGCAGGATGGTTCGCTTATGGAACAAACTCAACAATGGAACTTGCTACACCAGCTTATTCATTAATTAATAGTGCAGGCGATGGAGATTATTCATGGGTAACAAATGCAGATGGATATAACGACATGGCAGAATTATCTTATCTCGAATCTCCCTGTTTTGATTTTACTGGATTTGTTAATCCTAAATTTTCAGCTTTAGTACAATATGAAAACACAATGTTCTTTGCTGACTTTTTCCTCGAATATTCATTAGACGGAACAAGTTGGGACACTGTACAAGCCGGAACAACATCAACAAATTGGTACGGAACAGGCATTATTGCTTTTGGAACCTGGAGTGGTTCATCTGCCGGTTGGATTGAAGTAGCAACTAATATTCCAGAACTTGCAGGACATAGCAGCGTTAAATTACGTTTCGTTTTTAACAATGGTTCTTTTGCTATGAGTAATACAGAAGGAGTTGCGATTGACCTAATCAGTATTTATGATTGTAATACTATGCCAAATGCAGAATTCTCATATACAGTTAATGGCTTAGAAGTAACGTTTATTAACGAATCTGAAAATGCAGATACATACGAATGGAATTTTGGTGATAACGATTTCTGGCCATCAACATCAACAGCTGAGAATCCTGTATTTACTTACACAACTGCCGACTCTTACTATGTATTATTAACTGTAACAAATGAATGTAGCAGTTCTGAATATGGAACATTTATCGATCTAACAACTGATATTGAAGCTTTTGAGGATAATAACTTCAACATATATCCTAACCCTGCATCTGATTTATTATATATTAGTGGAACAAACGCTGATAGATACGAACTGATTAATAATAATGGTCAGATTATTTACTCCAATATCAATACAGACGATGTAATTACAATTGATGTGAAAGATATTGCAGCCGGTAAATATTTTGTAAGAGTTTACAATAATGATAAAACTACTCTAATTCCATTTGTAAAAGAATAAAACTCAAACTAACAATTATAAAAGACCACAAAATGAATTGTGGTCTTTTTTTTTGACACATCATTAACAAATCAATAAGCAATTTTTCTTTCTTAAATATAATAATTATGTTATTTTTACGCTTTCAAAAAAATTAAACAAGAAATTATGACAGAAAAACTATTTAAAAGACTGGATTACGGTTTTGGGTGGTTAGCATTTATCATAGCGACAGTTGTTTATATGATGACTTTGGAACCTACCGTAAGTTTCTGGGATTGTGGTGAGTTTATATCATCATCATACAAGTTGCAGGTTGGGCACCCTCCAGGAGCTCCTTTCTTTATGATAATAGCCAGATTTTTTACAATGTTTGCTTCAGGTCCTGAGCAAGTTGCACTAATGGTTAATGCATTTTCAGGTGTAGTAAGTGCATTTACAATCTTGTTTTTGTATTGGTCAATAGCATATTTTGCAAAAAGAATGATTGCTCCTGATGGAAACTATAATCTTGGAAAAACAATTGCCATAATAGGTGCAAGTATGGTAGGTGCATTAGCATACACTTTTTCTGACACTTTCTGGTTCTCGGCTGTAGAAGGCGAAGTATATGCATTTTCCTCATTTTTTACTGCAATTGTCTTTTGGGCAATTCTAAAATGGAGTGACACTACTGACGATACTAAGGCTGCAAGATGGATATTGCTAATTTCACTTCTTGTAGGTATGTCAATAGGTGTGCATTTATTAAATTTACTTACAATTCCGGCAATCGCATTTGTTATATATTACAAGAAATTCACACCTAATATTAAAGGATTTATAATTACTGTTGCAATTTCTTTGCTCATTGTAGCAATGATAATGTGGGGCATTATTCCCGGGGTAGCTATTATTGCTTCAAAACTTGAGTTATTCTTTGTTAACTACATGGGAATGCCATATAATAGTGGTTTATTTGTGTGGTCAGTCTTATGTTTTGGATTTTTGGGACTAAGTGTTTATATGTCTCATTTTTCAGAGAGTAAAATATTGAACATTATAATTACTTCCATTGCCCTGATACTTATTGGAGCTCCTTTTATGTCGGGTAATATTTTAATGAATTTACTATTTTTGGCTGGATTTGTGTTTGGAGTTGTTATGCTCGTAAAAAAGCAAAAAGTCCTGCTCAACTTAATAATGATTTCATTCACAATGATAATGATAGGTTATTCAAGTTATGCTTTGATTGTAATTAGATCGAATGCAAATCCTCCAATGGACCAAAACAACCCTGACGATGTATTTAATCTTTTATATTACCTAAACAGAGAGCAATACGGCGACAGACCTCTGATGTACGGTCAGTATTTTGATGCAGTACCTGAAAAATACGACAAAACGACTCCTGTATATGTAAAGAGAAACGGAAAATATGAAATAGTCAGCTATAAGCCAAAAACAGTATATAGAAAAGACGATTGTACAATTTTTCCAAGAATGTACAGTCCTGATCCACAACATATAGAGGTATATAAAAATTACGGAGGTTTTAAGGCATCTCAGACAAAACCTAAGTTTACAAATAACATCAAGTTCTTTGTAAATTATCAGTTAAATTGGATGTACTGGCGTTATTTTATGTGGAATTTTGCCGGACGACAGAATGATATTCAAGGAGGTGGAAGCGTAATACACGGCAACTGGATTTCCGGCATAAGCTCTATTGATAACGGAAGATTGGGAGATCAGGAAAAAATGCCGGATTATTTAAAGGCAAATAAAGCAAATAACAGATATTATATGTTACCGTTATTGCTTGGGCTAATTGGTTTGGGTTATCAGCTGTTCAAACACTTGAAAGACTGGTGGATAGTGTGTTTATTATTTATTCTGACAGGCTTGGCAATTGTTGTTTATCTTAATCAAACTCCCCAGCAACCTCGTGAACGAGATTACGCCTATGCCGGCTCATTCTATGCTTTTGCTATTTGGATTGGATTAAGCGTAATTGGTATTTATGAACTTTTACGTAAATTTTCTCCTGCTGTGATAGCATCTGCAGTGGCAACACTTATTTGTATTCCTGTTCCTTATTTGATGGCAAAAGAAAATTGGGACGATCATAACAGAAGTAACAGATTCATAGCAAGGGATTTTGCATATAACTATTTAATATCCTGTGCTCCAAATGCAATATTATTTACTTATGGAGATAATGATACTTTTCCTATTTGGTATGCTCAAGAAGTCGAAGGTGTAAGGCCTGATGTTAAAGTGTGTTGTTTGCCTTATTTTGCATCTGATTGGTATGTTGACCAAATGAAACATGCAAGCTATGACGCTGCACCTATGCCTCTAACACTTGAAAGACCTGACTATGAGCCTTCAGTAAGAGATGTATTGTACTACGTACCACATGAAAGAACTGAAGAAAAAGGATATATCTCTATTGACAGTTTACTCAATTATATAGCTGATGATGAAGCAAGTTCGTTCCCTTATGAAGGTGAATTAACTTTTTCATATCATCGTAACAAAATTTATTTGAAAGTGGATTCTGCAACGGTTATTGCTAATGGAACTGTAAAACCCGAAGATGCTGACAAAATAGAAACAATAATTAAATTCGATCTTAAACGCAGCTATCTGGTAAAAAATGAGATGATGACTCTCGATTTATTGAGAACAAATAATTGGGAACGTCCTATATATTTTACATCAATTGGAAGTTCAAATACTCTCGGGCTTAACGATTATTTCCAGAATGAAGGTTTTTCATACAAACTTGTTCCTATTAAATCGAATTCAAAAGGTCGCATTGATAAAGACATTCTTTATGATAACCTTATGAACAAGTTCAGATGGGGCAATATGAACGATCCGAATATCGTAATAGATCATACCATTAATCGTACTACTAGAATTGTTAGAATACGTGATAATTTCAGAGATTTAGCTGTTCTATTTGCAGCTGAGGGTGACACTGTTAAAGCTAAAGCACTTATAACCAAGTGTGATGAAATAATGCCTATATCCATGTATGTACCCGGATTATTTGACATCGAATATGCAAACGCATATTATGCAGTTGGAGAATTGGAAAAAGGAGATAATTTCTTAAAAGAGATAATTAAAGTTACATGTCAGGAACTCGATTTCTTCTTTAGTCTTGACGAAAGAAAACTGAAATCATGTGATCAGGATCTTCAATATTCTCTTTATACATATCAGAGAGTATTGCAGTTTTCAATGTCAAAACAAAGAACTGAATTATATGAAGCAATAATTGAAAAATTTGGAGTTTATTCTGAAATGTATGATAGAAAAGTTGGTAAATAGATTATAACGCTTAAACTGTAAAAGCTATCCGATTTACGGGTAGCTTTTTTTTTTATTAATTATTTTAGCAATTTGATAATTCAGTAAGTTTTAATAACTTTGACATATAAAAATTCCGAGAATTATGATTTCAGAAAATCTATTCGCAATAAGCCCGGTTGACGGCAGATATTTAAGTAAGACAGAAGTTTTACGTAATTATTTTTCAGAATATGCTTTAATAAAATATAGAGTTGAAGTGGAAATTGAATATTTCATTTCTTTATGTGAAATCCCTCTTCCTCAACTAAAGAATTTTTTCAAACCTGATTTTGGTTTATTACGCGATATATATAATGAGTTTAGTGGAGAAGATGCTCAGAGGATTAAAGAAATTGAAAAAATAACAAATCACGATGTAAAAGCTGTTGAGTACTTTTTGAAAGAAAAATTTGATAAACTGAATTTATCAGCATATAAGGAATTTATACACTTTGGTTTAACTTCCCAAGACATAAACAATACTGCAATACCATTAAGTATTAAAGATTGTATGAATGAAATTTACTCTCCTGCCCTTTTTGAGATTGTTGAAATACTCGACAACCTCAGCAACGAATGGAAAGATATTTCGATGCTTGCCAGAACACATGGACAACCTGCTTCTCCTACCCGTCTCGGAAAAGAAATTCAGGTTTTCTCGGCAAGAATAAAAGAACAAATGACCCAAATGGACCAAATACCATTTAGTTCTAAATTTGGTGGAGCCACGGGAAATTTTAATGCTCATGTTATTAGTTATCCTGATATTGACTGGGATAATTTCGGTTATCATTTTGTAAATAACTATCTTGGCCTTCACAGAAGTTTTCCGACTACTCAAATAGAGCATTATGACAATTTAGCTGCTCTTTTGCAATGTATGGCAAGAATCAACAATATTCTTACTGATTTCTGTAAAGATATTTGGGCTTATATTTCAATGGACTACTTCAAGCAAAAAATTAATAAAAATGAAGTTGGCTCCAGTGCAATGCCACATAAAGTAAACCCTATCGATTTTGAAAATGCGGAAGGGAATCTAGGAATGGCTATGGCAATATCGGGACACTTAGCTAACAAATTGCCTGTCAGTAGATTACAGCGTGACCTTACCGATTCAACTGTACTCCGCAATATTGGATTGCCATTTGCATATACAATTATTGCATTTGAATCAATCAAAAAAGGAATTTCTAAACTTTTACTTAATAAAGAAAAAATCGATGCAGATCTCGACAATAACTGGATGGTTATAGCAGAAGCAATACAAACAATTCTCAGACGCGAAAATTACCCGGATCCTTACGAAACGTTGAAACAATTGACAAGAACAAATAAAAAAATTACTCAGAGTATAATGACACAATTTATTGATTCATTAAACATCTCTGATGAAATTAAAGCTGAACTTAAATCAATAACACCATTTAATTACACCGGATTATAATAAATTTTTAAATTTAGAGTTCTCCTTTTTATGAAAGATTTTTTAAAAATATTAAAATATATTATTCCCTATAAATCATACGCTTTACTAAACGTATTTTTTAATATTTTATCTACGATTTTCAGTTTGTTTTCTTTTGCTTTGGCAATTCCTTTTTTAGGAATATTGTTCAAAACTCAATCTTTAATAACAGAAAAAATACCTTTAGACATTACCAGTATATCAAATATACAATACAATTTTAACTACTGGCTAAGTAAGATAATTATTGATAATGGTGAATTTCAAGCTTTGCTTAGTATAGGAATAATTGTAATCATTGCAACACTTTTTAAAACCGCAACGATGTATCTAGCCAACCATTTTATGGTTCCCATAAGAAATGGTGTTGTAAGGGATATTCGCAACAAGTTATTTGATAAAGCTATCAGTTTACCTATAAGTTATTTTTCAGATGAGAAAAAAGGAAACATTATTTCGAGAATGACTAGTGATGTTCAGGAAATTGAATGGGGAATAATGAGTTCTTTAGAAATGATTTTTCGTGATCCGATTAAAATAATAATGTTTCTAGGGGCTATGGTATTTCTTAGTTGGCAGCTAACTATTTTTGTTTTAATTCTGTTACCGGTTGTAGGACTTTTAATTGGATTAGCCGGAAAGTCATTACGCAAAACCTCAATGATTGGTCAGAAACAAATGGGTAATATAATGACCCAAATTGATGAAATGATTGGCGGATTAAGAATTGTTAAAGCATTTAATGCAGAAAACCACATATCAGGCAGATTTAAAAAGACAAACGAGGAATATACGAGTTTAATGAACAAAATAAATCGTAAAAGATTCCTTGCCAGCCCTCTTAGTGAATTTCTTGCTACGACTGCTGTTGTTGTAATAATGTGGTATGGAGGCACTATGATTTTGGGAGATAACACTCAAATGTCATCTCAGGCTTTAATAGGTTATCTTGTTATTTTCAGTCAGATAATTGCTCCAGCCAAAACTTTATCATCATCTTGGTATAACATAAAGAAAGCTATGGCTTCGGTGGACAGAATAAACGATATTTTAGTAGCACCCAATCCTATTGTTGAAAAACAAGGTGCAGAAAGAATAGATAATTTCTCTGATTCAATCGAATTTAAAAATGTCTGTTTCTCTTATTCTGACCACCCTGTATTAAATGATATAAATATAAAAGTAAAGAAGGGACAGACAGTCGCATTAGTCGGCCAAAGCGGATCGGGAAAGTCAACTTTGGTTGATTTGATACCTCGTTTTTATGATATAAATTCAGGTGAAATAATTATCGATGGAAAAAACGTCAAAGATTTTAAACTTTCTGATATAAGAAACCTGATAGGATATGTTAATCAAACTCCTATCCTCTTTAATGATAGTATATTTAACAACATTGCATTCGGAAAAGCTAATGCCGGAGAAACAGAAGTTATAGAAGCTGCCAGAGTTGCAAATGCTCATGATTTTATTTGTGAAATAGAAAACTCATATAATTCTAATATTGGAGATAGTGGCTGCAAACTGTCGGGAGGACAAAAACAAAGGCTAAGTATTGCTAGAGCAGTTCTCAAAAATCCGCCAATACTTATCCTTGATGAAGCTACTTCGTCACTTGATACTGAATCAGAAAAGCTAGTGCAGGAAGCTCTTGAAAATCTAATGAAAAGCCGGACTTCAATTGTTATTGCACATCGTTTGTCAACAATAAAAAATGCTGATCTTATTTGCGTTATGCACGAAGGTAAAATTGTTGAAACTGGAAGACATGACGAACTACTTAAAAAGAAAGGCGTTTATTACAAACTACATAATTTACAATTAAGCTAAATATAATCAATAAATGAAAAAAGGACTTCTCATATTTTCAATACTGTTAATCAGTTTAATTTCTATCCAATGTAACAATGATAAGAAAAAAGACAGACCTAAAACACACAATGGAGAATTAAAACCAATAAATTACAGCTTTGAAAATCCTCCAAAATTCAGAAAAGACGGAGAATTATGGTTTTTGCAGAATGAAACAAACAAAGAATTATTTAAGATAGATCTTGAAATTGCCAGCACAGACGAGGAACGTGCAAGAGGTCTAATGTTCAGACCTGAAATGGAAGAAAACCAAGGTATGATATTTTTGTTTTATAAGGATGAAATTCAATCATTTTATATGAGAAACACCATCATATCATTAGATATTATTTACGTGAATTCTGATAAAGAAATTGTTGATATTTATAAAAACACCAATATCCTCGATGACACTTCTCTCCCATCCAAAGCTCCTGCAATGTATGTGGTTGAAATTAATGGTGGGTTATGTGATAAATATCAAATAAAGGAAGGTGATTTGATTCAATTCTAATGATTTCCATTAACTACAAATAAAAAAACCGGGCTAGCCGGTTTTTTCATATTAAATCTTTCGCTATTTTTTATAAACAAAAGTCCCGTTTGTCCTGACAATACCAATCATTGGACTATCTGGACTTTCAACATTAAGACTTAATGTTCCGCAAATTGCATCCTTGTCAATGTACTCAACAGTAACTCCACCTTGATTATTACCATTGAACCATACGGTTCCGTATGCTGTAGCCATGGTAACACCTGCCCACATACCTGTTTCATAATCTCTATAACCATAATATCCGGGTTCAAGTTTTTTACCGTGTCTTGCATTAAGCTCAATAATCAAATCAATTTGAGTTTCCTGTCTTGCTCCAACTAGTTCTTTCGGATCATAATTGCAAAACTTCAGTGAAACAGATGAATCGTTTATCCATGTATACTCACTGTGTTTAACTTCAAAATTTGGTGTAGAATAAACCAATGTGTCATTCATAGAATAATAATAATCCTGAATTGTGATTGCAATTGAATTTTCTACTTCACATACAGGCTTTTTTTCGCCATCTTTCTTTTCATCCTTGCCTCCACCACATGAAGCTAAAGCAAATACAACTACTAATCCTAATAATAAAATGTTCTTTTTCATAAGCTAAGTTTTTAATGATTAATAAATTTTAATGCAATTTAAAAAAAATATTTTCATATAACCAAATTTTGATAATTTGTTGTACATTTTTTTTTAAGAAATCTTTTCCCGAATCACCCAACCTACTGATCTGAATTATTTGATTATATAATTTGTCATTAATCATTTAAAATATCATTTGTCACAAATATTTTTGTATGGGCAGTATTCACAGGTTTTAATGTTTTCTGTTGGATTAAAATAACCTTCTTTTTTAATTAAATCACAAAACATTTGTTCCAATAATTTCAGGAAATCAACTTTAACTTGAGAGTTATCAAACCTTTCCAATTCAACATCTCCAATTATCAGATGATAATTATATTCTTCGGATAGCTCATTAATATTTACAGCACCCGGGCAAACCGATATACTTTCATCGTTAGAGATCATCAATGAATAAAGTAATATCTGAGTAATTGTATTCAGTTCTGTCTTACGATCTTTCTCAAACAACATTTCAAGAGATTTTACTTTTTGAATAATTTTACCTGTTTTGTAGTCAAAAACACGGTAAAAACCATTGTGCAAATCAACTCTGTCAATAATACCGGATATTTTTATTTCGTACTGCTCATTTTGCCCTGGCTCAGAAAATTTAAATACATAATTATGAGGCTCTTCAAGACTAATCATTGTTAATGGACAACTTCGCCTGTCATAACTCAATAATGAGTCAACATATTTCAAAACGATGTCCACTATCAGTTTTTGATTATATCTTTCTATTTCAACTTTTGTTTTTAACCCAAAAACTTTTTTTAAAGCCTGTACTTTTGCATTTTCAATATTTGATTTTTTACAAATTCTATCAAAATCGTTGTCATCCAGGACTTTGCCAATATATGGCTCATACAACTCCTTCATTATTTCATGAAAAAGTTTACCAAAAAAAGCACTATCTTCCTGCTCTTCTAACTTTTTTGGTTCTTTTATTTCTTCGACATAGTCTAAATAAAACCTAAAAGGACAGTTTAAATATTCATTAATTGCCTTAGGACTTATTCCTTTCTTGAGTATTTCCAATACTTTTGCATTTATTTTTTCTGTTTTCTTGGCAAATACCTTTTTTGATGGTGAAATATTTATCTGATATCCGTCATTTCTAAATTTAATATTTTGGCCGGATTCATACTTTAGTTGAGAAATAAACCTTGAGGCTTCAGAACCTGCATCCCCGGCCTGAGCACTATAGATAATCTTAACATCTTTGGATCTCTGTAAAAGTCTGTAAAAATAATATGCAAATATGCTATCCTGATACTCTATAGAAGGTAATTCATAAAACCTTCTTAAATTATAAGGAATAAGGCTTTGTGCTGCTGATTTCTTTGGAAATACACCCTCATTAACAGATATCATTATTACTTTGTCAAAATCAAGGCAGCGGGTTTCTAAAAATCCAAGCACTTGCATTCCTTGTAAAGGTTCTCCCTCAAAAGCCACACTCAAACTGCGTACAGAATTAAGTAATAATCTGTAGTATATTTCAGGACGTTTTAAATCTACCTGACCAGAAATTATACTATCATTCAAAATACTTACTCTTGACAATATTTTATTTAAGAACTCTGAATCCACAGCAAAATCATCCTTTACACTTATTAAATCAAGAATATCAGAACATATCTCCATAATCCATTGACTTATTTCAGATATTGAAGTAATCCCTGATTTAAATAAATCTGTAAATAATTTATTTCTTAAGCAAAACTGCGATTCGATATAAATCATTTTTTCGGTGTTGATTTGCTTTTCGAGTTCACAAACATCCTGATTAAACAAATTCTTAATAAAACTATGATTTATAATTGACAGAACATCCTTAAAATAAAAATTGCATACAACATCTTGCTGTCGGCTTCTTCGACGCAGCGATACCAAATGGTAAATAAAACCGTAAGCTGAAGAATTCTTAACCGGAAAGCCCATCGAAACATTATATGGTTCAATATATGGCGGCAAAGAACTAATCAAAGGAATTAACAAACTCTCGTCACCTAAAACGATAGCGGTTTTTTCGGGATTAAAACCCTCTTCTTTTTTCCATTCTCGGAGAATTTCCTCAAGCATTTTTACCTGACTTACCGGAGATGGAGCAGTAATTACTTCTATGTTTTTTTTAATTGGCTTAATATTATTAACTATTCCAATATTTTTGTGTGGTGGAAATTTCTTTATATTCTCTCTTAAAAACCTTCCGGCTTCTTGAAATGAATTATCAAGATAATATTTATCCGCATCCCAAAAAAACCTTACTGTCTTATTGCTCTTTAAGTAGGCAAACAGTTTTTTCTCACATTTATTAAGAGCGTTAAATCCGACAACAATATATTCTGTTTTGTCGAAAATACAATTTTCAATATTTTCGGCAACAGTACGGTAAATAAGACCCGGATAAGCTATATTCTCTTTGAGGATTTCTTCCCTGAATTTCGAATAAATATCAAACATTGCTTGCCATAGCTCCAGAAACTTTTGTTTGTGAATACTTAAGCGAGAATCGTTAATATGTATCCAAAATCTTCTAATAATCTCTATTTCATCTTCCTGATAACCGTCAAATCTATTATCTATTTCCTTAAGATCTCTGATTGTACTGAACAGTTTTGAAGCATCAACAAGATATTTGTCTATATCATCAAAATCGTTAAGAATTATCTCGCCCCAATAATAAAAATCATCGAAACTCTCATTGCTATTTGTATAACGGACAAAAACATTATACAACTTATATATCAATAATAAGTCTTCTGCCTGATGCAAAGATGAATTATTAAGAAAAACGTTCTGAATAGTAGTAATCTTTGGCATCCAGCAAACTTCATCAACCAATTCAATCAAAGATTTTTTTAAGAATAATCCTGTTCGCTGATTGGGCACTATAATTTCTAGGTCTGATAGATTATTACTTTCGTTTAGAATATTTTTAGAAACTTCTTCAATAAAACTTTTCATGCTACAGTCCCGCTATTAGTTTTAAATCTGCCATAACGACTGCTGCAATAGCTTCGACAATTACAGGAGTTCGTAAAACATAACAACTGTCATGTCGTCCTTCAATTTTAAATTCTTCGATTTTGTGAGAATTAAAATTAAATGACTTTTGAGATTTACCAATACTTGAGGCAGGTTTAAAAAAGACTCTGAAATACAATTCGTTTCCGTTAGTAATGCCTCCGTTTATTCCTCCACAGTTATTTGTATGGGTTTTACCGTATATATCAGTATAAACATCATTAAACTCAGATCCTTTCATTGATGAAGATTTTATTCCTTCACCAAATTCTATTGCTTTTGCTCCAGGAATGGAAAAAATCGCATGTGAAATTAAAGATTCTACACTGTCAAAAAAAGGTTCGCCCAAACCAACCGGCAGATTATTCATACGACATTCAATAATCCCTCCAGCAGAATCTTCTTCATTCCTAATTTTATTAACTGAAGCCAATATATCACTTTCCCCACCGACACTTATCAAATTTGCTGAAATATGAACATCAGAAATTACTTTTTTCGCTACGCAACCTGCTGCCACCAAAGCTAAAGTCAGCCTACCCGAAAAATGTCCGGCTCCTGATGGATCATTGTATCCATTGTATTTTTTATAAGCAGTAAAGTCAGCATGTCCGGGACGGAAAAAACCATCAAAATTATAATCCTCGGTTTTAATGTCCTCATTTGTGAACGAAATCAAAATGGGGGCTCCTGTTGTGAATCCCTTATACACTCCGCTTTTTATTGATGCTGTATCGTTTTCGAAACGTGCTGTTGTGCCTTCTGTGCCGGATTTACGTCTCGAAATGTCAGTAATAAAATCTGACTCATGTAAACTAATCCCCGCCGGACAGCCATCAATAATAACTCCTATCTCATAGCCATGAGATTCGCCATAAATGTTTATCCTGAAAATTCTGCCAAATGAGTTCATAGTTAAACGGATTTATTACAAATTTATAAATTATTTAACTGCCTCAATAGAAAATGTAAAGCCTTTATGAATATTATTTAGGCTCTCTTCCCATAAAGCAGGACTAATACTTTGAAAAGGTTGAGTGAAATAAACGTCTGAAAATCCTAAATCTTTGATATAATTTAACAAATCTTCTTTAGAGAAATAATCTGCATTGTGTTGATAAGACTGTTTTTTAGAATGATCAACATAATTTTCTCTGATAAAAGCGTAAAACTGTTCAGCATTTTCTGCTTCGATTGAATTTAACACAGCATCAGCACCACCATTCATTGCACAAATATTATCAACTGCGGCATCTGCGTTGTGATATAAAAATGCATTTCCTGGAGAAAATACAATCCTGTCTTCCTTATCTTTTATACTCTCAAAAACATATTCATGCGATTCATTGAAAAAGGCTCTAACTTTTCCATTGTGTTTTTTAATAAATGCCTCTATCAAATCGTTACTCTCCCTGCATTCGAAGGGGACTTTTGGAGAGATCAAGCCTTTTTTTAACAATTTGTAGCTGTAATCGTAACAATGAACCTTCGAATGAAAAACTCCACCATTTTTTAAAACACGATAAGCTTCTTTGCACAAATTCTTAGTAGCTTCAACAGAAATATGTTCAATCACAAATGAGTTAAAAACAATTTCTGCAGAGTTGTCCTCCAATGGCAACGGCTTTAACGATTCCAAATCGTAATTAATATCAATTCCTGATTTACTATAGTGATCGGTATCAAGGTCTATATATGTCCAAAAATCAAAACTACTTCTTTGATTACCTGCGCCGATATTATAGAATCGCTTTTCCGAAAGACTTGATGCAGTATAATAATTATAAATATAGTCACGCAAGAAATTATCATAAAAGTCCAACCGCTTTGCCTTTAAGGGCGAAAATATTCGGTAAATATTTCTAACAAATTTGGAATTATAAATTAAATAGATTATTGTCGAATTCTTTGCTGTTCTTGCCATATTAAATAATACTGATATTCACAAAAATAAAATAAACTAATTAGATATAAAACTAAAGACTATATTTTAATTACTATCAACGGTAATCTTTTTTAAATCCTCAAAGAAATCGGGATATGATTTTGAAACACAGTGACGATTTTCAAGTCTTGCTCCATTTTCGGATAACATTCCGAAAACTGTCAAAGCCATTGCAATACGGTGGTCATCATGCGAATCAAACTCTGCAAAACTGTATTTACCCTTTCCAATAATCTGAATCAAATCATCTTTAAATCTGATATTTAGATTTGCCTTTTTTAATTCGTTTTGCAAAACCTCTGCCCTTGAGCTCTCTTTGGACTTGAGCCTGGATGCTCCGTAAATATGAGATTCTCCATTAGCAAAAGCTGCCAGTACTGTAATAGCAGGAATTAAATCAGGGCAATTTACAGCATTAAAGTCAAAAGCTTTTATTTCAGATTTTTCAACTATCAGGTTATCGTTTTCCCAATAATAATTCACCCCTGCGAGGTCAAAAACTTTTAAAATATCTTTGTCAGGCTGTAAAGAGCTTTTATTAAGTCCCTTTACTCCTATTTTTCCATTAACAGCTGCAGCTACACAAATATTTGCAATCCCACTCCAATCTCCTTCAATTGTGTAAATACGTTTTGATTTATAAGTTTGATTTCCCGGAATATCAATAATTAAATCTGTTTGATTGTCAGTTCTATAATTAATATTTACACCAAAACTTGCAATTACTTCAATAGTCATCAAAATGTAATTTATACTTACAGGGTTTGATATTATTAGTTTTGAGTCTCCTTTTTCAAGAGGTAATGACATTATAAGACCTGAAATAAACTGTGAAGAACTGCTCCCATCAATTTTATACTCACCACTTTTTAAAAATGCACTCTTAAAATAAACAGGTAACTTTCCATCCATTGACTCATACTCACAGCCCATTTGACGTAAAATTGTAAAATTGTCTGCAACAGTTCTTTTTAATAAAGTCCCGCTTCCAACTACAGTAAAAGGATTATTAAATAAGCAGGCTATCGGAGTAAACAATCTTGCACAAAGGGCTGATTCTCTGCAATTTAATATATATTCTTTATTTAAGTTTCCTATTTTTACTATGCTTTTTCTGATAACTAATTTATCATTGTCAAAAACAACAACTGCCCCCAATTGTGAGATAATTTCGCGTGCTGCTAATACATCATCAGATGTGCCGAAATTTTCAATTACACAACCTGCCTGTGACAGTAAACCTGCTGCCATAATACGTTGTTCATGACTTTTTGATGGCGGGGCTTCAATTATGCCACTAAAAAACTGTTTCTTTGGTTTCGAATCCACAATTGTGTTCTTAATAATTAAGCAAATATAAATATTATTTTTTCAAAGTAAACTATTAGATAATATTCTGATAATCAACTTATTAACAATGTTTATTTAATTTTATTCAATTTAAAGCAATAAATTACAACAAAAAGTCATATATTAGCATAATTAAAATAATTCCAATGAAGAAGAAACTATTTGCTGTCAGTATGATATGTTTTTTGTTGATTATGTTCTCATGTAAAATAAAAAAAACCGATGGTAATGTAAACATACCACAAACTGAAACGGATTTTATATGGAAAACCGGAATAATTACAGAAGAGATTTTTGTTGATAAAGGCGGTCGTCAACATAATGATATAAAAGATTTTTATTTTTTAACTTCAGATAGCGAAGATTTTATAAATGTCCCCAAATGCAGTGGAATAAAAGGGAAAATGAGCGATTATTCGTACTGGTATGTAAAAGCCCGTGTCAAGAATTTTGACGGTTTGTGGGATACTGACGACCCAAATGTACAAAGTCGTGTTGGTCCATATCTGATTTTTGACACAATAGTAAAAATTGATTATCCCGTTAAAATTATTTTCTCTGATGGTAATGCGAATACATATAAAATAACTCAATCTACGATTACATACACTCCTGTTACAAAAGAAGAAAGTTCATCGGGTATATATAGCGGTGGCGAAGCTAAAATAGCCGGTATTTCAATTGAACAGTTTGCCGATATTTTTATTGATGCAGAATCAATGGTTTCAAATAAAAGTATTACAACCGATAAACGACAAAAAGGAACCGGAAATATCAATATTGAATTTAAGAATTCAAAAAAGAATACAAATTTTATCGAATGTCAATCTATAAGCAATTTTCAAAAATCTCTGGACGTTTTACTTAATGAAAATTAATATTGTCAGCTTATAATTATTTTAATCGTATTCTATGAGAAAATTTTTATGTATTATAGTTATTTTGGCGTTAAGCCTAAATGTATTTAGCCAGTTATCAAAAAAGGAAATCAAAGCATTTTGTGATGAATTTGCAGGATATATTTCTGAAGGGAATTTAGAAAATGCTATGCATTATATAGATCAAGAAACTCGTGAACAACAAATAGAGAATATTTTACTTGGCAACACAAGTCAATTTTTCAGTGAATTATTAAGCGGAAATACAAAAAACGGAAAGTTTTTCAGTCCTGATATAAAGCACATTAAAAAGATGAAAACTGTAAAAATTCTATCAATTGATAATGGGTTTTCTGAAGTTTCATTTAAAATAACTTTAACTGATGGATTCTCAATAACAACTACCTTAACATTAAATGTTAACTCTAAAGAAGAAATGGTAATTATACCGGCTGTAGGATAAACTGTTTTTTTGTATAATGTCCAAAGGTATTTATAAATGACAAACTATCTGTGTAAATAGTTTTTTAATGAGTTTGATGAGATTAAATAACTGCGACGACACCACTAATTATTTAAATTATGAAAGATATTATTCTATTTATTACATTAATTCTTATCCTTTTTAGCTGTGATGGGCCATACAAAAATTGTCCAGAACATTATTTCTCTGAAGAATTTAAAGCAAATGTAATTTTCAACCCCGGTTCATATTGGATTTACAGAGATACTATTAATGATCTGATAGACAGTGTTTATTTAGATTTGCAAACCTTTGAATTTATAGAAAGATGTGATTATCATGGCGAACCTACAGAACTTTTATTCCAATCCTATTATTCTTCATTGTTTTACCCAAACGGATGTTCAATATACAGTCATGCAACTGTTCCGGTATTTGAAAAACGCTATATTGGGTTTTATTATGATCCTCCGACAACAATTGAAGGTTATGAATACTTAACAATGGATTCTATTTTTATTAATGGGATATGTTTTTATAATATCACAATGTTTTCAAAAGACAATTATAAATATTACTGGTCAAAAAATATTGGCCTTATAAAGAAAGAATTTCCCTTTCCCGATGACAATGGCACAATATACAAATTTGATTTAATAAATTATCATTTAAACTAATTGCAATAATGGAACAAAAAGACTACATATTACGTGAAATCGAAAAAATCGGACAAATAATTAGTTCTATTCGTCAAAAACTATTTGGAGGGCAAGAAAACACAAGTATTATTGCAGAAAAAGATGATGTTAACGAAATGCTATTGAAAGAAATTAACTTTGATCTTGATAAATTTTTAAAATTAAATTCTGACGATTCTAATGAATACCTTAGCAAATTTGTTGGTTTTAATATTGAAAACATTGAATTTCTTGCTGAGTTAATTTCACAAATTGGATTTAATGATAAATCTGAACAATCTAAAAAATATCTAGAAAAATCATTACAACTTTATGAACTGATAATATTTAAAAGTAAAACGTATTCCTTTGATCGAGAAATGAAGATACAAATTATTAAAAACGCCCTATAACTGCAATTTTTTAAAAAAATTTTGCTCGAACTAAGTTTAGAATCAGATATTAAATTCTTTTAGTTAAACTGTTAATCTATTTTAACTCCTAATCAATTGGTGGTAACCCCTCATAAGAATCACCTTCAATTATTGTAAACTCTTCGGGAACCTCCTCTACCTGTCTGTCAAAAAACATTATCCCGTTCAAGTGATCAATTTCGTGTTGGAATATATGAGCAGTGTACTGATGGTTTATTCTCTCATGAACAAATGTGCCATCCTCTAAATAATACTCTACGTCCACCCATTTTGGACGATATGAATTTCCTGCAATACTCCAAGTGCTCTCACAAGTTCCCGGCACTGATAAACACCCGTCCGAACGAAGAGCTACGGTATCTGAATAAGCTACAATTCTAGGATTGAAATATAATTCCCATGGTCTGTTTACAACTGTTCCTTTGTCATACCTTTGTACCCAAATTATTCTGCGATTAACACCTACTTGCGGAGCAGCTAGTCCTACTCCTGTCCCAACAACAGTTACTTTCATCCTATCTGTGAAATGCTGTAAGTTTTCCTCTCCAACAATTACATTGGTTGATATGGCTCTTAAAACCATAGTATCAGGTTGAATACAGATATTTAAAACATACATTGCTTCTGTAGATTCACCCGATAAGATAAGATCTATTTCGTCTTGTGTTAGTGGTAGTGCAGTTGTTGCAGTATCAATTCTTGTAGAAAATGATTCTCCGCATTCATTATATGCCCAAGCAAATAACTTGTAATTTGTACCGGCTAACAGTTCTTCCTGCATATATGAATGTTCTGTCTCAAGGTCAATAGCACTTGAATAATCATTTACAAAATTGTATTTGTAGCCTGTAGCCCCGTCAACTGCTGTCCATGACCAATTTATTGTATTCTCAGTAACAGACAAATTCTCCTTCACAGGTGCATCAGGCTGAATAACTGTAAGATATGTAAAATCAAAATTATAAGTTTGTGAAACAACCGGGCTATCAGTAAACGATGTACTTTCTGCCTCATTACACACAGTTACAAATCCTGTAAAATTCAATACATCTCCCTGATTGTAAACAAATGGTCCTGATTTCACCGATTTTAATGAAAGCATATTTATTTGTCCGTTAAAAGCTAAAGAAGCTTTGGTTTTAGAACTCCCCGAATATGTCATTTTTATGCTACTCTCCTGTTCACCGCAAGTAAAACTTGCAATATACTGTTTTGCTTCTCCGGGTGTAAAAGTAAAACTACAGGAACCTTTACCTGTAATATATTTTTCGTTTAAGACTAACTTGCCTGTGGAATCAAATACTTTAACAAACACCTCATTATCAGGAACATAAATATCAATTACAGTTTCACCCGAAAAAGGATTTGGATAATTTTGTTTTACCTCAAGTTTATTGCTTTCTGTTAATTTCGGATTACGTATTCCGGAAATCATATCAAAAACAAATCCTGTATGTGAGTTATAAATCATAGTATCACCACCAGCAGTCTGATTTTCAATTAAAATACTGTCTAAAGCCAATTGCGAACCATTTTGCAAAATGCCGAAATCTAGTTCAATCTGTGTCTGGACATAAGCTGGTAAACAAATTAGAACTGTTGCTGTAAGTAAAATAAGTCTTTTCATTTCTCTATATTTTTATAAATATTTACAAATTTACAAATTTACAAATTTACAATTTATACTTATACTTTAATTATAACAATTTGTATTAATTGATAAATATTATAAACAAAAAAGCTGTCTGAAAATAATCAAACAGCTTATAAATATACTTTTAAAATGTTCTTTAGTTTGTCAGAGCGTTTATTTTCGTTGTCATCTCGTTATATTTATCCATCATCATCAACCTGTAATAAATTGTTTTAAGAGTCGATAACACATTCAAGTTAGTAGGTTGCTGAGTTTGAGCTTTTTCAAGAAAAGGTAATGCCTGGCTAAAATAGTCATTTGCAATGATTTTATATTTATCCAATTCCTGAAATTGAGTGATAGGAATATTTTTATCTGCCCAATCCAAAGTATCAACAGCAGTATTATAATAGAAAGCACCCATACTGTAATTTGCATCAAAATTCTCAGGATTTAGTTCAAGAGCCTTTTTATAATCAACCTGTGCTTCCGATTTTCGTTTCATTTCTTCTAGCAAAGTGCCTCTGATTACATAGAACTGTGCATCTTCAGGATTTTTAACTATTGCCATATTGATATATTCAAAAGCTTTTTCATTTTCGCCCTGATTAACATAATAGTTAAAAGTTTCTATGACTAAAGGATAATTTGCATTTGGATATGCTTTAATACCACTTTCAAGAGTTTTAAGCATATTTGCAGTATCGCCAATTTGTCTGTATGCAATAGCTTGATTAAGATAAATACTAACTCTTTCATCATCATCAGCACCAAATTTCATATCAATCAGTAATTTATTCAACTGAACAGCTTCTTCAAACTTTTGGGCTTTCATAGCAGCAAGCGAAGTAAAATAATATAATTGTGTATCTGCTTTGAAAGATAAAGTTGCAATCATTACTGCTTTTTCAAAATTTGTGTATGCTCCTTCGAAATCATTTGCCTGATATTTTGTTACGCCTTGATTTATAAATGCATTTGATAATGCAGGAAATCTGTTTAAAATAATATCATACAAAGCTTCCGTATCTTCATAATTTTTTTCATTAGCTTCATTCAGAATCGTTAGGAATTGCATTAGTCCTAATTCAGTAGTTAAATCTAAATTCCTATGATCCGGATTTTTGAAATTTAACTTAATTGCTTTCATATAAGCTTCATAAGAAATATCAAGACAATCTGTACATAAAGATTTGTATTTTGGTTTTTCAGATATTCCTATTTCCTGATAAATCTGACCTTTAAAATAATAAGTTTTATACCAATCTTTTGTGTCTGCATGGGCTTCAGCTTTGTCAATAGACTTTTTTGCATCATCCAAAAAACCGTCCTTTAAATAACTCCAGGCACTGGTAACTGCATTTTTTTGAGCAAAAACAGAAAAACTCAATGCACACATTAAAAATAATACACTTAACTTTTTCATAATAATACTTTTAAATTATCAATTTTAAAAATTCGACAGCAAATATACAAACACTTTGCCAATTATTCTACTCCTCAATATTATTATTATCTGCATTATTTGCAGTTTCATTGTCTTGATATTCTTCTGGCATATCTGTATTGTCGTCATTTGAGCCGTTACAACCGTTCTTTTCCTCTAGAGCACCATTTTCAATTTTAGCAACAGAGGCTATAGAATCATCATCTTTAAGATTAATTAATCTTACACCTTGAGTAGCCCTACCCATAACACGTAGTGAATCAACTGCAAGTCGCAGAGTAATGCCTGATTTATTTGTAATCATTAAATGATCATTATCTGTAACAGCAGAAATATCAATAAGTTTACCGGTTTTATCCGTAATATTTATTGTTTTGACACCTTTTCCTCCTCTATTAGTAATCCTATAATCTTCAGTTTTAGAACGTTTACCGTAACCATTTTCTGAAACTACCAAAATATCCTGATCAGGTCTTACAGTAATCATACCAATAACAACATCATCGTTTTCAAGCGTCATTCCCTTTACTCCTGTTGCTGTACGCCCGATTGGTCTTACTAAATTATGCGGGAACCTGATAACCTTACCATTGCGTGCTCCAATTATTATATTAACAGGTTCATCTCCGGGTTTTTCTTCAATCAGATTTGCTGTCAACAGACTATCTCCTTCTCGTACATTTATTGCAAATACACCATTCTGACGAGGACGAGAATATTGTTCCAGTTTTGTTTTCTTAAATATTCCATTTTTAGTACACATAATAATGTAAGAATTATTAATGTATTCCGTATCACTCAAAGAAACAACATTCATGAAAGCTTTTACTTCGTCATCAGGTTCAATATTTATAACATTCTGTATTGCTCTTCCTTTCGAAGTTCTAGAACCTTCCGGAATTTCATAAACTTTTAGCCAATAACATTTTCCATTTTTAGTAAAAAGTAGTAAGTAGTTGTGCATAGTTGCAACAAACATATACTCAATAAAATCTTCTTCTCGAGTTGTCGAGCCTTTTGATCCTACACCTCCTCTATTCTGTGCACGGAATTCAGTCAATGCAGTACGTTTGATATATCCCAAATGAGAAATTGTAATTACAACATCTTCGTCTGCATAAAAATCTTCGGGATTTAATTCTTCTGAGGCGTAAACAATTTCTGTTCTGCGTTTATCTGCATATTTTTCTTTAATTTCAATCATTTCGTCTTTAATAATCTGCATACGTAAACTCAGATTATTTAAGATTTCTTTATAATGTGCAATTCTTTCAAGAATTTCAGAATACTCAGCTCTTAGTTTATCCTGTTCCAGTCCTGTTAATTGCCTCAATCTCATTTCTACAATTGCTCTGGACTGAATCTCTGACAAACTAAACCTTTCCATCAACGCTTCTCTTGCTTGATCCGGATTTTCAGAAGCTCTTATAATTTTAATAACTTCGTCAATATTATCACTAGCAATTATAAGTCCTTCAAGTATGTGAGCACGTTCTTCAGCTTTTTTAAGTTCAAATTGTGTACGTCTTACAACTATTTCATGTCTATGTTCAACAAAATACTTAACTAAATCCTTGATATTTAACATCATAGGACGCCCTTTTACCAGAGCTATATTATTAATACTAAATGATGATTGTAAGGCAGTGTATTTGTACAATTTATTTAGAACAACATTAGCTACAGCATCACGCTTAATATCAATAACAATCCTCATTCCGGTACGATCAGACTCATCATTGATATTAGAAATTCCGTCTATTTTCTTTTCATTAATCAAATCGGCTATTTTCATAATTAATTCAGCCTTATTGACCATATATGGAATTTCGGTTACAATAATTCTTTCTCGTCCATTGTCAACTACTTCAATTTCGGCTTTGGATCTGATTACAACTCGACCTCTTCCTGTTTCATAGGCTTCTCTGACACCATCCATACCATAAATAATACCCCCTGTAGGAAAATCCGGAGCTTGAATTATCTGACCTAGTTCAGTAGCAGTTATTTGATCGTTATCTATATATGCAACTATACTATCTATAGTTTGACCTAAATTGTGAGGAGCCATATTTGTTGCCATACCAACGGCAATACCACTTGCGCCATTAATTAACAAATTCGGTAATTTTGTAGGCATTACCGTAGGTTCTTCCAAAGAATCATCAAAATTAAGCTGAAAATCAACAGTTTCTTTGTCAATATCTGCAAGAATTTCGTCAGCTATTTTAGCCATTTTTGCCTCAGTATAACGCATTGCTGCAGGACTATCTCCATCAACAGAACCAAAGTTCCCCTGTCCATCAACTAACATATATCTTAATGACCATTCCTGAGCCATACGAACCATAGCCATGTAAACCGATGAATCACCATGTGGGTGATATTTACCTAAAACCTCACCAACAATTCTTGCAGACTTTTTATATGTTTTATTTGACAATAGTCCCAATTCTGACATTCCGTACAGAATCCTTCTCTGCACAGGCTTTAATCCATCTCGCACATCTGGTAATGCTCTTGATACAATAACAGACATTGAATAATCAATGTATGCTGACTTCATTTCATCCTCGATGTTTATCTCCAGGATTCTTGATCCTCTTCCTTCTTCCGACATAATCCTTTGATTTTAAATTTCTATTTCACTATATTTCAACCTTTTGTGTATTTTTTAAAAAGTTTACTAAAATAGTACTTTTCTTTTGTTAAATTTTTCAAGATTGTGGTTACTTTTCAACAATTTATGTTTATAAAAATTTGTCTGATTTGCATCTTAATCATTGTTTAAGTTAATTTAAGTAACTGCATTTTCCAATGAAAATCATTATTACAAAACTTAAAAAAATCAAAAACTAAGCTTCTCTTATTTACTAATATCGATATTAACAAAATTATTAGTAATTTTGTAAAATAATACATCATTTATTCGTTTGTAATAAATAGTTTTATATTTTTAAAGTTGAATTAGATAATATATATGAAAAGAAAATTTTCTCAGTCATTGCTTGATGTTATTCAATACAGTAAAGAGGAAGCCATTAGGCTTGGCAATGATTATTTAGGACCTGAACATCTGTTTCTTGGTATTTTACGCGAATCGTCTTGCGAAGCTGTGGATATACTAAAAGAATTGGACATAAATATACACGAACTAAAAGAAAAAATAGAAGCTCACGTAAAAAATATTAACAACGAGCTAACTATGGATGATATGGATAAAGTGGTTCCTACAAAGACTACAGAAAGAATTCAGAAATTTATGTATTCGGAAGCCATATCTCTTAACTCTGACGAAATAAATACTGGACATTTACTTCTTGCTATATTAAAAGTTCCAAGCCGCTTTTCACAATTACTGGATGAATTTAGTATTGAATATGATATGGTAAAAATGAGTATGGAAATGAGTGAGTTTACAGGTTCTGCGTCTTCTGATGATGATGATGAAGATGAAAACGAAGATTCCGGTTCCGGACCTTATGGAAGTTCATCGGCAGATCCAGGTGCATCAAGAAGGACAACGAGTAAATCGAAATCGGACACTCCGGTACTTGACAGTTTTGGCGTGGACCTCACAAAAGCTGTTGAAGAAGGCAAACTTGACCCAATTGTTGGTAGAGATACGGAAATTGAACGTATTTCTCAGATATTGTCAAGAAGAAAAAAGAACAATCCTGTGTTGATTGGTGAGCCCGGTGTAGGAAAATCTGCTATTGTCGAAGGTCTTGCTGCAAGAATAATACAAAAAAAAGTATCTCATTTGCTTTTTGATAAAAGAGTAATTACTCTTGACATGGCTTCAATTGTTGCAGGAACAAAATATCGTGGACAATTTGAGGAAAGAATGAAAGCCATAATTGATGAATTAGTAAAAGCAAATGATGTAATATTGTTTATTGACGAAATTCATACTATTGTCGGTGCCGGGGGTACAACAGGCTCACTAGATGCTGCCAACATGTTAAAACCAGCATTAGCAAGAGGCGAAATACAATGTATTGGTGCAACAACTCTTGACGAATACAGACAAAATATTGAAAAAGACGGAGCTTTAGAACGCCGTTTTCAAAAAGTAATGGTTGAAGCAACCAGTCCTGACGAGACATTAATGATTCTTCATAAAATTAAGGAAAAATACGAAGACCATCATAAGGTAACATATACAGACCACGCCTTAGAAGCCTGCGTTAAACTAACCATGCGTTACGTTAGCGACAGGGCATTACCCGACAAGGCAATTGATGCTCTTGATGAAGCCGGCTCCAGAGTTCATATTTCTACTGCTTCTGTGCCAAATAAAATTATTAAGCTTGAAGAAGATCTTCAGAATGCACGAAATATGAAGCTTAAAGCTGTAAAAGATCAGCAGTTCGAAAAAGCTGCTTCTATGCGTGACAAAGAGAGAGAAATTGAAAATGCAATTGAACTTGCTAAAGATCAGTGGATAAAAGAAATTAGTGAAAGACGCGAAACTGTTGATGAAGAAAATGTAGCAGAAGTTGTTGCTATGATGACAGGTGTACCTGTTAGAAGAATTGCTCAGACCGAAGGTAACAGATTATTACAAATGGAGGCAGAACTTGCGGGTAGTGTAATTGGCCAAGAAAATGCAATTAAAAAAGTCGTTCAGGCAATTCAACGTAACCGCGCTGGATTAAAAGACCCTAATAAACCTATTGGGACATTTGTATTTCTTGGTCCTACAGGAGTCGGGAAAACGCAATTGGCAAAGGTTTTGGCTAAATATCTGTTCGACACAGAAGATGCTCTTATTAGAATAGATATGAGCGAATATATGGAGAAATTTTCCGTATCTCGTTTAGTTGGAGCACCTCCCGGATATGTTGGCTATGAAGAAGGCGGCCAACTCACTGAAAAAGTAAGACGTAAACCCTATTCTGTCGTATTATTAGACGAAATAGAAAAAGCTCATCCTGACGTATTTCATATTTTGCTTCAGGTTTTAGACGAAGGAAGACTAACTGATAGCCTTGGTAGAAGAATTGATTTCAGAAATTCTATAGTTATCATGACCTCAAACATTGGGACAAGACAACTGTCTGAATATGGTAAAGGCGTCGGTTTTGATACCACTGCAAGAAAAGCAAGTATTGATGCAAATGCTAAAAGTATTATTGAAGCAGCATTAAAGAAAGCTTTTGCTCCGGAATTTTTAAATCGTATTGACGATGTCGTTCTATTTAATTCGCTTTCAAAAGAAGACATTTTCAAAATAATTGATATAGAGTTGAAAGGTTTATATAATAGAGTTAAAGAACTTGGTTATTATATTAAACTTACTCCGGCTGCTAAAAGTTATATTGCTGAAAGAGGTTTTGACCCAAAATTTGGTGCCAGACCATTAAAAAGAGCACTTCAAAAATATGTTGAAGATGCTATGGCCGAAACTATTATTAAAGCAGAGATATCACAAGGTGATACAATTACTGTCGGGTTTAGTGAAAAAACAGGAATCACTATTAAAATAAGTAAAGACAAAGAATAGTATTTGTTTTTAATAAATGATATTAGGAAGATATTAACAATCGTTAATATCTTTTTTATTTTTCACAGTTATAAATACTTAATTGCCTACCCTATTCGTTTTAAATTTTTTATGTTTGTACTAGTATAAACCCATAATTTATCTATAATGAAAAATACCAAAATTATTTACTGGATCAGTGGTATCGCATTGGCTGCGACTATTTTGATAGTTGTAATCAGCATGTTTAGAGGAGAAAAGAAATTCAAATTATCTAATCCTGAACTTTTTAAAGAATACATTACAGCATACACAGGTGAAGTAATTTCAAAAAATGATGTAATTGCAATACAGTTAACTGATCAATTTTTTAGCTCAATTGATAAGAAAAAAACAAATATTATTGAAGTTTATCCAAAAGTTAAAGGTACTGTAAGCTGGAAAGATAATAATATTGTTGAATTTAAACCTGATAAACCATTGGAATCAGGCAAAACTTACATTGTTACTTTTAATCTTGAAAAATTGAATAGCGATATTGATAAATCTGCACAAGAGTTTGTCTTTAGAGTTCAAACAAAGCATCAGGTTTTAAATGTGCAAATTGACAGAATTACTACTACCGACCGCCAGGATTTCAAGAAACAAGATGTATTTGGAAAGATAATACTTAACGATTCAGAAAACATAGAAGATTTGAAAAAGTGTCTTTCTGCATCAATTAGCGGTGATGATTTAAATATTGAAATAGAAAAAGCTACTGAATTAGAATATATATTTTCAATAAAAAACATAACCAGAGGTAATAAAGATCAGACCTTGAAAATAAAATATGACGGTTCAACTATTAATTCGAAAAGCGTTGGAGAAACTGAATTAAAAGTACCACCACTAGATGAATTTTGCGTATTAGACATTCAGGTTAACCAATTTCCTGAACAATATATAAACATTTTATTTTCCGATCCTGTTAAAGAAGACCAACTACTTGAAGGTCTAATCTCATTATCGGACGTAGAGAATCTCAAATATATTATTATGGATAATAATGTTAAAGTTATTCCTACAGAAAATCTGACAAAAAGTTATAATCTAAAAATTTCAAAATCGGTTGTCAATATTCATAATAAGAAATTAGACGCCGGAGTTACCAATCGTATTAGCTTTGCCATGCGTAAACCGGAACTTAGTCTTAGCGAAACCGGTGTAATTATTCCTACAACTACAGAAGGACAGGTTGTATCTTTTAAAGCTGTTAACATCAAAGCTGTTGACGTCAGAATAATTAAGATTTTTGAAAACAACATCCTCCAGTTTTTGCAGGACAATTCTCTTAGTGGCGGATATAATTTAAATCGTGTAGGTAAAGTTGTTAAAAACAAAACTATTAGTCTGGAACAAACAGATGTTGAAGATTTTGGCGAATGGAATACATTTTATTTGAATTTGAGTGACATTGTTGAAACTGACCCCGGAGCTATTTATCGAATAGAAATCGGATTCCGTAAAGAAAATGCTATATACCCTTGCGGCACAGAAGGAGAAAATAACACAACGGCTCCTGTAAATAATATGATAGAGCTAAACGATGGAAGAATTTGGAGTTGGTTTACAGATTATTCATACACAGGCAATTACGGTTATGAAGGAGATGAAGAATACTATTATGAAGATTATTACTATGATGAGTATTACTACGACGACTATAGCTATGACTATGATTACGAATATGGTTATGACGAATATGATTACTATAGTTACAGAACGAGAAATTATAATTCATATGACGACCCATGCAATAACAACTATTATGGTTACAGACGTTCCATAAAATTTAATCTTTTAGCATCGGATATTGGATTAATTTGTAAAAAGGGAAAAGACGACAAAATATATACTTTTGTAACTAATCTGCTAACAGCAGAGGCTATCAGTTCGGCAAAAGTTGAAGTTTATAATTACCAGCAACAGGTTATAGGAACCTCAAGTACAGATTATGAAGGAAAGGCTGTTATTGAAATTCCGGCTAATGATAAAGCATTTTTTGTAGTAGCAAGCTATAACAATCAAAAGTCTTATCTAAAACTGGAAGAATACGGATCGCTGAACACAAGTGGATTTGATGTTTCTGGTGAGTTCTCTCAAGATGGTACAAAAGCATTTATATATACAGAAAGAGGCGTATGGCGTCCCGGTGATTCAATTTATGTAGGTTTCATTCTAAATGAACTCATGGACCCTATTCCAACAGGGCATCCAATAGTTTTCGAAGTTTATAATCCAAAAAATCAGGAAATTTATCATGAAGTTCAAAAAAAGAATGAAAAAGGATTTCATGTGTTCAAATTTAAGACCGAGAAAAATGATCCAACAGGCTACTATTACGCAAAATTTACAATTGGCGGTAAAGTTTTTACCAAAAGTTTGATGGTTGAAACAATACGGCCAAACAGATTAAACATAGATCTTAGTCTCGACAAAGGATACCTGACAGGAGACGGGACTGTTAATGCTCTGATAAAAGCTACATGGCTTCATGGCGCCGATGCTGTGGACCTCAACGCTGAAGTATCAATAAGTCTGTCAGAAAGATATAGTCCTTTTGATAAATATACAGATTACAACTTTTATAATCAGATGAATTCATTTGATTTTACTACTCAAAGTCTTTTTAATGCTAAAACAGACAATAATGGAGAAATAAAAACACCTGTAAAATTTGATAAAGTTAAAAATGCTCCGGGCGTTTTAAATGCTGCACTTACTACAAAAGTTTTTGAAAAAAGCGGAGAATTCAGTATTGGTGAGACAAACGTGATTTATTACCCCTACAAAGCATTTATCGGTATAAAAATTCGTGAACGGGATAAATATTCATACAGTTTACCTATTAATAAAGAACTTAACCTCGATATCATTGCTGTTGACCCCGATCAAAAACTTGCAAAAGATGAAAGACAACTTGAATTGTCAATTTATATGATTGAATATTCATGGTGGTATGATTATCAATACGACGGAGCTGATTATATTACTGCAAATTATAATAATGCAATCAGTAGAAAGACACTAAGATGTAAAAATGGAAAAATTTCTGACAAACTGACATTTGAAGACAATGGAGATTATTTAATTGTTGTTAAGGATTTTAAAGACGGTCATACAAGCTCAATGAGAGTTTACGCAAGTAATTATGCAAGTTCAGGATCAACAGAATCTGAAGCTATAGATAAGCTAAGTTTGACCTCTGATAAAGAAAATTATAATGTTGGAGATAACGTAAAAATTGACATTCCATGTGGTACTGGCAAAGCACTGGTTAGTATTGAAAATTCATTTACGGTTCTTAAAACATTTTGGGTCGAATCTAACGGAAACAATCTTGAAATAAATTTTGAAGCGACATCCGAGATGGCTCCAAATGTTTACGTAAATGTAAGTTTCATTCAGAAACACTCTCAAACAGGAAATGATTTACCAATACGTATGTATGGAATAATCCCGATTCTTGTTGAAGACCCAGCGACTCATCTGTATCCAATAATTAAGATGCAGGACGAATTACTGGCTGAAAGCAAGGTATTAATACAAATCAGAGAACAAAGCGGAAAACCGATGACGTATACTCTCGCCATGGTAGATGAAGGATTGTTAAATATTACTAAATTTAACACTCCTGATCCATGGGCTTATTTCTACAGCAAAGGATCTTTGGGAGTAAGGACTTGGGATATTTTTGATTTTGTGGTAGGTGCATTTACAATTGATGCAGGTAAAATGTTAAGTATTGGAGGTGGTGATAATGAAATGTCCCCGGAGGAACTGTTACAAGCAACAAGATTTAAACCGATGGTAAAATTTATTGGACCAATAACATTAGCCCCAGGTGCAGTAAACACACATTCAATCCAACTACCACAATATATAGGATCTGTCAGGACTATGGTAATTGCAGCCGAAGGAAACTCATTTGGATCTGCAGAAAAGACCACTCCTGTTAAAAAACCTTTAATGATTTTAGGTTCAGCACCTAGGAAATTAGGCACCAACGAATCATTCAGTTTACCTATTACTGTTTTTGCAATGAAATCAGATGTGAAAAATGTGAGCATAAATGTTAAAACTAACGGATTATTAAGTATTGACGGACAAACCAGCAAAACACTAAATTTCACAAAAGAGGGTGAGAAATATGTATTTTTCAATCTAAAATCCGGCACAAAAACAGGCGTTGCTTCAATTGAAATTACTGCTACAAGCGGATCTCATGTTTCAAAGTATAATATTGAAATGGATATAAGTCATGCTAATGCTAAAATGACAGACGTTATTGACGGTATAAGCAGCAATGATGAGTATAGAGTAGTTTTTGATGCATTTGGAATAGAAGGCACAAACGAAACTTTCCTTGAATTATATTCAATTCCGCCACTAAATCTTGAAGCAAGATTACATTTTCTGACAACTTATCCTCATGGATGTCTGGAACAGTCTGTTTCGGCTGCCTTTCCACAATTATATCTTGAATCGCTAATGGAATTAACCGCTGAACAAAAAGCAGATATTCAGAAAAATGTAAATGCATGTATAAATAAGTTGCAGAGATTTCAAATGCCAAATGGTGGTTTTGCTTACTGGCCGGGCGGTAGGGATGTCTCTGAATGGGCAACAAATTATGCAGGTCACTTTATGATAGAAGCTGAAAAACTTGGTTATACTATTCCCGGAAATGTTAAATCGAATTGGATAAACTATCAGAAGCAAAAAGCCTCTAAATGGACTGATGACGGCAATATGTCTCAGATGACTCAGGCATACAGGCTATATACTCTGGCACTTGCAGGGCAACCTGACAAGAGCGCTATGAACAGACTAAAAGAAGCAAAAATAAGCAATGTAACAACCTGGAGACTAGCTGGAGCTTATACTTTGTGCGGTAAAGAATCAATTGCAAAACAAATGATTAGTAATTTAAGTACTGAAGTTAAGATTTATTTCGAATTATCGGGAACTTATGGTTCAGATATCAGAGATAAAGCAATGATACTCGAAACTCTAACAGAGCTTGGCGAAAAAGAAAAAGCCTTTATGGTTTTAAGAAGTATTTCAGAGTACATGGGAACTACAAAATATGCTTCAACACAAACAACTGCATACGCTCTGATGGCTGCATCCAAGTTTGTTAAGAAATACGGATCATCAGACAAAATTGATTGCAATTACACTCTTAATGGTAAGAATTTCACTGCCAAATCCGGCAAACCTGTTTATAAAACAAAATTAGATGTCCCTGACAAAGAGAAAAATGAATTTATACTTAAAACAACTGATGATAAAATGTTGTTTATCAGGATTATACGTAAAGGAATTCCTTTAGCCGGAAATGAAACTGAAGCATCTTCAAACATAAAAATGACAGTTAATTATACTTATCCTAGTGGTAATCCAATTGATGTTACCAATATCCCACAAGGAACTGATTTTATTGCAACAATCACTTTAACAAATACTTCAGGTTATAAGAGCCTCGATAATGTTGCATTATCTCAAATCTTCCCATCGGGTTGGGAAATAATAAACTCACGGTTGTTTACTGTTGAACTGGGACAGGATTCATATTTTACTTATCAGGATATTAGGGATGACAGAGTACTAACCTATCTGAATATGTATAAAAACTCAGTTTATACTTATAGAGTCATGCTTAATGCTACCTATGAAGGAAAGTATTATCTGCCTGCAACTATATGTGAAACTATGTATGATGACTCAAATTATGCCAGAACAAAAGGAACCTGGGTCAACGTTACCAAATTATAACTAAAAAGAGGCTTCGGCCTCTTTTTTTTTAATTAATAATCTATTAAGTTTTTAAATTATTTAGGTGGTTCAAAATTCTGAGCCCGGCAGGCTCAAATACCAGTAACCCCGACTTTTAAGTCGGGGTTCACAAGCTAAAACAATAGCTTTTGGCATATCTTGTCCCGACTTTTCGGGATGTATTTGTTAAATTAACGGTATCGGGTGGGTACAAATACAATGACAAAAGCGAATATTAAATACCAGCTAAATAATTGCGTTTTTTTTAACCTAAAAAAAAGCCTGAACCCATAAGGATCCAGACTTAAAAACCATCATTATGAAAAACCACTATTTTACTTCTTCGAAGTCAACATCTGTTACTTCGTCGTCTGGTCCTGATTTAGCATCGCTTCCCTCCTGTTTTGCATCACCCGGATTTGCCTGAGCACCTGCATTTTGCTGTGCATTGTACATTTCCTGAGAAGCTGCCTGAAATACAGTATTTAATTCATTCATTGCACTATCAATAGCAGAAATATCCTCACTTTTGTGTGCTTCTTTTAATTTAGCAAGAGCATCTTCTATTGGTTTAAGCTTGTCGGCAGGAATTTTATCACCAAATTCTTTCAGTTGTTTTTCTGTCTGAAAAATAACGGAATCGGCCTGATTGATTTTATCAATTCTTTCTTTTGCAACTTTATCAGATTCGGCATTTGCCTGAGCTTCTTCTTTCATGCGTTTAATATCATCATCAGACAATCCCGAAGAGGCTTCAATACGAATACTTTGTTGTTTTCCGGTTCCTTTATCTTTTGCTGAAACCTGCAAAATTCCATTAGCATCAATGTCAAATGTAACTTCGACTTGAGGAATGCCTCTTGGAGCAGGTGGGATTCCATCTAAATGAAATCTGCCAATTGTTTTGTTATCTCTTGCCAAAGATCTCTCACCCTGCAAAACATGTATTTCAACAGAAGGTTGATTGTCGGCTGCAGTAGTAAAAGTCTCGGTTTTCTTGGTCGGTATAGTAGTATTGGATTCAATAAGTTTAGTCATTACACCACCAAGTGTTTCAATTCCTAGTGATAATGGAGTTACGTCCAATAATAACACGTCTGTAACCTCGCCGGTTAGTACACCGCCCTGAATTGCAGCTCCAACAGCAACTACTTTGTCAGGATTTACACCTTTAGAAGGGGCTTTTCCAAAGAAATCTTCAACTAATTTCTGAATTGCAGGAATACGTGTTGAACCACCAACAAGGAGCACTTCGTCAATATCAGATACTGAATATCCAGAATCTTGCAAAGCTTGTTTACATGGTTTAATAGTTGAGTTAATCAGTTTATCGGACAATTGTTCGAACAATGATCTTGTTAATGTTTTAACAAGATGTTTTGGAATTCCGTCAACAGGCATAATATAAGGAAGATTTATCTCTGTAGTGGTTGAACTGGACAATTCAATTTTAGCCTTTTCAGCAGCTTCTTTAAGTCTCTGCATAGCCATTGGATCTCTTCTCAAATCAATACCTTCGTCCTTTTTAAATTCTTCTGCCAACCAATCTATAATCACCTGATCAAAATCATCACCACCTAAATGTGTATCACCATTTGTTGATTTAACCTCAAAAACACCATCACCTAATTCAAGAATTGAAATATCAAAGGTCCCTCCACCAAGATCAAAAACAGCAACTTTCATGTCTTTGTTTTTCTTGTCCAGACCATATGCCAATGCTGCAGCAGTAGGTTCATTTATTATTCGTTTAACCACAAGACCTGCAATTTCACCGGCTTCTTTTGTAGCCTGACGAGCAGAGTCATCAAAATATGCAGGTACAGTAATAACAGCTTCGGCCACTTCATGTCCCAGATAGTCCTCTGCTGTCTTTTTCATTTTCTGAAG